>Ga0208370_100074_pt1 | contig 35735 bp, 42 predicted proteins | sample Subbio12Jun_QV11_FD_184822 | JGI IMG/M metagenome (GOLD analysis project Ga0208370, IMG submission 184822) | Serpentinite rock and fluid subsurface biosphere microbial communities from McLaughlin Reserve, California, USA -CR12Jun_QV11 (SPAdes) | ecosystem: Environmental > Terrestrial > Deep...
TTTACTGTAGCTAAACGTCCTTGCCCCAAAAACCCTCGCTAACGCTAGGTTGTGCTGGGGTAAAATAAATCTACCACAGCCTCAAAACGCCCTATCTACCGTCCTTTCTGGACATCGCAATTAGGTCTCCCTAGGCCGTTTTTGAACTCTAGGGTCCGCTTCGGCTCAACTTGACTCCTCCCCTACCAGGTGGTAGGATTATGCAGTATCATTTATTGCGTAGGAGGAATTAGCCATGAACGAGAAGACTAAGCTCGACCTCAAAGAAGCATTTGCGGGTGAATCGCAGGCCAACCGCAAGTACCTTGCTTTTGCCGCTAAAGCTGAGGCCGAGGGAAACAAAAACGCCGCCAAGATGTTTCGTGCGGCGGCCGAAGCCGAGACAATTCATGCTCTGGCGCACTTTAAGGCACTTGACGGCGTGCGGTCGACTAAGGAAAACTTAGCTGAGGGCGTGCGCGGGGAGACTGAGGAGTTCACGAGCATGTACCCACCCATGCTAGCTAACGCCGAGGCCCACGGCGAAAAGGCGGCGGCGCGGTCGTTCTCGTATGCTATGCAGGCAGAGAAAGTGCACGCAGAGCTTTACGCTAAGCTCTTGGCGGAATACGATTCGCCTAAGGAGTACACATTCTACCTCTGTTCCGTGTGCGGCAATATTGAACTAGCCCTGCCGGACAAGTGCGCGATTTGCGGCGTCGGGCCAAAGCTATTTAAGATAGTCGAGTAACCCAAACGGAGGAGATGAGAGTAGGGGAGGGATTTGCGGTGGTGCATTCAAGCAAGCTCAAAAAAGCAACCTTTGCTCTGCCCGAGAGTCTGCTTAACAGGCTAAGAACCTTGGTTGAGACAGAGCGCGTCACATCGGTTAACGCGGTGGTGCGGGAAGCCGTGGAGAAGTACGTGACAGATTTTGAGCGAGAGAGTTTCCGCAAGACTGATGTAAGCTCTGTCCCTTTTGCTTCGTAAAAAGCAGCTAGGCCGGGGCCTAGCTGCTTTTGTTGCGGGGGAGTTAAGCGCTTGTTTTGTCGTACAAGATTAGGGCGATATACTCTAGGTCTTCGTCGCCGGCGTTTTCGATAAAGTGCGACTCGCCGTTCTTGGTAAGCAAAGCGTCGCCGGGATAGAGAATCTGCTCTTGGCCGTTGTCGCTGACCTTAGCTACGCCGGATAGGACAAAGTACACTTCGCACTCGCCTTCATGTTTGTGCCAGCCGACAGAACAGCCCGGAGCCAGCGCGCTCTTTGAGAACAACCTGCCTGTGCCGTAAGCATCATTCTGGTGCAGAAAGTGCGTGTTGCGCAGGATTCCTTTGCCGCCAAAACGCTCGGCATGTTCCGTGACCAGCATGTCTATGCGCCTAGTAATCACCCTTGCCACTCTCCCTTTTAAGAATATTTCGCCTGTCTATAAGTTACCACAGATGTGGGCACTGCTCAAGCCACCAGCCGCCAGCCGCCGGCTATGAGCTTTGAGCGGTGAGCCGGGGGCAATCATGAATCCAGAATCGTGAATTATGAACTGAGGGCATTCAGCGGTCAGCACGCAGCTATCAGCGGGATTAGGCGTTAGAAGGCTGTCGCCCTTCGCTTGTCGTCGGTAGCTGGCGGCTGGCGGCTGGTGGCTGGCTTTATGGACCTAGGCAATTGATCTGCTGTGCGCTGCTCGATGTGTAGTTCTAGCCCGATTTGGGCATTGTTAAGCTCGGCGAGCCGTGCTTCGGCTACGGCGCGCGTCGCGTAGAGTCCTTCCTCTGCAAAGTAGAGCCCTTCTGCATCCCTGAGCATTCTCGCTGCTTGGCTGCCGAACTCGAACTTAAGCTGCTCTTCGGCTGAACCTACTGCCTCGCCCCACGGCATGGACGCAGTGCGCAGGGAATACATAGCGGGGAGTGCTGTGGCCGCTTTATCTTCCCGCACCCGGAAGATTATGCGCGCGGGATTCTGTTGCTCCGTCACTTCAACAGACACCGGCTGCTTAAAGGTCACTACAAACCGATGGGCACTGTCGTCTAGCGTGATAAGCCGGTAAATGCTCCCGATAAAGCGCATGCGCGAGAGGTCGGGTAACGACTGTGCGGCCGAGAAGCCGCGCACACCGGACACATGAACAACGATGCTTGCGGGGTGCGTCATGCGCGTTACGGTAAAGTGTCCTACCGTGCCAGCCGGTACGCCGCTTGGTTCGCCTTGGGTCAAGGTAAAGCCCGCGGTGAAATCCACTTGGATGCTTTCATAATCGGCACGCCGCCCTACCGTAATGCGCCTAATATCCTGTCCGTCGGTAATTTCGCCGCCGATGGCTCTGTCACCGACAAACATGAGCAGTCTAACAATGGTCTCGCCGCCCGGCAGGCCGCTGACGTACTCGGCAAACGCGGGCGAGCCGTTTAAGAGCCCGACAAATACTAGTAGCGCTGCGGCAATGGAACTTAGCATCCTAACCAATGACTGACGCCTTCTTTTCTTCTTCATATGACTCGCTCCTCTTAATATGGCTCTGTTAACTCGCGCGTCGAGCTCCGCAGGAATTTGGGTCTCCATGTGCTTCACCCTTAAGTCCTCCATGTTGCTCACTGGAATTCCTCCTTTAGCTCTAGCCTTAAGGTCTTGAGTGCGCCGTGCAAGTGCGTCTTTATCGTCCCTAGCGGACGCTCTAGGACTTGTGCGACCTGTGTTAGTGTAAGGTCTTCGCAATACTTCAGGATAATTACAGCCCGCTGGTTTTCGTCGAGCTTGTCAATTGCCGCGTAAAGGTCGAGTAAGTCGTCAGAACGAAGGCCATGCGGGATAAACGGTGCTACGGACAGGTCGCCAGTGACTGCGACCCGTTGTCTTTGTCGCATGACATTTACGGCCTGATTGATGACTATACGGATTAACCATGTCTTAAAATGCGACGGGTTCTTAAGGCTACGCAGATTTACAAAAGCGCGGTAAACCGACTCGCTCACGATATCTAGCGCGTCTTCGCGGTTTTTGACGTAGCTTAGTGCGATGCGGTAGAGCTGCGCCTGATAAGCCTTGACTAGTTCAGCGAAGGCCGCTTCATCGCCCCTTTGCGCCCTAACAACCAATTGCGCTGTATCCATACTTCGCTCCTTCTCTTTCGTGCGCTCTCACTCCGACCTTCACTAATTAGACACACTAGAAGACAAAACAGTTTTCATGCAAACGAAAGTTTTTGTGCCGGAGCGCAACATTATCCGCGCTAGGCTTCGTCTATCTTACGGTACTACTTTGCAGGAGGGGTTCCCTTGAAACGCATAGCCCTGGTAACAGACAGCACAGCTGACCTGACCCCGGCGCAAGCCAAGCAGCTTAAAGCCACAGTCCGCCCGCTCAACGTCATTTTTGGGGACAAGCTCTATCTCGACGGCGTGGACATTCACCCCGACAAGTTCTACCCGATGTTAGCGGAGGCGAAGCAGCTCCCCACCACCAGCCAACCATCTCCCGGCGAGTTTATTGAGCTTTACGAGAAGCTTTTCGCCGAAGGGTACGACAGCATAGTCTCCGTACATATCTCCGCCGGGCTTAGCGGCACGCACCAGTCTGCCATACAAGCAGCCGAACACCTTAAGCGCGACATCCGCGTGGTGGATTCGCGCTCCATCAGCGTGGGCACCGCCGTGCAGGTAATGGCTGCGTCCGAGGCTATCGCCGCAGGCAAGAGCGCCGACGAGGTTATAAAAGCCATAGACATCTCACGCGCTAACCACGAAGTGGTCTTTACGCTAAACACCCTTGAGTATCTCGCTAAGGGCGGCCGCATCGGCAAGGCCAAGAGCCTCCTCGGTTCATTACTCAACATTAAGCCCATTATTCGCGTGGATGACGGAATATACATCGATGCCGGCAAAGCCCGCAGCCAAAAACAGGCACTCGAGCAGATTGCCAGCCTGTTCCAAGACCTGTCAAAGGGGCGCAAAGCGAAGCGCGCCTGCGTGGGAGTCGGGGCGGCGGATGAGGCCGGGCAATGTCTAAGAGCAAAGCTGCAGCAGATCTTTGGGGTCGAGGTTTCGGTCTCACACGTGGGGCCTGTTGTCGGTGTACACACCGGCCCAGGCACGGTTGGCGCAGCCATCGAGTTTTTCCCGCAGGCCTAGGTATGCGGCTATTTCCGCGGTAGCCGCGGCAATGGCTTCACGTACGCCGCGGGTGTCCTTGTCTAGCCACAGGTTGCTCACGGTAAGCAAACCCTGCGCGCGCTCGGCCTTTAGCTCAAGGCGGCCGACGAACTCCTCGCCTAGAAGTACGGGGAGTACATAATAGCCGTATTGGCGCTTTGCTGCGGGTACGTATACTTCCCAACGGTAGGTAAACCCAAAGATGTCTGTGAGACGGTCGCGGTCCCACGCCAAGTTATCTAACGGCGCAACGAACACCGCGCTCTCCGTCTGCGTAAGCATAGCGGCGCCTAGTTCTGGCACGAGTGAAATGTGGCAGTAGTAGGGCCGCTTTACGCCCTCAATTTGCACGGGCACAACTTTGCCTACGCGCACTAGCTCATGTAGCAGGCGCTTAATCTCCGGTTTTGGTGCTTCCGCCCAGCCAAACCTAAAGAGGCTTGTTTGACTTAGGCCATAGGCGACGAGAAACTTTTCGAGCATGTATTGGCGGTACTCCGCTTCAGTTACTTTTTGCTCTAGCAGGTGGCTAGGCACAACGCGGTGAGGCAGGTCGTAACGCCGATGCTGCCCCTCGCGCGCGGTAATCATCACCTGCCCGGTGTAGTGCAAAGAGTCTAGCGCCGCCTTTTCCGCTTTAGTCCTTTTCTCGCCGCCGTCCCACCAACCTGGAATCTTCTCTCCGCTCGCAAACTCGCGGGAAGTCTTAGCCCCATCGTCGGCCAGCCGCCGCAGCACCCTGTCGGCGGCTTGTTGTTCTTCGGGTGTGGGGCAATACTGCTCCCGTAGCAGGCGCATCTTTACCGCGAAGTAGGGGTACTCCTGCATCGGCAGAACACAAAGGGCGTTACAGAAGTACTCGAAGGCAGCCTTCTTGCCGTAGAGCTCTTCATCTAACATTTCAGGGCGATACCCGGCGACGCGAGTAAAGAGCGCATGGTGGTGGTTGCGCTCAAAGACGTTAATGGGGTCGATTTGGACAGCCCCTAGGTGCAGAATGGCTGCCGCAACACCCTCTTGCCCTGCCCATAGCATTCCCTGCGCCCGGTAGCCCTGACGCCCTATAAGAAAACGGCGAGCTTGTTCGCGGGTTACTTTCAACGCAACGGTCACTTCCCTTCTCTGGTTGCCGCCTAGGCCGGAGCATAATATACTGGTGACAGGAGGTGAGCGGATGATCACGATTAAGGGCGCGTTTAACTCGGCCAAAGTGTTCCTAGACGCTGTTGACGACGGCACTATGCAGCAGCTGCACGAACTATGCAACCAGCCCTTCGTGGAAGGCTTAAAGATTAGGGTTATGCCGGACACTCACGTCGGCATGGGGTGCACGATTGGCACCACGATGACCATTAAAGATAAAGTGGTCCCCGGACACGTAGGGGTAGACATTGGTTGCGGCGTGTTAGCCGCGCGCATCCCGGCAGGGCCTATCGACTTTGCCAAGCTCGACCGCGTCATCCGCGGCAATGTCCCCGCGGGTTTTGACACGCGCCATGCGCCGCACCGCCTAGCAGGGAAAGCCCGCCTCGCTGAGCTTAGATGCGCGGCTCACATTAAGAAAATGAACCGCATCGAGCTAAGCATTGGGTCGTTAGGCGGCGGCAACCACTTTATTGAGGTGGCGCGGTCGGAAGAAGGCGTAAACTACTTAAGTATCCACACGGGTAGCCGCAACTTAGGCACGCAGATCGCCGAGCACTACCAAAACGTAGCGGTACGCGCCCTCGCGCGCAAAAGTCAGGGTGGCGCCAAGGTGCCTAAGTACATGGCCTATGTCGAGGGACCCGACTTAGAAGACTATCTCTGGGATATGACCATTGCGCAAGAGTATGCCGACCTCAACAGAAAAGCCATCGCCGAGGTCATTGCGCGCGGCATGAACTGGGACCTTGCAGATGAGTTTGTTACGACACACAACTTTATCGACGTCAAAGCAGGCATCCTACGCAAAGGCGCAGTCGCAGCCCACAAAGGGCAAGTGCTAATTATCCCGATTAACATGCGCGACGGCAGCATTATTGCCGTAGGCAAAGGTAATCCCGACTGGAACTACTCGGCGCCACACGGCGCCGGGCGCCTGCTTAGCCGTAGCCAAGCTAAGCGCGCCTACTCGCTAGAGGAATACAAGCAGTCCATGGCCGGGATATTTACGACCTCAGTCGACCCAGACACTCTAGACGAAGCCCCCATGGCCTACAAACCCATGCAACAAATCTTAAACTCAATTGGCGAGACGGTCGAAGTGCAGCATATTATAAAGACTGTATACAACTTTAAGGCGGGCGGAGACTAGAACGCGACCCGACCACTAAAGAGGAGGTTGCCAAGGTGAACAAAGACCTATTTCTCGCGCTTAACCACTGGGCAGTTGTCGGCGACGTGTTAAACCCCGAGAAGTTTGCTTATAAAATAGTGCAGAAGCTCTTACGTAAAGGCTACGAGGTAAGCCGCGTTCACCCGCGCGGGGGCGACGGCGTCTATGTCAGCCTAAAGGACCTGCCAAAGCAGCCCGACGTCTTGTGCTTGGTTATTAACCCTAAAACAGGGCTCGAATATGTTACCGAGGCGGCTGGCCTAGGCGTAACGCACGCATGGCTGCAGCCCGGAGCGGATGCCGAAGAAGTAGTTAAACACTGCCAAGGACTCGGCATGCAAGTTGTGCAGAGCTGTGTACTAGTGGAACTTGGGTTGCGTGAAAAAGCCGAGGAGAGCAGGGAATAGTGGCCACGGCTCACCGCAAGCCTAGGCAAAAAGCGGGACTCGGGGAGTGACGTGGTGACGACATGGCCTCTCACGCTAGCGGTGCTCGTGGCAGGCGCGGCCCTGTTGCTCTGGGTGGTGTACGAGACTACTGCGCTCTCAGTCGAATACGTGGAGGTGCCTATCCGTGGGCTACCGGCCGCATTTCAAGGCTTGCGCATGGCACACATTAGCGACCTGCACGGGCGGGCTTTTGCACCGGGCGGGCCCGAGGCTAAAGCGATTCGCGCTGCCAATGTCGACCTAATTGTCGCCACCGGCGATTTCGTGCACCGTAGCGCTGGCGAAGCCGGTAATTTACTGCCGTTTATGCGCGAACTCGTGCAAATGGCGCCGGTCTATGCCGTAAGCGGGAACCACGACCACCGCTCGAACTGGCCGTTTATTGCCGCGCATTTGCGTGCTGCCGGAGTTACTGTGCTAGACAACAGCCATGTGCGCCTGCCTAGAGGCGACCAAGCGATCTATCTGGCGGGGGTCGGCGATATCAGCACGGGGCACGCGAACCTAAGACAAGCGCTACCTAGCGATATAGACGTCGTAACTATTCTCTTGGTGCACGCTCCTACGTGGTTTGAACCCTGGAACAAAAGACATGCGCCGCCTATGCTCGCTCGCGTCGCCTTAGCGCTCGCTGGCCACACCCATGGCGGGCAAGTTAAGCTCCCCTTCCTTGGCGCGGTGACGACCGTCTCCGGCCGCCTCTTTCCGCCTAGCCATGTCCAAGGGCTATCGCGCGAGGGGAAAGGACACCTTTACATTAACCGCGGCCTAGCCCACGGAGCGGGTGGCTTTCGGTTCTTGTCACGGCGAGAGGTTACTATAGTCACCCTGCTCGCTGACGCGCGCGCCACGCAGAGTGAGACTGCCTAAGCGCTCGCTGTCTACCTCGATGCCTAGTCCCGCGCGCTCGTTAAATACTACTTCATCTTTGGCATAAGCAAAATCGCCGATGTCCGCGGCAAAGTGATGCGGGCCAACCATCTCGCTGGCGCTAATCGCAGATAACGCCCTGTGCAAGTGGGCCCCGGCCGCACTGGCGACGCTGGACTCGAGCATAGAGCCGATTTGCACCTTGACACCGGCAATCTCGGCTAAGGCAGCGAGTTTCATGGCGGGCAAGATTCCGCCGCACTTCATAAGTTTGACGTTCACCCAGTCGATGCCGGTGACAGATAAAAGCCGCCACAAGTCGCGCCCGGTGCGTACGCCTTCGTCTACCATGAGCGACATATCCGAGCGCTCGCGGACGCGCTTTAGCCCCTCGTAGTCCCAATGCATTACCGGTTGTTCGACCAGTTCGATATCGTAGCATGATATAGCCTGCATGACCTTTAGCGCGTTATCTGCGGTGGCAAAGCCTTGGTTGGCATCCACCTTGATGCGCGCTTTTTCGCCTAGAATTTCGCGCGCTCTTGCTACGCGCAGAATGTCGTCCGCGGGGTCGCCGCCTAGCTTAAGCTTATAATGCCGGTAGCCTGCTGCCTGGTAAGGGGCAAGCGCACGCGGCATTTCCTCCGGCGGAATAATGCTGATTACCGCCGGGACAGTTACGTCTTGGCTGTGCCCACCAAACAGCTTATAGAGGGGAAGGCCGGCGGCTTTGGCCTTTAGGTCGTGCAGAGCGATGTCGATAGCCGCCTTAGCGGCATAGGCCCCGTGCACGCGCTCCTCGGCAGCGCGGTGAAACGCTTCTAGGTCAAACGCGCTTTGGCCAAGCACTAGCGGTAGGAGTGTGTCGCGCAGCATGGCGAAGGTGCTGCTAATAGTCTCTCCTGTCACGCCTTCATCCGGCACACTTTCTCCATAGCCGACGAGCCCTTCGTCCGTCGTAAGCGTCAGAATAAGCGTAGGCATACTGTGCCAAGTATTGTAGGCGATGATAAATGGCTTCTTTAGCGGCAGGGCTAGCTCGCGTACTTCGGCAGCAATTATCTTCATGCCTCAACCTTCCTTTCCATGTAGTAACGGTCCTGCCCCAGACCATAGCAGTCCCGCTCAAACTTCACATCACTGAAGCCAAGGCGAAAGTACAGCTGCCGCGCCGGGTTATTTGGCTCGACGGTAAGCATAAAGGACCGCGCGCCGCGCTCCTCCATAGCCTGCATTAAGCGGCACGTCAACTCGCGGCCTAGGCCTCGGTTTTGAAACTGCGGCTTTACTGCCGCCGTGAGAATCCACGCGCGCGCCAAGTCGTGTCCGTCGACTGCGCCTAGGCTGTACCCCGCTATCTGGCCGTTTACTTCGGCCAGTAGACACGAAGTGGGGAACAAGTGCGGAATCATCTTGAGAAAATAGTTGCAGTACCCGCAGGCGCCAAACGCAGCTAGTTCAATGTCTTGCAGTGCTTGGTAGTCTTCGCACCTTACCGGTCTAATCGTGTATTCCACTTAGCATCCCTCCTAGAGAGTCGTGTTTGATGGACTTTCTTCGCGACGACTGCTGTCATTCCCTGCCGCACGCGCGCCGCCCCGCCAATAAAGCAAGGTCGTGCAGAGCAGCCCTATGCCGCCGCAGGCCAGGAAGCCGCCCGCAGCGCCGAAGAGGTCGGTCACCGTGCCGGCGAATAGATTCCCAAGCGGCGATGTGCCGCCGTTTAAGAGACTGTGCAGGCTCATCACGCGGCCGCGCAAGTGGTCGGGTGCGGCTACCTGTAAACTCGAGTTAGCGGTAGCGCTGTAGGTGATAAGCCCCCCTCCCAAGAGGAAAACCAGTGCCACAGACGCCCAGTAGCCGGTAACCTGCGACAACAGGATTTGGGTAACAGTCATGGCAAAGGCCCCGCCAAAGAGCAACTGGCGTTTGGGACCAAGGTGTGAAAGATACGCCAGTGAGCCAGCACCACACACCGCGCCTGCTCCCATAAAAGACATTAAGAGCCCGAAGCCAGCCGCGGTCTGCCCTAAGACATCGCGCGCCAGCACGGGAATAAGGATGCTCATGTTCAGCGAAAAGATGCCGATTAAGCCGACTAGGGAGAGAACCTCTAGGACTTGCGGTGTGCGCTGGGCGTAATTCAGCCCTTCCTTAATTTCCCGCAGCATAGAGCGCTCACGCACTTGGCGCGGCGAGCCGTCGATCTGCATAATGAGCAGGGCATAGCAGACAAACAAATAGCTGACGCCATTAAGCAAGAAGGCAAGCCCCGCGCCAAAATGGTGCATGACCAGGCCCCCAATCGCCGGGCCAATAACGCGCGCGCCGTTAAAGATAGCGGAGTTAAGCGATATGGCGTTCATTAAGTCTTTTTTGCCCACCATCTCCACAATAAACGACTGGCGCGTCGGCGTGTCAAAAGCGGTTGCTACACCCTGCCACAGGGCTAAGAGAAGGACATGCCAATACTCCACCCGCCCGGTATAGACGAGTGCCGACAGGATAAGCGCCTGTGCTCCAAGCGAAAGCTGCATGGCCAAGATGAGTTTGCGCTTAGGCAAACGGTCGGCAATCACGCCTGCCACAAGGCTCAGGAGCATAACCGGCAAGAACTGCATCACGCCGATTAGCCCAAGCAAAAACGGCGAGTCTGTCATCTCTAGCACCAGCCAAGCTTGGCTCGCGCGCTGCATCCAAGAGCCGATCAGCGACACGCACTGTCCGGACCAAAACCAACGGAAATTGCGGTGTCTTAGTGCTGCCAGCGGGCTTGCTTTAACATGGCGCTCGCCGTTAGGCATAGTTTCGCTCTTGCTCATAAGTTCCTCTCCCCAAAACACATACGCTAAGCGAAATTATACCCTACAAAAAGACTTTGTTACACCCCCTTTTCTACATGCGCCGAGCGTACGCCCCAGCTATGGCTCGATGGGCCGCAGGCCAAGTTGCTTTGCTAGCTCTTTCGCCGCGCGGACTTCGCTTTGACGTACAGGCTGGTTAAGCGGTGGGTGACGAATAGCTAGGTGCGCTGGGCGATACTGCGCCATGACGTTCACAACAGCGCGCGGCGATATTTCCCGCGCAATAAAATGCAGCACTTCGGCCGTGCCCGTCACATCGTTTGGCATAACGAGGTGCCGAATTAGGAGGCCGCGGTAGGCGAGGCCGCGCTTATCGGTCGCTAAATCCCCGACTTGCCGCTGCATCTCGCGGACCGCCTCCCGCGTGCGGGTGGCGTAGTCGGGGGCAGCGGAATAGAGTCCGCCTGGCTTGTCATCTGCGTACTTAATGTCTGGCATATAGATGTCTACTACGCCGTCAAGGAGTGCTAGCGTTTCCGGCAGTTCGTAGCCGCCGGTGTTGTAGACTAACGGCAGTTTTAAGCCCTGCGAGAGGGCTAAGCGTAGCGCCCCAAGAATCTGGGGTACAAAATGAGTTGGGCTGACGAGGTTAATGTTTGCGCACCCTAGCCGCTCTAGGCTCAACATGACACGGGCAAGCTTTTCGTCCGTTAGGGCGACTCCTACCCCTCCCCAGCTTATCTGCCAGTTCTGGCAGAAGACGCAGCGTAACGTGCAGCCAGCGAAGAAGATTGTGCCGGAGCCGCCCCTTCCTACTAACACAGCCTCTTCGCCAAAGTGTGGTTCGCCGCTGGCGACCACGGACTGCGCCAGCATGCCGCAGAACCCACGCTCCCCCGCTAAACGGTTCACACGGCAGAGGTGCGGGCAGAGTGTGCACGCCGCAAGTAGCGCTTGCGCCGCTTTCGCCCTTTCCAGAAGACGCTGCTCGCCTAGCTCGACATATCGCGCTAACGCGTGGTTGGTCACTTAGATACCCCCAGAAAAAATTCGCTTTTCCCATACTTATGCGACATCTCACGGGTAACATAGATGGTGGAAAGTACATGGAGGTGTGGCTATGCATAACGTTTACCGCGGCGTGCGCAATATTACGCGCAGCAAGGTTCGTACTCTTACCGTAGCCTTACTCATCGGCTTGACCATCTGTCTTAGTATCACCATGATGGCCATCAATGTGGCGGTAGGGGAACAAGTGCAGACGGTGGAAGCCTCAATGGGTAATTTAGTCGAGATTCGTCCGGCAGGTACGTTTGGCGGGTTTGGGCGAGCCGAACCTATGGCTGCCTCGCTGGTTGAAGGCATGTCAGAAGTGCCGCATGTAGTAGAGGTGGCGCCGATGGTTGTTTTTCAACAGATGCGCAGGCCCACCCGCCAGGAAATGAACGACCCGGCGATAGTGGAAGCGCTCCTTCGCGAACGCATGGCTGTTATGGGTATTGTCCCGGGACAGAGATTGCGCTTAATGGGTGGTGGCACTGCCGAAATTACAGCAGGTCGCACTTTTACGGCGGAGGATGCAGGCCAGGACGTTGCCGTCATCGGCAGCGCCATAGCCGAGAACCGTGCGCTTGAGTTAGGCGGCCTAATTACTGTCAACGGCGTCGACATGACCGTAATTGGCATTGCCACGAGCGGGACTCAATTTGGAGACGGCAGCGTATTTTTACCGCTTGACACAGCCCAGCGCGTGCTTGAGATGCCCGACCAGCTGTCCCAGATTTACATCACGGTCGACTCCCTCCCTAATGTGTCGGGCGTCGTGGCGGCGCTCAAGGAAATCGTAGGCGAAAGTGCCGACGTTGTCTCGCAAGGTGAAATGATGCTTGAGCGCGTCAGCCAAGCTATGAACCTCGTGCGGGGCACGACAAACACGGGCTTATGGTTAGCATTCGGCACCACGGGACTCGTCATTAGCGCCACTATGTTCCTCATCATCCGCGAGCGGCAACGTGAAATAGGCGTGCTTAAGGCTCTAGGCTCAAGCAGCGGCGACCTATTGTCCGGATTTGCCTGGGAGAGTGTAAGCTTGGCAGCCATCGGCGCCTTGGTGGGCATCCTGCTGTTCGCGACTGTAGGTCAGTCTCTGGCCACCACGGTTTTAGCCCAGGCCCTGCCGCAAACACAACGCCTAGCCGGCCCGCTGCAAGGCGGCATGCAGGGCGGAATGCAGGCTCTGCGGGGACTCGGTGGGGCGCTTATGCGCGGCGGCGTCTGGCAAGCACAGCTAGGCAATGTCTCTGTCAGTCTGTCTATTGACCTGATGCTCAAAGCTCTAGGTGCGGCGTTAGGGCTTGGCCTACTTGGCGGGTTACTCCCTGCATTGTTCGCACTGCGACTCAAGCCCGCGGAGGTGTTACGCAATGAATAAGGCCGTGGAACTACGCAAAGTAAGCCGGACATATACACTACATGGCAACGTCGTACGCGCATTAGACGAAGTTGACTTGGAAATTCCGGCGGGGATTCTAGCTTCCATCGTCGGCCCAAGTGGCAGCGGAAAGACTACTCTGCTAAACGTCATCGGTGGGCTGGACCGTGCGAGCAGTGGCGAAATCTATCTGCATGGCGAGAGTATGCACAATCTCTCTGAGGCGAGTCTGGTCGCACATCGTCGCAAGCTGCTTGGGTACATTTTCCAGTCGTATAATCTCATCCCGAACCTGTCGGCTGTCGAGAACGTAGAACTGCCGCTCGAGTTCGCGCGATATCCTAAGGCCCAGCGCCGTAAACGCGCTGAGCAATGCTTACAGCTAGCGGAGCTAGGCTCGGGCCGTTATCGCCACCGCCCGGCTCAGCTCTCCGGCGGCGAGCAGCAACGGGTGGCCATAGCGCGGGCTTTAGCTAACGACCCCAAGGTTATTCTAGCAGACGAGCCGACCGGAAACCTAGACCAAAAGACTGGTGGGCAGATTCTTAAGTTATTGCGCAATCTAGTGGACACGGAGCAGCGCACCATCATCCTCATCTCACACGACAGCGAAGTTGCCGGGGCCACGGATTTTACGGCCGAGTTGGCGGATGGCACACTGCGGCGCATAGTGCGGCGCGAACACTAGTCCCCGTCGCGCAGGAATTAGCAGCAAAACGGCGAAGCGATTACAGGAGAGTCGCTTCGCCGTTTGTTTGGCGATAAATCACATAGGAGGTAGAACAATGTACTCTGGTATTTACGCCCCGGTGCCGACCCCTTTTGCGGGAGAAGATATCGCTTGGGACAGGTTTGCGGGAAACGTCGCCAAATGGGGAACAACCTCTCTGTCCGGCTTAGTCGTCGGCGGCAGCAACGGCGAGTTTTGTCTGTTGGAGCGAGAGGAAAAGGCGGAGCTAGTGCGAGTGGCGCGTGAAATGCTGCCGGCGAATTTTCAGGTTATCGCGGGCACGGGCGAAGAATCGACGCAGGGCACGCTGCGCTTGACCCGCGCCTGTGCCGCGGCCGGTGCTGATGCCGCGCTGGTGCTTAACCCCTACTACTACAAGGATACATATTCGGAGGCAGCGCTGAAGCGCTTCTTTCTTACCGTGGCCGAAGCCTCGCCCATACCGGTGCTCCTCTATAACATGCCCAAGAATACGGGGCTTAACTTAAGCGCGAAGTTAGTTATCGAGCTCTCGACGCATCCAAATATCGCCGGGCTAAAGGACAGCTCCGGCAACATCGTGCAAATCGCCGAGATTGTGCAAAACGTGCGAAGCGGGTTCGTTACTCTCGCCGGTTCAGCTAGCTTCTTGCTGGCGTCTTTGACGGTGGGTGCGGTAGGCGGAACGATGGCGCTCGCGAACGTCCTGCCTTTTGAGTGTACAGAAATCGTTAGGCTGTTTAACGCCGGCGATTTGGCGCAAGCAAGAGTGCTGCAGCAGCGCCTCCTCGCGCCAAACCACGCCGTCACGGCGCGCTTTGGCGTCGCCGGCCTAAAGGCCGCCATCGAGCTCTTTGGCTACTACGGCGGCGACCCCCGCCCCCCGCTTTTGCCGCTGACAACCGCAGAACGCCAAGAAGTCGCTAAAGTGTTCGGAGGAACCCCTTAACGTAGTCCACGCGCTATGCGCGGGCGCAGGGAGGCAAAGACGATGCCGGTTATGGCTAGGATAAACGCGCTGTTCTGCAGAACTTGCCCCCACGTCGCCTCACCCAGCAAAATCGCGTTCATGCTGAGGTAGCCCCAGTAAAACGGCGACCAGTAGAGGACAAACTGCCAGCGCTCGGCTAAGAACATCGCCCCCAGCACCGAGGCAAAGACAGGTACAAACACGCCCTTCATGGCGGCAATGCCCGAGATAGGCTCGTCATTGGTGATGCCAATCAGGAAGCCGACGATTAAGCTAATAAACGCTAAGCTCACGATGCTCACTAAGAACATGGCCAGGTTAAAGTCCCTAAACCCTAGGATATAGACAGCTACGCTTCCCCCAAACACGGGCGTAAGAAAGCCAAGCAAGCCCTTGCCCAGGATAAACTCCGTGCGGCTCGCGGGCGTGACGTTCATAGCGCTTAGGGTGTTGCTCATCTTTTCTTCGATGAGGTTAAGCAAGATAAGCATACCACCAAACACTGTCGTCATGATTACCAAGAGGAGCCCCCCTTGGAGAAGCAGAGGCGATACTGCGAACCCTATGTCGCTAACTGCCACAATAACAGGCAAGTCGCCCTCCTCTCTGCCGAGGCGATGCAAGACGTTCCGCAACGCTGCATCCGCGCCGGGCATTTCGTTGCCTTGCGCTATGATTTCTTTCCCCGCCGGCGTAGCCACGACGCCGAGTACATCGTCAATGCGCAACACGCGCTCAACAAGGGCGTCGCGCGTGGGGAACTGCTCGACATGCGCAAAAGTCGCCAGCTCAGCAGCTATCGCCGCGCCGTCCTCGAACACTGCTACCCTAAGCGGACTTGCGGCAACGCCACCGGCAAAGAGGCGCAGAAGTAAAGCGAAAAGCACTGGAGCGAGCATAAGGTAAACTACCAGAAAGTCACGCAGACCGCTTTTTAGGTCGCGCCGCGCAATAGAGAGTATTCGCTTCATGTTCGTCCTCCTTACGCCGCTATGGTTCGTTGATAGCGGCGATTTGCTGCGTAGAAGGCAACGGCCCCAAGCAATAAGAGCATGAGCATGGTCATAAGCACCAACCGCATGTCTCCCCCTACCAGCAACGTCTCGCGAAAGGCAAACAGCATGGAGTACGTAGGCAGTATGCGCACCCACCAGGGTGAGAATGCGGGCATCAGATAGGAGTAGGCTGCGAACATTAGCACAACCATGGACGTGTATAGAACCTCCATTGCTTGCACCATGGAGTCAAAGTAGCTGGCAATGAGGAGCCCGAGCGCCGAGCCAAACAAGTTGCTGGCTACAACTAGTCCGACCAGCCAAAGGAGGTTAGGCGTGCCGCCAAGGAACGTAACTACCACTAACGCACTAGCTAACCCAAGGCACAGCATCACCATCATCTTGCTGGCTAGGTACTGCCAAGGGGCCAGCGGCGAAACGGACAGCGCCTTGATTACGCCTTCTTCTTTGTCGAGAAAGACATAAGCTGCGATAATAAACAGCCCCATCAGCGCTACGTTCATCGTCAAGTAGATGGGGACAATGCCTCGCTTGTCACTTAGGCGCGGCGCGCCTATTTGCAGCGTAGTAGTCGTAAGCGCGTCGCGAACGTTCGGTAGACGTGCCAGAAACGCCCCCTCAAGTGAGGCCTGCTGCAGTTGTCGGATGCGCTCGCTTTCGTGACCTTGCAGCACTAGCTCGAACTTTAGCTTTTCGCCGACGGAAGATACAACTAAGCCTCCGCTCATTCGGTTACGCTGCATCGCCTGCTCTAGCTCAGTGCGGGAAGGAGCTGGCACCACGTTAGCGCCCTCTGCGGCAAGTTGTTGTGCCACGGCGGAGCGGGCAGGCTCAGATAACTCAAGAAGCACGTGCAGCGTCTGTGTGCGCTCGAAGTTCTCGGGCACCAAAAAGAGCATTACCGCTACAAAGACAACCGCAATAAGAACCTCCATGTAAAAGTAGATTCCCTTAAGGGACAGCCTAGCGTCTTGCAGGAACAAGGCCAGTGTCTTTTGCATTAGCTTAGACCTCGGCCCGTTACGGTGATAAAGATTTCCTCGAGCGTGGCCTCTTTTGTGTGCATGGTCTCAATGTTGCCGCTTGCTAAGCGGGCGTTTAATCGCGCCTGTTCCTCTGGGTCGCCGAGCGAAAAGTGCTCGCGCTTAAGCGTCTCGTCGTCGTCGCGGTACTCGACCTCGACTACGCGCTCGCCATACTTAAGCTTAAGGTTGCGCGGCGAGTCAATGAGCTTAATCTCTCCGTCCACAATAAACGCTAAGCGATGACAAAGCTCATCCGCGACCTGCATATTGTGCGTGGTGAGGAAGACGGTAACGCCCCTGTTGTTTTGGTCTTTAATGATGCCTTTAATCTCGTGCGCTATCGCCGGGTCAAGGCCGGTTGTCGGTTCGTCAAGGAACCAAACGTCAGGGCTGTTAATTAAGCTGCGGGCGAAAGTTAGGCGGTGCTTCATCCCTTTGGAGAACTCGCCGGTGCGCTTGTCGGCTACGTTGTCGAGCCCAACTAGGCGCAAGAGCTCCATGGGGTCGCGCGTAGGCACGTCGAAGAGGCGCGCATAGAACCGCAAATTCTCGAGCGCCGTCAGCTTAGCATAAACATTAGACTGCTCAAACGACACGCCTAAGCGGTTGTAGAGAGCACGCTTTGGGTAGCGCATATCGAAGCCTGCGACTTGTACCTGACCTGTCTGGAGCGGCAACAGGCCGGTCAACACCCCTTGAGTAGTTGACTTACCCGCGCCGGAAGGGCCTAAAAAACCGAGAATCTCCCCTTTGTCGATAGCAAATGTAGCGTCTTTGACCGCAAACGGCCCGCCGCGCTTGTAGCTGTGGCTCAAGCCTTGCACATTAATCATGGTTTTCCCTCCTTTGTTGAAGCAAATGGTGAAGCAAAAGGGACGGAGCTTTTTGCTTCATGTAGACTATGAATCTGGCCTGAGTGGCGAACTGAGTTTTTGGATGATGATTTCCATTTTCCGGACATATTCGCGCAGTCCAGTATGCCCCCTTTCAGTCAGGCTTACTGAGGTGACTGGCTTGCGCCCCACGATGCGCTTGTCAATTTCGACATAACCCGCCTGCTCAAGCGTGCGCAGCTGCACCGACAAATTACCGGCGGTGAGGTTGAGCTCATCACGGAGCTCGGTAAAAGGCACACTCGATACGCGGCTGCTAGCCAGATACGTAAGTACAGCAAGCCTTGCTTTCTCGTGGATTACGCTGTCTAAGGCAAACTCGGTTGTATCGCGCTCCGTCATACCTTATCGCCGATCCTATCCCCCATGTACAGAGCCATAAAACCAAGCCCAAAGGTAACGGCCACGCCAAGGGCAACATGCGCGCTTTCCGCAAGAAAAAGCAGCACTACCCCGGCACAAATCATCCAAGCAGCGCTGTATAACATGCTCCTGAGATAAAAAATGTTGTGAAAGGCGAGGAAGACTAGGCCAAACAGGATGGACATGACTGGCGCAATGTAAACACCGAGCCCGCGACTGACGAGGAAAAGAAACACGCCTCCGAGCGCGACAGCACTCGGAATGAGGATGGGGAGGGTCTGCGGGGTGTAGACCTCATTGATTAGCCGGAGCACCGTGATATCGCGATAGCTCTTCTTGGCTTGCGCCATGACTAGCATAATTTTGCCTATCCCAACTGCCAAGACAAAGAGCCCAACCAGACCATACAGGAGCCCGCGCACTAACGCTGGCGCGGTAACTAGCCCGCCATATCGAATGTCGATGGCGTACATCGCAAGCGACAGCACCACTATGCCTAGTCCGCTCCATAGCCCTACTAAGCCCATAGCGCGCGACAAGCGGAGAAAGCGAAAGATGCCGCTGCTTTTCTCGATGGCCGTACGGATAACGCCGAGGTCGTCTATCAGTTTGTCGTACTCCGAATGTGCCACAAGATCACTCCTTTAGTTTATGTCATAAACTTATTTATACAATAGCACTCGCGACCCGCGGTGTCAACACGATTCGCGACTCCCTCCCGCTCGAGCGTTAATATGTATTTTTCTTATTGTATCTATTTGATTTTGTTATATAATGGACTGGGTCAAATTCTTGGAGGAGGAATGTGTAATGGAAAAAACTCAAGTGGTCGTTACGGCAAGAGAAAAGGCAGAAGGGTATTTTCGGCGGGGCGAGTTCTTCTGTTCCGAAGCAGTGGTGCACGCTATCAACGAACTTTTGGGTTGGCCACTGCCAAAGGAAGTGACCAAGTTAGCATCTGCGTTCCCGATTGGGATAGGCAAGTCTAAGTGCTTATGCGGTGCCATCAGCGGCGGAGCGATGGCACTAGGCATGGCCTATGGCCGCAACCACGGCGAGCCTATGCACGAGCGCATGTTTCCGGTTGCGGCTGGGTTGCATGACCACGTTAAAGCGCTCTACGGCAGCACTTGCTGTAGAGTGATTATCAAAGACTATGACTTTGCGAGCGCTGAGCGCAAAGCGCATTGTGTCAAGATTACGGGTGAGGTTACCGCTTGGGTCGCCGAGCAGTTGTTAGACGACCCTGAAGTCGCGCTGCGCGTGCAAGCTACGCCACATCCACAGGCGTAGGAGGGGACTGCCATGCTGAAAAAACTGCCCTACCCTGTCGCCGGACTCATGCTCGGGCTAGCGTCGCTTGGCAACCTATTGCTGTCGTATGGCACAAGCTATAGGTATGCACTCGGAGTTTTGGCCGCAGTGATTCTAGTAGCCCTAGTCGCAAAAGCAGTCATATATCCAGAGGAGCTGCGGACGGCACTTAGGACGCCGCCTGTTGCCGCAGTGTTACCCACCTTCAGTATGGGGCTATCCCTGCTGACTGCCTATATCCGTCCTTACGCGCCTAGCCTTGCGCTGGCCATCTGGTGGTCGGCACTTCTTATGCACGTGTGTTTGCTTGTCTCCTTCACGCTCCGCCACGCCTTGCCCTTTGCTGCTAAGGCCGTATTGCCAAGCTGGTTCATACCCTATGTCGGGCTAGGTATATTTAGCATTACCGCCACAGGCTTTGGCTTGCGGCCACTAGGGCAGTCCCTGTTTTGGTTTGCGCTGGCCGCCTACTTTACCTTACTGCCTGCGGTAGTTTATCGGTTGCTGGTGGTTAAGCAAATACCTGCCGCCCTCTTGCCGACTACCGCAATCTTAGTCGCGCCTAGTAGCCTTACCTTGGTTGGCTACTTAGCAAGTTTCCCGGAACGAAACATCGGCATTGTTTACTTGCTTCTCGCTTGCACGACTCTTAGCATGGTCGGAGTGCTCTGTGCAATGCCGCGCCTCCTTAGACTCCACTTTGCGCCGAGTTTTTCGGCCTTTACTTTTCCTTTTGTCATCGCCGCTATCGCTTTTAAGACTGCGAATGCATTTCTGCATCAGTCAGGGCGTGGCATCCCCCTGCTGGCCGCCTCGATTATGGTCCTGGAAATGTGGGTGGTAGCGATGGTGTGCTATGTCATCTTCCGCTACGGAGTGTTTCTCTTTTCCGGCGCGCAGCCCGTTCAACCTCCTGTGCCCACGCGCTAGGAAAGCTAAGGGACGAAGCAAAAAGCTCCGTCCCTTTTGCTTCGCCTTTTGCTTCAGGACTTGCGGGTTAGGTTCCAGACTGCTAACGCAAAGAAGACGGCTGTTGAGCCAAGGAGAACTAGGACGTGCGTCGTGGTGTCGGCCGTTACGCCGCCATACTCGAATACTACCCCAAAGCCACGCCTAAAGTCTGATAGGACCTGTGCCGGAGCTCCGGCGAAAACTTGCGCCATGGCATCCTCCATCATCACTTGACGGAATAGTGCCGCGCCGTGGGAGGGAGGAAAGAGCTTGACTGCGTATTGCACCCCTGCAGGCAATACGCCAATAGGCACATATATTCCCGTCAAAAACCCAATCAGCGCACCTAGGACGGAGGCTGCGGCACCATAGGCGTTAGTAGAGCTAAAGAATGAAACCATAAAGATCATCATCGCCGTGCTGGAAGCGACATTTAGCATCATAATGCCTAAGACTCTCATCGCGTTCGCGAGGCTAAGAAACTGCCCGCCGTAAGCTACTATATAAAGCTGCCCGAGTACAAAGGTAAGCAGTGAAAGCACTAGACCCACAACCAGTGCGCCAAGCATATAGCCGCCAACTAGGGTGGAGCGCTTGAGGGGAGAGGCGCGGAAGTCGCGCAGCAGCTTCTTGCTGCGATCCTCTACCATGGTTCCTAACGCCCCCATGCTAGCCGTAACCGCGACCATGGCGAGCAGCCCGGCCATTATCCAGCTGTCGGCGACAAATCGTGCCCCCGCTGCTTCTCCGACGTTGCGCTGCATCATGTCGCCCAGGAACAGCACATACATGCCAATCGTGATAAAGACAGAGAGCAACGAAAAGAACACCGATAAACGGTCGCGGAAGAACACCTTGAGGTTGCGATCCGTAAAGCTTAGCATGCTCATGCTCTCAACTCCCCTCCCGTAATGGCAATAAAGGCGTCATCGAGACTGCCGCTTACGACTTCAAAGCCAGTTAAGTGAGCTTCGCAGAGTGTGAGCAGGGGCAAGGCATCGAGTGTGCGCCGAAGTTTGATTTCAACGCGCTTCCCAACAACCTCGTAATCTACCTGGGCGTTACTGAGAAGAGCTTCTAAGGGCGCCAGCTCTTTGAACGACAGCTTCAGGAAGTCGCTGCTGTACTGCTCCCTTAGTTCTGCCGGACGACCTTTGGCGCGAATCTTGCCGTGGTTGATGACAGCGACGTAATCGGCATTAGCAGCCTCTTCCATGTAGTGTGTCGTCATAAAAACTGTCATGCCCTGCTCCTGCTGGAGATTGCGGATAGTCTGCCAAACGTGCTTGCGCGTCTGCGGGTCAAGCCCTGCGGTCGGCTCATCGAGAAACAAAACGCGGGGAGTATGTACTAGCGCCCGCGCAATATCCGCGCGTCGCTTTTGGCCACCTGAGAGCTTGCCATAAGGCCGCGTCAGGAAGTCCTCGACCTCGGCGGCTTGTGCGGCCTGCTGTACTTGTTCTCGTAGCTTCGCCCCTGAAAACCCGTAAAAGCTAGCGCGCAATGCAAGATTCTCGCGCACCGTCAGTAGCTCGTCGAGCATGCCGTGCTGAAACACCACCCCGATATGCGCGCGAATGTGGTCGTCATCTTTGCCTAATGTGTAGCCGTTGACGGTTACTGCCCCGCCGTCCGGCGCGAGCAAAGTACAAATGATGTCAATGGTCGTTGACTTCCCTGCGCCGTTTGGGCCAAGGAAGGCAAAAAAGGCGCCTTCCTCGACGTAGAAGTCTATGCCGCGCACAGCATGCACTTGGCCATAGCTCTTTGTTAGGCCCGCGACTTCGATAATCTTACTCACAACTTCACTCCTTCTCAAACGCCCGTCCCTACGTTGTGTTACGTACGGAACGGGCGTTAGTTAGCTAGATCATCTCCAGTAGCGAGCGAATATCGGGCACAACCGGGGAAAAGTCTAGCTCCTCGATCCCTAGGCTTCCATATGGATTCAGCAGAACTGCCGCAATTCCTGCCGCCTGTGCAGCTATAACATCGTCATAGTAGTTGTCGCCTACATATAGGACTTCGTCTGGACCGCAGTGAAGTTGCTTAAGCAGTTCATGAAAGATCCTAGCATCGGGCTTTTCGCAGCCGACTTCACTTGAAATCACAGTAACCTCAAAGTAGGAATCAAGTTCAAGGCTCCGCAAAACCGCTCTTGCACTTAAGTCCCAATTAGAGAGCAAGGCAATACGATAGCCTCGCTCCCCAATTTTGAGCAAAGTATCGGTTGTCCAAGGAAATGGACGCCAAATATGATCTCTTCCCGCACTCATACCAAACATGTACTCTGTTTGTTCAATCAAGTCCAAACGGTGCCCTAGCTCGAAGTTTACTCTGCCAAGAAGCCAAGGGAGGAACTGTCGCCAGTCCATAGATATAGCTTTTGGATAGCGGCGCATGAATTCTTTGATCACAACGTGATAAGCCCTGGCAATCGCCTCTTGCTCCACGCTCACCCCGTGGCGGAGCAAGTAGTGTTGGTGAACGCTAGCTCGGTCATTTGTGACTAGGGTATAGCCCAAGTCAAACGCAATGACACGTTTGTCGCGAAACTGCATGGTAAGTCACCCTCTTTCTAACAGAGATGCTGCTATCTAGCCGCGCCCACAATGTACCGAGCCTCGCCCAATACTGGGCCTATACCAATCGGGCCTCCGGCAATGGGAACTTCGACAATACCTTGCACGTGCCGCCAGACGCCGCGCACCGTGATGCGTTGGAACAGCCAGATGTAGGGGAGCTCATGGTTCAATATCTGGTCAACGCGGTGATAGATGGCGCGCCGCTCCGCCATGTCAACGGTCAGCCGTCCTGCTTCAAGTAACCTGTCGACCTCGGCATGCCTAAACAGCTGGTAGTTCACACCCATGACACGCCTATCGGGGCCCCGCACCGCCTGCGAGGAGTGGAAGAACCGAAAGGGGTCGGGGTCTAAGCCGGGGACGCGGCCGATAATCAGCACATCGTACTCCGTACGCTCAAATCGTCCCAGCATGACTGCCCACTCCAGAGCAGCATCCGAAGCATCAACGCCCACCTCTCGCCACTGCCGCACCGCCATGGCGGCAATGTCTTGGCGGATGACGTTGCCGGTGTTCCATAAGATGTTGAGGCGCATAGTCTCCCCGGTAGGAGACCCGTCGCGGCGACGCAGACCGTCGCGGGCTCCGCTGGGGACTCTCCACCCGGCTTCGTCCAAGAGCTGACGGGCGCGATTAGGATTATAGGCGTAGTCGTTGAGGTTCGGCGCACCGGAAGCCCAAGATGTAGGTAACTGGTGCGAGTTCACTACGGTCCCTAGCCCATTCAACACATTCCTGACAACAGCTGGCCTGTCAAGCGCATACTTTAACGCTTGCCGCACGCGCCGGTCATGCAGTATTGCGTGTTCGTGATTAAGCGCCATAAAATCGTAGCCGTGCGAGGGGATTTCGCGAAAGTCTGCGCGGTCATTCATCTCGCGTCGCACCCGGTCCACGGCGTCAGGCACAATGGTCATCCAATCGATATCTCCAACTTCGAAGGCCGCCTGCATAACGTTCATATCGACGTAACGCCGAAAAACGATGCGCTCAATATAGGGGCGCGGTGCCATCCAAAAGTTTGGGTTGCGCTGCAATACCGCAAACTGACCGGGCACAATCCGCTCCAAAAGATATGGCCCCGCGCCAATGGGCTGACGGCCAAAGGCATGCGCGCGATGTTCGCGCACCGGAACCGTGCCAAGGATATGGTGTGGAATAATCCCAATCCACAGGTTAGAAAGAAAAGCGGCGTCTACTTGGCGCAGCCTAAACCGCACAATGTGGTCGCCTTCCGTAGTCACTTCGGCCACGTGCAGGACGTTGATGCGGCGCGGACCGTCGTAGTCCGGGTGGAGAATAGTGTCGACAGTAAACTTAACGTCGCGTGCGGTCAACGGACGCCCGTCGCTAAACCGCACATCCGGTCGCAGCCAAAACGTCCAAGTGAGACTAGCTTGATCCCACGACCAGCGGTCGGCAATGCTGTTGCGCGGCAGCAAATCTGCTCCGGCACGAATTAAGCCAAAGCTAATCCAGCCGTGAATATCTGCTGATGCGGTGTCGGTGCTTATGATAGGGTTGAGTATGACCGGTTCGCTTAACGCCCCAAAAGTAATGGTGCCGCCGATGGGTTTTGGTGTGTAGGGAGTATGTTGTACGGTTACGGTACGCGTGGCGTCAACCCAGTTCACTTCTGCGCCTAAGGCTTCGGCGACAAAACGCAGCGGCACTAGCGTGCGGCCGCCGACCGCGATGGGGGCTACGTCGAGTTGGCGTGAGGGCCCGTTGACCCAAGCCGTGCGAGAGCCAAGCTGCAGGATAATCGCATCCTCGCGGCGGTAGGCACGGATAGTGCTTGTCGCTTCGTCCCAGTGCACAGCTGCGCCTAGGGCTTCAAAGATTGCGCGCATCGGCACCAACGTACGACCGTTCTGAATCGTGGGAGCGACGTCCGTCGCGAGGAATGCGCCGTTAACGGTCACGCGTATAGGGGGGCTCGCTGCACCGACAGGTAAGCTAATCTGGGCTATGGCAACCACAATCAATAGGGCCATAGTAATTAGAGTTCTCTTGCGCAAATCTCTTCACTCCTTATCGCTATTCCAGCAGGCAACGCTGTTAGCGTATCAGAGCAATGTAAAATATACCTCAGCTACTGTAAAACTAGCGTAAACGCTCTGCAAAAGAATGCGAAGCGCCTTTCCAGGCACTGCCGATATAACTGACCACCAACATAAGGGCAAAGCTGACCGTGTAGAGTAGCCATCCGTCTATGCGACCAGGAAAACCTAGGGCGGCGATTCTCGCTGCCAAGGCAATCACCGGGAGATAGTACATCTGCATCATGACCCCGAATATATGCGACCCGAATTCGCCTTGCGAGTACGCTTGGTGCAGCAACAACAGCAGCACAATAAACGCAGGAACATTGACAGTTACTGCATTTCGCAGCGCCGAATCCTCCGGAGCACGGACCATGTGGCTTAAGAGCGCCCACAGAGCAAGCAGAGCTACACTGGTTAGCGCCGAGTGCGCCCGCAGCAGGCCGGATTGCAGAGCATAGCCGAGCGTAAACCCCGCCAATACTGGCGCAAACCATAGGAACAGCAGTTGCAGTTTGCGATTCACACTGATTACCTCCTCTCCAGGCGTAAGTTGCTCTATCCCGATGGGCTCCATGGTCGTACTGATTGACGTCCGACAGGAATTAGCGGTGTCACAGCAGTTACGCATCAAAGAAGTAGCGCCGCATGGCGAGAAGAAGATTCGAACACAAAGGGCCCATTGGCAAAGTACCCGGTAGCACGGCGTCAATGCCGCAATGAGGGCACAGCGCTGTTTGACCAGGTTGATCATCATCTGCGCTTGGCGAGTCTATCCATTCTGTCACCTCTGCCGGCAGAAACCAACGTAGGCAATAGAAGCATCCACACCGCTCGCTGCGCAAAACTGCATCGCGGTGATAAATGCAGAGTTTGTGCACCTGCTGAAGCTCTTCAATCCGAACCACGCAGAACCACTCCTTTTGTAGCCTAGTGTGGGCTGTTGCTATGAAGCAAAAGGCTCCGTCCCTTTTGCTTCTTCTACGGCGACAGCGAAAATAGCCAGAGCAGGGCATTGACGAAACCCAGCCACTTCCACCAGAGATACGCCCTAGGCGACCAGTAACGCATTGCCAGCCAGCCGACTAGCACGAGCAAGAGCACTGGGTAGACCAGCCCAAGCGGCAAAACGAGCCACTGTGGCAAGGCGGCGAGCGGGAAGAACAGCAAGTAGCGGAGGGGCAGGGTGGGGACTTCGAGAAAGACAGACCACACCAGCGGCACGAGCGAGCTGTCGGTAAGGAACAACAAGCCCGCATCACGAAAGTTTATCTCACGTATCCAGCTGCTGAGCCTACTCGGTGGCTGGATACTGAGATCTGCTTGGCGCACCTTCGCTACTTGAACTGCCAGGGACTCCATCACCGCTGGCGAATCTTCCGGCGTCAATTGCCCGGGAAATGTTCCGCGTGGAAGTTCGTCCCATGCTCTCTGTGATAGCACCACCGATAGTGCTTCACGCGCAAACTCGTCGCCGCTACGCAAGTCAACACGGCGGCTGGTGGTGGCAGTAAAGATAAACCACACTGGTCCTCGGCTGTAGACGTGACGAAGTGTGCTGTGAAGCGTTGCATATGCCAACACCAACTTCTGCTGGCTGGGATCCCATCGTTCCTCGATAAAGCGGTAGCTTTCGCTCGTCGACGTAGCAACTCGCGTAAGCACGGAATGTCCTGACAGCGGGCCTTCATTGTTCCATACTAATCGCTCGTATATCTGGGTAAAGCCATGCAAAGCGAGCTTTTTCTCGGCAGTTGCACCCCAAACAGCAGACAGCCCCATAGTTGCCCGATACTCGTTGGTAGTAGCCATTTCCCATTCGCGGGCGAGGGTTACATGTCCAGTGGACAACCGCCAAGGCGGCCAGTACCACGCATGGTGGTGTAGCCGTGCGAGCCCGGGTTGACCGAGGCCCAGGACAGATAACGCAAACGGAACCGCGTGATGGCGATGGTGCACGAACGTTACGTAGGCGCGCGCATGCGAGAGCAACCCAATCGGCAAGTAAACGGCAAGGTAAACAAGGAGAACGACCGCCAATTTGCGACCATTCTGCACTTGCACCTCTCTCACCCTCCCTCATCAACTTGCAGTGCTGCCTTTCCATGCACGTGGCAGTTCTACACATCCATAACGGACATGGCCGCCTTCAATGCGTGCCGTAAGGCATCTGGATACTTGCGGCGAAACTCCGCAATGGTTCTGAAATCTGGACTCTGACCCCGGAGCAGCCACATAACCTCAAGGTTACGCTTTGTTTCGGCCTCGAGTCTGCGCGAGGAAGTAATGCGATTGACGAAACCATACACATAGAGCTTTACAAGGTCGCGCGCAGGATAGGGTGGCCTGCCTGCTCCTTTTGGTTCGGCAAAGCCGAGTGCAGCCATATCTAGCGCGTCTACTGTTGCGTCGATGATCCGCACAAAGTTATCTTTGGCGACGTATTCCTCAAGCGACGTCGGCACAAACAGCTGATTGCGGTCTACCACACCCCGTGTACCCATATGCCCCTCCCTGTGTCCCAAAGGAACTTACTCGTCGTGCAGCGCAAGTCCGCCGTACTGCAAAAACCATTGCGACAGGCGCCGAATGCGGTCGATGGCGCGCTTAGGCGCCGTAATAGCATGGCGTTCGCCCTGGTAAATGACGAGGCGCGTCGGCACACCGCGCTTCTTAAGCGATACGTAAAGCTGTTCGGCCTGGCTGAGCGGGCAACGCCAGTCAAGTTCACCCGCGGTAATAAGTAGCGGAGTTTTGATGCTTGAGAGTCCGCAAGCGGGAGAAATCTTTCTGTACTGCGCCTCGTTTTGCCACGGCACACCTAGGTCGTCTTGCCACCAGAGATGGCAGTCGTCGGTGCCAAACGCCGCGATGTAGTCCCACATGCCGTGCTCGCTGGCGGCCGCGCGGAAGCGGTCGGTATGCCCGACTGCCCAGTTAGTCATTATGCCGCCCTGCGAAAATCCGGTGCAGAAAAGGCGGTTCGCGTCGGCATAGCCCATGTCGATAGCCGTTTGCACGCCGTGCATAACGTCCGCATGTTCGCGTGGCCCCCAATCGCCGCGGATAACTTCGCAAAATGCTTCGCCGTAAGATGTGGAGCCGCGGTAGTTAACCAAAAGGACAATGTACCCCTGCCCGGCAAAATACTGGGTGTCAAAGCGAAAGTCTGGGCTGTCGTAAGCCATAGGCCCGCCGTGAATCTTGACTAGCAACGGCGCGGATCCCAGTGAGGGGTCAAAGTCAGGCGGCAAGGCGAGGAGAGCCTCGATTTGCGCGTTGTCGCTGCTGGTATAAGTAATCCGCTCATAGCGGGCGGTGGCGCGCTCGCTAAGCCAAGAGTTGTGTTGGGTGAGCGAAATGGCAATAGTCTCAGGCGCATCTAAGGTCAGTGCGGGTAAGGGCAAAGCCGCAAGCTCCCACATGCCAGAGGGGCTGCTGTGGGCGAAGACCAGTGTCCCACCTGCGCAACTTATATGGCTAGCTAAGGTCGCATAACGCTCTAACTTAGGCAACACTAAGCTCGGTGCGGCGTTAAGCCCTGCCCACACCAGGCGTGTTTGCCCTCTGTCGCCGACCGCAACGAGTAGCTCGCGGTCGCTGACCCAGACGGGAGCCCCGACCACGGTGCGGTCTAGCTCGCGCGTCAGCACTTGGTGAGGCGTGCGCTTTTCTGGCACGGGATAGACACGCGCGTGCGCGGCAACGTCGCCGGTAACGTCGTCTGGTACAATGCCGCCAATCGCGCTCCACCCCTGTCCGACGCAGGTCGCTAGCTCGGACACATGCTCGGCTGTGTCTATAGCCACAGTCACGAGGTGCCGCAGCACGTAGGCGTTTTCCGATACCAAAGAGGTTACAAAGGCCACATGGCGGCCATCCGGTGAAAAACGCGGCGAATCGGCGTTGAAATCTCCATGTGTCAGACGGCGCACATCGGCTCCGCTAGGGCTAACTAGCCAGAGGTCGTTGCGGCGGTTGTTGTCGGCATCCCCTGTGCGGTTAGAGACAAAGGCAACCCATTGCCCGTCGGGCGACCAGCGCGGCTCGGTTTCGTTGCAGGGGCCGTCGGTTAGGCGTCTTACTTGCCGTGATGTCATATCAACAACAAAGAGATGCGACTTGACGTCGTCGAGATACCCTTCTAAGTCGTGCTTATGCTGCACGCGGTCGATAACTAGCGGCCCCTTCTCGCCTTCCCTTTCCTTGCCGCGAATGCTCTTAAGATACGCCTGCTGCTCCGCGTTTGGGTCGCGTGCGGAAAACACAATGGCTTGACTGTCGGGCGACCAGTCAAACTCCCCGACGCCTTCTTCACGCCACGACAGCTGGCGAGGCTCGCCGCCTAGCCGCGTGTCAAACACCCAAATCTGCGGGCGCGGTTTGTCGTCGCCCGCCTTCTTTTGGCCTGCATCCTTCGCTTCGCCCTCCGCTAACGCTTGGGCGACTTCAAGTTCATGTGCGCGCGTAGAGATAAACGCTAGGTATCGGCCGCAAGGCGACCACGCCGGCGCGCTGTCCTTGGTTTGGCCCCGCGTAAGGCGATGGGGTGGGCTGCTGCCGTCTGTACTCGCTAGCCACAGGTTTTGGTAGCGGTCGTTTTCTTGCCGGCGAAACCCCTGCAGCACGTAAGCAACCAGCTGTCCGTTTGGCGATACCTGCTGTTGGCTCGGAGTCAGCAGCGAATAGTAGTCGTCGAGTTTTAGCTTCGTTTTCATACTTTTCCTCCTCAAATAGAGCTGCTAGTGGACGTACCATAGGTTAGACGCCGCCACACCCACTCGGCTGGGCCTTGATTGTAGCGCTCAAGCCAAAAGCGGCTCAACGCGATTTGCGCTACGTATATGGCAAGCGCTATGGCCGGCATGTAGGCGATGCTCATCCCCATGAGTCCAAGCCCATGCCCGTAGAATAACCAAGCGAGGACGACACACTGCACGAGGTAATTGGTGAGCGCCATGCGGCCAAGCGTGGCCAAACCTGAGAATACGCCCGACAACGCTCCACTGTGCCAGATGCCGATAATGCATGTCACGTAGAAAAGTGAAATCAGCGGCGTGCTTACTTCCCTGAGCAACATAGACGCCGCCGAAGAAGCTACCGGCGTTAGGTAGCCCTCTAAGATGCCGAGCTGTAAGCCGACATGCGCCAGGGTAAGTAGCCCCCCGCCTACCAAGCCTATGGTTCTCGCCCGCGCAATCAGCGGCAAATGGTCAGCCACGCGCTGGAAGATGCCGAGTTTTCCTACATAGAGCCCGACAAGGAATAAGCCGAGGATGCGGGGAATCATGGCAATTGCGTTTACCAGGACGCCTAGAAACTCGTAGCGCCAGCGGTGTACTACTAATTCCCAATAAGTCCCCTCTTGGTAGACAGCTCGAGCTTGTTCAAGGAAAGGAGCCATTGCCTCCAATGCGGCGCCACCTTCTGCCCACTGCGGAGCCGCCATGAAAACAGATAAGGGAAGCAGGGCAAAGGAGATGAGCAGTAGCCCCGTAGCCCAGGCGCGAATCTGGCCGAAACTAGCGGTGCGAAACAGCATAAGCAGGAAGCCAATTAACGCATAAGTGAAGAGCACATCGCCCCACCAGATGAAAATCATATGCAACAGGCCAATTGCCAGGAGTATTGACACTCTACGCACAAACAGGCGCCGATTTGTCCCCGCCTGTGCCTCATTGCGGTTTAAAAACAAGTAAAACCCAAGGCCGAAGAGAAAAGCAAAGATGGTGTAGAACTTGCCCTGGAAAAATATCTGTACAATCCACGCTGTAGTCCTCTCCCATGCAGTCGCTAGGCGGGCGGGTTGAGATAAGAGGTCTAAGCCGGCACCAAACTCCATCAACAGACTGTTAATCATCACCATGTTTACGAGCAAAACGCCAAACAACGCATACCCTCGGATGATGTCTAGGACCTCTATCCTTTCCGTGACTCCGGTTGGTCTCTGCACGCGCAGCACCCCTCTCATCAAGACTAAGAACTCACTAGCCGGTAATACGAGTAAATCTTTCTAAAGTTGCATAAACGGCACGTCTAGATTTCTATTCGGTTGGCAACGTGCTCTAGGAGATGCGCGTTGAGCCAAGTTAGGGCGCTAGCCAACACAAGCAGGAGCAGAGCCTGCACTAGTGGCGCCGCCATTACGGCTACGAGCTCCGGAAGAACGTAAGCTCCCGACACAAGCAGAACAAACAAGGCAAAGGAAACAGCAAACACGACCCCATCAACAATAAGGCCTAGTGCTTTGCCAAAACGAATTCTCGCTTTTGCTGCTGTCCTGACCACAAGCGCGTTCAAGGCCAAGGCTACACCTAAAAAATATAGCAAGGCGAACAGGAGCATGCGCTGCCAGTCGTACAGCGGGAGCAGATGCTCGTAACCCGTCACGAGTGTAAGCGCGGTATCGGTGACTAGGTAGAGGACAAGCACAGGAAGCGCGGCCACTTGTTTCGCCACAAGGACACGCCACGCCGCCACCGGAGCGTGCAGCATCAAGGTGTTTGCGCCAGCCTCAATGCCGGGCAAGTTAAAGCTAAAGTAGGAAACGTGCAGCGCAACCGCATTTCCCGCGAGCGCACCGACTAGCAGTAAGCGACATCCCTCCACTACCCGCTCGCTAGCCGCACCAAAAACCAGGTGACCAGTGAATGACACGACCACCGCGACAGCAAAGATCCCAGACATCATCTTCATAGCCACGCCGCGATATTCCTGCAGTTCCCACAAAACAAGCTTAAGCATACTAGACGACCTCCCCACAGCTTTCATGCCATATCTGTCTTGCCGCTGAGCAGGAAGGCAAGGACTCCTAATTGCAGAAGGAGCAGGGTGGCTGTCGAGGCAATATCCAGGATAGCCTGTGCTTGCGGTATGTGGAGAACCGAGTCACCGGCAACGCCTGCGAAGCCCTCAGTTAAGTTCACGAAAGAGGACAAGACGAGCTCCGCTAGCGCCAAAACGCCTGGCCCGGCGTGAAAAAACAGCAGATAGGCGATGATTAGTACTCCAACGAGCGCGGCAAGCTTTGGCCGACCCTCTTTGCCAACGGCGAATACCACAAGTAGGCTCATGAGTGCGAGGCCGACGGCTGTAGTATACAGGCTAAAAGAGAGGATGTTTAGGGCGACTAGGGCATTGAAGCCGTCAGGCATGAACGTTGCGGCAAATCCGGCAAATGCTGTGAACCCAGTGACAAACAGCGCGACGCACGCCAAAGCCATGCCGTAGTGGCACATGAAATAGCAGATTGACTTCCGCGGCACCTGTTGGTAGAGGGGGCTTAAGTACTCCGCGCCTTTAACGATAACGACATCCGGGAGAATGTATAGCGCAGACACCCAAGAGCCTATCCACCATAGAGAGGCCAAGGTTACAGCATGTGGCCAATTCTCTGGCACAACTAAGTGCGAGCCTATGCCAAGCGCGGCATACCCAAGTAACAGCCAAAGCTTGCTTTCGACTGCGCGTAGGGTGAACTTCATGATTGGAAGCATGGAAAACTCCTCCTTTCACTGGGCAGTGCTAGTACTCAAGCTGTGGAGTGTAGCGCTCGAGCAAGTAGCCGTTAGCGTAGGTTAAGGCTAGGCCTGCTACGACAAAAACTAGAGCCTCCACCTGTGCCGACACGCCGCTGGCCTCCAAGACGCCGATGACCAGCCCTGCGATGGATGCATACCCCAAGAGCAGGGCCAAGTCGAAGAATAGGTTGATAATGGGCCAACGGACAGGTAAGCGCACGAGCTGGCGCTGCAGCGTTCGCAGCACTAGGCCGTTCATCAGGAGAGCCGCAATTAGGATGAAAAGCGCTGCCCTTACTAACGACCTCTCTGGGGCGAGCTCCTGCAACTGAGGCAAATCCGTACCCATAAAATGGAATAAAACAAAGTTGGTCGTCACGTAACTAAGTAACAGGGGCACAACTGCAATGATCTTCGCGAACAGCGCGGAGCGCTGCGGTAGCGGGACATGCAGGGGCAGCGTATGCGCATCCCGCTTTGCTTGGTGCATAGATATATACGGCAGGTAGTGTAACACCAACGCTCCGCCAAGGGCACCCCATTGCACCATACGAAACACGGCAACGACTAGCTGAGCGGAGAGGTTAAATAGTGTGTAGCTTAGCCATGCCAGAACGGCCGTGACGATAAGCAGGCCGAGCATGACTTGCGTGGCAGTGTCGCGATAATGGCGGAACTGCCACTTAACGAGCTTTTTCATGGCGAAAGACCTCTAAGTAGTACTCCCCTATCGACTTTCCGCTCATCTGCCTGATTTCATCCGCAGCAATCTCGCGGATTATCTCTCCCCGCCGTAAAAGCTTAACTTCGTCGAGCAGCTTGTCGACGTAGTCAATGTGGTGCGTAGCGAGAATAATGGTGCTCTCGCGGTCGAACGTGTCGAGGATGATGTCAATAGTCTTTTCACGCGTGACCGGGTCGACGCCATCAAAGGCCTCGTCAAGCAAGAAGAGCCTGGCGCGGCGCGAAAGCACCACCGCAAGCTTAAGGCGCGCCATCATCCCCTTAGAAAGGGTAGAGGCTACGGTGCGGTTGTCTAGTTCGAGTTCGCGCAAGAGGTGCCCGGCCTTACTGCGGTCAAAATCGGGGAAAAAGTCGCTAAAAAAGTCGACGACATCGCCCACACGCATCCAGTCTAGGAAGTAGTCGCCGTCGGGCAGGTAGGCTACTTTAGCCTTGGTAGCGAGCCCGGGCTTAAGGCCGTCAATGAGTACCTGCCCCTGGAAAATCATAGTAAGAGCCGCGCAAATCTTTAGGAATGTCGTCTTACCGCTCGCGTTAGGACCAAGCAACCCGTAAATCTTGCCGCGCTGAAAGCGGCAGGTGATACCGTTAAGAGCCGTTACTTCGCCGTACCGCTTGACAAGGTTAGACGCCACCAGAATATCACTCATAATACTCACTCCTTTGTCTGTTTACGCCTAAAGAGATGGGCCGGCGAGAAACTGCCTTAGATGTCCCTGCATTTCTGAGGCGCTAAGCCCAAGCCGCGACATTTCGCTCACAAAGCGAGCTGTGGTAGCATCCGCAAGTTCGCGCCTTAAGTCCCCCGCTAATGTCGTGCTGGTGCTTACAAAAGTCCCAAGCCCTTTCTGTTTCGTAATCACCCGCTCCTGTTCAAGCAAATCGTACACCCTGGCCACCGTGTTGGGGTTAACGCGCATTAAAGCCGCCTGCTCCTTAATGGTGGGGAGCTGCATGCCCGGTGTTAAGTGACCTAGGGCTATTTCTGTCTTAATCTCTTGCATAATCTGCAGGTAGATTGGCTCACGGTCGTTGTAGCGCATGAGGGACTCACCTCCTTCTCGTAGCACTTTGCAGGCATAGTAATAGTATACTAGTCAACTAGTATACTATAGCAAGAATCCCCCTATGTCAAGCGGCAGCGCTGAATTGCATTGCCCAGCTCACGCCATCTTACTTAGTATTGAGCCATTTTTCGAGCTCTGCTCTGCCTTCCTTATCTAGACATCTCTCCACTAGGCCACAGCCGCGGCACACTCGGACTTTCACTGGAATCCCATCCAAGAAACCGAGGGCTAAGTAGGAGGCACCTCTGCCAAACTCATTGGCGAAAGGAACAATAGCCCAGTTCTCGCTGCTGCAGGCGTGACACTTCGGGGGGGCATCCTGTGGCGGGGAACCAAACGCGGGTGTAGCGCTAGGGGTCTCTCCCCCCACAAAGCTCCTGTGAACCCAACCTGCAACCCGGCCACGTTGAGGATGCCAAACCGATACCTGCAGAAACGCATCTGCCTGCCCTAGCACCTCTAGCTCGCTGCCCTGAGGCAGCTCGGCCACTACCTCAGCCTGTGCATTGGGTGCTACGCGCAGCCGCGTTGTCGGTGCTTTGGTAAACAATGTGCTTTTTGAGCTCACTTGCATCCCCCGTCTCAATGAATTTCCTTCTGGTAACTGCTACGCACAACCGTCTGCTATGTTTCGCGCCATCACCAATATTCTAGGTGAAACTTTGTTGCGGGTTCGTTAGCCACGCGATATGATTAACTCGGTTCGCTGAGTACCCCTCGCGAAGCAGAGCGAGTAACCATCGTGAAGGAGGATATCCTCGTGCAGCTCTTAATACGCGCAGCCATCTCCGGGTCTATGATTGCCGTGGTATCCCTGTTGAGCAGGCGAATGCCCCTGCTTGGCGCAATCATTGTTTCCCTGCCCATTAACTCCATTCTCGCCATGGTCTGGCTCTACGAAGACACCAAGGATACTAACCTAGTAATCAGTCTGTCGCAGTCAATTTTCTGGATCATTTTGCCGTCATCGATCTTCTTCCTCGCGATGACCTTCTTTTTGCGTAGGCAACAGGGGTTCTACCCTTCCTTGGCCTTAGCATCTGTGGTGATGATTGGGGCCTACTGGCTCTACGTCAGACTTATGGCCTTGTTTGGGGTTAGAGTGTAGCGATGGATAACCTGAAATTCGTCGCCCTGGACTTTGAGACTGCGAATGCCCACCGCAGCAGTATCTGCGCAGTCGGCATTGCCACCGTCACGGACGGCAAGATTGTCGAGCGGCGCTCTTGGCTAGTGCGGCCGCGCAATATGCTCTTTGATAGGATTAACATAGCCATCCATGGCATCACTCCGGAGGCCGTCAAAGACAAGCCGCTGTTTGGCGACCTCTGGCCGACGATTCGGGGCTATTTCGCGGACAACTGCGTGATCGCGCATAACGCCAGCTTTGATATGAGCGTATTGCGACCTAATTGCGATGTCCAGAAAGGACGGTAGATAGGGCGTTTTGAGGCTGTGGTAGATTTATTTTACCCCAGCACAACCTAGCGTTAGCGAGGGTTTTTGGGGCAAGGACGTTTAGCTACAGTAAA
>Ga0208370_100075_pt1 | contig 35431 bp, 38 predicted proteins | sample Subbio12Jun_QV11_FD_184822 | JGI IMG/M metagenome (GOLD analysis project Ga0208370, IMG submission 184822) | Serpentinite rock and fluid subsurface biosphere microbial communities from McLaughlin Reserve, California, USA -CR12Jun_QV11 (SPAdes) | ecosystem: Environmental > Terrestrial > Deep...
GCGCCGCGCGTGAGGGCAGGACGCCCGATCGCGCGGAAAGCAGGTGGCCCGATCCGCCGACAGGCTCGCCCTCCCGAGCGCGCCTGCCTTCGTGGGCCATGGGGTCGCGACCACCATGGCCCATGGGCGCGGCGCGGATCGTTCCCGACACGAACCGTTGCGACCGCAACCAATCCGCGCAACCGCCGCAGGGACAAAGGCACCGGCGGGGCGCGAGAGGCCTGTCGATTGCTGGTGTTTGGCGCAAAGCCGGGCGATTGAAGTCCCGGCTCTAAACCCGCGTGCTGAAGTCGGAGGCCGACCATCGACGCCATCACTGCGAGGGGAGCAGACGGCATGCGCGAGTGCGTTCCCACGACACCGGAGCCGGACCGGCGAACGGAAACCGTCCGCGGGCTCCACGATCCGTCCTTCGAGCACGACGCCTGCGGCTTCGGCCTGATCGCGTCGCTCGACGGGGTGCCGAAACGCCGCCATGTCGATCTCGCCCTCGATGCGCTGAAGCGCATGGCCCACCGCGGCGCCATCGCCGCCGATGGCGCCTCCGGCGACGGTGCCGGCGTGCTGCTGCAGCGCCCCTCCGCGTGGCTCGCCGCCTGCGCCGCCGACATCGGCATCGCGCTGCCGGCCGCTTTCGCCTCCGGGCTCGTGTTCCTGCCGCGCGACGTCGGCCAGGCACAGGCCTCGCGGCAGAAGATCGCCGACGCCGCGCGCGAGAGCGGGCTGATCGTCGCCGGCTGGCGCCGCCTGCCGCTGAACCTCGAGGCCTGCGGGCCGATCGCCGACGCGCGCCGCCCGCACATCGAGCAGCTCTTCGTCACGCCAGCCGCCACGCTCACCGATGCCGAGTTCCGCCGCGCACTGTTCGTCGCGCGCCGCCGCGCCGCACTGGCGCTCGGCGATGACGACGCCGGCTACATCGTCACCCTGTCGGCCGACAGCTTCGGCTTCAAGGCCATGGTCATCCCGGAGCGGCTACCGCAGCTCTTCCCCGACCTGATGCACCCGGCGCTCGCTTCGACCTGCGTCATCGTCCACCAGCGCTTCTCGACCAACACCTCGCCGCGCTGGCCACTGGCCCAGCCCTTCCGCCATCTCGCCCACAACGGCGAAATCAACACCATCTCCGGCAACCGCGGCTGGGCGCGAGCGCGCCGCGCGCTGTGGAAGGCCGAAGGGCTCGACTTCGCCACGCTGGGGCCGCTGGTCGGCGAGCAGGGCTCGGACTCGCAGAGCCTCGACGACATGCTCGAAGTGATGCTGGCCGGCGGCTTCGACGCGCTGGCGGCACTCCGCATCCTGATCCCGCCGGCGGCGCACACGCTCTCCACGCTCGACCCGGACCTCGCCGCGTTCTACGAGTACTACGCGCTGCACACCGAGCCCTGGGACGGCCCGGCCGCGGTATCGTTCAACGACGGCCGCTACGCCGGCTGCCTGCTCGACCGCAATGGGCTCCGGCCCGCGCGCTGGGCGCGCACCGACGACGCGCTGGTGATCGCTTCCGAAGCCGGGGCGTTCCGCATCGCCGAGGACCAGATCATCGCCAAGGGCCGCCTCGGGCCGGGCGAGATGATCGCCGTGGAACTCGAATCGGGCTGCGTGCTCGACAGCGCCGCGATCGACCGCATCAACGCCGGGCGTCATCCGTTCAAGCGCTGGCTGAAGGATGGCGTCAGCTACCTCGTCTCCGACCTGATCGACCCCGCCCTCGCCGCCGAGCCCTTCGACGACTTGACGCTGGCGCGCTTCCAGCGCCGCTTCGGCCTCACGCGCGAAGAACGCGACGGCATCTTGAAGGTGCTGGCCGAGACCGAAGGCGAGGCGGTCGGCTCGATGGGCGACGACACGCCGCTGCCGGCGATGTCGCAGCGCCTCCGTTCGCTATACGACAGCTTCCGCCAGGCCTTCGCCCAGGTCACCAACCCGCCGATCGACCCGCTGCGCGAGACGGTGGTGATGTCGCTGGTGACGCAGATCGGCGCCGAGAAGAACGTCTTCGAGGCCCGGCCCGAGCATGCCCGCCAGGTGCAGTTGAACTCGCCGCTGCTGAGCCAGCGCAAGCTGCGCGAACTGCTGGCCCTGCCCGACTACGCCGAGAAGCACGCCCGGCTGCACTTGTACTGCTTTGATGGCGAAGGCATGGAAGCGGCGATCCGCCGCGTTCGCGAGGAGGCCATCGCCGCGGTGCGCGACGGCGCCGTGGTGCTGCTGCTCTCCGATCGCTACCCGCCGGACGGCGCCCGCGCCATCCACGCCCTGCTCGCCACCGGTGCCGTGCACCACGGCCTGGTCGATGCCGGCCTGCGCTGCGCCTGCAACCTGATCGTCGAGACCGGCACCGTGCGCGACGCCCACCACGTCGCCTGCCTGGTCGGCGTGGGCGCGACCTTCGTCTACCCCTACCTCGCCTACCAGACCCTGCACGGCATGCTGCGGCATGGCCAGCTCACCCTGCCGGGTGACAGCAAGGAGCCGGGCCGGCGCTTCCGCCGCGGCGTGAAGAAAGGCCTGCTGAAGATCCTGTCGAAGATGGGCGTCTCCTGCCTGTCGAGCTACCGCGGCGCTCGCCTCTTCGAGATCGTTGGCCTCGCCCCCGAGGTCGTCGCGCTGTGCTTCCCCGGCACGCCGAGCCGCATCGGCGGTGCCGGCTTCGCCGAGCTCGATGCCGACGCCGCGGAGTTCGCCGAACGGGCCGCCGACGACGCGGCACCGCTCGAGATCGGCGGCCTGATGCAGTACCGCCCCGGCGGCGAGTACCACATGGCCAACCCCGACGTGGTCATCGCCCTGCAGCGCGCGGTGCTGAGCGAGGCCCCCGAGGACTGGGACGCCTTCCGCCGTGCCGTGGACGAGCGGCCGCCCTCGGCGATTCGTGATTTGTTCTCGTTGGTGCCGGCGGGCCCGCCGATTCCGCTGGAGGAAGTCGAGCCGGCGAGCGCCATCCTGTCGCGCTTCGATTCCGCCGGCATGAGCCTCGGGGCGCTGTCGCCGGAGGCGCACGAAGCGCTGGCGACGGCGATGAACCGCCTCGGCTGCCGCAGCAACTCCGGCGAAGGCGGCGAGGACGCCGCCCGCTACGGCACCGAGCGCCGCAGCAAGATCAAGCAGGTGGCCTCCGGCCGCTTCGGCGTGACGCCGCACTACCTCGTCAATGCCGAAGTGCTGCAAATCAAAGTGGCCCAAGGGGCGAAGCCCGGCGAAGGCGGCCAGTTGCCCGGTCACAAGGTCGATGCGCTGATCGCGCGGCTGCGCCATGCGAAGCCGGGCATCGGCCTGATCTCGCCGCCGCCGCACCACGACATCTATTCGATCGAAGACCTCGCCCAGCTGATCTACGACCTCAAGCAGATCAACCCCGAGGCCCTGATCTCGGTGAAGCTGGTCGCGCATGCGGGCGTGGGGACGATCGCCGCGGGCGTAGCGAAGGCGCAGGCCGACTTCATCACCATCTCCGGCCATGACGGCGGCACCGGGGCGAGTCCGATCAGCTCGATCCGCTACGCCGGCTCGCCCTGGGAACTGGGCCTCGCCGAAGCGCAGGAAACCCTGCGCCGGAATGGCCTGCGTGAGCGCGTGCGCCTGCAGACCGACGGCGGCCTGAAGACCGGCCTCGACGTCATCAAGGCCACCCTGCTCGGTGCGGACAGCTTCGGCTTCGGCACCGTTCCGATGATGGCGCTGGGCTGTAAGTACCTGCGCATCTGCCACCTCAACACCTGCGCCACCGGCGTGGCCACGCAGGAGCCGCGGCTGCGCGCCCAGCACTTCAAGGGCCTGCCCGAGCGCGTCATCGCCTACTTCAACTGGCTGGTCGAGGACGTGCGCCGGCACCTCGCCGCGCTCGGCGCGCGTTCGCTGGAAGAACTGATCGGCCGCGCCGACCTGCTCATCGAACGCGAGGACGTGCCACGACGCCAGCGCCTGCTCGATCTCTCGAAGTTGAAGGCCAGCGCCACGCTGCCGGGCCCGGCCTCGCACCGCGCCGCGCCGCCGATCACGGCCGCCCCCAGTCCGCTGGCGCAGCAGCTGCTCGACGAGGTCCTGCCCGAACTGAAGGCCGGCCGCAGCGTCCGCCGAGAGGTGCGTATCGACACGCAGGACCGCAGCCTTGGCGCCGGCTTGGCCGGTGCGCTGGCGAGAGCGTTCGGTGACGCCGCACCGCCCGGCACCTTGGAGCTGCACTGCCACGGCAGCGCCGGCCAGAGCTTCGGCGCCTTCAACGCCAAGGGCGTGCACCTGCACCTGCACGGCGAAGCGAACGATGGTGTCGGCAAGGGCATGGCCGGTGGTCGCATCGTCATCGCGCCGCCGGCCGGGCATCGCTACAGCGCGCAACAGGCGACGATCCTCGGCAATGCCGCGCTGTACGGCGCGACCGGTGGCGAACTCCATGCCGTGGGCCGCGGCGGCGAGCGCTTCGGCGTGCGCAACTCCGGGGCCACCGCGGTGATCGAAGGCGTGGGCGACCACGGCTGCGAGTACATGACCGGCGGCCAGGTGCTGGTGCTGGGCCGCACTGGCCTGAACTTCGGCGCCGGCATGACCGGCGGCTTCGCCTACGTGCTCGACCTCGACCGCGGCTTCGTCGACCGCTACAACCACGAACTGGTCGACATCCACCGCCTCGAAGCCGAGTCGATGGAGAACCACCTCCAGCACCTGCGGGCCCTGCTGCGCACCCACGCGCAGCTTGCCGGCAGCGCGCAGGCTAGAGAGCTGCTGGAGGACTTCCGCGAGGTGATCGGCAAGTTCTGGCTGGTGAAGCCGAAGGCCGCGAGCCTCGATTCCCTGGTCGCCGCATTGAAGAGGGCCGCCTGATGCCGCGCGCGCAATTCGATTTCCTCGACCTGCCGCGGCAGATGCCGAAGGAACTGCCCGTCGCCACGCGCTTGGGCCTCGACGTCGAGATCTACGGCCACTTCGAACCCGCCGAGGCCAAGGCCCAGGCCGGACGCTGCCTCGACTGCGGCAACCCCTACTGCGCGAACGGCTGCCCGGTGGGCAACGCCATCCCGCAATGGCTGGAGCTGGTGCGCCAGGGCCGGCTGTTCGAAGCCGCCACGCTGGCGCACGAGACCAACCCGCTGCCGGAGATCTGCGGTCGCGTCTGCCCGCAGGACCGCCTCTGCGAAGGTGCCTGCACGCTGGAGACCGGCTTCGAGGCGGTCACCATCGGCAGCATCGAGAAATACCTCGTGGACGAAGCCTTCCGGCAGGGCTGGCGCCCGGATCTCTCGCGGGTGAAGCCGCGAGCTGAGCGCGTGGCGGTGATCGGCGCCGGTCCGGCGGGCTTGGCCTGCGCGGACCGGCTGGTGCGCGCCGGCGTGGGCGTCACCGTGTTCGACCGCCACGACGAGATCGGCGGCCTGCTCACCTTCGGCATCCCGCCCTTCAAGCTCGAGAAGTCGGTGATCGCCACGCGCCGGCAGGTGCTCGAAGGCATGGGCGTGCGCTTCCAGCTCGCCACCGACGTGGGCTGCGACATCGAGTTCGGCAAGCTTCTGCACGAGCACGATGCGGTCTTCGTCGGCACCGGCGCGACGACGCCCGTCGATGCCCGCCTGCCGGGGCAGTCGCTGCCCGGCGTGCTGCCGGCCCTGCCCTTCCTGATCGCCAACGCCCGGCGCGTGCTCGGTCGGACGCTCGACGCCGACGAGGCGGCCATGCTCGACCTCAAGGGCAAGACCGTGCGCGTGCTCGGCGGCGGCGACACCGCCATGGACTGCGTGCGCACCGCCCGCCGCCTCGGTGCGGCCGAAGTCAGCTGCGTCTACCGCCGCGACGAGGCCGCGATGCCCGGCTCGCGCCGCGAGGTGAAGAACGCCCGCGACGAGGGTGTCGAGTTCCTGTTCCATCGCGCGCCGCTGGCCATCGAAGGCGAAGGCCGCGTGCAGGCCCTGCGCGTGGCGCGCACCGAGGCCGCCGGGCGCGGGGCCTTCGCGATCGTCGAGGGTGAGGCGGAAACACTCGCCGCCGACGTGGTGATCCTCGCCTTCGGCTACCGCGCCAGCCCGCCGGCCTGGCTGGCCGGGCACGGCGTGGCGCTGGCGGAGAACGGCCTGATCGTGGGCGGCGGCGCCTCCCCCTACCAGACCTCGCTGCCCAAGCTCTGGGCCGGCGGCGACGCCCTGCGCGGCGCCGACCTGGTGGTGACGGCGGTGCGCGACGGCCGCGACGCCGCGGCGGCCATGCTGCGGCAGTTCAAAAGCATCGCGATCCGCACGGCGGCCTGAGGCGTACCGGGGCGGGGTCGGATCGGACGGTGCCGCTGGAGCGGCGGCCGGGCCGGGCCGCTGGGCGTAGAATGGCCTGGACCCCTCCCCCGCCCACGCCTGCCATGAGCCTTTCCGCCGAGACCCGCGCCCGCATCGAATCGATCCTGTCCTCGCACGAGGTCGTGCTGTTCATGAAGGGCAGCCCGCAGCGTCCGCAATGCGGTTTCTCGATGAAGGCCGCCAGCATCGTCGGCGGCCTCGTCGCCGAGTTCGCCCACGTCGACGTGCTGCAGGACCCGGAGATCCGCGAGGGCATCAAGGCCTACGGCCAGTGGCCGACCATCCCGCAGCTCTACGTCAGGGGCGAGCTCGTCGGCGGCTCCGACATCATCGAGCAGATGCAGGGCAGCGGCGAACTGCACGCCCTGCTCGGCGCCCACCTGCCCGAGCCGGTGGTGCCGTCGATCACCATCACCGACGCCGCCGCCGCCCAGATCCGCCAGGCCCTCGCCGAACAGGGCGAGGGGCTGGCCCTGCACATGGCGGTCGACGCCAAATTCAACAGCCGCTTCGAGCTGAAGCCGGCGGGCGGCAACGAGATCAGCGCGAGCTCGAACGGCATCACCGTCCACTTCGACCGCGCCAGCGCGCCGCGGGCCGAAGGCATCGTGATCGACTGGGTCGACCGCGGCGTGCAGGGCGCCGGGCTTTCGATCCACAATCCGAACGCCCCTGCACGCTCCCCGTGAGCGCCACCGGAGAACGCCGATGACCCGCCCCACCGCCCTCGCGGCCTTGGCCGCCCTCGCCCTGGCCGGCTGCGGTCCGGCCGATGGCCCGGCCGAACTGGCCGCCCGGGCTTGCGACGCGCAGGTCCAACAGCAGGTGCAAAGCCAGCCCTACCGGCTCGACCTCGACGTGCTGGCCGCCGGAAAGACCGATGACGGTCGCGGCGGCTTCCTGCTCAGCGCGCCGATCACCGTCAACCTCGGCCTCGCCAACCAGAGCGTGCAGCAGCTCGAATGCACGGTCCGGATCAGCGGCGAACCGCCGGTCGCCGAAGTGGTGAACCTGCGCTTCATCTGGTGAGTCAATCGAAGCGCAGGTGCTTCACCGACTTGCCGTGGCGGCGCACCAGCTTCAGCGCCTCGATGCCGACGCGGATGTGGTTCTCGACGAAGTTGGCGCTGACCACCGAATCGGAGGCCTCGGTCTTGACGCCCTCCGGGATCATCGGCTGGTCGGAGACCAGCAGCAGCGCACCGGAGGGGAGGCTGTTGGCGAAGCCGGCGGCGAACACCGTCGCCGTCTCCATGTCGATGGCCATGCAGCGCAGCCGGCGCAGGTACTCCTTGAAGGCCTCGTCGTGCTCCCAGACGCGGCGGTTGGTGGTGTAGACGGTGCCGGTCCAGTAGTCGAACTCGAGGTCGCGGATCATGGTCGAGACCGCGCGCTGCAGGGCGAAGGCCGGCAGCGCCGGCACCTCCGGCGGCAGATAGTCGTTGCTGGTGCCCTCGCCGCGGATGGCGGCGATCGGCAGGATCAGGTCGCCGAGCTGGTTCTTGCGCTTCAGGCCACCGCACTTGCCGAGGAACAGCACCGCCTTGGGGCCGTAGGCGCTGAGCAGGTCCATCACCGTGGCGGCGTTGGCGCTGCCCATGCCGAAGTTGATCATGGTGATGCCGTCGCTGGTGGCGCTCGGCATCGGCCGGTCGCGGCCGACGATGGTGGCCCCGGTCAGGCGGGCGAACACCTCGAGGTAGCCGCCGAAATTGGTCAGCAGCACATGCGGGCCGAACTGCTCGATCGGCACCCCGGTGTAGCGCGGCAGCCAGTTGGCGACGATCTCGTGCTTGTCCTTCACGTGTTCTCCTCGGGTTTCGTTCACGCCGATTCTGCCATGCCGCGGTGGCCCGGTCCGGCCGGGACCGTGACTTCCGGCCCGGTTGGAGAACGCCGCGGGTCCGGCTAGGGTGGCGGTTCCTTCTCCCGGAGTCCGCGATGCCCGCGTCCGTCCTGCGCCCCGTCCTGCTCGCCGCCGCGCTGGCCCTCGCCCCGGCCGCGGGCGCCGATGCCCGCACCCGCGTGCTCGGCGACGACCCCTACCCCAGCACCTACCAGCCGGTCCCGGCCGGGCCGGTGCTGATCCGCAACGCCACCGTGCTGATCGGCGACGGCCGCCGGCTGGACGGCGCCGACGTGCTGTTCGGCGACGGCGAGATCCGCCGGGTCGGCCGCGGCCTCGACGCCCCGCGCGGCGCCACCGTGGTCGACGGCAGCGGCCGCTGGGTCACGCCCGGCATCATCGACGTCCATTCCCACCTCGGCGTGTACCCGGCCCCGGGCCTCGACGCCCACCAGGACGGCAACGAGATGACCAACCCGGTCACCTCGCAGGTCTGGGCCGAGCACGGCATCTGGCCGCAGGACCCCGGCTTCGCCACCGCCCTGGCCGGCGGCGTCACCAGCCTGCTGGTGCTGCCGGGCAGCGCCAACCTGATCGGCGGCCGCGGCGTGGTGCTGAAGAACGTCGCCGCCGAGACCTACCAGCAGATGAAGTTCCCCGGCGCGCCCTGGGCCTTGAAGATCGCCTGCGGCGAGAACCCGAAGCGGGTCTACGGCCAGCGCGGCACCGCGCCGATGACGCGGATGGGCAACGTGGCCGGCTACCGCAACGCCTTCATCGACGCCCGCGAGTACCTGGAGAAACGCGGCGGCAAGGAGCCACCGAAGCAGGACCTGCGCCTCGAATCGCTGGCGGCGGCGATCACCGGCGAGATCAAGGTCCACATCCACTGCTACCGCAGCGACGAGATGGCGATCATGCTCGACCTCGCCGAGGAATTCGGCTTCCATGTCGCCGCCTTCCACCACGGCACCGAGGCCTACAAGATCGCCGACCGCATGGCCGAGGCCGGCACCTGCGGCGCGCTCTGGGCCGACTGGTGGGGCTTCAAGGCCGAGGCCTGGGACGCGATCCAGGAGAACCTGCTGATCGTCGACCGCGCCAAGGGCGGCCGCGGCTGCGCCATCGTCCACTCCGATTCGCCGGAGGGCATCCAGCGCCTCAACCAGGAAGCCGGCAAGGCGATCGGCACGGCGCGCCGCATCGGCATCGAGATCACGCCCGAGCACGCCATCCGCTGGATCACCGAGAACCCGGCCCGCACCATGGGCATCCTCGACCGCACCGGCACGCTGGAGCGCGGCAAGATGGCCGACGTGGTGCTCTGGAACCAGAACCCGTTCAGCGTCTACGCCCGGGCCGAGAAGGTCTGGATCGACGGCGCGCTGATGTTCGACCGCAACGACCCGGCCCGCCGCCCGGTCTCCGATTTCACCCTCGGCAAGGACCTGCACTGATGCGCCCGACGCACCTGCTCGCCGCCGCCATCGCGCTGGCCCTCGCCGCCCTGCCCGCGCGGGCGGCCGACCTGTTCATCGACAACGCCCGCGTCCACACCGCGGGGCCGCAGGGCACGCTGGCGCGTGGCGACGTGCTGGTGCGCGACGGCCTGATCGCCGCGGTCGGCGCCGAGCTGGCCGCGCCCGCGGGGGTGCCGCGCATCGACGCCCAGGGCCAGCCGCTCACCCCGGGCCTGTTCGCCGGCCTCACCGCGCTCGGCCTCATGGAGATCAACGCCGAGCGCACCACCGTGCACAACGTGTTCGGCATGCCGATCCAGCACGAGCAGGACGGCGAGACCCGCTGGCGCCCCGAGTTCGACGTGATGCCGGCCTTCAACCCGCGCTCCTCGGTGATCCCGGTCAACCGCAAGGAGGGCCTGACCTTCAGCGCGCTCACCCCGGCGGCCCTGCAGGAGGGCAGCTTCGTCACCGGGCAGGGCGGCGTGGTCCGCCTGCACGGCGGCTGGGACAGCGAGCTCGATGGCGGCGAGACGCTCTACATCGACCTGCGCAACACCGGCACCTCCGGCGGCAGCCGCGCCAGCCAGTACATGCTGCTGGAGCAGGCCATCCGCGAGGCCCGCCCGGCGCCCTCGCCGATGATGATGGCGGCCCTGCCCAGCCACGGCCTCCTGACCCCGGGCGGCCGCGACGCGCTCGCGCGCTTCCTGCGCGGCGGCCGGGTGGTGTTCTTCGTCGACCGCGCGGTCGACATCCTGCACGTGCTGCGCCTCTCCGAGCGCCACGGCTTCCGCCCGGTGATCGCCGGGGCCACCGGGGCCTGGCAGGTCGCGCCGCAACTCGCGGCGTCGGGGGCCACCGTCATCGTCGATCCGCTGCAGAACCTGCCGATGACCTTCGACCAGCTCGACGCCCGGCTCGACAACGCCGCCCTGCTGCGCCAGGCCGGGGTGCGGGTGGCGATCTCGCAGTTCGACGATCTCGGCACCCACAACGCCCGCAAGATCCGCCAGCTCGCCGGCAACGCCGTCGCCAACGGCATGGCCTGGGAGGACGCGCTGAAGGCGATCACCGCCGAGCCGGCGCGGGCCTTCGGCGTGGCCGACCGCGTCGGCAGCATCGAGGTCGGCAAGCGCGCCGACCTCGTGCTGTGGAACGGCGACCCGCTCGACGTCACCACCACCGCCACCGCGGTGTTCATGGACGGCCGCAACAAGCCGCTGGTGTCGCGCCAGACCCTGCTGCGCGACCGCTACATGGGCCCGCCCGGCCCGATGCCGCGGCAGTATCCGCAGGCGACACCGCCCGCCGCGCGCTGAAGCGAAGCGCACCGCGAGCCGGTGCTCATCCGGCTCACTGCTTGCGGAAGCTGATCGTCCCGCCCTCGCTGCTGACCTGCAGGGTGTCGCCGGCCGCGAACTCGCCGGCGAGGATCTTCTGCGCCAGCGGGTTCTCGATCTGCTGCTGGATGGCGCGCTTCAGCGGCCGCGCGCCGTAGACCGGGTCGAAGCCGACGTTGCCGAGCAGGTCCAGCGCCTTGTCGTCGATCGAGAACTTGATCTGCCGTTCGGCGAGGCGCTTGGCCAGGTAGGCCGTCTGGATGCGGGCGATCTCGCGGATCTGCTCGCGGCCCAGCGGGTGGAACACCACGATCTCGTCCAGGCGGTTGATGAACTCCGGGCGGAAGTGCGCCTGCACCACGCCGAGTACCGCGGCCTTCATCTGGATGTAGCGCCCCTCGTCCTCGCCGGCACCGCCTTCCTCGAAGATGCTCTGGATGTGCTGGCTGCCGAGGTTGGAGGTCATCACGATGACGCAGTTGCGGAAATCCACCGTGCGGCCCTGGCCGTCGGTGAGGCGGCCGTCGTCCAGCACCTGCAGGAGCACGTTGAACACATCCGGGTGCGCCTTCTCCACTTCGTCGAGCAGGATCACGCTGTAGGGGCGGCGGCGCACGGCTTCCGTGAGATAGCCACCTTCCTCGTAGCCGACGTAGCCCGGGGGCGCGCCGATCAGACGGGCGACGGAATGCTTCTCCATGAACTCGCTCATGTCGATGCGCACCATCGCCTCCTCGGTGTCGAACAGGAAGCTCGCCAGCGCCTTGCAGAGCTCGGTCTTGCCCACGCCGGTGGGGCCGAGGAACAGGAAGCTGCCGTTCGGCCGGTTGGGGTCGGAGAGGCCCGCGCGCGAGCGGCGGATGGCGTCCGACACCGCGCGCACCGCCTCGCGCTGGCCGACCACGCGGGCAGCCAGGGCCTCCTCCATCTTCAAGAGCTTCTCGCGCTCGCCTTCGAGCATCTTCGACACCGGGATGCCGGTCCAGCGCGAGACCACCTCGGCGATCTCCTCGGCCGTCACCTTGTCCTGCAGCAGGGTGAAGCCCTTGCGCTCGGTGGCCTGCGCATCCTGGAGCTGCTTCTCCAACTGCGGCAGCTTGCCGTACTGGATCTCGGAGGCGCGCGCCAGGTCCTGCCGGCGGTGGGCCTGGTCGAGTTCGAGCTTGAGCTGCTCGATCTGCTCTTTCAGCCTGGTGGTGCCGGTGACGGCGGCCTTCTCGGCCTTCCACACCTCTTCGAGGTCGTTGAACTCGCGCTCGAGCTTGGCGATCTCGGTCTCGAGGTCGGCCAAGCGCTGCCGGCTCTCCTCGTCCTTCTCCTTCTTGAGCGCCTCGCGCTGGATCTTGAGCTGGATCAGGCGGCGCTCCTTGCGGTCCATCTCCTCCGGCTTGGAGTCGATCTCCATGCGGATGCGCGAGGCCGCCTCGTCCATCAGATCGATGGCCTTGTCCGGCAGCTGGCGGTCGGCGATGTAGCGGTGCGAGAGCGTGGCCGCGGCGACGATCGCCGGGTCGGTGATCTCCACACCATGGTGCACGGCGTAACGTTCCTTGAGGCCGCGCAGGATGGCGATGGTGTCCTCCACGCTCGGCTCGCCCACGAACACCTTCTGGAAGCGGCGCTCGAGCGCGGCGTCCTTCTCGACGTACTTGCGGTACTCGTCGAGCGTGGTCGCGCCGATGCAGTGCAGTTCGCCGCGGGCGAGCGCGGGCTTGAGCATGTTGCCGGCGTCCATCGAGCCCTCGGCCTTGCCGGCACCCACCATCGTGTGCAGCTCGTCGATGAACAGGATGACATTGCCCTCCTGCTTGGCGAGGTCGTTCAGCACGGCCTTGAGGCGCTCCTCGAACTCGCCGCGGAACTTGGCCCCGGCGATCAGCGCGCCCATGTCGAGACTGAGCACGCGACGGCCACGCAGGCTCTCCGGCACCTCGCCGTGGACGATCCGCTGCGCGAGCCCTTCCACGATGGCGGTCTTGCCGACGCCGGGCTCGCCGATCAGCACCGGGTTGTTCTTGGTGCGCCGCTGCAGCACCTGGATGGTACGGCGGATCTCCTCGTCGCGGCCGATCACCGGGTCGAGCTTGCTGGCCTCGGCGCGCGCCGTAAGATCGATGCAGTACTTCGCCAGCGCCTGGCGCTGGTCCTCGGCGTTCTCGCTCTGCACCTTCTCGCCGCCGCGCATCTTCTGGATGGCGGCCTCCAGCCGCGCCTTGTCGAAGCCCGCCGACTTCAGCAGCCGGCCGGCCTCGCCGCCGTCCTCGATGCAGGCGAGCAGGAACAGCTCGCTGGCGATGAAGGCGTCGCCGCGCTGGCTGGCCAGCTTGTCGGTGACGTTGAGCAGGCGGGCGAGTTCGTTGCCGAGGTTCACCTGGCCGGCCTGGCCGCTCACCTTGGGCAGGCGGTCGAGCGCCTCGCCGAGCTTCTCGCGCAGCAGCACCACGTTGCCGCCGGCCTGGGCCAGCAGCGGCCGGGTTCCACCGCCCTGCTGGTCGAGCAGGGCCACCAGCAGGTGCGCCGGTTCGATCAGGTTGTGGTCGCGCACCAGGGCCAGCGACTGCGCGTCCTGCAGCGCCTGGGCGAAACGCGAGGTCAGCTTGTCCATCCGCATGGGTCGTCTCCGCAAGGGGCGGCGGCCCACGGGACGGGCCGCGATGGCTTTCAGGTGCGGATGATGGCGGCGTGATTCAAGGGCGGCTTGACCCGGCGCAAAGCCCGGTTCAGCCGGCACCGTCCCACCACAGCAGGCTCGCCATCCGTCCGGTCCGCCCCTCGCGGCGATGCGAGAAGAACGACTGCGGCTCGCCGATCGTGCAGCGTCCGCCGCCGTGGACACGAGTGACGCCCAGCGCCGCCAGCCGCCGCCGCGCCAGCGCGTACAGGTCGACGCGCCAGTGGCCGGGCCGCGTCGGCGCGAAAGCGAGGGCCGCACCGGCATCGCGGTCGACGAAGGCGGCGAACACGTCCTCGCCGACCTCGTAATTCGCCGACCCGGCGGCCGGCCCGAGCCATGCCGTCAAGCGGCTTCCGGGCACGCGCATCGCCGCGACGGTGGCTTCGATGACGCCGGCCGCCAGCCCGCGCCAGCCGGCGTGCGCCGCACCGAGCACGCTGGCGTCGTCCGCGCACAGCAGCACCGGCAGGCAGTCGGCGTGCAGCACCGCCAGCACCACGCCGGCGTGGCGCGTCACCGCGGCGTCGGCCTCGGGCTCGTCGTCGATGGGCAGGGTACCCAAGCCATCGACGCAACGGGCCGGCTCGGCGGCATCGGCATCGAACACCGCGGTGCCGTGCACCTGCCGCAGCCAGCAGGGCTCGGCCGACAGGCCGAGGGCCTCGCGCAGGGCGCGCCGGTTGGCCCGCACGTTCGCCGCCATGTCGCCGCCGGACAGCCGGTGGCCGCCGAGGTTCAGCGTGTCGAAGGGCGGCGGCGAGAGGCCAAGGCCTCGGCGCAGGCTCGAACCGGCGCGCACGCCGGGCGGTGCCGGCCAGTCGGCGTGGAGGAAGAACGGCGGATCCCCGAGCATCGTCGAACCTTTCGCAGAGGCTTGCTTTGGTGCAATGGTTGCACTATGATCACGACATGCCCACGATCATCCGTTTCGCGAGCAGTACCGTCACCCTGTATGCCGCCGACCACCTGCCGCCGCACTTCCATGTCCGGTTGAAGGATGGTCGCGAAGCACTGGTCGTCATCGACACCCTGGAAATCCTGAGCAGTTCGATCCCGCCACGCGAGCTGCGCGAGGCACTGCGCTGGGCAGGCGCGAACCAGGACGCTCTCCGTGCCAAGTGGAAGGAGTTGAACCCATGAACCAGCCACAATTCGTCCTCCAAGAGGCCCGTGTCAGCGGCCCCGGTCGGCTGCTTCTGCAATTCGCCGACGGCTTCCGGGGCGAGGTGGACCTGACGGAAGTCATCGCGCGCCATCCCTCGCTTGCCCGGCTGTCGGAGCCGGCCGTTTTCCGGGCCGTGGCCTTGGACGAATGGCGGCGCGGTCTGGTCTTCGCAGGCGACGACCACCTTTCGCTGGCCAGTGACAATCTGCGAGCCATGGCCATCGAACAGGCAGGCGGGTTCCCGCACCAGAAGCTGATCGAATGGATGGCCTGCCACGGCCTGAGTCTGGAGGCGGCCGCCGAAGCCCTCGGGCTCAGCCGACGGATGCTGGCCTACTACCGCAGCGGCGCCAAGCCGATTCCGCGCACGGTGGCGCTCGCCCTGCGTGGCTGGGAGGCCAGTCAAGCAGAGCGACCGCGCGCGGCCTGAGTCGGGATCGGACCGCAAACACTGCCGCGCCCTGTCGCCCCCCTCACCGGATGCCCTTCGCCGCCGCCTCCGCGCTGTCCTCGCGCAGGGTCGCGAGCAGGGCCTGCAGGTCGGCGGGCATTGGCGCCTCGAAGCGCAGGGTCTCGCCGCTCGCCGGATGCACGAAGGCCAGCGACTCGGCGTGCAGGGCCTGGCGCTTGAAGCCGCGCAGGGCCTCGACCAACGCCTCGGTCGCGCCCTTGGGCAGGCGCAGGCTGCCGCCGTAGAGCGGGTCGCCGACCAGCGGATGGCGCACATGCGCCATGTGGACGCGGATCTGGTGGGTGCGGCCGGTCTCCAGCCGGCACTCCACCAGGGTGTGGCTGCGGAAGCGCTCGCGCACACGGTAGTGGGTGACGGCCTCGCGCCCGCCCTCGTTGACCGCCTGGCGGATGCGGTCGGTGGGGTGGCGGCCGATCGGCGCATCGACGCTGCCGCCGGCCACCATCGCGCCGCAGACCACGGCGAGATACTGGCGGTGCACCGCGCGGCCGGAGAGCTGCTCCACCAGCGCCGCGTGCGCACGCAGGCTGCGCGCCACCACCATCAGGCCGGAGGTGTCCTTGTCGAGGCGGTGCACGATGCCGGCCCTCGGCAGCCCGGCGAGCTTGGGGTCGAAGTACAGCAGCGCGTTCACCAGGGTGCCACGCGGGTTGCCAGCTCCGGGGTGCACCACGAGGCCTGCCGGCTTGACCAGCACGATCACGTCCTCGTCGGCGTGGCGGAGATCGAGCGCGATGGGCTCCGGCTCGGCCGTGGTCTCGATCGCGGGCGTCACCCACACCGTCACCGTCTCGCCGCCGCGCAGGGCCTGCTTGGGCTTGGCCTCCTCGCCGTCGAGCAGGGCCTCGCCGGACTTGATCCATGAAGTCAGCCGCGAGCGCGAGAAGTCCGGGAACAGCTCGGCCAGCACCTGGTCGAAACGGCGGCCGGCCTGCGCCAGCGGCACCACGGCTTCGAGCAGTTCGCGTTCGTCTTCGGCATCGTGTGGGGGCATGGGCATCCAGCAGGGCGGCGATTCAGGGAGGACGCCGGTTCCACGCTATTATCGGGCCTTCCGTTCCCGCCGGTGCCCGCCCCGTGTCGTCGCCCACCCGATTCCTCGCCCGCTTCACCCTGCTCGCCGCCCTGCTGCTGGTGCTGCCCGGCTGCCAGACCATCGGCGGCTGGTTCGCCAACGAGGAGCCGGAAACCGAGACCCTGCCGGTCGATGCGCTCTACGCCGAGGCCCGGCAGTCGCGCGACGCCGGCAACCACAGCCGCGCCGAGACCTACTACACGCGGCTGATCGCCCGCTTCCCGTTCGGCCCCTACACCGAGCAGGCCCAGCTCGACCTCGCCTACGTGCAGTACCGGCAGGGCAAGCACGAGGAATCGGAAGCCACGCTCGACCGCTTCATCCGCACCTACCCGACCCACGTCGCGATCGACTACGCCTTCTACCTGCGGGCCCTGAACGGCTTCGACCGCGACAGCTTCTTCCTGCAGCGCATCGCCCGTGCCGACATGTCGGCCCGCGACCTGACCCGCGTGCGCGCCAGTTTCGACGCCTTCGCCGAACTGCTGCGGCGCTTCCCGGACAGCCGCTACGCCGCCGATGCCCGCCAGCGCATGGTTTACCTGCGCAATTTCCTGGCCCGCCACGAGATCAACACCGGCCTCTACTACCACCGCCGCGGCGCCTACGTCTCGGCGATCAACCGCGCCCGCTTCCTGCTGGAAACCTACCCGCAGAGCAGCTACGAGGCCGATGCCGTGGCCCTGCTCGCCGCCAGCCACGCCGCCCTCGGGCAGGAGGCGCTGGCCGCCGACGCCCGCCGGGTGCTGGCGCTGAACGCCCCGGACCACCCCCACCTGCGCGGCGACTGGCCCCGGCGCCCCGGCCTCTGGGGCCAGCTGAACCCCTTCGGCGCGGGGCGCTGAGCCCCCCTACCCCCCTACCCGCCCCCCACCCGCGGCGGACCCGCCGCTCCCGGGCACGCGCAAACGCCATTCACATCTGTTAGCTTCGGGGCCTTCAACTTTCTGAACGCCCCATGGACCCTCTGGTCTGGTTGCTGGTCGCGGTCACCGGCGTCTGTCTTCACACGGCGGCCGTGCATGCCTTGCGCCTGCATCGCGAGAACGACGGCCTGCACGCCCAGATGGCCCTGTTGGCACTGGCGGTGGCGGTGTACGTGGGCAGCCTGGGTTTCAGCCTCAAGCTGCCCGACGAAGACGGATTCCGCACGGCGCTGCGCGTCAGCTACTACGGCCTGCTCGCCGCCCTCCCCCTGCTGGCCCTCGGGGTGCGCACCTTCACCGCCAGCCGCCGGAGCCTGCCCTTCGCCGTCCTGGCCGGGACCGTGTTCTTCGTCATCGCCGACCTCGGCTGGCCCGGCAACCTGCTGAACACGGGCGGCATCCCGGTCAAGACCTACTCCTTGCCCTGGGGCGAGACGATCCGCGTGCTCGAACACACCGGCACGCCCGGCCACTGGCTGATCAATGCCCTGCTGCTGGCCGCCGTGCTCTCCGCCCTGCGCGACCTGCACCAGCCGGGCCTGCGCGCCAGCGAAAGCCTGCGCACCGCCCGGTTGGCTCTCCGCTGGGTGCTCGGCGCGGTCCTGCTCGTGACCCTGGGCCGGGCGCTGAGCCTGACCGGCATGATGCTCGTGCTGGCACCGGCCTTCGTGCTGGCGATCATCGCCCTGACCTATTCCATCCACCGCCGCGACCGGGCCGAAGCCGCCACCGAGCGCCGGCGCGCCGAGCGTCAGCTGCACCAGCTCGCCACCCAGTTGGCGCTGACCGACTGGCGGCCACCGCCCGGCACCACCGAGGCCGCGGCCCTGCCCGACCTCGCCAGCGCCGCCCGCGAACTGCTGGGGGCGGAGCGGGTCTCGATCTGGCGGCTGGAAGGCGAGCAGCGGCTGCGGACCCTGCTGGTCAGCGACGTGCGCGGCAGCGCCCACGAGCAGCCCCTGCGGTTCGACACCCGCGACTGCACCGGCTACCTCGAGCGCCTGCGCCGCGACGGCCTGATCGCGGCCGAGAACGCCCGCACGGATGCCCGGCTCGTCGAGACCGACGCGCCCTACCTGCAGGTCGTGGGCGTCGAGGCCAGCCTCGATCTCGCCATCCGCAGCGGCGGAGGGCTGGTCGGCCTGTTCTGCATCGAGAACGTGAGCGGCCCGCGCAGCTGGAGCGACGAGGACCTCGCCTTCGGCAACGCCCTCGCCCTGCTCGCCGGGGCCCGCTGGGCCGCCATCCGGCAGGCCCGCAGCAGCGCCGTGCTGGAATCGCTGGCCGCCGCCCACACTAGCGGCGAGGCCTTCCTCGCGCTCACCGTGCGCGAGCTGGCGCGGCTGTTCCATGCCGACATCGCCTTCGTCGCGCTGGCCGAGGCCGACGGCCGCCACGCCCGCACGCTGGCCCTGTGGCGGGACGGCGTGCCGGTCGAGGCCCCGCTGCGCTACGCCCTGCCCGGCAGCCCCTGCGCCAACGTGCTGGCGGGCACCCCCTGTGCCTACGCCTACGGCGTGGCCGGGCGGTTCCCCGAAGACCCCCGGCTCGCCGAACTCGGCATCGAGGGCTATGTCGGCGCGCCCTTCGGCGGCGAAGGCGGCGCGCCGGCCGGGCTGGTGGTGGCGCTGCGGCGGCAGCCGCTGGTGGCGGACGAGGACACCACCCACGCCATGCAGCTGATCGCCCAGCGCGTCGGGGCCGAACTGCAACGCCAGGCGGCCGAGGAAAAAACCCGGCGGCTGGCCTTCACCGACCTGTTGACCGGGCTGCCGACGCGGATCGCGCTCGCCGAATCGATCACCCACCACATCGCCGAATGCCGCGCCGGAGGCGGCATGGCCGCCCTGCTGATCGTCGACGTCGACCACTTCCAGACCATCAACGACGTGCTCGGCCACGACGTCGGCGACGAGGTGCTGCGGCAGATGGCGCGCACCCTCGCGGCGGGGCTGCACCCCGGCGAGTTCGCGGCGCGGCTGGCCGGCGACGAGTTCGCCCTGTTGCTGCCGGCCGTGGCGCACCACGACGAGGCCGCGCTGCTGGAGTGCGCCAATGCCCTGCGCCGCTCGTTCGAGATCCCGCTGGAGGCCGGCGCGCGCCAGTTCTCGCTGGGCACCAGCATCGGCGTGTCGGCCTTCGATGCCGGCACCGCCAGCGCCAACGACGTCATCCGCCGCACCGAGATGGCCCTGCACCACGCCAAGCGCACCGGCCGCGGCCGCGCCGAGCTGTACCGCGCCGACCTGGAGGCCGCCAGCCGCCGCCGGCTGGTCCTGCACGAGGCACTGCGCCAGGCCGAGGCCCAAGGCCAGCTGAGCCTGGCGGTGCAGCCCAAGGTGGACCGCGCCGGCCGCCCGGCCGGTGGCGAGGGCCTGCTGCGCTGGAGCCATCCTGTGCTGGGCGCGGTGCCGCCCGCCGAATTCATCCCGGCGGCCGAGTCCACCGGCCTGATCGCCGCCATCGGGCAATGGGCGCTGCGCGAAACCTGCCGGCTGCTGGTGCGCTTGCCGGACTGGGCGCGGGCGCTCCCCGGCTTCAGCCTCGCCGTCAACTTCAGCGCCTGGCAACTGGCGCGGCCGGGCATCGTCGACGAAGTGCTGGCCACCGTCCGCGAGGTCGGCGCACCGCCCTCGCAGCTCACGCTCGAGGTCACCGAATCGATTGGCCTGCACGACCTCGACGAGGTGGTCGGCAAGCTGAAGGCCCTGCGCACGGCCGGCCTGCGCATCGCGCTCGACGACTTCGGCACCGGTTATTCCTCGCTCGCCTACCTGCACCGCCTGCCGCTCGACGAGCTGAAGATCGACCGCAGCTTCGTGGTCGCCGCCATGGCCAACCCGGAACACTCGCTGCTGGCGCCGGTGATCGCCCTCGGCCGCCACCGCGGCCTGGTGGTGGTGGCCGAGGGCGTCGAGACCCACGAACAGGCCGCACACCTGGCCGCGCTCGATTGCGACCTGTTCCAGGGCTACGGCTTCGCCCCGCCGCTGCCGCCCGAGGCCTTCGTCGACTGGATCACGGCGCGGGCGCCGGAAGCCTAGCCGCGGGTGGTGTCGATGCCGTCGCGCCAGGCCTCGGCCATGGCCGACCGCAGCGGTTCCGGCACCCGTGCCAGGGCCTCGCCCATGGTGTCGCGCACGGCCTCGGCGATGCGCTCGATGGCCAGCTCCGGCCGCGCCAGGCCGCACACCTTGCGACCGAATTCGAGCAGCGCGGGGCGTCCGGGGTAACGCCGGTGCCGATCGCGGCGGAACAGCCTGAGCGCCATGCTGCGATCGAAGAAGGCCATGCCGCCGCGGGGGTCGGGCTGCGGGTAGACCACCGTCGTCACCACGTCGAACAGCGGCGCCAGTTCGACATCGCCGGCCCCCGGCGTGCTGTAGGTCAGGCCGAAGTTCTTCAGGTGGGCGTCGCCGTTGCGGACCAGCACCGACAGCACCAGGCCATCGAAAAACGCCGACAAGGCCCGCGGCCTCGCCGCGCCGGCGTAGGCCGCGACCACCGTCGCCACGGCCTCGTAGCTGCCGCGGTACTTGTAGTGGCCGCCGGGGTCGCGGTCGAGGCCAGTGAGCGCGGCGATGTCCTCGAAGCCGCGCCGGCCCGGATCGAGGTCGAAGCGCCGCATGACGAACAGTTGCGCGTCGTCCGACAGCCAGAAGTCCGGCACCGCAAGCCCGGCGCGGCGTGCGGCCGACATGCAGGCGAATTCGTTGGCCGCGAGCGCCGGGTAGCCTTCGCCCGCGGCCTTGACGATGAGATCCGGCTCGAACAGCGTGGCACGCTCCGCCTCGACCGGCAGGCAGCCGGCGTCCGGCACCAGCACCTTCGGCTGCACACCTGCGATGCCCGATTCCAGATGGGCATCGAGCAGGTGCTCGAACAAGCCCTTGCCCGCGCCCTCCGCCAGCAGCCGCCCGAGATCGACGGAGACCGGCGGTGGCGACCAGCCCTCAGCCTGCTTCAGGAACTGCAGGCGGCCGATCTGCCGGCGTCCGGTCCGTTCCAGCAGCAGGAAATCATCGACCCGGCCGAATTTCGCCAGCCGCCGGCGCAACTGCTCCAGCAGGAAGCCTTCCGGCAGATTCATGGCGAACAGCGGGTGCAGCGGGGAACTGGCGTAGCTTTCCGCCCGGATCGGCAGGGCCAGCCCGACCTCGGTCCGTGGGTCGGTGCTGCGGTAGTTGAAGACGTGCCGGCTCTCCTTCACCAGCGAACCGGCGTGGCCCTCCGGCGTGACGACCTCAAGCGTCCTCGGCATGCCCATCCTCCTCGAACAGCGCCCGCAGAGCCCCGGCCTCCGGCCGCACGTCGACCACCGCGAGGCCCTTGCCCATGGCCGCGAGCACGCGGAACAGGACCAGGGTCGTGACGTTCTCGCCGCGCTCGATCTCGGAAACCCGCTGCCGCGCCACGCCGGCCCGCGCCGCCAGAAGCGCCTGCGTCAAGCCGCGGGCACGACGCTCCGCTCGCACCGCCGCGCCCAAGGCCTGGGTGTTGAAGAGACCGGTCGACATGCCTGTTTTAGCGTGCAAAAAGTCCCCATCGGATCAAAATGCACGTTAAACGCGACATGAAGCCAAGGCAAGAGGGCGCCGGGCGCCTAGTTCCGCCAGCCGTTCGTGATCGGGTAGCGCCGCTCGCGGCCGAAGGCGCGGCGCGAGAGCTTCGGCCCCGGCGCGGCTTGCCGGCGCTTCCACTCGCTGGTGCGCACCAAGCGCAGCACCGGGTCCACCGCCGCCTCCGGGAAGCCGCGCGCCAGCAGGGCGTCGCGGCCCTCACGACCCTCGATATGGGCCTCGAGGATGGCGTCCAGCAGGACGTAGGGCGGCAGCGAATCCTGGTCGGTCTGGTTCTCGCGCAACTCGGCCGAGGGTGGGCGGGTGATCACCGCCTCCGGAATGGCCGGCGGCGCGCCGGCGGGCTGCCTTGCGTTGCGCCAGCGGGCGAGCGCGAACACCTCGGTCTTGTAGAGGTCCTTGAGCGGCGCGTAGCCGCCACACATGTCGCCGTAGATGGTGGCGTAGCCGACCGCGTACTCGCTCTTGTTGCCGGTGGTGAGCAGCAGGCCACCGTGCTTGTTGGCCAGCGCCATCATCAAAGCACCGCGGCAGCGCGATTGCAGGTTCTCCTCGGTGACGTCGGGCGGCAGGCCGGCGAACAGCGGGCCGAGTGCTTCCAGGAAGCCCTCGAACGGCGCTTCGATCGCCACGGTTTCGAGCCGCACGCCCAGCACCGCCGCCTGTTCGGCGGCGAGCTCGTTCGACAGGGCCGAGGTGTAGCGCGAAGGCAGGCGTACCGCGGTGACGTTCGCCGCCCCCAGCGCATCGACCGCCATCACCAGCACCAGGGCCGAATCGATGCCGCCGGAGAGCCCGAGCCACACCGAGCCGAAGCCGTTCTTGCCGCAGTAGTCGCGCAAGCCGCGAACGGCGCCGCGGTAGGCCAGAGACTCGCGCGATGCGTCGTCCTCCGCCGGCCAGTGCACGGGCGCGAAGCGGCCGCTCGCAGCGTCGAAATCGGCGACGAGCCACTGGTCCTCGAAGGCCCGCGCGGCGGGGTGCAGGCGGCCATCGGCATCGACGAGCACCGAGGCACCGTCGAACACCAGTTCGTCCTGCCCGCCGACGAGGTTGAGGTAGGCGATGGCGCTGCGCGCCTCGGCGGTACGCGCCGCCAGCAGGGCGTCGCGCTCGGCCGGCTTGCCGCGCTCGAAGGGCGAGGCATTCGGCACCACCACCAGGCGCGCCCCGGCGGCCACCGTGGTGGCGATCGGCTCCGGGTGCCAGAGGTCCTCGCAGACCAGCACGCCCACCGGCACACCCGCGACCTCGACCACCACGTCGGCATGGCCCGGCGCGAAATGCCGGCGCTCGTCGAACACCGCGTAGTTCGGCAACCGGCGCTTGCGGTAGGTCGCCTCGACGCGCCCGTCGCGCAGCACGCTCGCCGCGTTGAACACGACACCGCCGACGGCCTCGGGCCAGCCGACCACCGCCACGATGCCGCCCGTGCAGGACCGGGCCACGCGCTCGATCTGCGCCGCGCACTCGGCGAGGAAGCCGGGGCGTTCCAGCAGGTCCTCCGGCGGGTAGCCGGAGAGCGTCAGCTCGGGGAAGAGCACGAGGTCCGCTCCATGCGTGTCGCGCGCCTCCGCGATGCGTGCGATCACGCGCCCGGCGTTGGCGGCGACCGCCCCCACCGGTAAGTCGAACTGGGCGAGGGCGAGGCGGAGGGTCATGCGGCGCGCGTATCGCGGATGGCTTGTTCGAGCAGCTCCGGGTCGACGCCTCGCGCCCGCAGCGCGTCGGCAAGACGGCGGGCCGGGTCGCTGAGCAGCTCGGCCTCATCGCGACGCAAGCCTTCGCTGATGTAGGCCTTCAGCAGGGTCTGGTAACCGGCCATGCCACGCAGCGGTGCAATGACCTTCATCGAGGCGACCACGTCCTCGGGAATCCGCAGGGTGATCGAGGTCATCGTTCTTGGCGCGGCAAGGCGCTGACGGATCCGGTCATTCGGCATAGCGGTTCTCCTCGGCGCGGGTCGCGCGTCTGGCGGAAATCAAGCGAAGCACTCCCTCCTCGACCTCGACATGAACGACGTACAGAAGGCGCGCGTGGGCGTCGAAGCCGATCACGGCATGCCTTGCCTGTTCATGGCGCTCCGCATCGACGACGACGAACAGCGGGTCGAAGAACACCGTCGCCGCCTCCTCGAACCGGATGCCATGCTTCTGGGCGTTCGCTTCCGCCTTGGCGGCGTCCCAGCGGAAGCCCTGTCCGTCGATGTCGAGACGTACGTCCATGTCGGTCGATGATCCGATGCTCGTATTGACTTTGTCAATACACCGGGGCGCGAAGACCGCCCTCGCGGGCGGCCTCCGGTATACGGCGGCGACATGCGCCGGCGGCCACGGCGCCGGGCTCGTGCCGCTTACTTCGCGAGCCGCTTGGCGATGGCGGCACCGAGGTCGCCCGGCGACTTCACGGTGGTGACACCGGCCTTCTCCAGCGCGGCGAACTTTCCGGCCGCCGTGCCCTGCCCGCCCGAGGCGATGGCGCCGGCGTGGCCCATGCGCTTGCCCGGGGGGGCCGAGGAACCGGCGATGAAGCCGACCACCGGCTTGGTCACGTACTCGCTGATGAACTCGGCGGCTTCCTCCTCGGCGCTGCCGCCGATCTCGCCGACCAGGATGATGCCCTCGGTCTGCGGGTCGTCCTGGAACAGCTGCAGGGCATCGATGAAGTTCATGCCCTGGATCGGGTCGCCGCCGATGCCGATGCAGGTCGATTGGCCCAAGCCGGCGTCGGTGGTCTGCTTCACGGCCTCGTAGGTCAGCGTGCCCGAGCGCGAGACGATGCCGACCTTGCCCGGCTTGTGGATGTGGCCCGGCATGATGCCGATCTTGCACTCGCCGGGCGTGATCACGCCCGGGCAGTTCGGGCCGATCAGGGTGACGTCGTCGTACTGCGCCAGCACGTGCTTGACGCGCAGCATGTCGAGTACGGGGATTCCCTCGGTGATGCAGACGATGACGCGGATGCCGGCGGCGGCCGCCTCGAGGATGGCGTCGGCCGCGAACGGCGGCGGCACGTAGATCACCGAGGCGTCGGCGCCGGTTTCATCCACCGCGTCCTGCACCGTGTTGAAGACCGGCAGCCCGATGTGCGTCGCGCCGCCCTTGCCGGGCGTGACGCCGCCGACGACCTTGGTGCCGTAATCGAGCATCTGCTCGGCGTGGAAGGTGCCCTGCTGGCCGGTGAAGCCCTGCACGATCACCTTGGTGTTCTTGTTGACCAAAACGCTCATTTCGTTGAGTCCTGGATAAGTGGTCGGAAGTTGCCCGCCCCCTGACTCAGGGGGCGGGTGGCACGAAGGGCCATCGGGATGCGCATGGGTCAGGCAGCGGCGGCGACGGCTTTCTTCGCACCGTCGTTGATGTCGTCGGCCGGCTGGATGGCGAGGCCCGAGTTGGCGAGGACTTCCTTGCCCTTCTCGACGTTGGTGCCCTCGAGGCGGACGATCACCGGCACCTTGACGCCCACCTCCTTGACCGCGGCGATGATGCCCTCGGCGATCATGTCGCAGCGGACGATGCCGCCGAAGATGTTGACGAAGATCGCCTTGACCTTGTCCGAGCTCAGGATCAGCTTGAAGGCCTCGGTGACGCGCTCCTTGGTGGCGCCGCCGCCGACGTCGAGGAAGTTGGCCGGCGCGCCGCCGTTCAACTGGATCACGTCCATCGTCGCCATGGCGAGGCCGGCGCCGTTGACGAGGCAGCCGATGTTGCCGTCCATCGTCACGTAGTTGAGGTTGTACTTCGTCGCCAGCACCTCGGCCTCGTCCTCCTGCGCGATGTCGCGCATGGCGGCGGTCTTCGGCTGGCGGAACTCGGCGTTGTCGTCGGAGTTGATCTTGCCATCCAGCGCCACCAGGTCGCCGTGGGTGTTGATGGCGAGCGGGTTCAGCTCGACCAGGGCGAGGTCGTAGCGGTGGAACAGCTCGTAGAGGCCCTGCATGATCCGGGTGAGCTGGCCGCACTGCTTGGCGTTCAGGCCCATCGCGAAGCCGACCTGGCGGCACTGGTAGGGCTGGAGCCCTTCCACGAAGTTGACGTGCACGGTGTGCAGCAGCTCCGGGGTCTCGGCAGCCACCTTCTCGATGTCCACGCCGCCCTCGGCCGAGCAGAGGAAGGTGATCGACTTGGTGGAACGGTCGACCAGCACCGAGACGTAGAGCTCCTTGGCGATGTCCGAGGCCTCGGTCACCAGCACCACGTCGATCGGCAGCGCGCGGCCGCCGGACTGGTAGGTCTCCATCGTCCTGCCGAGCATGCCGGCCGCCGCGTCCCTCACCGCGTCGAGGCTCTTGCAGAGCTTGACGCCGCCGGCCTTGCCGCGGCCACCGGCGTGGATCTGCGCCTTCACCACCCAGAAGCTGCCGCCCAGGGCCTTCGCAGCCTCGACGGCCTCGTCGGCGGTGCGGGCGATGGTGCCGGCGGGAACGGGGATGCCGACCTCGGCGAACAGCGCTTTGGCCTGGTACTCGTGGAAATTCATGGGTCACCTGGGGCTGGTGCGGCCAGGCATGGGCCGCGGGATGGGGCCGCCTTGGGCGGCGGGGCCGGCCGGCGGGGCGCGGTATTGTCGTCGCTCGGGTCCGGGAAGGCAAAACGCGGCCCGACCCGTGCCCTTGCCCGGGGGCACCGCGCCGCGGCTACAGTGCCGGCATGCCCTTCGTCCGCTCCTCCCGGCAGTTGCCGGCGGCCAACGCCCCGCAGCGCGAGCTGTTCGGCTTCAACCTCTACCGCGTGCTGGAAGCGGTGCTGCTTGGCACGCTGGCGGTGACTCCGACCGGCTTCGGCCTGGTGGAAAGCGCCGAGGAACCGCTGCTGCGCGCCACCGCCGCCGGCTACTTGTTGCTCTCGCTGCTGCTGCTGGTGCTGGGCCGGCGGCCGGGGGTCGCCATCCCGACCATCGCCGGGGCCGGGCTGGCGCTCGACATCGTCGCCGCCGCGCTGGCCATGGCCGGCCAGCAGGGGCTGGACGGTGCCATCGGCCTGATGCTGCTCTTCAACATCAGCATCGGCAGTCTGCTGCTGGGGCCGCGGCTGGCGATGTCGCTGGCCGTGCTGGCGGCGGCGGCGGTGATGGCCGAGGCGCTGCTGGCGACGGTGGCCGGCCGCCCCGGCGACAGCCTGTTCGAACCGGCGGCGCTGGGGTTCGGCTACCTCGCCGGCGCCGGGCTGGCGCAGTTCCTGCGCCGCGAGCTGGCCTACAGCCAGGCGCTCGCCGAGGAACGTGGCAGCCAGCTCGTCGACTTGGCCGACCTCAACGAGCTGGTGATCCGGCGCATGCGCACCGGCGTGCTGGTGGTCGATGCCCAGCACCGCCTGCGGCTGTTCAACGAGGCGGCCTGGGCCCTGCTCGGGGCGCGCGGCGAGGCCACCTGCCTCGCCGACCTGAGCCCGCCGCTCGACCAGCAACTGCGGCGCTGGCGGCAGGAACCCGGTCGCCCGACCCGCCCCCTGCGGCCGCAGGAGGACGGCCCCGAACTGCTGCCGCGCTTCGCCGCCATCGGCCGCAGCGACGAGCTCTACCTCGTCTTCCTCGACGACAGCCGGCTCTACTCCGGCCACGCCGAGGAGCTCACCCTCGCCACTCTGGGCCGGCTCGGCGCCAGCATCGCCCACGAGATCCGCAACCCGCTCTCGGCCATCCTGCACGCCGCGCAGCTGCTCGACGAATCGCCGGGGCTGCCGGCCACCGAACGGCATCTGCTCGGCATCATCCAGGGCCAGTGCCGGCGCATGGACGGCATCGTCGAGAGCATCCTCGGGCTGGCCCGGCGGCGCCGCGCCGAGGCCGAGCAGGTGCCGCTGCCGCGTGCGCTGGAGGCCTTCGTGCGCGACTACATCGACACCCACCCGATGGGGCCGGACCGGCTGCTGCTGCAACCCACGCCCCTGCTCACCGCGCTGGCCGACCCCGGCCACCTGCAGCAGGTGCTGGCCGTGCTGGTGGACAACGCCCGCGCCTACGGCCACCTGCCCGGCAGTCCGGCGCGGATCGAACTGCACGCCCGCGGCGTGGACGACGGCCAGGCCGAGGCCGTCGAGATCGATGTCGTCGACCACGGCCCCGGCATCGCCCCGGCGGTGGCGGCGCGGCTGTTCGAGCCCTTCTTCACCACCAGCGCGCACGGCACCGGGCTCGGCCTCTACATCGCCCGCCAGCTGTGCGAGGCCAACCAGGGCAGCCTGCGCTTCGTGCCGGTGGCGGGCGGCGGCGCCTGCTTCCGCATCCGCCTGCCGGGCCGCGCCGCGGGTTGAGGCCGAAGCTGGCCGAGTATAGGCCGCCCCGCGCTACACTGCGGCCGGACGAAGGAACGAACCGCCGCGATGCTTTCCCGCAGTGCCCTGATCGTCGACGACGAGCGCGACATCCGCGAGCTGGTGGGCATCGCGCTCTCGCGCATGGGCCTGCGGGTGGAGACCGCCGCCGACCTCGCCTCGGCGCGGGCGCAGCTCGCCCTGCACGATTTCGACCTCTGCATCACCGACATGCGCCTGCCCGACGGCAACGGGCTGGCGCTCGTCGAGCACATCGCCGCCGCCCACCCGCGCACCGCGGTGGCGATGATGACGGCCTACGGCAACGTCGAGGCGGCGGTGGCGGCGCTCAAGGCCGGGGCCTTCGACTTCGTGACCAAACCGGTCGATCTTGCCGTGCTGCGGCAGCTGGTCACCCACGCGCTCAACCAGCAGGTGCAGCGTCGCGCCGCCGAGGCGGCGGTACCGCGACTGGTCGGCGGCTCGGCGGCGGCCTGCGCCCTGCGCGAGCGCATCGCCAAGGTGGCGCGCAGCCATGCGCCGGTGTTCATCGGCGGCGAACCGGGCAGCGGCAAGGCCCTGGTGGCGCGGCTGGTGCACGCCGCCAGCCCGCGCCGCGAGGGCCCGTTCGTGGCGGTCGACTGCGCCGCCCTGCCGCCCGACCGCATCGAGGCCGAACTGTTCGGCCAGCGCGCCGGCCCCGGCGTGGCGGCCGAGGCCGACGGCCTGTTCCAGGCCGCGCAGGGCGGCAGCCTGTTCCTCGACGCCGTGGCCGAACTGCCAGCCCCGGTGCAGGCCAAGCTGCAGCAGGCGCTGGAGCGGCAGGCGGTGCGGCCACTGGGTGGCGACGGCGAGGTGCCGATCGACGTGCGCCTGCTCTCGGCCAGCCACCACGACCTCGCCCGCCGGGTCGAGGAAGGTCGCTTCCGCCACGACCTCTACTACCGGCTGCACGTGCTGGACGTGGCCGTGCCGCCGCTGCGCGAGCGCCGCGAGGACCTGCCCGCCCTGGTCGAAGCCGCGCTGGCGCGGCGCGGCGGCGAGCCGCCGCGGCTGGCCGACGACGCCCTGGCCGCCCTCCACGACTACCCCTTCCCCGGCAATGTGCGCGAGCTGGAAAGCCTGTTGGAACGCGCCGTCGCGCTGGCCGAGGGGCCGCTCATCCACGCCGCCGACCTCGACCTGCCGGCCCCCGGCCACGGCCCGCTGCCCGGCCGTCGCGAGGCCGAGCCCGGCGAGACCGCCGAAGCCGACGCCCCGCTGCCGGCCATGGCCACCGCGATGGCCCGCGCCCGCGCCGCCGGGGCGCTGCCGCAGGCGCTCGAACAGGTCGAGCGCGAGGCCATCCTGCGCGCACTCGAAGCCCACCGCTGGAACCGCACCCGCACCGCCGCCGCGCTCGGCATCACCTTCCGGGCGCTGCGCTACAAGCTGAAGAAGTTGGGCATCGAGTAGCCGGCGCCGCCGTTGGCGCTATGCTGCCGCCATGCTCGACGCCGAACTCCGCCAGCGCCTCATCGCCGCCAGCCGCGTCGCCGGCGAGCCGCAGCTGGTGCTGCTGTTCGGTTCGCTGGCGCGGGGGCAGGCGCGGCCGGACAGCGACCTCGACCTCGCCATCGACCTCGGCCGCCCGCTCGCGGCTGCCGACAAGTTCGCACTGGTCGAGGCGCTGGCACTGGCGAGCGGCCGCCCGGTGGACCTCGTGGACCTGCGTACGGCCGGCGTGCCGCTCATCGCCAGCATCCTGCGCGACGGTCTGCGGCTGGCCGGCGGGGTGGAGGCGCACGGCGCGTTGATGGCCCGCCACGTCACCGACGCCGAGGACTTCCTGCCGGTCTACCGCCGCCTGCTGGACGCCCGGCTCGCCGGCTGGAGCCGGCCATGAACGAGACCGTGCTCAGGGCCAAGGCCGAATCGCTGCGCCGCTGCCTCGCCCGCCTGCGCGCCACCTGTCCCGCCACGGCGGAGGCGCTGGCCGCCGATGTCGATGCGCAGGACATCGTCTCGGTCAACCTCATCCGCGCCGTTCAACTGGCGGTGGACATGGCCACCCATGAAGTGGCGGCCCTCGGCCTGCCGCCGCCCGGCACCATGGCCGAAAGCTTCCAGCGACTGGAGACCGCCGGCCGCCTGCCTCCCGAACTGTCCCAACGCCTGCGGGGCGCGGTGGGCTTCCGCAACCTCGCGGTGCATGCCTACGAGCGTATCGACTGGACCTTGGTCCATACCCTCGCCACCCGTCGCCTGGAGGACCTCGAAACCCTGGCCCGACATCTGCTTGCCCGGCCCTGAAACTATCGCGCGGAAAGCAGGTGGCCCGATCCGCCGACAGGCTCGCCTTGCCGAGCCCGAGCGCGCCGCCCCTTGACGCGACACGCCTGCCGTTGTACAAATATTTGTACACGCGGGAGATATCCAATGGACGCCATCACCTACAGCACCGCCCGCGCCAAGCTGGCTGACACCATGGATCGGGTGTGCAACGACCACGAGCCCATCATCATCACCCGTAGCGGCCAGCAGGCCGTGGTGATGATGGCGCTGGACGACTACAAGGCCCTCGAGGAAACCGCTTACCTGCTCCGGAGCCCCAAGAATGCACGGCGCCTGCTGGAGAGCATCGCCGCCCTCGAGTCTGGCAAGGGGAAGGCCAGGAGTCTGGCTGGATGAAGCTGATCTTCTCCGAACAGGCCTGGGAGGACTACCTGTATTGGCAGAAGACAGACAAGAAAATGGTCCAGCGGATCCATGGGTTGATCAAAGAGATCACCCGAACTCCGCATGCCGGCACTGGAAAGCCGGAAGCCCTGAAGCATGCACTTTCCGGTTATTGGTCGCGGAGGATCAACGACGAGCACCGGATCGTCTACAAGATCGCGAACGGCGATCTGTTGATCGCCCAGTTGCGATACCACTACTGACGGCATCCCGAGCGCGCCCGCCTTCGTGGGCGTCATAGGCCGAGGACGAGCTTCAACCCTTCGTTGACGCGGCCGAGCACCCCTGCCGGCAAAGCCCGTACCCTCTCGGTCAGCAAGGACCGATCCAGCGTAATCAGCTGTGAGACGTTCACTACCGATGGCTTGGCGAGACCGGAATTGGACTTGCCCAGGCGAACATTGCCCGGCGCCTCGGCAAGCGCGAGGTTGGAAGTTACCACCGCGACAATGACGGTGGAGATGCGGCTCTCGTTGAAGGGATTGGACTGCACCACAAGCACGGGCCTGCGAAATCCGGGGCCGGAGCCAGCGGGGTTGGGCAGCGACGCCCACCAAACCTCACCACGCTTCATCGTCGAGAACCGAAGATTGGGCGTAGCCGAAGGCAGGATCGATGGTCGATGACTCACGGCCGTAGACCGCGTTGAGCTTGGCGGTGACTGCCGGAGCGCCAACGCGCTGCAAGTATTGCACTATGGCCTGGGCGTAGAGCTGGCTGCGAGAAACGTGCAGCTGCTCGGCGAGCTGCTCTGCGGCATTGAAGACCGGATCAGGAAGTGAGATGGCGACTTTCATGCCAGCACGGTATCACCGAGGTATGACCACGCGCAATACCCGCCCAACGACGCCCAACGCCGGCGTGAATCGGCATGTGGGCCGCACCCGCCATCCCGAGTGGCCTGATGGGGCCGTGGCGGCGAGGGTCGCTCAAGTCGCCACGTCCACCGTGGCCACCATGCAACGCGGGGCAGGCAGCGGCAGTCCGTCGGCGCGCAAGCCTTCGATGTGCAAGACCACCGCCTCGCCGATGCGGCGTTCGACTTCGGCGACGGTGGCACCAGCGGCCACGCAGCCGGGCAGGTCGGGCACGTAGGCCGAGAAACCGGAATCCGAGGCTTCGATGACGACGGCGTAACGCACGGGCTACCTCCGGATGCGGGCCTGCTTCAGCACGCTGGCCACCTTCATGGTCGAAGCATTGCGCGGGAGGGCTGCGGCCGGGATCGGAAAAGGCCCTGTGACGCTGTCGGACGGGGCCGCCCGCGAACTGAAAGGCTCGCCACCGCCACGAGCGCGCCTGCCTCCGTGAGCCACAAGGCCAACGCACGCGGCTTGGCAACGCAATTTTTCGTAGATACACTAAACCCATGCGGATCACCTGCGATGCCAAGAAGTCAGCATGAGGCACTGCCATGAACGCGAAGCGAAAAAACTCCGCCCCTTCCTCTCCTGATCCCGACCCGCTGCCCGAGATCACCGACGATTGGGTTGCCGGCGCCGATCTCTACCACGGCGACCAGCTTGTGCGTCGCGGGCGCCCCAAGCTTGCCCATCCGAAGCAACTACTCTCGCTGCGTCTGCCTCCGCAGACCATCGCGCGCTGGAAGGCGAGCGGCCCCGGTTGGCAGACACGGATGGCGGAGGCGCTCGAGAAAAGCGCACCCAAGCCCCGCCGCGCGTGAGCCCAAGGATGGGCGATCGCGCGGGAAGCAGGTGGCCCGATCCGCCGAAAGGCTCGCCCTCGCGAACGCGCCTGCCTTCGTTGGCGTCATAGGCCGAGAAGGAGCTTCAGCACTCGCCATCCCGAGCGGCCTGGTGGGGTCGTGGCGGCGAGGGCCATGCGCGAGGCCCGGCATGATCGTCGTGGATTCGGACGTGTGGCCTACCTGTACCTGTCCGGCGACCGCCTACGTTGCCGGCTGCTTCTCTCGAACGGCACTCCAGAAGGCGAGGATCCACAGGGTCCTGAGATCGGCTTTGTAGTAGATGAAGTACCCGAGACGGCCGAGATAGAGGCGGCGCACCCCGGGGGTTCTTGAGCCCTCGTACTTGGCACCCACTCCCGGCTGCCTGGCGAGCAGCTTCACGGCTTCCCCAAAGTCTTCCGCCACGGCACCGGCTGCCGCCGGGCGGTTCGCCTCCCACCACGCGGCCTGCCTCTGGACTTGTGCAGCGGCGCGCCTGGAAATCCGAACCTGCCGGAGCGGCTTCAAGTGCGGTGCGGCAGCGTGGCCAGGAGTTGTTCGAGGCTCACGGACTCGCCCCGATCGATCTCGGCGAGGGCCTCCAGAAGCTCGTCCTCGTCCTCGGCGCTGAGGGTGAAGCCTTCGTCGGCTCCGCGTGCCAGTACGGTGACGCGGGTTCCTTCGGGGAGTGCGACCCCCTGGACCACGACACGGCCTTCAACGATGGTTCCGGTAACGATCTGCATGGCGAGAATGTAGCGCAGGAAGCCGTCGTGAGCACGTGGGCAAGTCCACCGTTCTGGGCGCGCCTGCCTTCGTGGCCCACGGGCGCGGCGCGGGTCGTCTCCGGCGGGTCGGGATCGCGAGCGCGATGCCGCCACCCACTAAGCCGCAGCCGCGAGTGCCTTGAGCACCGCCTTGGGTTGCCTTGCCAGCACGGTGAGCAAGACCCGGGCCGGGCCGTGGGGCTGGCGGTCACCCCGCTCCCAATGGCGCAAGGTGCCGAGGCTGATGCCGAAGGAAGCCGCGAACTCGGTCTGCGACATCCCGACCTGCGCACGGATCGCCTTGACGTCAATCGGCTCGAAACGATGCGTCGTGGCCTTGGAGGATTTGCCGGAGGCATGCTCGATGGCCTCGCCGAGGCCGGCCGCGATGCTCTCGAATGCCTTACCCATGTTTCACCCCAGTGCGCCGGCCTGCGGGAACTCGGCCAGGTAGCTGACCAGTTGCTGGCGCTCTCCGGGGCTGAGCAGTCCATCGGCGCGGCGGATGAACTCGGGCACTTCGACGACCGTGTGCATGGGCGCAGTGTACGCCAATGGATTACAGCAGTCCACCCCGCTCTCTTGCCGAGCACGCCACGGTCGCGGGCGAGCCGCGGCGGTGAGGGCCGACCTGCGGCAGCGAGGCAAGAGCCGAGCGCCGCGCGTGAGGGCAGGACGCCCGATCGCGCGGAAAGCAGGTGGCCCGATCCGCCGACAGGCTCGCCTTGCCGAGCCCGAGCGCGCCTGCCTTCGTGGGCCACGGGGTCGCGCTCGGATGCCCTCCCGGCACCTTGACCGCCCCGTATCCGCATGGATACAGTGCGGCATGGGCACCTTCCTTCGCACCGCGGAGTTCGACGCGTGGCTCCGTGCGCTGCGCGATCCGATCGCCAAGGCACGGGTCATCGCAAGGATCCAGTCGGCGGCCAAGGGGAACTTCGGCGACTGCGAGCCGGTGGAAGGGGGCGTCTACGAAATGCGGATCCACGCGGGGCCCGGCTACCACGAGGGCCTGGAGGCACCATGAAGAACCTCCGCGCGTTCGATGCGGCGGACTACCTCGACAGCGATGCCGTCATCGCCGAGTACCTCAACGCGGCTCTGGAAGACGAGAACCCCGACGTTTTCCTGCAGGCGATCGCGGATGTCGCGAAGGCCCGCGGCATGACGAAGCTCGCCAAGGACACCGGGCTTGGGCGGGAGAGCCTTTACAAGGCGCTCGCTCCCGGTGCGAAGCCTCGGTACGACACGGTGCTCAAGCTGGTCAGGGCGCTGGGGGTCGAGTTGCATACGACGCCGGCCCACGCGGACCGGGGCTGACGCTCCGCTTGCCGGGCGCGCCGTTCCGGCCACCTTCCCGAGCGCGCCTGCCTCCGTGGGCCACAAGGCCAACGCACGCGGCTTGGCAACGCCATTTTTCGTAGATACACTAAACCCATGCGGATCACCTGCGATGCCAAGAAGCGCGAAGGGACGCTGCAAGAGCGCGGATTGGACCTTCTTCGTGCCCGCGAGGTGTTTTCCGGGCCGCATTTCACCCGCGCTGACGATCGCAAGGACTACGGCGAGCCACGCTTCATCACTGTCGGCTGGCTTGAGGATCGACTCGTCGTCTTCGCATGGACGCCGCGCGGCACCGCAAGACGCATTATCAGCATGAGGCACTGCCATGAACGCGAAGCGAAAAAACTCCGCCCCTTCCTCTCCTGATCCCGACCCGCTGCCCGAGATCACCGACGCTTGGGTTGCCGGCGCCGATCTCTACCACGGCGACCAGCTTGTGCGTCGCGGGCGCCCCAAGCTTACCCATCCGAAGCAACTACTCTCGCTGCGCCTGCCTCCGCAGACCATCGCGCGCTGGAAGGCGAGCGGCCCCGGTTGGCAAACACGGATGGCGGAGGCGCTCGAAAAAAGTGCACCCTAGCCCCGCCGCGCGTGAGCCCATGGATGGGCGATCGCGCGGAAAGCAGGTGGCCCGATCCGCCGACAGGCTCGCCTCATCGAGCGCGCCTGCCTTCGTGGGCCACGGGGTCGCGGCCGGCGACGGCTACGCGTCCCGCTCCGCAGTCGCCGGACGGCGCACATCCCTGTGCGCCTCCTTACGACCGCCATGGCCCACGGGCGCGGCGCGGGTCGCACGCGGCGGGCCCGGATCGCGAGTCCGCGGCGGCACGGGCTCGCCACGGCCG
>Ga0208370_100078_pt1 | contig 33819 bp, 29 predicted proteins | sample Subbio12Jun_QV11_FD_184822 | JGI IMG/M metagenome (GOLD analysis project Ga0208370, IMG submission 184822) | Serpentinite rock and fluid subsurface biosphere microbial communities from McLaughlin Reserve, California, USA -CR12Jun_QV11 (SPAdes) | ecosystem: Environmental > Terrestrial > Deep...
CCCCCTGCACACCAGCGCGGTGATCTTCGCCTTCGGCGGCAATGCGCTCCTCGCCACGAGCTTCTATGTCGTGCAGCGCACCTGCCGCACCACGCTGGCCTTCCCCGGCATGGCCCGCTTCGTGTTCTGGGGATACCAGCTGTTCATCGTGCTGGCGGCGACCGGCTATCTGTTCGGCATCAGCCAGGGCAAGGAATATGCCGAGCCCGAATGGTATGTCGATCTGTGGCTAACGATCGTGTGGCTCGCCTATCTGGCGGTGTTCGTGGGCACGCTGCTGCGCCGCCATGAACCGCATATCTATGTGGCGAACTGGTTCTACCTCGCCTTCATCATCACCATCGCGATGCTGCACGTGGTCAACAATCTTGCGATGCCGGTGAGCCTGCTGGGGGCCAAGAGCTACAGCGCCTTTGCGGGCGTGCAGGATGCGCTGACCCAGTGGTGGTATGGCCACAACGCGGTCGGCTTCTTCCTCACCGCCGGGTTCCTGGCAATGATGTATTACTTCGTGCCCAAGCAGGCGGGGCGGCCGGTCTATTCCTACCGCCTGTCGATCATCCACTTCTGGTCGCTGATCTTCCTCTACATCTGGGCGGGTCCGCACCACCTCCACTACACCGCGCTGCCCGACTGGGCGCAGACGCTGGGCATGGTGTTCTCGATCATGCTGTGGATGCCGTCCTGGGGCGGGATGATCAACGGGCTGATGACCCTCAACGGCGCGTGGGACAAGGTGCGCACCGATCCGATCATCCGCATGATGGTGCTGGCGCTCGCCTTCTACGGGATGAGCACCTTTGAAGGCCCGCTGATGAGCATCAAGGCGGTGAACTCGCTGTCGCACTACACCGACTGGACCATCGGCCATGTCCATTCCGGCGCGCTCGGGTGGAACGGGATGATCACCTTCGCCTGCATCTATTACCTCGCCCCGCGCCTGTGGAACCGCGAGCGGCTCTATTCCTTGCGGATGATCAACTGGCACTTCTGGCTCGCGACGCTGGGGATCGTGTTCTACGCTTCCTCGATGTGGGTGGCGGGGATCACCCAGGGCCTGATGTGGCGCGAATACGGGGCCGACGGTTATCTGGTGAACAGCTTCGTCGACACCGTCGCCGCGCTCCATCCGATGTATATCCTGCGCATGGTGGGCGGCCTGATGTATCTCGCAGGCGCCGCGATCATGGCCTTCAACATCTGGATGACCATCGCCGGCAAGCTGCGCGAGGAAGCCCCGCTGGGCGACACCGCGCACGACCAGGCCGCCGACCGCCCGATCCTCCCCCAGCCGCAAGCCGAGCCCGCCGAATAAGGCGCGAGAAGGACAAGCGAACATGAGCAAGAACGCAGCCCACTCCGAAGTCTTCGAGAGCCACAAGAAGCTCGAGAAGAACGTCACCCTGCTCGCCGCCGCGACCCTTGCGGTCGTCGCGGTCGGCGGGATCGTCGAGATCGCGCCCCTCTTCTGGATCGACAACACCATCGAGAAGGTCGAAGGGATGCGCCCCTACACCCCGCTCGAACAGGCGGGCCGGGACATCTACATCCGCGAAGGCTGCTACGTCTGCCACAGCCAGATGATCCGCCCCTTCCGCGACGAGGTCGAACGCTACGGCCATTACAGCCTCGCTGCGGAATCGATGTATGATCACCCCTTCCAGTGGGGGTCCAAGCGCACCGGGCCTGATCTGGCGCGGGTCGGCGGGCGCTATTCCGACGAATGGCACGTCCAGCACCTCAAGGCCCCGCGCAGCGTGGTGCCCGAAAGCATCATGCCGAGCTATGCCTTCCTCGCCGAAACCCCGCTGAAGGTCGCCGATCCGGCCGCCAACCTCACCGCCTTGCGGCGCGTGGGCGTGCCCTATTCCGATACCGACATCAAGCAGGCCGAGGCCGACCTGATGGCCCAGGCCAATCCCGAGGCCGATGCGGGCGATCTCGCCGTCCGCTATCCCAAGGCGCAGATCCGCGACTTCGACGGGGATCCGAAGCGCGTGACCGAAATGGATGCGCTGGTCGCCTACATGCAGATGCTCGGCACGCTGGTCGATGTGAACAGCGCCGCCGCGCAGGAAGTGCTGACCAAGGAGCAGGGCCGGTGAGCTTCTACGACACCCTGCGCCACTTCGCCGACAGCTACGCGCTGGCGATGATCTTCGCACTCTATCTGACCCTGTGCCTGTGGCACTTCCGCCCGGGCGCCCGGCGCTACGTGGCCGATGCCAAGCACTCGATTTTCAGGGAAGACGACCATGAGCAGCAATAAGCGCATCGACGAGCCCACCGGCACCGAATTCGTCGGCCACGAATGGGACGGCATCGAGGAACTCAACACCCCCTTGCCGCGCTGGTGGCTCTACACCTTCTATGCGACGATCGCCTTCAGCCTCGTTTATGTGGTGCTCTATCCCGCCTGGCCGATGATCGACAGCGCGACGAAGGGCACGCTCGGCTGGTCGAGCCGCGGCGATCTGGAAAAGGAGATGAGCGCCGCCGATGCCGCGCGGGCGGGCATCGTGGCGCAGATCGCCGCCACCCCGATCGAGGCGCTGGCCGCCAATCCCGAACTCATGCTGGCGGCAGTGTCCGGCGGCGCGGCGGCGTTCAAGGTCAATTGCGTGCAGTGCCACGGCGCAGGCGCGGCGGGATCGCCGGGCTACCCCAACCTCAACGACGATGACTGGATCTGGGGCGGCACCCTGACGGATATCGAATATACCCTCACCCACGGCATCCGCTGGGAAGGTGCCGACGCAACCCGGGCAAACTTCATGCCCGCCTTCGAGGGCATGTTCGATGCCCAGCAGATCAATGCGCTGACGGGCCATGTCCTCTCGCTGTCGGGCAAGGGCCGTCCGAGCCCGGTCGGCGCGCAGCTCTACGCCGACAATTGCGCAGCCTGCCACGGCGCGGGCGGCGAAGGGATGACGGCGATGGGCGCGCCCGCATTGAACGATGCGATCTGGCTGTTCGGCGGCACCGAGGCTGAGGTGAGGAAGCAGATTCTCGCGCCGCGCCACGGCGTTATGCCGGGGTGGAAGGGCAGGCTCGATCCGGTCACGATCAAGATGCTTGCCGCCTATGTCCACTCGCGCGGCGGCGGCCAGCAGGCGGTGCCTGCGGCACCGGCGGCAGATGCGACCGGTGACGTCGCGGCCGCCGCCAAGGACGACAGCGATGGCTGACGCCGACGAGCTCGAGCGCCCTGCCCCTGCCGCGCCGGACCGGCGCGACTGGGCCGGTGCGCTCGGGCAGTCGGCCCCGGCAGAGGCTGCGGGCTTCATGGGCTCCGCGCTCTACGAGAAGGGCAGGACGGTCCACAACAAGCGCATCGACGGGCCTTTCCGGCGCTTCAAGTGGTTCATCATGCTGGTCACGCTGACGATCTACTATGCGACCCCCTGGATCCGCTGGGATCGCGGGCCTTATGCCCCCGATCAGGCGGTGCTGGTCGACCTTGCCAATCGCCGCTTCTACATGTTCGATATCGAAATCTGGCCGCACGAATTCTACTTCGTTGCGGGGATGCTCATCATGGCAGGGATCGGCCTGTTCCTCGTAACCTCGGCGGTAGGCCGCGCCTGGTGCGGCTATGCCTGCCCGCAGACGGTGTGGACCGACGTGTTCCAGCACGTCGACCGCTTCTTCGACGGGGATCGCAACGCAAGGGTCAGGCTCGACAAGGCCCCCTGGACCGCCGCCAAGATCGCCCGACGCACCGCCAAGTGGACGGTCTATCTCGCCATCGCCTTCTGGACCGGCGGCGCGTGGATCATGTATTTCGCCGACGCGCCGACGCTGACCCGCGAATTCTGGACCGGCAATGCCGCCCCGGTCGCCTATGCGACCGTGGCAATCCTGACAGGCACGACCTTCTGGCTCGGCGGCTTCATGCGCGAACAGGTGTGCATCTACATGTGCCCTTGGCCGCGCATCCAGACCGCGATGCTGGACGAAAGATCGCTGATCGTCACTTACAAGGACTGGCGCGGCGAGGTGCGCGGCAGCCTCAAGAAAGCGGCGAAGAACCCGGATGCCTATGGCGACTGCATCGACTGCAACATGTGCGTGGCGGTGTGCCCGACCGGGGTCGACATCCGCGAAGGCCAGCAGATCGGCTGCATCACCTGCGGGCTATGCATCGACGCCTGCGACCGGGTGATGAAGGACGTGGGCCGCCCGCGCGGACTGATCGACTACGCCACGCTCGATCAGTGCAAGGCCGAGGCCGCAGGCGCCCCCGCCAGCCCTGCCTGGAAGGCTCTCCTGCGCCCCCGCACCTTCATCTATTTCGGCGTCTGGGCCGGGCTTGGCGCGGGGCTGCTGTTCGCGCTCGGCACCCGCACTCACACCGACCTGACGGTATCGCCCGATCGCAACCCGCCCTTCATGCTGCTGAAGGACGGCTCGGTAAGGAATGCCTACACGTTGCGGCTCAGGAACATGGAATCCCGCCCGCGCGCGATGGAAGTGGCGCTGGTCGGCCTGCCTGCGGGCGCAGTGATGTGGACCGAAAGCGTCAGTCTCGAAAACGCCGCGCCGATCCAGACCGTGAACGTCGATGCCAATGCCACCCGGGTGCTGCGTGCCTATGTGCTGCTGCCCGAGGGCGAGCGCGCCGACCGCTTCAGCTTCCGCCTCACCAGCCTCGACGGGCAGCGTGAAAGCGACCTTGCCGAAACCACCTTTGCCATGCCGGGGAAACCATGATGAGCACATCCAGAACCTTCACCGGCAGGCACATGGCGGCGGTCTTCGTCGGCGGCTTTGCGGTGGTGATCGCGGTCAACCTGTTCATGGCGACCAATGCCATCGGCAGCTTTCACGGCACGGTGGTCGATAATTCTTACGTCGCGAGCCAGAAATACAACGGCTGGCTGGCCAAGGCCGAGGCCTCGAAGGCGCTCGGCTGGCAAGCCGTGCCCGAACGGCGCGCCGATGGGCGCGTGGTGATCGAGACCCTGATGGTGCCCGAAGGCGCAACCCTCACCGCCACTGCCGAACGCCCGCTCGGCGCGCGCAAGGCCACCGTCCTCGCCTTTGCGCCGGCGGGCGCGGGCCGCTGGGTTTCGGACAAGGCGCTCGCACCGGGCCGCTGGCGGCTTCGCATGGCGATCCGCGCGGGCGATCAGGCATGGGCCGGGGAAAGCGAGCTGCGATGAACGCCCCTGCCACCCTTGCCCCCGCCGACGTTGCCGACACTGCCGACGCGCTGGTCACTACGCGGCTGACCGTGCCGGGGATGAAGTGCGCAGGCTGCATCGGCAAGATCGAGCGCGAACTGCCCAAACTGCACGGCATCGCCGCAGCGCGGGCGAACTTTTCGGCCAAGCGCGTCGCGATCCGCCACGATCCGGCACTCGATGAAGGCACGCTCACCGCCGCGCTGCTGGCCCTGGGATTCGAGGCGCAGCCGGTCGCCGACAACCCCCTTGGCGAGGAGGCCGCGGAGCGCAAGGCCCTCAACCGTGCGCTCGGCGTGGCGGGCTTCGGCATGATGAACATCATGCTGCTGTCGGTCAGCGTCTGGTCCGGCGCGGACGGGGCGACGCGCGAACTGTTCCACTGGCTTTCCGCACTGATCGCCCTGCCGGTGGTCGCCTATTCCGGGCGCCCCTTTTTCGCCAGCGCATGGATGGCGCTGTCGCACCGCCGCACCAACATGGATGTGCCGATCTCGATCGGCGTGATCCTTGCAACCTGCCTCAGCCTCTACGAGACGATCACCGGGGGCACGCATGCCTTCTTCGACAGCGCGGTGATGCTGCTGTTTTTCCTGCTCGCCGGCCGCGCGCTCGATGCCGAGATGCGCACGCGGACACGGGCCGGGATCGGGGCGCTGCTCGGCCGGATGGGCAAGAGCGCCAGCGTCATCGCGCCCGACGGCTCCACCCGCCGCGTCGCCGCGCAGGATCTCGAACCCGGGATGCTGGTGCTGGTCGCCGCAGGCGAGGCGCTGGCCGCCGATGGCGTGGTGGTGGAAGGGGCCAGCGCGCTCGACAATGCCATGCTCACCGGCGAAAGCGCGCCCCAACCCGTCGGACAGGGGGCGGCGGTTCATGCAGGCGCGATCAACCTCGGCGCAGCGCTGCGGGTGCGCCTCACCCGCGTCGCCGAGGACACCGCGCTCGCCGAGATCGCCCGGCTGATGGACGAGGCGGGCCAATCGCGCAGCACCTATGTGCGCATCGCCGACCGCGCCTCGCGGCTTTACGCGCCGGTGGTGCACACGCTGGCGCTGCTGGCCTTCGCGGGATGGATGATCGCGGGCGCAGGCTGGCACACCTCGCTCACCATCGCCATCGCGGTCCTCATCATCACCTGCCCCTGCGCGATGGGCCTCGCGGTCCCCGCCGCGCAGGTGGTCGCCTCTGGCGCGTTGCTGCGCCGGGGTCTTCTGGTCAAGGACGGCAGCGCGCTGGAACGCCTCGCCGAATGCGACATGGCGCTGCTCGACAAGACCGGCACCCTGACGCTGGGCGAACCGCGCGCCGACATCGCCGCGCTGGACGCCGAGGCCCGCGCTGTCGCGCTCGGCCTTGCACAGACCAGTCGCCATCCGCTCAGCCGCGGACTTGCCGCTGCATGCTTGCGCGAAGGGGTAACGCCCGCCGCTATCGAGGACGTGTGCGAGACTGGCGGGCAGGGGATCGCGGGCCGTTGGCAGGGTCTCGTTGTGGCGCTGGAGAAGCCCGAAGGTATCGAGGGCGGGATCGCCACTGTCTTGCGCATCGGCGAGACGCGCCAGACGATATCCTTCAGCGACCCCCTGCGCCCCGACGCGGCAGCGGCGATCGCCGCACTCGCTGCCGAGGGGCTGCCCGCCAGCATCCTTTCCGGGGACCGCGCCGGGCCTGTCGGCCTAGTTGCCCGCCAGCTCGGCCTGTTCGCGCAAGTTCAGGCGAGCCCGCAGGCCAAGCTCGCTACGCTTCAGGCGCTGAAAGCCGCCGGCCGCCGGCCGCTGATGGTCGGCGACGGCCTCAATGATGGCCCCGCCCTCGCCGCCGCCCATGCCTCGATCGCGCCCGGAACGGCCTCGGACGCCAGCCAGCAGGCCGCCGATGCGGTGTTCATCGGCGAAGGGCTGATGCCGGTCGCGCTTGCCGTGCGCGTCGCCCGCCGCACCATGGCGGTGGTGCGCGAGAACTTCGCCTTCTCGATCGGCTACAACCTTCTCGCCGTGCCGCTGGCGCTGATGGGCCTTGTCACGCCGCTGGTGGCCGCGATTGCGATGTCGGTAAGCTCGCTGGTGGTGGTCGCCAATTCCCTGCGTCTTGCCCGGAGCGCCCGCCCATGACCGGCCTCGTCTTTCTCATCCCTATCGCGCTCGGCATGGGCCTGCTCGGGCTCGCCGCCTTTCTGTGGTCGATGCGCGAGGGCCAGTATGACGACATGGACGGCGCGGCCAACCGCATCCTGATCGACGACGACCATCCGGGGGACAAGTCCGCATGACCTGCCTGCGCGCCTTCACCCCGCTGTGCGCTGCGCTCGCGCTGGTGCCGGTGATGATCGGCCCGCTCCCCGCGCAGGCGGCGGCGATGACCGTCACGCTGTGCAACGGCGGCACGATCACCATCCCGCTCGGCAAGGGCAGCGCACCGGGCGAGGACCGCGATTGCCATCCCAAGGGCTGCCACGCGGGCTCCTGCCGCCAGAAGGACGCGGAAAAGCGCCCGAACCGGGCAAATTGATCTGGCGCAAAGACGCTTGATCGCAGGCGCGCTCTAAGCGCCTCATGTGGACATACCTGCCCGAACTGCTCGCGACCCCCGTGCCGCGCTACACCAGTTACCCCACCGCCGCCGATTTCGGCCCGCTCGGGGACGGCACCATCGAGCGCGCCGTGGCCGGGGCGAGCGGCGACGTCTCGCTCTACCTCCACATCCCCTTCTGCGAGCAGATCTGCTATTATTGCGGCTGCAACACCGGCACATCGGGCAAGCGCGCGCGCGTCGAAACCTATCTTGCCGCTCTGCACCAGGAGATCGCCACGGTTGCAAGCCTCCTGCCGCCCGATGCGCGGGTGCGGCGCATCGCTTTCGGCGGGGGCAGCCCCAACGCGATCCTGACCGGCGAGTTCCTCGCGCTGGTCGACGCGCTCCACGCCCACATGCCGCTCGCCGCGCCCGAATGGTCGATCGAGCTCGACCCGCGCAGCCTTACCGCCGATTGGAGCAGCGTGCTGGGCAGCGTCGGCATCACCCGTGCGAGCATGGGTGTGCAGACCTTCGCCGCCCATTGCCAGAAAGCGATCGGGCGCGAGCAATCGCTCACCATGATCTTCCGCAGCGTCGACTGGCTGCGCAGTGCGGGCGTCACCTCGCTCAATTTCGACCTGATGTATGGTCTCCCCCACCAGAGCGAGGCCGATCTGGCGGACAGTCTCGAATATGCCCGCAAGCTGGGGGCGGATCGGGTCGCGGTGTTCGGCTATGCCCATGTGCCGCATCTCGTGCCGCGCCAGAGGATGATCCCCGAGAACGCCCTGCCCGGCGCGACGGCGCGCTTTGCCATGGCAAGCGAGGCACACCGGTTCCTTACCGGAGCGGGATATGAGGCCATCGGCTTCGATCATTTTGCCCTGCCGCAGGATGCGATGGCGCGCGCGGCGCGCAGCGGCACCCTGCGCCGCAATTTCCAGGGCTTCACCGACGATCAGGCCGAGGCGCTGATCGGCCTCGGCTCGACCGCGATCAGCGGCTTTGCCGGGCTGCTCGCCCAGAACGAGAAGCACACCGGGCGCTATCGCCAACTGTCGGGCGAGGGGCGCCTGTCGGCTTCGCACGGGATCGTCCGTTCGGCCGAGGACCAGCGCCGGGGTCATGTGATCGAGGCGCTGCTGTGCCGGGGCGAGGCGGCGATACCCCCCGATCTGCTGGCGGAGGCGGCCGACCGGCTCGCCCCCTTCACCGCCGCAGGGCTCGCTGCCCTGTCGCAGCAGCGGCTCGCGATCCTGCCCGCCGGGCTGCCCTATGCGCGGGTGATCGCCGCCCTGTTCGACAGTTATCGCGCATTGACGCCCCGCCGCTTTTCCTCGGCGATCTGACCGCCCTCCTCCCCCGCCCGCCCGGTCGGCGCTTGCCAGAGGGCCGCTTTGCGCGGATAAAAAATGCCGCAAACAGACAAGCGGAGTCTCTATCGGGCGCATACATCGACAACGGGGGGGAAATGGACATGGCAGTTACCGATCACGTCGACCTGAACGGTTTCATGGAGGGCGTGAAGAAGCGCAATCCGCATCAGCCGGAATTCGTCCAGGCGGTCCAGGAAGTGGCCGAGGACATCTTCGAGTTCATGCAGGACAAGGAAGAATATCACTCCCAGCAGATCCTGCGCCGGATTGCCGAGCCCGACCGGGTGGTGAGCTTCAGGGTTTGCTGGGAGGACGACGCCGGCAACATCCGCGTCCAGCGCGGCTGGCGCGTCCAGAACAACAACGCGATCGGTCCCTACAAGGGCGGCATCCGCTTTCACCCGAGCGTGACCGAAAGCGTGCTGAAGTTTCTCGCCTTCGAGCAGACCTTCAAGAACGCGCTGACCGGCCTGCCGATGGGCGGCGGCAAGGGCGGATCGAACTTCAACCCCAAGGGCAAGAGCGTGCGCGAGATCATGCGCTTCTGCCAGTCCTTCATGACCGAGCTCTACCGCCACATCGGTGCCGACATCGACGTGCCGGCAGGCGACATCGGCGTGGGCGGGCGCGAGATCGGCTTCATGTTCGGCCAGTACAAGCGCATCACCAACAACTTCACCGGCGTGCTCACCGGCAAGGGCCTCGAATGGGGCGGCTCGCTGATCCGCACCGAGGCAACCGGATATGGTGCGGTCTATTTCCTCGAGAATATGCTCGCCACCAGGGGCGAGAGCCTCGAGGGCAAGACGGCGGTGATCTCGGGCAGCGGCAACGTCGCCACCCACGCGACCGAGAAGATCGTGCAGATGGGCGGCAAGGTGCTCACCCTGTCGGATTCGGGCGGCTTCATCCATGATCCCGACGGCATCGATCAGGAAAAGATCGACTGGGTGAAAAGCCACAAGACCCACCGCCGGGGCCGGATCGAGGAGTATATCGACGCCTTCCCGAAGGCGACCTTCCACGCGGGCAAGACCCCGTGGAGCGTGCCCTGCGACGTGGCCCTGCCCTGCGCCACGCAGAACGAGCTGCTCGGCGAGGACGCCAAGACGCTGGTCGCAAATGGGTGCAAGGCCGTGTCGGAAGGTGCAAACATGCCGACCGACCTCGACGGGGTGCACATCTTCAAGGCGGCAAAGCTCCTCTACGCGCCGGGCAAGGCCTCGAACGCGGGCGGGGTGGCGGTCTCGGGCCTCGAGATGAGCCAGAACTCCGAACGCCGATCGTGGAAGGAGGAAGAATTGCAGCAGATGCTCAAGGACATCATGGCGGGCATCCACAAGCGATGCGAGGAATACGGCACACAAGGCGGCGGCTATATCGACTATGTGAAGGGCGCGAACATCGCCGGCTTCAAGAAGGTCGCCGACGCGATGCTGGCCTTCGGCGTCGTCTGAACCCGTAAGCATCAGGCAAAGGCCCCGCGCCGGTCCAGCGCGGGGCCTTTCTCGTTTCAGGGAGATCGTGGGCGCGGCGGGCGTCTCGGCCTAAGGTACAATTGGCCCGCCTTCGCGACAGGCGCACACTCCGCTCACGACAACCCGCGGCGAGAGGAGAAGCACCATGCTGGAACAGGCTTTGAGCAATTTCGAAGGCAAGTCCCTGATCAAGGGCAAGTACGACAACTTCATCGGCGGGCGTTGGGTCGCGCCGGTCAAGGGTCAGTATTTCGACAATATCTCGCCGGTCACCGGCAAGCGCGTGTGCCAGGTGGCGCGCGGCAGCGCCGATGATATCGAGCTGGCGCTTGATGCGGCGCACAAGGCCCGCCTCGCCTGGGGTCGCACCTCGACCACCGAGCGCGCCAACATCCTCAACCGCATCGCCCAGCGCATCGAGGACAATCTCGACATGCTGGCGCTGATCGAGACCATCGACAACGGCAAGCCGATCCGCGAAACCACCGCCGCTGATCTCCCGCTGGCGGTCGATCACTTCCGCTATTTCGCCGGGTGCCTGCGCGCGCAGGAAGGCGGGATATCGGAGATCGACCACGACACCATCGCCTATCATTTCCACGAGCCGCTGGGCGTCGTCGGCCAGATCATCCCGTGGAACTTCCCGCTGCTGATGGCGGTGTGGAAGCTCGCCCCGGCGCTGGCTGCGGGCAATTGCGTGGTGCTCAAGCCCGCCGAGCAGACCCCGATGAGCATCATGGTGCTGATGGAGCTGATCGGGGATCTGCTGCCCGAGGGCGTGGTCAATGTCGTCAACGGCTTCGGCATCGAGGCGGGCAAGCCGCTCGCCACCAGCCCGCGCATCGCCAAGATCGCCTTCACCGGGGAGACCACCACCGGCCGCCTGATCATGCAGTATGCCAGCGAAAACCTGATCCCCTGCACGCTCGAACTCGGCGGCAAGAGCCCCAACATCTTCTTCGCCGACGTGATGCGCGAGGATGACGATTTTCTCGATAAGGCGCTCGAAGGCTTTGCCATGTTCGCGCTCAATCAGGGCGAGGTCTGCACCTGCCCGAGCCGCGCGCTGATCCACGAATCGATCTATGACCGGTTCATGGAAAAGGCGATCGCGCGGGTGAACGCGATCAAGATGGGCAGCCCGCTCGATGCTGCCACGATGATCGGGGCGCAGGCCTCGAACGACCAGCTCGAGAAGATCCTCAGCTACATCGAGATCGGCAAGGGCGAAGGCGCGCGCGTGCTCACCGGGGGCCACCGCCACATCCAGGAAGGCGAGCTGGCCGAGGGCTACTATGTCCAGCCGACCGTGCTCGAAGGGCACAACAAGATGCGCATCTTCCAGGAGGAGATCTTCGGCCCGGTGCTCTCGGTCACGCCCTTCAAGGACGATGCCGACGCGCTCAGCATCGCCAACGACACGCTCTATGGCCTCGGCGCCGGGGTGTGGAGCCGCGATGCCAACACCTGCTACCGCTTCGGCCGCGCGATCGAGGCGGGCCGGGTGTGGACCAACTGCTACCACGCCTACCCGGCCCACGCGGCCTTTGGCGGCTACAAGCAGTCGGGCATCGGGCGCGAGAACCACAAGATGATGCTGGAGCACTACCAGCAGACCAAGAACCTGCTCGTGAGCTACAGCCCCAAGGCGCTGGGCTTCTTCTGATCGGAAAGGCCGGGACCTGCTCCCGCAAACCTCTCTCCCCGAGCAGGTTCCGGCGTCCCACGGGGCGGGTGGCCAGAAGGCCATCCGCCCCGCTTTGTCGGCAAAGGAGAGATGCCCGATGACCACCCACGATACCCTGCCCCCGCGGATCCTTGCCACGCCCGAGGCCGAAGGCTGGATCGCGCGCCTTGCCGCTGCGCACGGACCGCTGATGTTCCACCAGTCCGGCGGCTGCTGCGACGGTTCCGCCCCGATGTGCTTCGTCCGCGGCGAGTTCCGGGTGGGCGGGCAGGACGTGCTGCTCGGCCACCTGGCGGGCGACACCCCGGTGTGGATCGGCGCGCGCCAGTTTGAATACTGGCGCCACACCCAGATCACCATCGACGTCGTGCCCGGTCGGGGTTCGGGGATGAGTCTGGAGGCACCCGAAGGCGTCCGCTTCGTCACCCGCAGCCGGGTCTTCAGCGATGCCGAGGCGGCCGCGCTCGATGCCGCAGGCGACCCGCCGACCGGGGGCTGAAAGGGCTTGCCGCTATGGCGAATCTGCAACATTATGACGCCGGGATGAAGGCCCGGCCTTCATGGGAGATGTGGGAGAGGCCATTGCACGCACCGCGCCCTTCGGCGGCTGGCGGTCTTGTCGTTGCAAGTTCGCACGCCGCGTGCCCGAAAAGGGCCGTCGCCGAGATCGCAAGCGCGGTCGAGGGACGCGCGCTGGCAGGCGGCGTGATCTTCTGTTCGAGTACCTACCCGCGCGATACGCTCGCCGCCACGATCGGAGCAGAGCTCGGCCATATCCCGCTCGCCGGATGCACCAGCGCGGGCGAGATCACCGGGCGCGGCTATGACGCCGACAGTCTGCTGTTCATGGGCTTTCCCGCCGAAGGCTTCACCTTTCGCGTGCTGCACGTATCCGACTTCGGCAGCTTCGATCCCGAGGATGCCCGCCGCAAGGTCCGCCACCTCGCGGCCAACGCCCGCCACGAGGCACGCATCCTCGGCGAGAATGCGAGCCAGGTCGCGCTGTTCCTCGTCGACGGCCTCTCGCACCGCGAGGAGCTGCTCACCATGACTGTGCAGGACGCGCTCGGCGACATTCCGCTGATCGGCGGATCGAGCGGCGACGGGTTGCTGTTCAGCGAAACCGGCGTGCTGTGCGAAGGTGCCTTCCGGTCCGGCACGGCGGCGATCATCATGCTTACCAGCGCCCGACCGATGCAGGTTCATTCCGAATGCTTCTACGAACCCGGCCCGGCCAAGATGGTGGTGACCGCCGCCGATCCCGAGGCGCGCATCGTCCACGAAATCAACGCCGCCCCCGCCGCCGACGAATACCGCCGCCTCGCCGGCGCACCGGGGGCCGAGCTTAACACCGCCTTCTTTGCCGCCCATCCGCCGATGGTGCGCGCCGGCGGCACCTATCACGTGCGCGCGATCCAGACCGCCAATCCCGACGACAGCCTTACCTTCTACGGCGCGGTCGATCGCGGGATCGTGCTGTCGGTCGGCGAACCGGTCGACCGGATTGCGCGGATGGAAGCCTTCTTCGCCCGCCTGCGGACCGAGGTGGGCGAGGTCGATCACGTGCTCGGCTTTGACTGCGTGCTCAACCGCATCGATGCCGAAACCCGCCAGATCACGCGCGCGATCTCGGACATCTACGCCGCCAACCGGGTGACAGGCTTCAATACCTATGGCGAACAATTCCGCGCCGCCCATCTGAACCAGACCTTCAGCTGCCTGGTGATCGGCCGCTGATGACGGCGGCGCTCGAGAGCGACGAAACTGCCCGCCTGAAAGAGCAGGTGCGCAAGCTCGAAGCGATCAATGCCGCCCTGATGGACCGGGTCGAGCGCGCCAGCGATCTGCATGGCGGGGCCTTCTCGATGTTCGAGAACGCGATCACGCTCGAGGCGATGGTGCGCGGCCGCACCGGCCAGCTGGAAGACGCGATGGTGCGGCTCGCGACGATCAACGCCCAGATCGAGGCCGCGCGCATGGACGCCGATGCCGCGCGCGCGCGGCTGCGCGATGCGATCGAATCCCTTTCCGACGGCTTTGCCCTGTTCGATGCCGAAGACCGGCTGGTGATGTGCAACACCGCCTTCCTCGCGATCTGGCCGGAATTCCGCGACCTGGTGAAGGAGCGCCCCAGCTTCGACCAGCTGGTCGATGTTCTCGCCGGCAACGGCAGCGCGGTCGGATCACTGATCGCGCCCGAACGCTGGAAGCAGGAACGCCTCGCCCGGCATCGCAACGCCGGGGCCCATGTCCAGCTTCTGTCGGACGGTCGCTGGCTCCAGATCAACGAGCTGCGCACCAGCGAGGGCGGCACTGTCAGCATCTACACCGACATCACCAGCGTCAAGGCCGAGGACGCCCGCCAACGCGCGCGCGAACTGGCAGAGCGCAATCTCGCGCTGCAATCCACGCTCGATACCCTCTCCGAAGGCGCGTGCCTGTTCGGTGCCAACGGGCAGCTCCAGGCGTGGAACGACGAGCTTGCAAACATGCTGCGCCTCAACCGCGACGTGATGGCCGTCATCGGCACCCACGCGCAGTTCGTGCAGCACTGCATCGCCCGCTGCCGGCTCGACCGACCGCAGGCGGTGGAATGGCGCAAGGGCCGGGGGCCGCGGATTTCCACCGACTGCATGCTCGGCAGCCGCAACTTCGTGATCCGCTCGGTCACGCTCGCCAGCGGCGGCATGGCCTTCGCCTTCGACGACGTGACCGACCGCATCCGTTTCCAGAAGAGCATGACCGAAGTCGCCGAGACGCTCGAGCGGGCCGTCAAGCAGCGCACCGCCGAACTGGTCGAGGTCAACCGCCAGCTGGCGGAGGCCAAGGACGAGGCGGAGCTGGCGAACCTGTCCAAGACCCGCTTCCTGGCGGCGGCCAGCCACGACCTGCTGCAACCGCTAAACGCCGCGCGCCTGTTCGTTTCGGCCCTGCACGAGAAGCGGCTGGCGGCGAGCACACGCGGGCTGGTCGGACAGGCCTCGATCGCGCTCGATTCGGTCGAGGATCTGCTCGAATCCCTGTTCGAGATCTCGCGGCTCGATGCGGGGGCGATCCAGCCCGAGATCCGCACCATCTCGCTCGACCGGATGCTGTCGGCGCTACGGATCGAATTCGCTCCGCTCGCCCGCTCGCGCGGGCTTAGCTTCAGCGTCGCTGACACAGGGCTCCATGTCTCGAGCGACGTGCAGATGCTGCGCCGGGTTTTGCAGAACCTCGTCTCGAACGCGATCCGCTACACCGCTGCGGGCAGCGTCACGGTTAGCGCGCAGCGCGAGGGGCATCGGGTGACGGTGGCGGTCACCGACACCGGGCCGGGCATCGCCGCGACGGAACAGCAGGTGGTGTTCGAGGAGTTCCGGCGGCTCGAGGCGACGCGCAAGATCCCCGGACACGGGCTCGGCCTTGCGATCGTGCGGCGCAGCTGTGCCAAGCTCGGCCATGGGGTCGCGCTCGATTCCGCGCCCGGGCGCGGCTCGACGTTCTCGGTGACGCTGCCCGCCGCCGATGCCGATGTGATCGTCGCGGCCACGGTCACGGCGCGCGGGGGCAAGACGGCCCCGGCGAGCGGCGCGATCCTGGTGATCGACAACGACGAGGCGATCCTTGCCGGGATGCGCGCGCTGCTGGAGAACTGGGGGCACCGCGCGATCACCGCGATCGGCCCCGACCGCCCCGAAGCGCGCGCCGCAGCCGACTCCGGATTGTCGCTGGTGCTGGCCGACTATCATCTCGAGGACGGATTGACGGGCGATGTCGCGGTGGCCCGGCTGCGATCACTGCACAAGGGCGATCTGCCGGCCGCGATCATCACCGCCGACCGCAGTGAGGAGGTCCGCGCGAGCCTTGCGGCCCAGGACCTGCCGGTGCTTGCCAAGCCGATCAAGCCCGCCCAGCTGCGCGCCCTGCTGCGTCAGCTTGCGATGTCGGCCTAGCCCTCGAAATTCACCCGGTTCGCAAGGATCACCGCCTGGGTGCGGCTGAACACGTTGAGCTTGCAAAGGATCGCCGAGACGTGCGCCTTGACGGTCGTCATCGAGATGTCGAGTTCGTGGGCGATCTGCTTGTTGAGCCGCCCGGCGACGACATGGCCCAGCACCACGCGCTGCTGTGGCGTGAGGCTGTCAATCAGCTTGCGCATCTTCTCGTCCTCTTCATCTGCAACCGGATCGCTCTGGAGTTCGCCGGGGACATAGATTTCGCCCATCAGCACCTGCCCGATCGCATCGAGGATCGTCGCTCTGTCGAGGGTCTTGGGCAGAAACCCCGCTGCGCCTGCTGCCAGCGCATCGCGCACCGTGACGCGATCATAGGAGCCCGAAACCATCACCACGGGCAAGCTCGGAAAATCGGCGCGCAATTGCTCCAGCGCCGAAAAGCGCTGGGCATCGGGGATATTGAGATCGAGCAGCACCAGATCGGGAGCGGGCATCGCTTCCAGCTGGGCAAGCGCCTCGGCGAAACTGCCCGCCTCGGCGATGGTGCAGGCGGGGAAGGCGGACGACAAGTTCGCGCGCAGTCCATCGCGGATTAGGGCGTGATCATCGACGATCAGAACGCTTTCAAGCGGTGGCGCATCTGTCATGATGATCTCCTTTTGCAGCGGCTCCGCAATCTTGGCAAGCTGGGGTGAAGATCAAGCCGATCAGGGCGTTGCGCGGCCCTGCCGGGCGCGCTCGCGCGCTTCGGTTTCCCACACGGGTTCATTGGTCTGCCAGTGGACCGGGCAGCCGGTGCAGTCCTTCATCCAGGCATCCTGAAACACCGCAAAGCGCAGGCGCACTCCGCGCATTTCGGCACCTTCAAGGTTGGCCTCGTAGAATTTGGCTTCAAGCAGATCGGCCTCGACAATCCGCGCCTTGATGAAGCTGGCCCCCTTGAGCATCGCCTTTTCAAAGGTGACAGCTTCCAGATCCGCACCGTCGAAGATCGCCTTGGCTGCTCTGGTAAAGGACAGGTCTGTTCCGTGCAGGCGGGCACCTGTCAGATCGGCCCGGCCCATGAAAGCGGTGAACAGGTTGGCGCCATCAAGGATCGCTCCCTTCAGATTGGCTCCGGTCAGATTGGCATGGCGCAGATCGGTGCGGGCGAGAATGGCCCCTTCCAGATTGGCCCCGGTCAGATCGGCATTCTTGAGATCGGCAAAGCTCAGATCAACCCCCGGGCATTGCGCGCCCGGTGCGATGGTGCAGCCGTTTTCAATCCACGGCGAAGGGCGTTCCTCGACATTGATGATGATCGTCTGCGCGGCTGCGCCGCTGGTCAGCAGCATGGCCGCAAGTGCGGCGATATAGGTGGCTTTTCGCATAGTCTCTCTCCCAATCATGCGAAACGTCGCTGCTGTCCGGGCGGTATGGCCCGGACAGCAGTGCACGGTCTTCATCAGGCCTGGGGCAGTTCGAACACCCAGAAGCTGCCGCCCTGGCTGACGGTCTTGGTCAGATCGGCCATGTCCCCGCCCCATAGCGGCACCGCGCCGCCATAGCCCGAGGTGATGCCGATATACTGGCGGCCATCCATCTCCCAGGTGATCGGCACGCCGATCACGCCCGAGCCGGTCTGGAACTTGTAAAGCTCCTCGCCCGTCTTGGCGTTGAACAGCTTGACGTAGCCATCAGAGGTGCCCTGCACGACGATGTTGCCCTTGGTCGTGAGGTTCCCGCCCCACAGCGGCAGCGGCTCCTTCGCTTCCCAGGCGATTTTGCCGGTCGCCGGATCAATCGCACGCAGCACGCCCACATGGGTATCGAACTGGCGCTTGATGCGGAAACCCTGCCCCAGATAGGCTGAACCCTTCTGGTAGGTGACTTCCTCGGTCCAGTAGCTTTCCGACCAGTCGTTCGAGGGGATGTAGAACAGCTTGGTTTCGGGGCTGTAGGACATCGGCATCCAGTTGGTGCCGCCGAGGAAGTTCGGCGTCACTTCGATGGCCTTGCCCTGCTTCTCGCCCGGAGCAGGCGGCGGCGGGCGCTGGCCTTCGACTTCATAGGGCCGACCATTGGGCACATCCCAGCCGGTTGCCCAGCTGATGCCCGGCACGAAGGGATAGATGCCGATGGCGCCGCCCTTCTGCTTGCTGATCTTGCCATCGCGCTTGGTCAGCTTGTCGAGATCGGTGACGAAGAAGAACCCGTTGCGGTCAGCATGGGCGCCCGCGCGGATGGTCTTCCCGTCCTTTTCCAGATCGAACAGCACGATCGGGTTGTTGCCCGAGAAATCCCACGCATCGTTGGGGGTGTGCTGGAAGAAGCCGACCGGATCGCCGGTCGAAGGTTCGATATAGATCTGGCCCGAGGTATAGAGGCTGTCGCCCGGCGACCGCTTCCAGGTGTTCCACGGCGCGGGATTGCCGGTGCCGATGACGATGGTGTTGGTCTTGGCGTCATAGGTTGCCGATTGCCAGGGCGCGCCGCCGCCGTGATACCATGCCTCGACCTTTTTGCCGTCAGCCTCGTTGGGCCAGCTCGGCGCCTTGGGATCGCCGGTGAAGGTATGCGGCTTGCCGTTGAGGCGGCCCTGATGGCCTTCGACCATCGGGCGCATCCAGATCTCCTCGCCGGTATCGGGATCGCGGGCGTAAAGCTCGCCCACCACGCCGAATTCATCGCCCGACGAACCATGGATCAGCATCACCTTGCCAGTCTTGGCATCCTTCACGATGGTGGGCGCACCGGTCATGGTATAGCCGGCGGTGTGATCCTGGAACTTCTTGCGCCACACGACCTTGCCGGTCTTGCGATCGAGCGCGACCATGCCGGCATCAAGCGTGCCGAAGAAGATCTTGTCGCCATAGATCGCCGCGCCGCGGTTCACCACGTCGCAGCACGGACGGATATCATCGGGCAGGCGGTGCGAATAGGACCACAGCTTCTTGCCGCTGCGCGCATCGAGTGCAAAGACGCGGCTATATGATGCGGTGACATAGATCACCCCGTCATAGATCAGCGCCTGCGATTCCTGCCCGCGCTGGCGTTCGTCACCGAAGGAGAACACCCACTTGGGCACGACCTTGTGGGCGTTGTCCGAATTGATCTGGTCGAGCGTGCTGAACCGCTGCGCCTTCACGCCAAGGCCATATTGCAGCACGTTGTCATTGCTGTTTTCGTCGTCGAGAATCTGTTCCCAGGTCACGCCGGGAAGCTTGAAATCATGCTCGGCCGCCGTTTGCGCCTGCGCCGGAACCCCGGCAAGCAGCGCCCCGCCCGACAGCATCAGAATTGCCAATTTGCTTTTCATGTCATCCTCCTGTGCCGCAGACCCCCGTGATCGTCGCGCATCGAGGGCGCGACCAATGTCCTACTGGCAGAAGGATGGTGCCGTTGTGGCGGTGGTGTCGAAATTGGACTTAGGTGCAACAGAGGGGGGCAACGCAGGGGGCAGGCCTGCCACGATCACCCATTGCCGAAGCCAAACGGCCAAAAGGCCGGAGCACCTCGTGCCCGGCCTCTTGCGATTGCCGCATTCTGTTGCGGGCTCAGTCTTCGGTGTACTGCGTTTCCAGATAGGCGCGGATCGCCCAACCCGCCTTCTGGCCGATCACGTCGCCGAAGGGAGGCATCAGCACCCGGCCATCATGGGCCGATCCCTTGCGGAAACGATCAATATACCAGCTGTCGCCGTACTCGCCGAGCTCAAGGTAGCGCAGATCAGGCGCAATCCCGCCGGAAACGGCATCCAGCCCGTGGCAGCGCGCGCAGTTCTGATTGTAGGCCGATGAGCCGATCTCGATTGCGCGGGCATTGCCGGAATAGGGGTTCTTTTCCAGCCATTCCTCGCCGATGTCGGGCAGATCCGAGGTGTCGACGGCCTGCGGCGTCATTTCGCCATGCGCCATGATCTGCGGCCCGGCAGTTACCGCCAGCGCGGCCACGGCGGCGCCCAGCAGGATGCGTGCGGTGGTGGTGTTCATGTCCTTGGCCCCTTCGCCTGATGGGTGCTGCGCCAACACAGTGCGGCAGCAGTCTGACCTGACACCAGATGACGCATACGCCGCCGAATCCCCATTGCACTTTGGTACAACCGCGGGGCTGAGGCGGGGCTGTAGGATGAATGTCATGATATGCCGTCGCATGAGCCTTTGTCTGGTTGCCGCCGCCCTGGCCGGCCCCGCCGCTGCGCAGACGGCCTATGTCAGCAACGAGCGCGGCAGCACCGTCAGCGTCATCGATGTCGCCAGCGGCACGGTGAAAGCCACCTTCGAGGTCGGCCAGCGCCCTCGCGGGATCCTGCTGAGCAAGGACGGCAGATATCTCTATATTTGCGCCAGCCTCGACAACGCGGTCGAGATCCGCGACGCCGCAACCGGAGCGCTCGTTGCGGTGATGCCGTCGGGCAATGATCCCGAACAGTTCTTTCTCTCTCCCGACGGCACCACGCTGTTCGTCGCCAACGAGGACGATGCGGCCGCAACCTCCATTGACCTTGCAACCCGCAAGGTCGCCTGGCAGGTCGAGGTCGGCGAGGAGCCCGAAGGAATCGCGGTCAGCCCCGACGGCAAGTGGCTGCTGGTTGCGAGCGAGGAAGATAACACAGTCAGCTGGATCGACCTCGCCACGCGGGCGACCGTCGCCGAGATCGAAACCGACGCGCGTCCGCGCCATATCGAGTTCACCCCCGATGGGCAGCACGTGTGGATCGCCGCCGAGATCGGCCAGACAGTCCACGTCATCGACGTGGCAACGCGCGACATCTTGGAGACCATCCCTTTCGCGCCGCCCGGGGCCATGCCCTACAAGGTCCTGCCCTGCGGCATCCGCTTCACGCCCGACGGCAAGACGGCGGTGATCGCGCTCGGCCGGGCAGACGCGATCGCGCTGGTGGACACGCAGACGCGCAAGGTGCGCAGTTATGTCAAAACCGGAGGTCGCCCATGGCACCTTGCCATCACCGCCGATGGCACGCGCGCCGTGGTCGCCAACGGCACCAGCAACGATGTCGCGGTGGTCGATCTGGCTAGCGGCAAGGTGACCGCGCGAATCCCGACCGGCGAGGGCCCCTGGGGGGTCGCGCTGGCGGAATAGGTTGATGAACAGGAAGAGGCCGCATCAGACGGCCGATCAGGAGGGGCAATGCGGAAGTATACGGCATTCTTGCTGACGGGTACGGCGTGCGTCGTCCCGGCGATGGCGCTGGCGCAGGATAAGGCAGACGGGGCGACCGGGCCAGCCACGCCGATCATCGTCACTGCGCCGGGCGGCGACATCGATCTCGACGACGCGCTTGCGCTTGAGCGGCGCGACATCATCATCGCGGGCGCGCCCGATTTTCTCGCTGCCCTGAACCGCAATTTCGCTGGCGTGACCGCGCAGGACGCGCAAAACAACCCCTGGCAGCCCAACATCGTCTATCGCGGCTATGTGGCCTCGCCGCTGGTCGGGCAGGCGCAGGGCCTTGCCGCCTATGTCGATGGCGCGCGCTTCAATCAACCATTCGGCGATACCGTCAATTTCGAGCTGATCCCCGATGCCGCGATCCGCTCCGTCACCTTGCGCGATGCCAGCCCGGTCTATGGTCTCAACACGCTGGGCGGTGCGTTGGTGATCGAGACCGCCACGGGCCAGACCATGCAAGGGGCCGAAGCGGTGGCGGCGATCGGATCATACGGCGAGCGCGACCTCAGCCTGTCGGCGGGCGATGCGATCGGCGGCTTCAGCTGGTTCGGCGCGGTGCAATACCGCGAGGAGGACGGGTGGCGCGATTTCAGCCCCTCGGACCTCGTCAATGGTTTCGTCGATGTGGGCTATGACGGGGAGCGCGCCGGGGTGCACGTCAAGTTCATCGGAGCCGATACCGACCTTACCGGCAACGGCGTCGCGCCGGTCGAACTGCTCGAGGCGCGCCGCCAATCGGTGTTCACCTGGCCCGACAACCAGCGCAATTCCTACGGCCGCGTCAGCGTTCACCCGTGGCTGGCGATCAGCGACGACATCCGCTTCGAGGCGACGCTTTACCGGCAGCGCCGCAAGGCTGCGCTGCTAAACGGCGATGCCGCCGACATCGAGGAATGCGAGGACGATCCCGCGCGCGAAGGCCTGTTGTGCCTCGAAAGCGTGGGCGATGATGGCGATGAGGAGCAGGCCCTGCTGACCGACGGCAATGGCAACACCATCGACGACGTTCTGGACGGCGAGGAATACGGCGTCTTCAATCGCGGCAACATCCGCTCGCGCTCGGAAGGTTTCCTCGCCCAGCTTATCACCGAACAGGACATGGGCACGCGCGCCAACCGGCTGGTGCTGGGGGTGAGCTACGATTCGAGCGAGAACGATTTCGATGCCTCGACCGAGCTCGGCGCGTTGACCGAGCAGCGCAGCGTCGAAGGGCTCGGCGTGATCATCGACCAAGCCGACAACGCGATCGCGCCGGTAGAGCTGAAAACCCGTTCGCGCTTCTGGGGCGTTTTCGCCAGCGACACCCTGCCACTCAGCGAGACGCTGACGGCGGAGATCGGGCTGCGCTGGAACCATGCGCGGATCATTCTTGAAGACCAGATCGGAACCGCGCTGAACGGCGACCACAGCTTCAGCCGTCTCAACCCGGGGATCGAGTTCGATTGGGCAGTGACGCCCGAAATCAGCTTGCGGGCGGGCTATGCCGAAAGCAACCGCGTGCCGACCGAGGCAGAACTCTCCTGCGCCGACGAGAACGCGCCGTGCAGCCTCACCAACTTCTTCATTGCCGACCCGCCACTGGATCAGGTGGTCGCCAAGACCTTCGAACTTGGTGCCTCGGGCAGGCACATGTCGGGCGGGTGGGAAATCGACTGGCTCGCCTCGGCCTACCGCGCGACCAATGTGAACGACATTCAGTTCATCGCTTCGCGCACGCGCGGTCGCGGGTTCTTCGAGAATATCGGGCGCACGCGGCGCCAGGGGTTCGAAGCGAGCCTCAGGGCGCAGCGCGGCGGTTTCCGGATCGGGGCCAGCTATGCCTTCATCGACGCGACCTTTCGCCTGCCGGTCGTGCTCAGCAGCCCTGCCAACCCCGAGGCCAATGACCAGGGCGAGATCTTCGTCGAAGCGGGCGACCGCCTGACCGGCCTGCCCCGCCACAGCGCGACCCTCACCGCCGATTACGAAGGGCGCATCGGCACCCGCGCCTTTGCCATCGGCGGCGACATGATCGCGCGTTCTGGCCTGCTGCTGTTCGGCGACGAAGCCAACCAGAACCCAGAGGTGCCGGGCTACGTCGTCTTCAACCTGCGTGGCCGCTTCGAGGTGGTGAAGGGCGCCTCGCTGTTCGGCGAGGTGCGCAACGTCTTCGACCGCGAATTCGCGACCTTCGGCACCTTCAGCGAAGTCGACGAGATCGATCTCGCCGAGGCACCCGATGCCTCGGACCCGCGCGCCTTCGGCCCGGGTGCACCGCGGCGGTTGACGGTGGGGATCGCCCTCGCGTTCTGACTTCGTCCGAAGGTGCAATGTCGGGCGGGCGGCGAAGCTGTCAATGTCCCGCCCAATGACAGACTTTCCGAGGGAGGATCATCATGACACTGCGCAAGCTCACCGTCGGCGGCACGCTGGCCCTGGCCCTCGTGCTCGGGGCATGTTCAGGCGGCGAGCCTGCCCCTGACAAAACCGCCGCGACCGACACGCCCGCAGCGGACACGGCCCCCGCAACCGACACGGCACCTGTCGCCGATGCGACTGCCGCGCCCACGCCGGTGCCCGAAGCCACCCCCTCTGCCGCAGCCGAAAAGGCCGCTGCCGCCGCGCCTGCCGCTGCTGCCGCCGCGAAGCCTGCCGCAGTTCCGGCGGCAGAGGTGGTCAAGGTTGCCACCGTCGTCACCGCGCCTGCATCCTATGGCCGCTGCGCCGTATGCCACACCGCCGACAAGGGCGGCGAGGACAAGCTTGGCCCCAATCTCTACGGCACTTTCGGCGCGGCGGCCGCCAAGGGCAACTTCGCTTATTCCGATGCGCTCAAGGGGGCGGGCCTCAGGTGGGACGAGGCGACACTCCACAAGTGGCTGGAGAACCCCAAGGCGCTGGTGCCGGGCAACCGCATGAGCTTTCCCGGGATCAAGGATGCCGCCAAGCGTCAGGAGATCATCGACTACCTCAAGCAGCAGAGCTGATCGAGGGTCGCAAGCGTTGCGGGGCGCAAGGCCGGGTTTGACCAGACCTTGCGCCCCGCAGCGTTTCAGGCCGTGCGGTAAATGCTCGGCTGGATGTCGGTGAAATTGGCGATGTCGGCCATCACCGCTACCGTCGCGGGCGAGGCAAGCGCGGCATCGATCGCGGCACTGTCGGCAAAGCGGAGCACCACCATCGCGGCGGCTGGCTGGGCAGCGTCGGCGGGCCAGAGGATTTCCGCCCCCGTCAGCCCGAAGTCGCCCCAGCTTTCCTCGACCAGCGGGATATGCGTGTCGCGGTAATAGGCGGCATCGAAGCGCGCACCTTCGGCTTGCGGGTAGCTCACCACCAGATTAGCCATATTCTCGGTCTCCTCCTGTTGTCGTCGTCATGAAGCAGGGACCGCGACCGGGGTCGCGGCGGTGAGCGGGCGGCCCGCAGTGTGCCAACCGTCGGTGCCCTCGGCGAGCCAGCGGACATTGGCAATGCCGCGCAGCGCGAGGCGGCGCGCGGCGTTCCAGCCCATCCAGCAATCGGTGCGGCAGAAGACGATCACCGGTGCGTCCGGCGCGGCGCGGCGGGCATCGCGCACCGCCGTCTCGAGCGCCCGCCACAGTGCGGGATCGACCGGTGCCCGCCCGGTTTCGGGAAACCACAGGGCACCGGGAATGGTGAGGTGCGCGGTGCTGAGCGTCCAGACCCCGGTAGCCGGATCGCGCACCCCGGCTTCGACAGGCATGACATCGAGGAACAGCGCGTCCCGCCCGGGTTCGAGCGCCAGGGCCTCGGCAAGACCGATCACGGCGGCTGGGGCGGGATCGGCCTGAACCGGGGCACGGTAGCGGGCGGTGCGGTAGCCTTGCGCATCGAAAAGCGCGTGCTCTGCGCCTTGCACCTGCGGCGCACCGGCCTGCGCGCCTGCCACCAGCGCCAGAGCCAGCGCCGCCAAGCCCGTCATGATCCTTGCCCTGCGCATCCCCATCCCCCTTGGTCCAAGGTACAATATGCCCTGCGCAGGCGAGGGGAATACATTGTCCAATGGTATGATGCGCACACTCCTCTCGATCGCGATGCTGGCGGCTCCGGTCGCCGCGCAATCCCAGCCGCCGCCGGTCGACCCGCTGGGTTCGCCGATGTGGGAGCATCATGCGGGCAAACTGTTCGCCGGCGCGCCGGTGGTGTTCGATCCCCGGGTAGAAGTCACGCTTCCTGTCCTGACCGAGAACCAGCACGTCATGCCCGTGACCGTCGATGCCCGCGCGCTGGGCGAAGTGGTGCGGATCATGATCTTCGCCGACCTCAATCCCATCCCCGTCGCGGTCGAATACACCCCGCTCGCCGCGCAGGCCTTCATCGCCACCCGCATCAAGCTCGACCAGCGCACCCCTTTGCGCGCTGCGGTGCTGACCGCCGACGGGGTGTGGCACGTGGCCGGCCACTGGGTCGATGCTGCGGGCGGCGGCTGCTCGGCACCGCCCTTGAGCCGTGTGCGCGGCGACTGGGCCGATCATCTCGGCGAACTGCGGGGTGCAGCGTGGAGCGGACCCGGAGCGACCCGCCTGCGTCTCTCGTTCCGCCATCCGATGGACACCGGCCTCGTCGAGAACATCCCGGCCTACAATATCGACCAGCTCACGGTATCCGATGCCGCAGGCCGCGCACTCGCCCGGATGACAGTGCACGGCGCGGTCAGCGAGGACCCCTCCTTCACCCTGCTGCTCGACCCCGGGCTGACGGGCAACCTCGCGGTGGCGGCGCGCGATACGGACGGCTTGGAGTTCGCCGGGACGCTCGCGGCGGGAAGCGGCGCGAAGGTCGCGGCGGCGGCGTTGCGATGATCGCGCGCCGGGAGCTGCTGCTCGGTGCGCTCGCCTTCCCGCTGGCGACAGTGCCCCTTGTCGCTCGCGCCGAGCTCTTCGCCGGAACCTACGCGCCCGAGGCGATCCCCATCGGCGAGGGCATCTGGATGGTGCGGGGCGCCGACGAGGCGATCGGCTTCGCCAATGGCGGGGCCATCGCCAACAGCGTCATCATGGCGAGCGATGCGGGAGCGATCATCATCGACACCGGGCCGTCGATCGCGTTCGGCGCGGCGCTCGGCGCGCTGGCGCGGCGGCTTACGGGCCGCAGCGCCGCGCGGGTCTATATCACCCACCAGCACCCCGACCACAGCTTCGGCAACGGCGCCTTCCCCGAGGCCGAGATCCACGCCCTGCCCGGCACCCGCGCCGAACTCGAGCGCGACGGCAGCGGTTTTTCCGACGCGATGTATCGGATGCTGCACGGCTGGATGGCGGGCACGGAAGTGATCCTGCCCGTTGCGGCCGCCGCCGAGGGCCCGGTGGTCGTCGGGGGGCGCAGCCTGAGGCTGCTCGCCCTGTCGGGGCACAGCGAAGCCGATCTTGCGATCCTCGACGAGATATCGGGAACGCTGATCGCGGGCGATCTCGTGTTCCACGACCGGGCACCTGCAACCCCTCATGCCGCTTTCGCTCCATGGCACGCAGCGCTTGCACGGCTTGCGGCGACGGCGCACCGCCAATGCGTGCCCGGCCATGGGCCGCTGTGCCGCACTGGCGCGGCCATCGCCCAGACCGGCGACTGGCTCGCCTGGCTCGAGACCGCGCTGCGCGAGGCGGTGGCGGGCGGCCTGGACATGGCCGAGGCTGCAAACCAGCCGATCCCGGCGCGTTTTGCCGGTATGGCGGCGGCGCGCTACAAGCTGACCCGCTCGGTCTCGCATTTCTACCCGAGGCTCGAAGCTGAACTCTTCCCCCGCATCGACGGCTGACCCAGCCCGTCGGCCCCAGCGGCCCGCCGCCCCGCCATCTCAGACCAAAGTCGGACGACCAAAGTCCAATTTCGGCGCGCATCGCTCGGGCGCAGCATCGCGCGGACCGCAAGGGTCGGCAAGAAAACAAGGACCAAGGGGGAAGGACATGAGATCCAGATATCTGCTGCACGCAGCCATGGCCGCATTGGCGTTGGGGGCTGCCGCAGCGCCCGCCCATGCGCAATCGAGCGCCACCCAGCTGCTGCTCCAGCGCCTGCACGAGAAGGGCATCCTCACCGACGAGGAATATGCGGCGCTGATGGCCGAGACCGACGCGGCCCCGGCCCCAACACCCGCAGCCGCCCCCGCTCCCGCCCCCGCCGCATCCCCGCAGGCGACAGCGCAGGAGGCCGCAGCCGCCTCGCTCGACATGAGCCGCCTGGTGCGCATGACCGACAAGGGCATCGGCCTTGAGGTCGGCCCGGCGACGATCAAGTTATCGGGCTCGGTCAACGCCTATTACGTGAACGACAATCCCCAGACCGCCGGGCCAACCACAACGGTAGGCGGGGGGATCGCCTCGGTCGGGGCGGACAGCGCGAACGCGGTGCGCAACGGCCTGCTTCCCGGCTATCTGCTGATCGACGTGACGACCAAGCAGGCCGGGCTCGATATCGGTGCCCATTTCGGGATGTATCCCGGCATCAATTCGGCCGTGTGGGGCCCGCTGGGCGCCAACAGCGGCGGCCAGCCGACCGCGCTCGCGACCCCCGGGATCGACTTCCGCCAGGTCTATCTCACCATCGGCGGCAGCTTCGGCACGGTGAAGATGGGACGCGACATCGGACTGTTCAGCTCGGAAGCGATCCTCAACGATATCACCCTTCTCGGTGCGGGCCCCCCGGGTGGCAATGTCGCACCGGGCAACACCACCTTGGGACGCATCGGCTCGGGCTATATCTACACCGATTTCCAGCCGCAAATCACCTACACCACGCCCAATCTCGGCGGGTTTCAGGCCTCAGTCGGGGTGTTCCAGCCGCTCCAGTCGCTGACAGCCCCTCCGCAGACCAACACTGCGCCCGGCTTCCAGGGCAAGCTGACCTTCGACAAGACCTTCGACAAGATCGGCGTGCGGCTGTGGGCCTCGGGGGTGACCCAGAGGCACGAGACCATCGGCGCGGGCACCGGCGGGCTGGTGTCCTATACCGGGCGCGGCATGGACCTGGGCGGCAAGCTCACATTCGGGCCCTTCGCTGCGGTCGCCAACTGGTACACCGCCAAAGGCCTCGGGACGACGGTGCTCAACCTGCTCGACACCGACGCGCGGGGCAATCCGCGGGGTAGCGAGGGGTTCTATGTCCAGGGCCTCGCGACCTTCGGCAAGGTGTCGCTGGGGGCAAGCTACGGCGAGAGCAACCTCGACCGCACCGCCTTCGAGATCGCGGCGGGCAACACGCTGGTGCGCAAGAATTCGAGCTATGTCGGTCAGGTGCGCTACGGCCTTACCGAGTGGGTTACACTGCTCGGCGAATATACCCGCGCAAACAGCAAGGCGCATGGCGGCAACGAAGCGGAAAGCAGCAGCATTGCTGCGGGTGCGATCCTTTTCTTCTGAACGCTGGCCGGTTATCCGGGGGCATGGGCCGGTGTCCGGGGTGGCGATCAAGCCATCCGGGCACCGGCCTTGCCCAGCTAAGGCCGACCCTTGAGGAGAACCCGCATGGATGCGACGCCCCTTGCCCACTCTGCCGACCGGGCCGCTCGCTACAACCGCACGGCGCGCGCGCTGCACTGGATCATCGCGGCGCTGGTGATCGGCAACATCGCGGGCGGGCTGCTGCATGATACGCTCGAGGACGTCGTGAACCTCATGCCGCTGCACAAGGCGGCCGGCATGACGGTCCTCGTGCTCACGCTGGCACGGATCGCCTGGCGCCTCACCTGGACCGCCCCGCCGCAGCCTGCTTCCATGAGCGGGCTGGAAGTGCTGGTCGCTAGGGCGGCGCACCTCTTGTTCTACGCCCTGATGCTGGCCATGCCGGTGACGGGCTGGATCATGGCCTCGGCGGGCAAGTATCCGCTGACGTGGTTCGGCCTGTTCGACCTGCCCAAACTGCCCGTGACCCGCGAGGACCCGCTCTACGCGCTCGGGCGCGAGGGGCACGAGCTGCTCGGCTGGCTGTTCCTTGCCCTTGCGGTGCTGCACATTGCCGCAGCGCTGCGCCACCATTTCATCCTCAAGGACAATGTGCTGCGGCGGATGCTGTGATGATACGCGCGCCGACCTTCGCCAAACATGAAAGCTGCCTGATGAAAACGATGCTGCGTCTCACCGCCTGCGGGCTTGCCTTTCTGCCGACCTTGCCGCTGTCCGCGCAGGACCGCGCGGAGCCGCAGGACGATGCCGTCGAGGAGCGCCCCGTGATCGTCGTTACCGGACGCGGGCTCGACCCGGCGCTCTCGACCAGCATCTATGCCACCACCACGCTTGAGCGCGAGACCATCGTCTCTGCACCTTCGGGCCGGATCGAGGACGTGCTGCGCAATGTCGCCGGGTTCCAGCAGTTTCGCCGCTCGGACAGCCGTTCCTCGAACCCGAGCGCGCAAGGCGTGACGCTGCGCGCGCTCGGCGGCAACGCCACCAGCCGCGCGCTGGTGCTGCTCGACGGGGTGCCGATCGCCGATCCCTTCTTCGGCTACATTCCCCTTTCGGCCATCGCGCCCGAGACGCTCGGCACGATCCGGGTTACGCGTGGCGGCGGGTCGGGGCCGTTCGGGGCAGGGGCGCTGGCCGGCACGATCGACATGGAAAGCGCCGAGCCGGGCGCGACGCACGGCTTCCTCGGCAGCGCAGCGATCAACGACCGGGCGGAAACCGAGACCAGCGGGGTGCTCACCAAGCGCCTCGGACGCGGCTTTGCCGTCGCGAGCGGGCGCTGGGACCGGGGACAGGGCTTCTTCACCACGCCCGAAAGCCAGCGCGTCCCCGCCACTGCACGCGCCGCCTTCGACAGCTGGAACGCCGCGCTGCGCACGGTCGCCCCGCTAACGGACACGGTCGAGTTACAGGCCCGCGTCGCCGCCTTCCGCGACAATCGCACACTGCGCTTCGAGGGGGCGGATTCCTTCAGCAAGGGCGAGGAAGCCTCGATCCGCTTCGTCGGGCGCGGCGACTGGCAGTTCGATGCGCTGGCCTATGTGCAGGCGCGCGATTTCGGCAATGTCGTCATCTCCTCGACCCGCTTCACCCCGGTGCTGGACCAGCGCCGCACGCCGTCAACCGGGATCGGCGGCAAGTTCGAGCTGCGCCCGCCGCTGCTCGAGGGCCATGACATCCGCATCGGGCTTGATTACCGCCGCGCCGACGGTGAGCTTCAGGAGGAGGCGCTCAACGCCGTCACCGGGCGCATCACCGAGCGCCGACGCGCAGGAGGAGCGACCGGAAACCTCGGCATCTTCCTCGAGGACGACTGGCAGATCGGCCCGCTCACCCTCAACGGCGGCCTGCGCGCCGACCACACCTCCATCACCGGCGGCTTCTACCGCGCGGTCACGCCGACCGGCGCGCTGGTGAGCGAGATCATCGGCCCCGACCGTTCCGACTGGGCGGTGAACTGGCGCGCGGGCGCGCTGTTCTATCTCACCCGCCGCCTCGACATCCGCGCCGCAGCCTATACCGGACTGCGGCTGCCGACCCTCAACGAGCTTTACCGCCCCTTCGTGGTCTTCCCGGTGGTGACCGAAGCGAATGCGAACCTCGTCAACGAGAGACTGGAAGGCTTCGAGATCGGCTTCGACTGGCAACCGGTCAATGCCGTGGTGATTGCGGTGACGGCCTTCGACAATGAGGTCGAGAACGCCATCGCCAATGTCACTATCGGACGCAACCTGCGCCGCCGGGCTAACCTGCCCGCCATTCAAGCGCGCGGGATCGAGGCGAGTGTGGCGGCGAAGTTCGGGACGGTCAGCCTCGACGGGTCGCTCGCATGGACCGATGCCGAAGTGCGCGGACGCGGCGCTTCCGCCGATCTCGACGGCAACCGCCCGCCACAGACCCCGGAATTCGCGGGTACCCTTACGCTTGGCTGGGAACCGGCCGCCGGTTGGCAGCTCGCAGGCACGCTGCGGCATATCTCGACCCAGTTCGAGGACGACCGTGAGACCGACCGCCTTGCACCCGCGACAACGCTCGATGCCTTTCTTACGGCACCGCTCGGTGGCGGGTTGGCACTGATGGCGCGCGCGGAGAACCTGACCGATGAGGCGATCATTACCCGCAACCAGGGCGGTTCGATCGACCTTGGCGTGCCGCGCACCTTCTGGCTGGGCGTGCGCTACGGGTTCTGACGAGGGTGCGAGGTGCGCGCGATCAGGTCACGCCGAGCGCGGCCGCCTGCTCGCGCAGCTGCGCTGCCGCGCCAGGATTGGCTTTGACCGCCGCCTCCAGCGCCGCCTTCGCCCTCGCCGGCTCGCCGAGCGTCATGCGGCTGCGCATCAGCATCACCCAGCCATCAAGGTTTTTCGGCTCCTGCTGAAGCCGCGCTTCGAGCTGGGCGACCATGCCCTCGGCCATCTGGCGCTGTTCGGAAGGCTTCATCGCGCTCGCCGCCGCGACCTCCGCCGCGCTTGGCCCGCGCAGGCTGGACGATGCGGCCTCCCCGGCCACACTGCCCGATCCGGGGGCGACCAACGCAGGCTTGCGCTGGCCTTGCGCTAGGGCAATTCGCGGAGCGACTTCGATACCGTTCATCTTCCCGACCTGCTCGATGGTGCGCACCAGATCGGTCTCCCACGGCGCGCCCTGCGGGCTGTCGGCGAGCAGATCGAGCCAAGCGGCAATCGCGCCCTCGTGATCCTTGTCGATGTCCTTCTTGGCCGCCATAAAATAGCGTGCGCGCGGATCGTCGGGATCGAAAGACAGGGCCTTTTCAAAGGCCGCAAGAGCCTCGGGCGGGAGCGGGTCGCGCTTGCTCGCCATGACCAGTGTCTCGCCCAGTGCCGACCACAGCACCGCCTCCTCCGGCGTGATCGCGAGCGCGCGGCGATAGGCGGCGGCGGCGGCATCGAACTGGCCCTGCTGGAAATGGGCGAAGGCAAGATCGCTCCACGGTCCGGCATCGTCGGTCGATGCCTCGGCGACGGCGCGCAGCTGTTCTATCGAGGGTGAGCCATCGGCGGTCGCCTCGGGCGCGGCGCCATCGCCTGCGCCCTCATAGACGTTATAGCCGATCGAGCCCGCTGCCAGCAGCATTGCGCCGCCGAGCAGCAACCAGCCCGCTTTCGATGATCCGCCTCCGGGCGGCTGATCCCCTGATGCCATACCGCGAGCGCTAGCACCGCAGGCAAACCGGGGCAATTCGCTCTGGCATCGGGTGGCGTTTTGGGTATGGTGATGTCTCGGGGATGCGATCTATCCGAAGGGGGAGGATAGGTGAGCGGGTTGTTCAAGGTCGCGATCATCGGTTCGGGCCCGGCGGGCCTGAGCGCGGCTGCCCGGGCGGCAGCACTCGGCCTCGATCACGTCCTGCTCGAAAAGACCGATCACCTCTCCGACACCATTTACAAATACCAGAAGGGCAAGCACGTGATGGCGACGCCCAGCAACCTGGTGCTGCGCAGCGATGTCGATTTCGAGGCAGGCCAGCGCGAGACGATCCTGGCGACCTGGGACGAACAGATCGCCGGTCACAAGGTCAACGTCAAATATCACGCCGAAGCCAAGGCGATCCGCGGCACCGGCGATGCGATCCCCGGCTCGGTCCAGCAGATCGTCACCCGCGCGCGCGACGGCACAAGGTCCGTGCGCGAGCTCCAGCGCCACGCCCCGCCCTATGCCATCGAGCTGACCAGCGGCGAGGTGGTGATGGCCGAGAACGTCATCCTTGCCATCGGCACGCAGGGCAACCCCAACCTGATGCGCTGCCCCGGCGCGGACCTGCCGCATGTGCAGTACCAGCTCGACGATCCCGCCGAATATGTCGACGAGCACATCGTCATCGTCGGCACGGGGGACGCCGGGATCGAGAACGCGCGCGGCCTCGCAGAAGACCCGGCGCAGCGCAACACCGTCTCGATCCTCAACCGCAGCACGGAATTCCCCACCGCCAAGGCCGCGAATGTCAGCGCGCTGATGGCCGATCACGAAGCGGGCAAACTCACCATCCGCACCGAGAGCGAGACCAAGGCGATCGAGCCGGGCTGGATCACGCTCGCCACCCGCGACGGGGAAATCCGGATCCCCTGCGACCGGATCATCGCCCGCATCGGCTCCGCCCCGCCCCGCGCCTTCGTGGAGGAATGCGGGATCGAATTCACCAGCGAGGACCGCGGCGCCTTTCCGCGCCTGTCGTCGGTGTTTGAATCGACCGCGCCCGGCATCTTCGTGATCGGCGCGCTTGCGGGCTATCCGCTAATCAAGCACTGCATGAACCAGGGCCACGACGTCATCGAGTTCATCAACGGCAACACCGACCTCAAGCCCGCCGACGAGCCGATCATCGCCGCCAAGTTCGCGGGCCTCCCCGGCAACCGCTCGACCGAAGAGTGGCTCGATTTCCTGCGGGCAAATGTCTCGATCCTCAATGGCATGAACCCGCTCCAAATGCGCGAGTTCATGCTCGACAGCGAGGCCAAGTTCTTCGGCCCCGGCGAGGTGATATTCGAGCGCAATGCGCCGGGCTCCTCGCTGTTCGGCATTGCCAGCGGCTCGGTCGCTGTTGAGGTGA
>Ga0208370_100079_pt1 | contig 33006 bp, 29 predicted proteins | sample Subbio12Jun_QV11_FD_184822 | JGI IMG/M metagenome (GOLD analysis project Ga0208370, IMG submission 184822) | Serpentinite rock and fluid subsurface biosphere microbial communities from McLaughlin Reserve, California, USA -CR12Jun_QV11 (SPAdes) | ecosystem: Environmental > Terrestrial > Deep...
CAGGGTGTCGAGGCTGCGGTCGCCGGCGCGCAGCACGCGCCCGGCGTCGAACACCGGGTTGGCGAGCCGGTCGTGGCGGAGCGCGAGCGGGCGGCGGGTCGGAGCCAGCACCGGCCAGCCGGCCGCGAGAAGTCGATCCAGCACCAGGCCGCCGACCAGTCCGCTGGCCCCGCTAAGCAGCACACGGGATCCGTCGGCAGTCGGCGAGGGCGGCGGACCGACGGGCATGGCAATACCAGGACGGAGGACGCCGGAACCTAGCACGCGTTCGACGGCAGTTCTGCGATGGACATCACGCTACGACCCGGCATCGATGGCCGTCGTTCGGGCTTGCGCGCCTTCGTGAAAGTTATGATAATCACTCTCATTCGCCATCTTCTCCACTACCGGCCCTGTCCATGCCCCGCTCGATCCTTCCCGCCACCTTGCCCGCCGCCGTTGCCTTTGCCCTGTTCACCGCGCCCACGTTCGCCTCCAACGGCATCGTGATCGACCAGGAACCCGACAAGTTGCCGGCCGTCGAAGCCCGCGGCAGCGTCCTCCCGGCCGACCTCGACAGTCCGCCGGCGCTGGAGGACGGCAAACTGACGATCGGCAAGAAGGCCACCCAGGTGCCGATGGACGAGCAGCCGGTGGTGGTGAACCAGCAGTTCCGCCAAACCCTCGCCCGCACCCCGGGCCTGCTGGTCTCCGACCAGCCCTCGCCGGGATTCTTCAACGTCAACTACCGCGGCCTCGGCGACCCGCACGAGTCCGAGTTCATCCTGTTCGCCGTCAACGGCTTCCCGGTGCTGGCCGACTGGTTCGGCTACCCCACCCTCTACCACACCCCGCCGCACCAGCAGATCGAGCGGGTGAACTTCATCCGCGGCGGTGGCAGCCTGCTGTTCGGGCCGCAGCCCGGCCCGGTGGTCGATCTCGTGCTGCGCGGGCCGGAACTCGACCGCCCCACCCATTCGCGGATCGACCTGCTGGGCGGCAGCGATGGCTTCTTCAGCGCCTACCTCGAATCCGGCGGCGGCGACGCCGAGCGGGCCTGGTTCCTGTCGGCCAACCAGTCGCAGTCGGATGGCCAGCGCATCAACAGCGGCTTCGAGATGCAGGGCCTGCGCGGTGCCCTGCTCTGGCAGCCCGCCGAAGGGCAGCGCTGGACCTTCGACGCCAGCGGCTTCCGCTCCGCTTCGCGCGAGCCGGGCCGGCTCACCGGCGCGCAGTTTGCCAGCAACCCGATGCAGAGCACCGCCACCACCAACGTGATCTGGATCGATCGCGTGGACGTCTCGCTCGGCCACCAGCGCGCCCTCGGCGACGATGGCGAACTCAATGTCCGCCTGTTCCACTGGTACCAGGACCGCTACAGCCGGCGTGCCGCCAACACGCCGCCCGGCGCGCCGCCGCCGGCCTTCACCACCTTCGACCGCCAGCAGTTCCACGTCACCGCGCTCGACGCCCGCTACTCGACCGGCTGGGGCAAGGGCCACCTGCTCACCGTCGGCACCACGCTCTACACCAGCGACAGCCCGCGCTACCAGCGCCGCAGCACCAACCTGCTGGGCGAGATGGAAAGCGGCGAGACCTGGCGCTTCGCCCAGCAGCGCGACAACCGCTACGCGGCGGTGTTCGTCGAGAACGCCTTCCGGGTCGGCGACTGGACCCTCGTTCCCGGCCTGCGCCAGGAAAGCCTGAGCATGGGCATCGAGGAGCCGCTCCGTCTCGCCAGCCTGCGCCGCGCCGCCATCGATCGCGACTTCGACCGCAGCGAGACCCTGCTCGGCTTCGGCGCCACCCGCCTGCTGGACGAGAACTGGCGCTTCTACGCCAATGCCTCGCAGGGCTACCGGCCGATGCGCTACGACGACATCGGCAACCCGACCGCCGAGTTCGCCGGCAGCAACGACCCCGATCCGGCCCGCTCGATGCAGTACGAGATCGGCGTGCGCGGCAATGCGGCGCCGGGGCTGATGGTCGAGGCCAGCCTGTTCCGCATCGACTTCGAGGACAAGATCGAGCAGCGCCTCGTCAACGTCACCGACATCGAGCGCGTCAACTCGGGCGACGCCCGCCACCAGGGGATCGAGTTCTCGATCGACTGGAACCTGCTCGCCGGCCGGCCGGGCGACGACGCCCTCGTGCTGTTCACCAACGCCAGCCTGATGGACGCCGAGATCGTCCGCTCCGGCAACCCGGCCCTGGTCGGCCGCACGCCGCAATTCGCACCGGAGAAAGTGCTGCGCGCCGGCCTGCTCTGGAAGGGTGCTGACGGCAGCCGGGTGGCGCTCACCGGCATCCACCTTTCCGATCAGTTCTGGCAGGACAGCAATCTGCCACTGGGCACCGGTGCGGCCACCATTCCGGCCCGTATCGCCCCGGTCACGGTCTGGGATCTCGGCATCGAATGGCCGCTGCTCGAGGACGTGCGCCTGGTCGCCGGCATCAACAACCTCACCGACAAGATCTACTACAACCGCGTCCGCACCGACGGCATCGACGTGGCACCACGCCGCAGCACCCACCTCGGCGTCAGCCTGAGGTTCTGAAGCGGGCTGGCGCGGGCCCTCCGGGGCCCGGTCAGAACAGCGGCTCGGGCAGGCGGATGCGCAGGAACTCGGTGTCGTCCGCCGCCGCCCGCCGGCCACCGCCGTAGGGGAAGTTGTTGTCGTTGGCGACCAGCAGGGTCCGGGCGTCGAGCAACAGCAGGTTCTCGATGGTGACGTAGGGGAAGGTGAACACCGTCGCTCCGTCGCCATCGAGGTCGTGCGGGTCATCGAGCCGCATCAGGTCGACCAGCTCGCGCTTGTGCAGTTCGCCACCCTCCGGCACGCCGGCGAGGTCGACCAGGAACACCCGCTTGAAGGGCGGCAGGTCCGGGGTGGTCGCGGTGCCGGCATTGCGTTCGAGCACGAGGAAGCGGGTGGCATCCAACGCCACCAGGTCGCCGATGTGGGTGCCCTGCGGATGCAGGCGGTAGCGGAAGAACACCGTGTCGTAGGCGCGGCGTTCGAGGTCGAAGCGGTTGAGGCGCAGCGTGCCCTCGGGATCGCCCTCGACCGGGCGCTCCAGCAGGGTGTGGAGCTTGCGGCCGTCCGGGCTGATCGCCATGCCTTCGAAGCCGCCGGAAGCCGGCAGGTTGGCGCGTGCACGGCCGGCCACCACCTCGCCATGCTGCGGTGAGTACACGCCCGGCAGCGGGATCGGCGGGCCGAGCAGGCGGCCACGGGCATCGGCATGGAGCAGGTAGGGGCCGAACTCGTCGCCGAACCAGAAGTGGCCCCGGGCGTCGCGCTGGAAGGATTCGAGGTCGAAATCGGCCCCGGTGAGCCAGCGCCGCGTCCGCAGTTCCGGCGCGACCGCGGCTTGCGCCGGGTCGCCGCCGTGGTGGGCGTGGTCGGCCTCGATGGTGCGGCCCAGCCGATGCTGGGCATCGTCGAGTTCGATCCGGCTGCGCGGGCCGAAATCCGGCAGCACCGCGCCGCTGCGCCAGTCGGCCGGCCTCACCCGGCCGCTACCGCCGGTCGCGCTACGCCAGTCGATGCGGACGGCGTAGGCCCGCAACAGGGCATCGCGCGAGTTGTCCCGGCCGCCGAAGCCGTTGTCGACGAGGAAATGGAACACGTCCGGGCGCGGGCCCGGCAGCACCGCCGAGAAGCCCTGCACCGGCTGGCGGTCGGCATAGGGAGGCGGATGCGTGCCCCAGGGGTTGGGGGCGGCGAAGCGGCCGGAGGTCGGGCCGTCGGCGAAGGTAGCCGCCGGCATCCGTGCCCAGCCGGTGAGGGTCTGGCCCAGGGCCGCAAACGGCAGGCAGGCGGCGAGAAGCAGGAAGGTACGGCGCAGCAAGCGCCCCTGCGTACCGGCGCTCATTCGACCACCACCGGGATGCCGAGGCTCCTCGCGATGCGGCCCTTCCACTCGGCCGGGCCGGTGTTGTGCACCGACTCACCGCGTGCATCCACGGCCACGGTCACCGGCATGTCCTTGACCTCGAAGGCGTAGATCGCCTCCATGCCGAGGTCGGCGAAGCCGACGACCTTGGCCGACTTGATGGCCTTCGAGACGAGGTAGGCCGCGCCGCCGACCGCCATCAGGTAGGCGCTCCGGTGCTTGCGGATGGCCTCGATGGCCACGGGGCCGCGTTCGGCCTTGCCGACCATGCCGTACAGGCCGGTCTGCGCAAGCACCTGCTCGGTGAACTTGTCCATGCGGGTGGCGGTGGTCGGGCCGGCGGGGCCGACCACTTCGTCGCGCACCGGATCGACCGGGCCGACGTAGTAGATGAACTTGCCGCGCAGGTCCACCGGCAGCGGCTCGCCCCGGTTGAGCATGTCGACCATGCGCTTGTGCGCGGCGTCGCGGCCGGTCAGCAGCGTGCCGTTGAGCAGCAGCACCTCGCCCGGCTGCCAGCTGGCGATTTCCTCTTTGGTGATGCCATCGAGCTTGACGCGCCGGCCCTTGCTGGCGTCGTAGGTCAGCGCCGGCCAGTCCTCGAGCGAAGGCGGCTCCAGCATCACCGGGCCGCTGCCGTCGAGCGTGAAGTGCGCATGCCGCGTGGCGGCACAGTTCGGGATCATGGCCACCGGCAGGTTGGCCGCGTGGGTCGGGTAGTCCTTGACCTTGACGTCGAGCACGGTGGTCAGGCCGCCCAAACCCTGCGCGCCGATGCCGAGCCGGTTCACCTTCTCGTAGAGCTCGATGCGCAGCTCCTCGGCGCGGTTGGAGGGGCCGCGGGCGATCAGGTCCTGGATGTCGATCTCTTCCATCAGGGCCTCCTTGGCCAGCAGCATGGCCTTCTCGGCGGTACCGCCGATGCCGATGCCGAGCATGCCCGGCGGGCACCAGCCCGCACCCATGGTCGGCACGGTCTTCAGCACCCAGTCCACGACCGAGTCGGACGGATTCAGCATGGCGAACTTGGCCTTCGCCTCCGAGCCGCCGCCCTTGGCCGCGACGATGACGTCGACCTTGTCGCCCGGCACGACCTTCATGTTGACGACACCCGGCGTGTTGTCCCGGGTGTTGGTGCGCTTGCCGGCCGGATCGGCCAGCACCGAGGCGCGCAGCTTGTTGTCCGGGTGCTGGTAGGCGCGACGCACGCCCTCGTGGACCATGTCCTCGACGCTCATCGTCGCGTCCCAGCGCACGTCCATGCCGATCTCGAGGAAGACGGTGACGATGCCGGTGTCCTGGCAGATCGGCCGGTGGCCTTCGGCGCACATGCGCGAGTTGATCAGGATCTGCGCCATCGCGTCCTTGGCCGCGGGGCTCTCCTCCCTCTCCCAGGCCCGGGTGAGCGCCTTGATGTAGTCGACCGGGTGGTAGTAGCTGATGTACTGCAGCGCGTCGGCGATCGACTGGATGAAGTCGTCCTGCTGGATGACGGTCATGGCAAGGCGGCGCGGCGCCGCGGGCTGGGGACAGGCCGCCGATTCTAAGTCAGCCCGGTCTACGTCAGCCCGGGAAACGCACCCAGAGATCGGCTTCGGCCCGCGAGGCGAACACCCGCACCTCGATGCCCAGTTCCAGGGCGTCGAGCTGGGTGGCCTCGTAGGCCCCGACGCGATCGATCGAACGGGCCACGTAGGCCCAGCGGCGGCCCTGCAGGAACTCCTGGCCGAGGTGGGCGATGAAGTCGCGGCGCTGCTCGCCGGTCAGCGGCTCGTCGTCCATCCGGTCGATGGCCAGCACCCTGACCAGCCCCTGCGCCTCGGCCAGCCGCTTGACCGCATGCCAGCAGCCGGCCATGTGGGCCGGGCTGTGGCGCTGGCCGTGGAATTCGACGACCAGCACGCCGGCGTCCACGCCCCAGCGCAGCCGCGAGGGCGCGTGGCCCGGAAGATCCTGGAGCGTTACGTGTTCCATTCCTCCCCCGTACGGTCGCGCCCCGCCGCAGGAGCCCCGGGCAAGCCCGGGGACTCCCGCCCTGCCACGCCGGGCGGAAGGCTTCAGGCGGCCTGTACCTCGTCGGCCTGCAATCCCTTCTGGCCCTGCACCACCTTGAAGCTGACCCGCTGGCCTTCCTTCAGCGTCTTGAACCCGGTACCGACGATGGAGCGGAAGTGCACGAACAGGTCCTGGCCGTTCTCCGGCGTGATGAAACCAAATCCCTTGGCATCGTTGAACCACTTGACGGTGCCGAACTGACGATCCGACATTGCTTTGCGTCCTCGTTGGGTGAACGGGCGCGGCACCCCTTGCGCCGCACCCGGCGCTACAGTAACTCGATCCTGAATGCAATGTCAGCCTCGGCGAAACGTGACGCCCGCCACGGGGGGCTGGATTCGCGTCGATCAAAAGCCGGCGCACCAACGGATGCGACAATGCCCGGCCTCCGATTCCCGCCACCGGCATGTCCAACCCCTCGCCCTTCGTCGCCGAGACCATCCTCTCCGTCCGCCACTGGACCGACAGCTACTTCAGCTTCACCTGCAGCCGCGACGACGGCTTCCGTTTCGAGAACGGCCAGTTCGTGATGATCGGCCTCGAGGTCGACAGCCGGCCGCTGATGCGCGCCTATTCCATCGCCAGCCCCAACTGGGACGAACACCTGGAATTCTTCTCGATCAAGGTGCCCGATGGGCCGCTCACCTCGCGGCTCCAGCACGTGAAGGCGGGCGACACCCTGCTGCTCTCGCGCAAGCCGACCGGCACCCTGCTGATCAGCGACGTCCATCCCGGCGGCAATCTCTACCTGTTCGCCACCGGCACCGGGCTCGCCCCCTTCCTGTCCATCGTCCGCGATCCCGCCACCTACGAGCGCTTCGACACCGTGATCCTCACCCACGGCGTGCGCGAGGCGGGCGACCTCGCCTACCGCGACTACATCGAGCGCGAACTGCCGCGGCACGAGTACCTCGGCGAGACCATCCGCGCCAAGTTGCGCTACTACCCCGCGGTCAGCCGCGAGGCCTTCAGGCACCAGGGACGCCTGACCGAACTCCTGGACAGCGGCCGCATGCAGCGCGACCTCGGCCTCCCCGAGTTCAGCCCGGAACGCGACCGCGCCATGATCTGCGGCAGCCCGCAGATGCTGGCCGATTTCCGCCGCCTGCTCGACGCCCGCGGCCTCGTCGCCTCGGCGAAGATCGGCCAGGCCGGGCATTACGTGTTCGAACGCGCCTTCGTCGAGAAATGAACCACCTGCTGTCCACCGCCGTCCTCGCCCTGTGCCTGCCCGCCCTTGCCGGCGCGACGGACTGCCGCCGGCTGCGGGAGGTCTCGCCCGACACCGAACTGCGGGCCTGCCCGGCCCTGCGGGTCGCCGAGACCACGGTCCGGACCGTCGATCCGGGCCAGGCCCTGGCCGAGGGGCGCGAACGGCTGGCCGAGGCCCTCGGCAGCCGGCTGGGCCAGCGGCCGCTCTGGCTCAGCGGCAGGCCGCCCGAGTGGCGGGTCGGGGTGGTGCTCGCCGCCTCGGAGGCCGCACCCGCCACCGGGGTCGAGGTCCGCACGCAGCCACCCGCCACCGTGGCAGCACTCGGTTTCCGCGGCCGCTGGAGCACGGTGCGCCATGCCGAACGCCAGCAGGCGCTGCGCCGCGACCTGCAGAAGGCCGGCATCGCCATCGCCGGCGAGCCCTGGCTGGTGCGCTACCCGCGCCGGCTGCTGCCGGACGTGCTGCAGCGCAGCGAGGCCCTGGTCGTGGTTCACGACGGCGCCCGGGCCGGCACCGCCCCCTGAACGCCGGGCGGGCGGTTCAGCCCAAGGCCTTCTCGATGTCGGCGCGCAAGGACTCGGGCTTGTCGGTCGGGGCGTAGCGGGCCAGCACGCGGCCGTCGCGCCCGATGAGGAACTTGCTGAAGTTCCATTTGATCGCCGCGATGCCGAGCAGCCCCGACTTCTCGTTCTTCAGCCACTGGAACAGGGGGTGGGCGTCCGCGCCGTTGACCGCCACCTTGGCGAACATCGGGAAGCTGACGCCGTAGTCCAGCGTGCAGAAGCGCTTGATCTCGGCCTCGTCGCCCGGCTCCTGGTGGCCGAACTGGTCGCAGGGAAAGCCCAGCACGGTGAGCCCGCGCCCGCCGTAGTCGCGCCAGAGCTGCTCCAGCCCGGCGTACTGCGGGGTGAAACCGCAGCGGCTGGCGGTGTTGACGACCAGCAGGACCCGGCCGCGGTACTCGGCGAACGGGCGTTCCTTGCCGTCGATGTCGGTGGCGGTGAAGTCGAAAGCGGTGGTCGTGGTCATCCGCGGAGCCTGCCTTCATCGATGTGACGGCAGTATTCACCTTTCGTAAAGAATCGGTTACGGTGGGCTTCAGGCGTGGTGGCCGTCCGGGCCACGCCCTCACCGCGTGCACCGGCGTCCGCCACCCCCAAGGAGTTCAACCATGCCCCACCGCCGCACCCTCCCCCGGGCGATCCGCTCGGCCCTGATCCTCGGTACCGCCCTCGGTACCGCCCTCGGCACCGCGCCCCTGCTGGCGCAGAGTCCTGCGCCGGCCGCCCAGGACGCGCAACCGGCCGTCCTCGACGCCATCCAGGTCACCGGCACTCGCATCGTCGCCCCCGGCATCGTCGCCAGCAGCCCGATCACCGAAGTCACCGCGGAAGACCTCGAGATCCGCCAGGTCGTCGCCATCGAGGATTTCCTGCGTGAGCTGCCGGCCCTGGTGCCGGCCATCGGCCCCGGCACCAACAACGGCAGCGGTGGCGGTGCCACCATCGACCTGCGCGGCCTCGGCTCGAACCGCACCCTGGTGCTGGTCAACAACCGCCGCCTGACGCCCTTCGACCTCGCCGGCGTGGTCGACACCAATGCCATCCCGGTGGCCCTGATCGACCGCGTCGAAATCATCACCGGCGGTGCTTCGGCGGTGTACGGCGCCGACGCCGTGGCCGGTGTCGTCAACTTCATCCTCAAGCGCGACTTCGAGGGTGCCGAGATCTCGGCCCAGTGGGGCCAGTCGCAGGAAGGCGACGGCGACCGCCAGCGCATCGATGTCACCTTGGGCGGCAACTTCGCCGACGACCGCGGCAATGCCGTGCTCAGCGTCGGCCACACCCGCACCGAGGAAGTGCTGCAGGGCAGCCGCCCGTTCGGCCTGGTGTCGCTGTCCTCGGTCACCGGCCTGCCGCAGGGTTCCGGCACCGGCGTGCCGGTCACCATCCTCGCCCCGCCGGCCATCCCCGGCCGCGCCATCTGCCCGGACGGCAGCATCGCCTGCTCGGCACCCTTCAACTTCAACCCGCTCAACCTGTTCCAGACGCCGCTCGACCGCCTGCAGGCCAATGCGCTCGCCACCTTCGCCATCAACGACGAGCACGAGCTCTACGCCGAGCTGATGTACAACCGCTCGGAAGTGAGGCAGCAGCTGGCGCCCTCGGGCACCTTCTTCAACAACTATTTCCTGCCGATCGGCAACCCCTTCCTGCCAACCTTGGCGCGCAACCAGCTCTGCGCCGCCTTCGGCATCGCGACGGCGGACTGCGTGGCCGGCAATCCGCAGGAGGTCCGGCTGTCGCTGGGTCGCCGCTTCACCGAGCTGGGCCCGCGCCTTGGCGGCTTCGACAACACCATGCTGCAGAGCACGGTCGGCGCCCGCGGCGCACTCGTCGGCACGTGGAACTACGACGTTTCCTACACCTTCGGCGAGTCCGACCAGACCTGGGCGCGGCTGAACTGGGGCTCCAATTCGCGCGTGCAGCAGGCCCTGCGGGCACTCACGCCGACGGCCTGCACCAACCCGGCCAACGGCTGCGTGCCGCTCAACCTGTTCGGCCCCGAGGGCTCGATCACCCGGGCCATGCTGGATTTCATCAACCTCGACACCTTCCGTCAGCAGACCGTTTCGCAGGACGTGCTGGCCGGTGCGCTGACCGGCGATCTGGGCGAGGGCTTCGTCAGCCCCTGGGCCGACATGCCGATCAGCGTCGCCATCGGTGCCGAACATCGCAGCTTGGATGCGGCCAATGTCTCCGACGTCGCCGGCCGGACGCCGGGTGAACTGCTCGGCGCCACCGAGCCCACCGTCAACCGTGGTGGCGGCTTCGAGCTGACCGAAGCCTATTTCGAGTTCATCGCGCCACTGGTGCGGGACGCCGCCTGGGCGGAGTCGGTCTCGTTCGAGGGTGGTTTCCGCCGCAGCACCTTCGAGTCCGGTAGCCGCTCCGAGAGTTACAACAGCTTCAAGTTCGGCGGTGAGTGGACGCCGATCGAGGACCTGCGCTTCCGCGCCCTGCAGCAGCGCGCCACCCGCGCCCCCAACGTGGCCGAGCTGTTCTCGCCGCAGACCACCGCCCTCAGCAACCTCGCGGTCGACCCCTGCGCTGGCGCGACGCCGACCGCACCGCGTGATCTCTGCCTCGCCACCGGTGTTCCGGCGGCGGTGTTCGGGTTCCTGCCGCAGCCTTCGGCCGGCCAGGTGACCATCCTGCAGGGCGGCAACCCGCAACTGGTCCCCGAGGAAGCCGACACCCGCACGATCGGTTTCGTCTGGACGCCAGCAGCCATCGAGAATCTCGCCATCACGCTGGACCACTACCGGATCGAGATCAGCGGTGCCATTTCGAGCCCCAGCGTCAACGACATCCTCAACAGCTGCTACGTGCAGCGCAACCTCGCCGACTGCGCCCTGATCGGCCGCAACCCGCTCAACGGTACCTTCTCGGGCGTCGAATCGCGTGGCATCGCGCTGCTGTCCTCCAACCTCGGCACCATCGAGACCAGCGGCATCGACCTCGGCGTGCAGTACCTGTGGGACCTCGGTGACTGGGGTCGCTTCGACTTCGCACTCAACGCCAACCGGGTCAACAGCTGGCGCATCCAGGCCACGCCGGTCTCGATCAACCGCGATTGCAACGGCTTCTACAGCGTGGCCTGCGATGTCAAGCACGACTTCAAGTCCAGCCTGCGCACCACCTGGGTCTACCAGGACTTCTCGCTCAGCCTGAACTGGCGGCACTTGGGCGGCATCGAGGAAGAACCGATCGACGGCAGCTTCCTGCCGGCGTTCTCCAGCATCGACGCCTACAACTACTTCGACCTCGGCGCCTCCTGGGCCTTCAACGAGAACCTGCGCCTCAACCTCACCGTGGCCAACCTCACCGACCGCGAACCGCCCAACGTGGGCAACACCATCGCCGGCACCGGCATCAACAGCGGCAACACCTTCCCGCAGTACTACGACACCATCGGGCGTTTCTACACGCTCGGCGCGACCGTCCGGTTCTGAGGCCGGGCAAGCGGAAGGCGGAACGGGAAAGGCGGCCGGAAGGCCGCCTTTCTCTTGGTGCATCGATCGAGGGGCCGGGTCAGAACCCGGCCCGGAACTCCACGCCCCAGGTGCGCGGCTCGTTGATGAAGCCGGTGCGGTTGTTGAAGTCGATGCCGCCGACCGCCTCGATCTCGTTGAGGATGTTGCGGCCGAAGGCGGCGACCTCGTAGCGGCCGAGGTCCCAGGCGTAGCCGACGCGCAGACCGCCGACCAGCAGCGGGGCGCCGCGGAACACGTCCGACTCGTAGAGGAAGAAGTTGACCTCGCTGCGGTAGGCCCAGTCGGTGTAGACGTACAGCTCGGCATCGTTGCCGAGCGGGATGCCGTAGCGGGCGGTGAGGTTGGTGGTCCACTCCGGCGCCTGCGGCAGCGGGTTGCCGTCGATCAGGGCGAGGGTCCGGCCGTCGCGCACGATGGTGGGGTCGACCACGCGGCAGGCGATGGCGTTGAAGCAGGTCGAGACGGCCAGCGCCGGGTCGTCGATCTCGGTGCGGTTCCAGCCGGTTCCGAAGGTCACGAGCAGGTTCTCGCCGAGCAGGGCCTCGAGGTCCAGCTCGAAGCCGTGGCCATGGCTCTGCTCGGCATTGAGCAGGCTGTTGAAGTTGGCGGTGCCACCGACGGCGGTCAGCTGCTGGTCGTCGATGGTGTAGTGGAACACCGAGGCGTTGACGCGGGCGCGGTTGTCGAACAGCTCGACCTTCATGCCGGCCTCCCAGGACAGCACCGTCTCCGGACGGGCCACGGTGACCAGCTGGTTGGCCGGCAGCGCGGCGTTGGCGAAGGTCAGCCGGCCCTGGATGGCCGGGGCGCGGAAGCCGTGGGCGACGCGACCGTAGAGGTTGACGTCCTCGGCCACACTCCAGGTGGCGGCGAGGTCCCAGCTCCATTCCGCGGCCTGCGGGTTGACCCGGATCGGCGCGATCGGCGGCGCGCCGAAGGGACCGAGCAGGCGCTGGCCGACGAAGGTCTTCTCGTCGTCGGTGTAGCGCAGGCCGGCACGGACCACGAGATCCTCGGCGGCCTGCCAGTCGACCGAACCGAACACCGCCCAGGCGGTGTTGTCCTGGCGCTGGGTGGCGAAGCCGTTGACCGCGCCGCCGGCGAAGGTGTCGTAGCTGAAGCTCTCGATCTCGACCCGGTCCTCGAACAGGTACAGGCCGAACTGCCAGTCGAGGTCGCGGTCGCCGTTCGAGGCGAGGCGCAATTCCTGCGTCCACTGGGTGACCTCGGAGCCGTCGCCGGATTCGGCCGGGAAGCGGGCGCCGTCCGGGAAGCTGCCGGGGTTGCTGCCCGGCACGAAGTCGAAGGTGTAGCGCGAACCGCCGTCGATGTCGCCGCGCGAGAACAGCGTGGCCTGGTTCCAGCTGCTCACCGAGAACAGGGTGGCGGCGCCGAGGTCCCAGCTCATGCGCAGGCTGGCGCCGTCGTTGTCGAGTTCCTGCTGGTTGAGGGCATCGATCGACACCCGCTCCGGGTCGAAGCCCGGCACCAGCCGGCCGTCGGTGCCGAGGATGTTGGCGCGGAACAGGCGCGCGGTGCCGTCGAGCCGGCGCGATTGCAGGGCGAGCAGGGTCTCGAAATCGTCGCTGGCCTGCAGCAGGAGCTGGCCACGGAAGGCCATGTCCTCGTAGCCCTCCAGCGCGGTGTTGCGGCGGGCACCGGCGAAGCTGTTGTCGACCCAGTCGCCACGGCGCTGGTAGAGCATCGAGGCGCGGCCGGCGAGCGTCTCCGTCAGTGCGACGCCGATGGCGCCCTCGGCGTTCAGGGTCTCGAACTCGCCATAGCTGAAGCGACCGTAGCCGGAGCGGGTGAAATCGGGCCGTACCGAGTCGAACTTGATGACGCCGGCCGGGGTGTTGCGCCCGAACAACGTGCCCTGCGGGCCGCGCAGCACCTCGATGCCTTCCAGGTCGAACACCGGGAAGCCCTTCAGCGCGACGTTCTCCAGCACCACGTCGTCGTAGACCAGCGACACCGGCTGCGAGGCGTTGAGGTCGAAATCGGTGTTGCCGAGGCCGCGGATGTAGAAGCGCGGGAAGGTGCGGCCGAACGAGGATTCGATGTTGAGGCTGGGCACGCGGGCGGCGAGGAAGCGGATGTCCTCGCCACCGGAACGCGCCACGTCGAGCCGTTCGCCGTCGACCGCGCTCACCGCGATCGGCACCTGACGGGCGTCCTCGGCGCGGCGGGTGGCGGTGACGGTGATGGCGTCCAGCGTGGCGGCGTCGTGGCGTTCGGCGTCCGCGGCGGCCCGTGGCGCGGCCGCCTGGGCGAGGGCGAGGCCGGGCAGGCCGAGGGCGATGGCGAGTGCCAGGGCATGGTGGTTCGGGGTGGCGGGATGGCGCATTCCGGTTCCTCGGGGGCGGGGGTGTGCGAATGATGAACGAATCCCTACCGGAATGCTGCGTTGCGGGAAGGCCCGTCGAAGGCCAGGGCCAGCGCCGCCCGGTGGCCCGGCGGTGCTTCGGCATCAGCGACCCGCCAGCACCCGGCTTTGCCGAGATCGATGTCGACCGGCCCGGCCTCCCAGCCCAGCGCCAGCCGGCGCAGGCCGAAGCCGAGGCCGAGGCCCGTCGCCTTCAGCACCGCCTCTTTGCGCACCCAGGCGACGGTCAGGGCTTCGATTCGGCTCTCCGCGTCGAGCTCCCGCCAGGCGCGAAGCTCCGCTGCGGCAAGTACCCGCTCCGCCAATGCCGGACGGGCACTGGGGATCCGGGCCTCCAGGTCGACGCCGACCGGCCGGTCGGCGATGGCGAGCAAGGCAAGTCCGCCGCAATGGCTCAGGCTGTAGTGCGGCGGCGGGTCGTCGCGCCCGAGCCGCCGCCAGCCGGCGGGGTCGATGCACGGCTTGCCCTTGGCCTCCCGCCGCAGCGGCAAGACTGCCGGTCCGATCCCGCAATGCCGACCGAGGGCGAGGCGCACGAACACGAGGGCCGCCTCCTGGCGCTGGCGCTGGCGGGCGTCGCGCTTGCGCCCTACTCGCTCCCGCTCGGACGGATCGAGCCAGGCCGGATCGCCCGGGCCAGCGTCCCCACCCAGGGCATCGAGGTCGGCGTGCAACAGCACCAGCGTCATCGGCGAGGCCATGGGAAGGCACCCGCGCGGGTGACCTGGACGTGGTGGGCGGTACAGGTTTCGAACCTGTGACCCCTGCCGTGTGAAAGCAGTGCTCTACCGCTGAGCTAACCGCCCGGTTGGACCGAGGCCGCGGATGATACCGGCGCGCCCGTGCGATGGTCAACGCCGGACGGCCTGCTCAAGATTTGACCAAGGTGTCTTGACAGCCTTGTCCGGCATGGCCGGCGCTGGCCTGTTCCCACGGCTGTCCAGACGCTTGTCCACAGGGCGTGGGGACAACAGGGCATGCCCCCGGCGCGGCGATGGTGGAGCTTCATGGGGGAGGCCCGACCGGATGCGGCGGCAGCCAGCGATCCGCGAAATCCGCCACCGGAAGGGGCCGCCCGAACAGGTAGCCCTGCGCATGGGTGCAACCGAGGCCGTGCAGCGCATCGGCCTGCTCGGCGTGTTCGACGCCCTCGGCGACGGTGGTCAAGCCGAGCGGCTCGGCCAGGCCGACGATGCTGGCGACGATCGCATGGCCGCCGTGGTCGCCCAGCATGTCGCGGACGAAGGCCATGTCGATCTTCACCCGCTGGATCGGCAGCCGCTTCAGGTAGGACAGCGAGGAGTAGCCGGTGCCGAAATCGTCGATGGCCAGCGAGATGCCGGCCTCGCGGAGTGCTTCCAGCTTGCGTATGCCGGTATCGATGTTGCGCATCAGGGCGCTCTCGGTCAGCTCGAACTCGAGCGCCGCCGGCGGCACGCCGGCATGCCGGAGGGACTCGAGCAGGCGATCGACGGCATCGGCGCCGTCGAGCTGCTGGGCCGAGACGTTGAGGGCGAGGCGAACCGGCAATGCCCTGCCCGCCTCGCGCCAGCCGCGCAGGAGGTCGCAGGCCGCCGCCACCACCCACGTGCCCAGTTCGACCATCATCGAGCGCTCCTCGGCGAGCGGGATGAAGATCGAGGGCTGGATCGGCCCGAGCACGGGATGGGTCCAGCGCAGCAGGACCTCCGCCCCGGACAGCGCGCCGTCGGCGAGGCGCACCTGCGGCTGCACGTGGAGGGCGAGCCCTTCGCCGTGCCGGATCGCGGCGCGGAGATCGCGCGCCAGCGCGATGCGCTCGCCGAGCCCCGCGCTCATCTCCGGCCGGTACAGCCGCACCCCGCCACCCGCGGCCTTGGCCCGGTACATGGCGATGTCGGCGTGCTTCATCAGCTCGTCGGGCTGCCGGCCGTCGCCGGGGTAGAGCGCCACGCCGATGCTGGCACCGAGCGCGAACGGCTGGTCCTGGTCCTGCACCTGGACCGGTTCCGACAGGGTGCCGAGCAGGCGTTCGGCGCATACCGTGGCTTCGAATTCGCGCGCCCCATGGGCGATCACGATGAACTCGTCGCCCCCGAGGCGGCCGAGGGTGTCCTCGCGGCGCACCACCGCCTCGAAGCGTCGGGCCACCGCCACGAGGACCTCGTCGCCGACATCGTGGCCGAGCGTGTCGTTGACCTCCTTGAAGCGGTCGAGGTCGATGAACAGCACGGCGAGGGAGAGGCCGTGGCGTTCGGCCGACGCGATCGCCCGCCGCAGGCGGTCGATCACCAGCGAGCGGTTGGCCAGGCGGGTGAGCGGATCGTAGAGCGCCAGTTCGCGGATGCGTTCGGCCTGGGCCTTGGTCTCGCGGAGATCGATCGCGGTCCGCAGGAAGTGGGTGATGGCACCGTCGCGCCCGCGCAGGGGCACCGCGGAGAGCCACACCGGCAGCAGGGCGCCGTCGCGGTGCCGCAGCAGCAGTTCCCCCTGCCAGCGCTCGCCGCGGTCGAGCACGGCGTCGGCATCGCGTCCGTCGGACCCTTCGGCGGTGGCCACGTGCAGGAAGTGCGGCGTCCGCCCCTCGACGTCGGTGCCGCTGTAGCCCGTCAGACGCTCGAAGGCCGCGTTGACGCGGACGATGCGGTGCGCGGCGTCGGTCACGACGACCGGTTCGGTGCCCTGCTCGAACAGCGCGGCGGCGAGGCCGAGGTTCTCGCGGGCGGCATGGCGCTCCACCACGAGGGACGCGAGCACCGCCGCCTGCCGCAGCAGCAGGAGCGCCTCCTCGTCGGGGCTGCGGACCTCGTCGTCGTAGATGGCGAAGGTGCCGAGGACCCCGCCATCCTCGGCGAAAAACGGTTCCGACCAGCAGGCGCGGAAACCATGCTGCTCCGCCAGCGACCGGTAGGGTTCCCAGTTCGGGTGCGTGAGGACGTCGGCGACGATCATCGTGCAGCCCAGCGCGGCGGCCGCGCCGCAGGACCCCGCCGTCGGGGAGGTCGCCAGTCCGGTGATCGCATCGAGGTAGGCCGCAGGCATCGACGGCGAGTAGGCCACGCGCAGGCGGCGGCGGTCGTCGGTGAGCAGTTGCACGGTGCAGCGCGCGCCCGGCAGCTCCCCTTCGACGAAACCGGCGAGCACCAGGAGCAGCGATTCCAGCGATGCCTGCCGCGCCATCCGGTCGAGGAGGCCGAGCGTCAACCCCTGCCAGGCCTCGAGGCGCCGTTGCGAGGTGATCTCCATGAACGCGGTGATGGCGTGGCAGCGCCCTTCCGCATCGCGGTGCGGCACGGCATCGGCCAGCAGCCAGCGCACCCGGCCATCCGCGCGGCGGACCCCCATCGGGACGCTGCGCTGGGGCTCTCCGGTGCGCAGGGCCAGCAGACCTGGCAGGGCATCGATGGGGAACGGGGACCCGTCCTCGCGCAACGCGGCCCAGCGCGGATCGTGGGGGCTGCGGTCGAGGATGTCCCGGCGCGCCAGCCCGAGCAGCCGCTCCGCCTCGCCGTTGCAGTCGACGATGCGCCCATCGCCGGCCTGCACCACGACCGCGACCGGGAGGCTGTCGAGCAGCCCCCTCGGGGTCACGGGAAGCGGCACGGAAGTCATGGCATGGACACCAGCGATTCCGCGTCGTCGGGGCCCAGATCGCGGTCCCAGCCCGCCATCAGCGCGAGGTAGAGCAGCTTGTCGAACTCCGGCTCGAAGCGGCGGATCACCGAATCCGGGTCCGGCATCAGCTTGGCGTCCGCGATCAGGCCGAAGTGCACCCGGCCGTCGTAGCTGAGGATGGAGACGCCGATGCCGATACCGCCGGTCTGCGGTACCCAGAACATCATGTCCCGGATCCGGCTGCCGGCGAGGTAGAGCGGGCTCTGCGGGCCGGGCACGTTGGTGGCGACGGCGCTCGCCTTGCGCGAGAACAGCTCCAGCGCGATGCGTTGCAGCGGCGTCGGCGCCATGCCGAGCGCGGCGAGCAGGCCGAAGGCCATGATCGCCTGCCGCGACTTGCGCAACTGGCGCATGTGGGCGGCGACCTTCTCCAGGCGGGCGACCGGGTTCGGTTCGCCGACCGGCAGTTCGAGGAACACCAGGCCGAAGTGGTTGCCGAGCTGCCGGGCATGCTCCAGCGGCCGCAGGTTGACCGGCACGGTGCAGCGGATGTTGCGGCCGTCCAGCACTTCGCCACGCTCGATGAGGTAGCTGCGCAGTGCGCCGGCCACCGCCGCCAGCAGCACGTCGTTGACCGTGCAGCGGAAGGCGCGGCCGACCGCCTTGACGTCGGAGAGCGCCAGCGGTTCGGCCCAGGCGCAGCGCTTGCTGACGCCGAGCGGCATCTTCAGCACCGTGGGCGGGTCGTCCTCGAGGGCCAGCGCGTAGGCCAGTTCCTTGGCCAGCTCCCTGCCCTCGTGGGCGAGCACGGCGGCCAGCGACGGGTCGCGGTAGAAGTCCATGCCCTTCTCGAGCACCTTCCCGCCCATCTGCACGTAGCGATCGAGGGCGCCGACGCGCTGCGCGACCTTGGCGTGCTCCTCCTTCCGCAGCCAGCGCTTGGTCAGCGGCTCGGCCTTCTGTGGGCGCGCCTCGACGTCGGTCATGGACAGCAGCACCTGCACCAGCGCGATGCCGTCGGCGTAGCAGTGGTGGATGCGGCAGACGAGCGCCGAGCCGCCGGCGTAGGACTCGACCAGGTGGAACTGCCAGAGCGGCTTGCTCGGGTCCAGCGGCGTGCTCGCCATCTGGCTGACGAAGCGTTCCAGTTCGCGCTTGCCGGCCCGGCCGGGCAGGGCCGAGAGCCGCACATGCCAGTCGAGGTCGAAATCGGGGTCGGTTTCCCAGTGCGGGCCGAGGGTGCTCTCGACCACCTTCTGGCGGAAGCGCGGGTAGGCGAGGAAGCGGTCGCGGATCAGCCGCTTCAGGCGCTCCAGCGCCAGCGGCGTCTCGAACATCATCACCGCGGTGATCATCATCAGGTTGGTGCTGCGCTCCATGCGCAGCCAGGCGGTGTCGACCCGCGACATCGGCTCGCGCCGCGGCCGGGCGCCGTTCCGGCCGGCCCCTTCCCGCCCCGTCGCGGGGCCGGCCACCAAGGCCGTCCCGCCCGCCACCCCGTTCCTGCGCGTCGCCATGCCCGCCCCCGTTCGCCTCCGGTCAGGATGCCGCGGCGCTCAGTCCGCGGGCAAGGACCTCGGGCCGGAATAGGCGGCCAGCGCCTCGGCGCGGCTCTGTTTCAGATCGACGAGGGGCCGCCGCGGGTAGGCCGGCGCAAGCCGTGCCAGCAGGTCGCCGTGGGCCCAGGGCTCGGCGAGCGCCGCGGCCGGCAGCTTGCCCAGCTCCGGCACCCAGCGCTGGATGTAGGCGCCCTGCGGATCGAACTTCGCGGCCTGCGCGACCGGGCTGAAGATGCGGAAGTACGGCGCGGCGTCGGCCCCGGTGCCGGCGCTCCACTGCCAGCCCTGGGTGTTGTTGGGCAGGCTGGCGTCCAGCAGCGTGTCCCAGAACCAGCGCGCGCCGTGCAGCCAGTGGTAGCGCAGGTTCTTGGTCAGGAAGCTCGCCACCACCATGCGCACGCGGTTGTGCATCCAGCCGGTGGCGTAGAGCTCGCGCATGCCGGCATCGACGATCGGCACGCCGGTGCGGCCGTGCTGCCAAGCGGCGAGGCGTGCGGGATCGACCTCGGCCCAGGCGAACTCCTGGAAGCGCGGGTTCAGGTTCTCGTCCTGCGTGTGCGGGAAGTGGTACAGCAGGTGGTGGCCGAATTCGCGCCAGCCGAGCTCGGAGATGTAGTGGTCGACGTCCGGCTGGATCGCCGCTCGCGGCCGGGCGGCGCGGATCGCGGCGACGATGCGGCGCGGCGAGATCTCACCGTGGTGAAGGTGCGGCGAGAGCCGCGAGGTGCCGGTGCGGCCCGGGAAATTGCGCTGTTCCTTGTAACCGTGCAGCGCGCCTTCGAGGAAAGCTTCGAGCAGCTCGACCGCCCCGGCCTCGCCCGGCCGCCAGTGCTCCCAGAAGCCGAGGTCCCAACCGCCCTCGCGCGCCGGTGGGCGCAGGTCGAGGTCCCCGACCGCGAGCGAGGCGACCGCCGGTGGCGCCGGCAGCGACGCCGGCGCGGGCAGCGGGTGCAGCTCTTCGAGGGTTTGCCGCGCGTTCTTCCAGAACGGCGTGAACACCCGGTAGGGCTCGCCGCTGCCGGTGCGGATCGTCCACGGCTCGGCGAGCAGGGCGCCGTTGAGGCTCTCGGCGTGCAGGCCGGCGTCTTTCAGCGCCGCTTTGGTGGCCTTGTCGCGGGCGATGCTGGCCGGCTCGTAGAGGCGGTGCCAGTACACGGCCTCGGCCCCGCACTCCGCTGCCAGCGCCAGCAGCGTGGCCGTGCTCGGCCCGCGGCGGATGACGAGATCGCTGCCGAGGGCGCGAAGGTCGGCCTGCAGGGCCCGCAGGGAGCGGTCGAGCCAGGCCTTCGAGGCCGCGCCCGGCGCCCACGGGGCCTCCTCCTCCGGGGCGTGGATGTAGACCGGCACCGGCGCATGGCCGGCCTGCAGCGCCGCGTGCAGGGCCGGGTGGTCGTCGAGCCGCAGGTCGCGGCGGAACCAGACCAGCGCCCGGCTCATCCGGCCACCTTCACCATCGGCCGCACCGCGCTGAAGCCGCCGGTGATGAGGTAGGTAAGGGCATGGTCCATGGCCGGATTCTCGGCCGCCCGGCGTGCACGGCGCGTGCTGCCCGCGGCCTTACAATCGGCCCATGAGCGACCTCGCCAACCAGCGCCCCACCCGCATCCGCGTCGACTTGGGCGCGCTGGCTCGCAACGTCGCGGCCCTCCGCAGCCACGTCGGCGTGCCGGTGATGGCCATCCTCAAGGCCAATGCCTACGGCCACGGCCTGGTGCCGGTGGCCCGCCACTTCGAGGCCTGCGGGGTGGACCAACTCGGCGTGGCCTTCGTCGAGGAAGGCATCGCCCTGCGCCGTGCCGGCCTGCGCCTGCCGATCCTGGTGATGGGCGGCATCTTCGGCCGGCAGATCGGGCTGTTCATCGCCCACGACCTCGAGGTGACGGTGTCCTCGCTCGACAAGCTGCGCCAGGTCGAGGCCACGGCCGAGGCGATGGGGCGCCGCGCGGTGGTGCACCTCAAGATCGACACCGGCATGGAACGCATCGGCGTGCACAGCTATTCCTGCGGGCCCTTCATCGAGGCCGCGATGCGCTCGCGCTGGTGCACGGTGCGGGGCATCTACTCGCATCTGGCCTGCGCCGACGACCCGGCGCATCCCATGACCGCCCTGCAGCTCGAACGCTTCCTCGAGGCCTGCGCCCATGTCGAGCGCATCGGTGCGCCGATGCCGCTGCGCCACCTCGCCAACTCCGGCGGCGTGCTGCACTTCCCGGCGACCTGGCTCGACATGGTGCGCCCTGGGCTCGCCCTCTACGGCGTGCTGCCCGACCCCGCCGCCCGCTGCGGCATCGCGCTCGAACCGGTCTTGTCGCTGGTCTCGCAGGTGGCCTACTTCAAGGTGGTCCGGGCCGGCGCGACGGTGAGCTACGGCGCCACCTGGACGGCCCCGGCGGACACCCGCGTGGTGACCATCCCGATCGGCTACGGCGACGGCTGGCCGCGGGCGCTGTCGTCGAAGGGCGAGGTGCTGGTGCGCGGCGAGCGCCGGCCGATCGTCGGCCGCATCTGCATGGACCAGTTCATGGTCGACTTGGGGCCGCAGGGCACCGCCTACAACGAGGACGAGGTGGTGCTGATCGGCACGCAAGCCCGCGGCGACGCGACGGCCGGCGCGGCACGCATCCGCGTCGAGGACGTGGCCGCCGCCGCCGGCACCATCCCCTACGAGATCCTGACCGGCCTCAACGAGCGCATCCCGCGCGAGTACGTGGGGGGCTGAGCCGTCCCTCAGGCCGGCACGCGGTCGCCCACCACGTCGACGAGCACCAGCGCACAGGGTGCGGCGCCGGCCAGCGCCGCCGCCACTTCAGGTGCCCTGCGGCCAGTCAACCCTCGGCAGGGCTTCGAATGCCGGGCGCGCCAGCAGGTAGCCTTGCATGTAGGGGATGCCCATGCCGAGCAGGGTGGCGTATTCGGCCGGGGTCTCCACGCCCTCGGCGACGATCTCGATGCCAAGGGCCTGGCAGACGCCGGCGATGCCGCGCACGATGGCCTGGCGCACCGGGTCGTCGTCGATATGGCGCGTCAGCTCCATGTCGAGCTTGATGAGGTCCGGTTGGAACTCGGCAAGCAGGTTGAGCCCGGAATACCCGGCCCCGAAGTCGTCGATCGCGGTCTTGAAACCCTGGCGCTTGTATTCGCGGATGATGCGCTTGAGGTGTTCCTTGTCGACCAGCTGCTCGTTCTCGGTGATCTCGAAGACCAGTTGGCAGGTCGGGAAGCCACAGCGGTTCGCCGCCTCCAGGGTGGCCCGGATGCAGGTGGCCGCCTCGTAGACGGCATTCGGCATGAAGTTGATGCTGAGCCGGCAATCGATGCCGAGCCGGGTGGCGAGTTCGACCGCCTTGACCCGGCAGGTCTGGTCGAACAGGTAGCGGTTCTCGGCATTGACCTTGCCGAGCACCTCGGCGGCACCGCCTACACCCGCCAGCGGCCGGGCCAGGGCCTCGTAGGCGAACACCTGGCGCGAGCGGACATCGACGATGGGCTGGAAGGCCATGCTGAAATCGAAGTCCAGCGAGGGCCGGTCGATGCAGAGGCGACAAGGCGGTGACGAGGCTTCTTTCATGGCGATGCTGCGGCTTGTCGGGGTCAACGGAACGGGATCGCCACTGGAGTCTACACAGGCCGTCGACCGCCTTTAGTGAGCCCCGTCACTCGAAACGGCCGACCGCGTCGCGGGCCAGGTTGTCGAAGCGCGTGTACTCGCCGAAGAACTTGAGCTTCACCGTGCCGGTCGCGCCGTTGCGGTGCTTGCTGATGATGACCTCGGCCAGGCCCTTGTCGGCGCTGTCCTTGTGGTAGTACTCGTCGCGGTAGATGAAGACGATGATGTCGGCGTCCTGCTCGATCGCGCCGGACTCGCGCAGGTCGGACATCACCGGCCGCTTGTCGGTGCGCGACTCGAGGCCGCGGTTGAGCTGCGAGAGCGCGATCACCGGCACGTCCAGCTCCTTGGCCATGGCCTTGAGCGAGCGACTGATCTCGGAGATCTCGGTGGCGCGGTTCTCGCTGTTGCCCGGCACCTGCATGAGTTGCAGGTAATCGACGACGACCAGCCCGAGGTCGTGCTCGCGCTTGAGCCGGCGCGCCTTGGAGAGCAGCTTGGCCGGCGACAGCGCCGGCTCGTCGTCGATGAAGATCTTGGCCTCGGCCAGCATGCGCATCGCCGAGGTGACGCGCGGCCAGTCCTCGTCCTCCAGCTGGCCGGTCTTCAAGCGGCCGGCGTTGATGCGGCCGAACGAGGAGATCAGGCGGAAGGCCAGCTGGCTGGACGACATCTCCATCGAGAACACCACCACCGCCTTCTTGCTCTTGAGCGCGGCGTACTCGGCCATGTTCAGCGCCAGCGTGGTCTTGCCCATCGCCGGCCGGGCGGCCAGCACGATCAGGTCGGAAGGCTGGAGGCCGGCGGTCATCTCGTCGAAGTCGTGGAAGCCGGTCGGCAGGCCGGTGACCGTGCCCTGCGACTCGTAGCGCTTCTGCAGGACCTCGAAGGCCTCCTTCACCGCGTCCTTGAGCGGGACGATGTCCTTGCGGCCGGTGCGGTTCTGCTCGGCGATGCGGAAGACGCGCTGCTCGGCCTCGGCGAGCAGGTCGGGGGTTTCGCGGTCGCCGGGGGCGAAGCCGTCCTCGGCGATCGAGGTGCCGACGTCGATCAGGCTGCGCAGCACCGACTTGTCGCGGACGATCTCGGCGTAGGTGCGGATGTTGGCGGCCGAGGGCGTGGTCTGCGCCAGTTCGACCAGGTAGGCGGTGCCGCCGACCTGGTCGCCGAGGGCGTGCGCGGCGAACCAGTCGCCGAGGGTGACGGCGTCGAAGGGCTTGTTCTTCTCGGCGAGTTCGCCGATGGCCTTGAAGATGAGCTGGTGGTCGCGGCGGTAGAAGTCCCGGTAGGTGAGCAGGTCCATGATCCGCTCGAGGCCCTGCGGGTCGAGCATCAGGCCGCCGAGCACCGCCTGCTCGGCGTCGATGGAGTGCGGCGGCACGCGCAGCGCCTCGATGCGGGGATCGAGCGGCGGGCGGGCGGGCAATCGTGCGGCCATGTCGGGGGTCGTGCTCGGTCGCGGTCCACGCGGCCCGACAGCTTAGGTGCGGGGCACCGGCGGGCGTTGCAGACAAGTCTGTGGATAAGCGGGGGAAATCGACGCACGACGGCGTCTCGCCGCTTGCGACAGCACGGCCCGAAACGGAACGGGCGCCTCGCGGCGCCCGTTCCTTGCCGCCGCTGCGGGCAGGATCAGGCTTCGGCCTTGACCACCAGCTTGATCGTGGCGTCGATGTCGGCGTGCAAGTGCAGCACGACCTCGTACTCGCCGAGCATGCGGATCGGGTTGGCCAGCACCACCTCCGACTTCTCGGCGGCATGCCCGGCCGCGGCGAGCGCCTCGGCGATGTCGCGCTGGGTGACCGAGCCGTAGAGCTTGCCTTCCGGCGAAGCGTTGGCGGCGATGGTGACCACGACGCCGTCGAGTTGCGCCTTGCGGCCCTCGGCCCCGGCCAGCAGGGCACGGGCCTTGGCCTCGTACTCGGCGCGACGGGCCTCGAAGGCGGCGAGGTTGGCCGCGGTGGCGGGGACGGCCTTGCCGTAGGGGATGAGGTAGTTGCGACCGTAGCCCGGCTTGACCCGGACCTTGTCGCCGAGGCCGCCGAGGTTGACGACCTTCTGGAGGAGGATCAGTTCCATGTGGGTTCCCTGGCGGTCATCAGTTGCGGTGGCTGTCGCTGTACGGCAGCAGGGCCAGGAAGCGCGCGCGCTTGACCGCGGCGGCGAGCTGGCGCTGGTACTTCGACTTGGTGCCGGTGATCCGGGCCGGGACGATCTTGCCGGTCTCGGTCAGGTACTGGCGGAGGGTGTTGAGGTCCTTGTAGTCGACCTCGAGGATGCCCTCGGCGGTGAACTTGCAGAACTTGCGGCGGCGGAAGAACTTCGAACCGCCGTCGCTGCGGCCCTTGCCGCGGGGAGTCTTGGGCTTCATCACGCGACCTCCACGATCTCGGCGTCGCCCGCGCCGCTGCCTTCGATCTCATCGTCGCGGCGACGGCGCTCGCCACGTTCGGACTTCTCGTCCTTGCTCTTGAGGATGGCCGACGGCTCGGTCACCGCCGTGTCGCGGGCGACCACCAGATGGCGGAGCACGGCGTCGTTGAAGCGGAAGCCATCGACCAGTTCGTTGAGGGTGGCCTGGCCGCACTCGATGTTGAGCATCGCGTAGTGGGCCTTGACCAGGTTGTCGATCGGGTAGGCGAGCTGGCGGCGGCCCCAATCCTCGAGGCGGTGGATGTGGCCACCGGCGGATTCGATCGTCGCCTTGTAGCGTTCGATCATCGCCGGCACCTGCTCGCTCTGGTCCGGGTGGACCATGAAGACGATTTCGTAGTGGCGCATGGAGGTCTCTCTTGCGGATGGCGGCCCGGAGGGCCGGTCAGCCCCCGGCGCGCGGCCGTGGGGCAAGGCTGCCCGTGGCAGGGCAGCCTGCGATCATGGCACGGAAGCCCCCCGCCGATCAAGCAAGGCGCCGGGCAGGACCTCAGCCGAGCGTGTCGGGGCGGGTGGTGAAGCTCTCGCCGCAACCGCATTCGCCCTTGAGTTGGGGATTGCGGAAGACGAAGGTCTGGTTCAGGCCGCGGCGGACGAAATCGATCTCGGTGCCTTCGACGTGCGGCAGGCTGGCCGCATCCACCAACACCCGCACGCCATGCTGTTCGAAGGCGCGATCGTCGGCAGCGGCCTCGGTGGCGACATCGACCACGTAGGCGAAACCGGAGCAGCCGCTCTTGCGCACGCCGAAGCGCAGGCCGGCGGCTCCCGGACGTTCGGCGAGGTACTGGCGGGCGCGGTCGGCGGCGGCGGGCGTGAGGGTGACGGCCATGGCGGGGTGGCTTGCGCAGTGGCGATCCCCGGATTGTACCCGAAGGGGCCGACCCGGGGCGCCATGCCCGGCCCATGCTTCCGGCCTGCCGGCTTCGTGGCGGCGCGCGCGCAGGGTATCCTCGCCGGCCTGCGCCCGGTCCGGGTGCCCGCCTCCACGCCCGATCCCCATGAGCCTCGTCAGCATCCAACAGGCCCTCCAAGGCCAGCCCGCCCCCGGCAGCACCGTCACCGTCCGCGGCTGGGTGCGCACCCGCCGCGATTCCAAGGCCGGTCTGAGCTTCGTCAACGTCTCCGACGGCTCCTGCTTCGCGCCGATCCAGCTGGTCTGCACCGGCGAACTGCCGAACTACGCCTCGGAAGTGGCCAAGCTCACCGCCGGCTGCGCGGTGGTCGCCACCGGCACCCTGGTGCCCTCGCAGGGCCAGGGCCAGAGCTTCGAGATCCAGGCGACGAGGGTCGAGGTGATCGGCTGGGTCGACGACCCGGAGACCTACCCGATCCAGCCGAAAGCCCACTCGCTGGAGTTCCTGCGCGAAGTGGCCCACCTGCGCCCGCGCACCAACCTGTTCGGTGCCGTCACCCGCATCCGCCACTGCCTCGCCCAGGCCATCCACCGATTCTTCCACGAGGACGGCTTCTTCTGGGTCAACACGCCGATCATCTCGACCTCGGACGCCGAGGGCGCCGGCCAGATGTTCCGCATCTCCACGCTCGACCTGATGAATCTGCCGCGCAAGGCCGACGGCAGCGTCGATTTCTCGCGCGACTTCTTCGGCAAGGAGGCCTTCCTCACCGTCTCCGGCCAGCTCAACGTCGAGGGCTACTGCCTGGCACTGAGCAAGGTCTACACCTTCGGCCCGACCTTCCGCGCCGAGAATTCGAACACGGCGCGGCACCTCGCCGAGTTCTGGATGGTGGAACCGGAGATCGCCTTCGCCGACTTGAACGACGACGCCGACCTCGCCGAGCGCTTCCTGAAGTACGTGTTCAAGGCCGTGCTTGAGGAGCGCGGCGACGACATGGCCTTCATCGCCGAGCGCGTGCAGAAGGACGCGATCACCCGCCTGCAGGCCTTCATCGACCAGCCCTTCGAGCGCATCGACTACAGCGAGGCCGTGGCGCTGCTGCAGAAGGCGCCGCACAAGTTCGATTTCCCGGTGGAATGGGGCCTCGACCTGCAGACCGAGCACGAGCGCTGGCTGACCGAGACGCACGTCGGCCGCCCGGTGGTGGTGATGAACTACCCCGAGCAGATCAAGGCCTTCTACATGCGCATCAACGACGACGGGAAAACCGTCGCGGCGATGGACGTGCTGGCCCCGGGCATCGGCGAGATCATCGGTGGCAGCCAGCGCGAGGAGCGCCTCGACGTGCTCGACGCCCGCATGCGCCAGTTCGGCCTCGATCCCGCGCACTACGAGTGGTACCGCGATTTCCGCCGCTACGGCTCGGTGCCGCACGCCGGCTTCGGCCTCGGCTTCGAGCGCCTCGTGGTCTACACCTGCGGGCTTTCGAACATCCGCGACGCCATCCCCTACCCGCGCGCGCCGGGCCTTGCCACCTTCTGAACGGACCCGCCGATGGATGACTTCCTGCTGTTCCTGATGCTGGGCGTGGGCGGTTCGGCCCTGCCGGCGCACATCGGCTTCAACGTGCTGGCCCGCCGCCACCACCGCGACCGTGGCTGGCCGATGCCGGAGAACCTCGGCTTCTGGGGCTACAGCTGGTTCCTGATGACGCGGCGCTGGGTGCCGCTCGCCGACCGTGACATGCGTTTCTTCGCCTTCTGGGGCATGGTGAGCGGCTGGGTGATGTCGCTGGCCCTGGCGGCGACCGGGGTGATGATCGTGTTCCGCGACTGAGCGGCCCAACAGGGGACGGAGGCGGCGATGAACAGCGGCATCGAGAGTGATTACGACGGCGAATACGACGCGCGCAGCCCGGTGGCGGCCACCGCCTGGTGGGTCGCCTGCCCGGCGCGCATGCTGGTCTGGGCGCGCCTGCAGGTGCGCGAATCCGGCATCGCCGAGGTGCTCGACTGCGACGGCCAGGTGCTGGTCTACGACAGCGAGGACTCGGCGCGGGCCGCCCTGCTGGATGCCGAGTTCCGCGCCTTCGACGGCCTCGACGAGGACGACGTGGCCGGCTGGGGCCTGCTGCTCGACGCCCTCGCCCCGCCCGAGGGCGAGCACGACGACGACCTGGTGCCGCAGATGATGCGCGCCCTCGAAGTGCCACGGGGTTGACCCCTCCCGCGCAAGGAGCCGCCCGCCATGGACGCGAACGACCGCCGTGACAACCAGCGCCTGCTGTTCGCCGCCGAAGTGCTGATCGCCCGCGAGGACCGCGGCTGGCGCAGCGCCGTGCTCGACCTCTCCGGCGGCGGCTGCGCCCTGCTGCGGCCGGCCGGCTTCGACCTGCACCTCGGCGCGGTGGTCACCATCCACTTCATGGCCGGCAAGGGGCCGGGTCCGGCGGTGGGCGCCCGGCTGGCCCGGATCGGCGCGAACGACCTCGGGTTCGAGTACCACGAGCCCCAGGCGGTGCCCCCGCGCCTGCCCGACGTCCCGCCCCGCCAGGCCTGAAGCCGCGCGGCCGGCGTCCCGGCTGTCCATCGCAGGAGGCAGCCGCTACGCTTGCCTCCCCGCGATCGCGCCAAGCCCTGGATGCCCATGCTGGGCCATGCCTTCAACCTCGCCGCCTGGATCGATGCGCACCGGCCGCTGCTGAAGCCGCCGGTGGGCAACAAGTGCATCGTCGACGGCGACTACATCGTCATGGTGGTGGGCGGCCCGAACGCACGCGACGACTTCCACATCGAGGACGGCCCCGAGTGGTTCCAGCAGCTGGAAGGCGAGATGGTGCTGCGGGTGCAGGAGGACGGCCACGTGCGCGACATCCCGATCCGGGCCGGGGAATGCTTCTACCTGCCGCCCCGGGTGCCGCACTCGCCGCAACGGCCGGCCGGTTCGATCGGGCTGGTGGTCGAACGCCGGCGCCTGCCGGGTGAACTCGACGGGCTGCGCTGGTACTGCCGGCAATGCAACGCGCCGGTCTACGAGGAATTCTTCGTCCTCACCGACATCGAGAACCAGTTCCAGGCGGTGTTCGACCGCTACCACGGGGACGAGGCCCGCCGCCGTTGCGCGGCCTGCGGCTTCCTCAACCCGGCCAAGCCGGCCTGACGCATGCACACCGACCTCGACCACGACGCCTGGGCGCTGGCCCTGGACGCCGCCGACCCGCTGGCCCACTTCCGCGACCGGTTCCACATCCCGCTGCACGAGGGCCGCGAGATGCAGTACTTCGTCGGCAACTCGCTCGGCCTGCAACCGCGTGCCGCCGCCGCGGCGGTCGCCGAGGAACTGGAGCGCTGGGCCACGCAGGCGGTGGAAGGGCATTTCCGCGGCGAGCGGCCGTGGATGCACTACCACGCCACCCTCCGTGAACCGATGGCGCGGATCGTTGGCGCGCAGCCGCAAGAAGTGGTGGTGATGAACACGCTCACCGTCAACCTGCACCTGCTGATGGCGAGCTTCTACCGGCCCACGCGCGAGCGCCCGGCGATCCTGGTCGAGGCCGGCGCCTTCCCGTCGGACCGCCATGCGGTGGCCTCGCAGATCCGCTTCCACGGCTTCGATCCGGCCCGCGACCTGATCGAACTGGAGGCCGACGAACCGGGTGGACTCATCAGCCTCGCCGCCATCGAGCGCGTGCTGGCCGAGCACGGGCCGCGCATCGCGCTGGTGCTGTGGCCCGGCGTGCAGTACCGCACCGGCCAGGCCTTCGACCTGGGCGCCATCGCCCGGCTGGCGAAGGCGCAGGGCTGCGCGGTCGGCTTCGACCTCGCGCATGCCGCCGGCAACCTGCCGCTCGCCCTGCACGACAGCGGCGCCGACTTCGCGGCCTGGTGCACCTACAAGTACCTCAACGGCGGGCCCGGCGCGGTGGCCGCCGCCTTCGTGCACGAGCGCCACGCCCGCCGCGGCGACCTGCCGCGGCTGGCCGGCTGGTGGGGCCACCGGCCCGAGACCCGCTTCCTGATGGGGCCGGACTTCGATCCGGCCGTGGGCGCGGACGGCTGGCAGCTCAGCAACCCGCCGATCCTGGCGATGGCCCCGCTGCGCGCCGCGCTCGAACTGTTCGACGCCGCGACGATGCCGGCGCTGCGGGAGAAATCGATCGCCCTCACCGGCTGCCTGGAGGCGCTGGTGCGCCAGCACCTCGGTGGCGTGCTGGAGATCCTCACCCCGGCCGAACCGGAACGACGTGGTGCCCAGCTCTCGCTGCGGGTACGCGGTGGACGCGACCGCGGCCGTGCGCTGTTCGAGCACCTCGCCGGCGGTGGCGTGCTCGGCGACTGGCGCGAACCGGACGTCATCCGCATCAGCCCGACGCCGCTCTACAACCGCCACGCCGACCTGCTCGCCTTCGCCCGCAGCGTGCGCCGCTGGAGCCTTACGGCATGAACCGCCAGCATCTCATCATCGGCGCCGGGCTTTCCGGCGCCCTGCTCGCCCTGCTGCTGGCCCGCCGCGGCCACCGTGTCGATGTCTTCGAACGCCGCGCCGACCAGCGCATCAAGGGCTACGAGGGCGGGCGCTCGATCAACCTGGCCCTCGCCCGCCGCGGGCTGGCCGTGCTGGAGGCCGCGGGGCTCGGCCCGGCGGTGCTGGAACGCGCCGTCGCCATGCGCGGGCGGCAGATCCACCCGGCGCGTGGACCGGCCGCCTTTCTGCCCTACAGCAACGACCCGTCCGAGTGCATCTGGTCGGTGCACCGCGGCCGGCTCAACCACCTGCTGCTCGATGCCGCCGAGGCGGCCGGGGCACGCATCCACTTCCACCACCGGCTGGGCCTCGTGGACTTCGACGGCCGCCGCGCCGAGATCATCGACGAGCGCGACCGCCACGTGCGCTGGATCGATTTCACCAGCCTGCTCGGCTGCGACGGCGCCGGCAGCGCCCTGCGCAACGCCATGCAGGGCCACGCCGACCTGCACCCCGAGGTGCAACCCTTGGCGCACGGCTACAAGGAGCTGGAGATCCCGCCGGCCGCCGGCGGTGGCTTCCGCATCGCGCGCGAGGCCCTGCACATCTGGCCACGCGGCGGCTACATGCTGATCGCCCTGCCCAACACCGAGGGCACCTTCACCGTCACCCTGTTCCTGCCGCACAAGGGCGAACCGCCCTGCTTCGAGGCGCTGGAGGGCGTGGCCGAGGCCCGCGCCTTCTTCGCCGGCACCTTCCCCGACGCGCTGGCGCTGATGCCGGACTTCGCCGCCGACTGGACCCGCCACCCGACCAGCAGCCTCGCCACCCTGCGCCTGCGGCACTGGCACCTCGATGGTCGGGCGGTGCTGCTCGGCGACGCCGCCCACGCCATGCTGCCCTTCCACGGCCAGGGCATGAACTGCGCCTTCGAGGACGTCGCGGCACTCGACCGCCTGCTCGCCGGCTGCCGCGACAGCGCCGAAGCCTTCGCCGCCTTCGAGGTCGAGCGCAAGCCCAACGCCCTGGCGATCCAGGCGATGGCGCAGGAGAACTACCAGGAGATGCGCGATGCCGTGGACGACCCGGCCTGGCGGTTGCAGCGCGAACTGGAACTGCGGCTCGCCGAGCGCCACCCGGAGCGGTTCGTGCCGCGCTACACCCTGGTCAGCTTCCGCCGCACGCCCTACGCGCTGGCCTTCGAACGCGGGGCCTGGCAACGCGCGCTGCTCGCCGAGGCCACCGCCGGACGGCAGGACCTCGACGGCCTCGACTGGACGACGCTGGATGCGCGCATCCGCGCCGAGCTGCCGCCCTTGCCGGTCGAACCGGCCTGAGCCGGCCCGGACCATGAGCTTCCTCTGGTACGACCTCGAGACCTTCGGCCGCGACCCGCGACGCAGCCGCATCGCCCAGTTCGCCGCGGTCCGCACCGACGAGTCGCTCGACGAGACCGAGGCGCCGGTCTCGCTGTTCTGCAAGCCGGCGAACGACCTGCTGCCCTCGCCCCTGGCGGCACGGGTGACCGGCATCAGCCCGCAACGCGCCGAGCGCGAGGGCCTGCCCGAGGCCGGCTTCATCGCCCGCGTCCACGAGCTGATGGGCCAGCCCGGCACGTGCAGCGTCGGCTACAACAACCTGCGCTTCGACGACGAGTTCATCCGCTTCGGCCTGTACCGCAATTTCTTCGAACCCTACGACCGCGAATGGCGCCACGGCAACCGCCGCTGGGACCTGCTCGACGTGCTGCGGCTGGCGCACGCCCTGCGCCCCGCGGGTATCGAATGGCCGCGGCGCGAGGACGGCCAGGCGAGCTTCAAGCTGGAGGACCTCGCCCTCGCCAATGGCGTGCGCGAGGGCGAGGCCCACGAGGCCCTGAGCGACGTGCGCGCCCTGCTCGGGCTGGCCCGCCGCCTGCGCGGCGCGCAACCCCGGCTCTGGGACTACGCGCTGGGGCTGCGCGACAAGCGGCAGGTACTTGCCAAGCTTGACGTCGCCGGCCACACGCCGGTGTTCCATGTCTCCGGGCGCCTGCCGGCGGCGCGCCGGCACGCCGGCCTGATGGCCCCGCTCGGCCGCGACCCGCGCATCGACCACCGGGTGGTGCTCTACGATCTTTCGGTCGATCCGGCCTGCTTCGACGGCCTCGGCCTCGACGAACTGCACGAGCGCGTGTTCAGTCGCCGCGAAGACCTGCCCGAAGGCGTGGTCCGCCTGCCGATCAAGCGCATCGAGGCCAACCGCTGCCCGGTCGTGCTGCCGCTCTCCCACCTGCGCGACGCCGAGCTCGCCGCACTCGGGCTCGACCGCCAGGTGGCCGAGCGTCATGCCGAGGCACTGCGGGCGCGGCCGGACTTCGCCGCCGCCTGCGTGACCCTGCTCTGCCCCGCGCCGACGGACCCGCCCGCGACCATGGACCCGGACGGCGCGCTCTACGCCGGCTTCCTGCCGGAAGCCGACCGCCGGCTGTTCCCGCGGGTGCGCAGCACGCCACCGGGCGAGCTGCCGGCGCTGGCCGCGCGCTTCACCGACCCTCGCTGCGCCGAGCTGCTGTTCCGCTACCAGGCCCGCAACTGGCCGGAGAGCCTCGATGCCGCGCAGGCCGAGGCCTGGGACGCGTACCGCCGGCGCCGCTTCGCCCCCGGCAGCACGCTCGGCGAACTGGACGCACCGGGCTTCTTCGCCGAACTGGAGGCGGCCCGCGCCGCCGACCCGGAGGGCCGGGCCACCGCCCTGCTCGATGCCGTCGAGGCCTGGGGTCGCGCCCGGCTCGCCGAGGTCGGCCTGGGCTGAACCACCGTCCCGAGCGCGGTGCCGGGTGGGCGAGCCGCGGCGGTGAGGGCCGACCTGCGGCAGCGAGGCAGGAGCCGAGCGCCGCGCGTGAGGGCAGGACGCCCGA
>Ga0208370_100080_pt1 | contig 32909 bp, 34 predicted proteins | sample Subbio12Jun_QV11_FD_184822 | JGI IMG/M metagenome (GOLD analysis project Ga0208370, IMG submission 184822) | Serpentinite rock and fluid subsurface biosphere microbial communities from McLaughlin Reserve, California, USA -CR12Jun_QV11 (SPAdes) | ecosystem: Environmental > Terrestrial > Deep...
GATCTCCAGATCGGTGATCGCCACGCCCGCTCCCGTCGAGGACGAAAGCGGTCGAGGCTACGGGGTCGACCCGGAGGTGCGTGAATCTGGGTGTCGCCTTACCAGCAAACTAGGGTGTCGTCTTACACCGCGACCGACTGCTCCGTGCGCTCGATAGAGACCACGGTGTAGCCGGCCTCCTTCAGCGATTCGGTGACCGCGGCATCAGACAGATCATGACCCTCCTTAAGTCCGATGGCGACGAGGCGGTCTTCCAGACTGACATGGACGGCCGCGACTTCCGGCTTCTTCGTGAATGCCTGCGTGATTCCGTTGGCGCAGAAGGCGCAGACGAGACCATTCACTTCCATCTTCAGCGTGGTGGCGGAGGCGGTGCCGGCGGCGATGGTGAGCACCAGGGACAGTGCGAAACGCTTCATTGGATTCTCCAGAAGATTGGGAAGGATTTAGAAGTTGAACATCAGGTTCAGGGCAGGACGCCCGTCTTGGTCGATACCGGCATCGATCCACCACGTCGAGGTGAAGAACCGCAGGGCGAGCTCGCGATTGACCTCGTCCATCCGCATTCCGGAGGTGCGTTTCGCCTTCAGCACGATCCAAGTGGCCATTCGGTCCATGTCGTGCTCATACGGCGCGACGCCAAACGACGCCACGTCACTGCGGAGGTGCCAGCCTTCGGCGGCGAAGTACTCAGAAACGAGTGCTGTGTAGATCCGCCGCGTCTCGAAGTCGAGCTGGAGACCGGCATGCCAGACGTCATTGCCAAGGCCGGCGGCCGCGCCCACGTATCGGGCGTTGCCGACGCCGGCCCAGACGAAGGCGTTGCCTTGTGCGCTGGGCAGATTCCATCGTTGCAGGAGCCTCGAAGCACGCACGAAAGTCACACTCGTGGTCCCCGAGACGCCCTCAAGGCTTTCCATCCGGGCATGACCACCCGATACGGACCAACGGAAGCTGGGGCTGTAGGTGTACGCCACCTGCTGAACGTCTTCGTTGGCATCAACCATCAACATGTGCCCATCGGCGTATCCGACAGGACGAGCCTGCGCTGCAGACGCGCAGAAGAAGGCGCTGGCCGTGACGGCCAGCATCCGCAAAGAAAAAGACATCGAGAAACTCCATCAGAAGCCCGGGAGGGCAGGGCCGCTGCGTTCGCAGCGGGGCCAATGGAGTTAGGCGATCGGAGGCCGCTGTTCGACGATATTGGCAAGGCTGCCGAGGGCCGCTGGTTTGGAAGCCACGAGTGCGGCGCGAGATCCGCACGTGAGCCTGGGCTTAGTGAGGGTCGCGAGAACCGGGGCGGCGCACGCCGCCTCGCAAGCCGAGGTGCAGGGCTCAGACGCAGAGCCGTCTGGTTGCTCGACGTCCTCCGCCATCGCGGCGCAGTGGGCTTCCGGGGTGGCAAGGCCCTCCAGGGTCATTTCCGCCAATGGCGCGGCCGAAGCCACGACCTGACTCAGAATCAGGGCGAGCAGGCACGCGAAGATGACGAGACGCTGGTACACAACGCAATGATCTTGCGAGTGACGTAGACGGGCGATCAACGTGGTCCAAGACGGGCTCGATAGGGGGCACTGCGGCTCGGCCGACGCTGAGCGTCTTCAAGCATCGCTGACGGTTAACGCTTTCTAAATCAGAGGCTTACGCCGATTGTGGGTGAAAAATGCATTTATCCCTGCCAACCCTCATGTGCAGCTCCATTGGTGGGGAGCACCCGCCATGCGGATTTCGGGCCGAGCATCCAGCGCGCCCTCCGCAGCCATCGGCGCCAGTTCGCATAATGGATATTATGTAGAAGGCGGGATGGCAGCCGGCAATCGGCCCGCATCGAAGGCCGCCGCCATCTCCGGCGACCAGAGCACGCGGCCACTCGCCCCCAGGGTCGTCAAGCCTTGCGCGGCGCGCTGTGAATCGCCCAACGTCTCGTTGGCGGGGAAAGATGCCAGAAAGCTCTACGTCTCAGGTGTCCGGGATCAGGGGGAGGTTACGACCTAATTCGAGCTCGATACGAAACGGGATCAAGATGGAACGACGCACCGATCGCACCACGGACCATGAACAGCTTCGGAGAGTCGCGGAAGGCATGCAGACGATAGAGGTGGTAGCGATCTGCCTCTGCGCTTGAGACTGCAACCTCGCTCTGAGTCACGAAGAAGGGTGTTTCCGCAACGTATGCCGTTGTCTTGACTTCAATGAGTCTTTCGCGGCCATCGGTTTCGAAGGAGAGTACGTCGAACCCGGCACCGTCACCGCGTGTTCTCGCGATGTGCTCCACCCGATCTGCAAGCCTTTTCTCACCTTCGGAATGCAATCGCCGGGCCTCGAACTCCATCACCATTAATTCGCCAGCTAATCCCAAAGATCTATTTCTCGCCTCGCGTGCGAGGTAATCACGCTGCACCAGCTTGGACGCAGTCCAAGGCAAGCGCGGCTCTCTCGCCGCCATTGGCTTAGGCTTCGGAGGGTTCACTACGAACGAAGCCAGGTCAGGCAGAAGGGGCGTCTCAGCCGGCGTTTCCACCTGAATGAGCGCGGCCTCATCAAGCACCGGGTCGAGGTTTACCGCCTCAGCGACCGCTTCGTGTAGAAGCGCCTGAACGTTGGGCAATGGCTTGTAACCCACCAGGGTTGGATACCCCGCGTCCATGAGCACAGCGCTGATGTTTCTGTGCTTGTACTCAATGGATGCGGCGTTCCTGACTGGCAGTTCTTCCGCGAGGAGCCGATTGTGTTCAGTCTTGTTAGGTCGCTGGCCCATTAGCTGCATGCGGAGCATGCGCAAATGAACCCGAACGATTGCGTCAACCTCGCGTCGCGACCAAGGACTACCGGCAACTTCGTCTTCCATGCGATCCCCCTCTGGTCCCACCAGGATATGACAGGAGCATCACCAGAACGAGGGGATAGCGGGTCACATATTCCTCCGATACTCCCCACCCACCTCATACAGCGCATGGCTGATCTGACCGAGGCTGTGGGTCTTCACCGCTTCGATCAGCGCGGCGAACAGGTTCTCGCGCTTCCGGGCGGTCTGCTGCAGGGGCTTCAGCCCGTCGGCCGCGCCGTCATTCCGCGCGCCCTGGTAGGCGCGCACGTTGGCGATCTGCTGGCCCTTCTCGTCTTCCGTGCTGCGGATCAGCTCGATGGTGGTGGTGATCTCGCCGCCGTGGTCCTTGCCGAGGAAGGTGTTCACGCCGATGAGGGGCAGGCTGCCGTCGTGCTTTTTCTGCTCGTAGTAGAGCGATTCCTCCTGGATCTTGCCGCGCTGGTACATGGTGTCCATGGCGCCCAGCACGCCGCCGCGCTCGCTCAGGGCCTCGAACTCCTTGTACACGGCCTCTTCCACCAGGTCGGTGAGCTGGTCCACCACGAAGCTGCCTTGCCAGGGGTTCTCGTTGAAGTTCAGCCCCAGCTCTTTGTTGATGATCATCTGGATGGCCACGGCGCGGCGCACGCTCTCTTCCGTCGGCGTGGTGATGGCCTCATCAAACGCGTTGGTGTGCAGGCTGTTGCAATTGTCGAACAGCGCGTACAGGGCCTGCAGCGTGGTGCGGATGTCGTTGAACTGGATCTCCTGCGCGTGCAGGGAGCGGCCGCTGGTCTGGATGTGGTACTTCAGCATCTGGGACCGTTCGTTGGCGCCGTAGCGCTCGCGCATGGCGCGGGCCCAGATGCGGCGGGCCACGCGGCCGATGACGGTGTACTCCGGGTCCATGCCGTTGCTGAAGAAGAACGACAGGTTGGGCGCAAAGTCGTCGATCTTCATGCCACGCGCGAGGTAGTACTCGACGATGGTGAAGCCGTTGCTCAGCGTGAAGGCCAGCTGCGAGATCGGGTTCGCCCCGGCCTCGGCGATGTGGTAGCCCGAGATGCTCACCGAGTAGAAGTTGCGCACCTTCTGGTCGACGAAGTACTGCTGGATGTCGCCCATCATCCGCAGCGCGAATTCGGTGCTGAAGATGCAGGTGTTCTGCGCCTGGTCCTCCTTGAGGATGTCGGCCTGCACGGTGCCGCGCACTGACATCAAAGTTTCGGCTTTGATCCGCGTATAGGTCGCTGCATCGCAGACTTGATCACCCGTCACGCCGAGCAGCCCGAGTCCAAGGCCGTTGTTGCCCTCGGGCAGGCCGCCGGAATACACGGGGCGGGTGCGGCCTTCGTAGAGCTTGGCGATGGTCTTCTGTGCCTCGGCCCATCGAGCGTCATCGGCCCTCAGGTACTTCTCCACCTGCTGGTCGATGGCGGTGTTCATGAACATCGCGAGGATGATCGGCGCCGGCCCGTTGATGGTCATGCTCACCGAGGTGCTGGGCGCGCACAGGTCGAAGCCGGAGTACAGCTTCTTCATGTCGTCCAGCGTGGCGATGGAGACGCCGGAATTGCCGATCTTGCCGTAGATGTCGGGGCGCTCGGCCGGGTCTTCGCCGTACAGCGTCACGGAATCGAACGCGGTGGAGAGGCGCACGGCCGGCTGGCCGAGGCTCAGGTAATGGAAGCGGCGGTTGGTGCGCTCCGGCGTGCCCTCCCCCGCGAACATGCGGATGGGGTCTTCGCCGGCTCGGCGATAGGGGTAGACGCCGCCGGTGTAGGGGTAATGGCCGGGCAGGTTTTCCTTCGAGAGGAACACCAGCAGCTCGCCCCAGCTCGTCCACCGCGGGGCGGCGATCTTCGGGATCTTCTGGTGGCTCAGGGACTCGCGATAGTTCTCGACGCGGATCACCTTGTCGCGGACGGTGTACTCGTTGAACTCGTCGGTGACCGACTTCAGCCGCTCAGGCCAGGCGCGCAGCAGCGCCAGCGATTCGGCACTGAGCGCGTTAAGCGCGTCGTTGTAGCGCTGGCGCAGGGTGAGCAGGGACCGATCGACAGCGGGCCGTGCCCCGCCCTCGCCCACCGGCAGCTCATGTCCAAGGGCCAGGTCCGCACTGGCGTAGGGCTCCAGCGCCTTCGGCAGCTTCGGGTCTTCCAACTCGTTCAAGGCCTGCCAACACGTCTGGGCGCGCTCGGCAGCCTCGCGCTGGCGTTGGATCTCGCCATTCATACGCCTGCCCTGCTCGGCGATCTCGGCGAGGTAGCGCACCCGCGAGCCGGGGATCAGCACGGTGGCGCGGGGTTCCTTGAGGCTCGTATCAATGACGGGCGCGAAGTTGCAGGCGTTGCTCGCAATGCCCTCGCCCAGCTTCGATTTCAGCCGCGCGCAGAGGTTGGCGAACATCCAACTCACGCCGGGGTCGTTGAACTGGCTGGCGATGGTCGGGTAGACGGGCACCTCGTCGTCGGGCATCTGGAAGGCCACGCGATTCCGCTTCCACTGCTTGCGCACGTCGCGCAGGGCGTCCTCGGCGCCGCGGCGATCGAACTTGTTGAGGATCACCAGCTCGGCGTAGTCGAGCATGTCGATCTTCTCGAGCTGGCTGGCCGCGCCGTAGTCGCTGGTCATCACGTAGACCGGGAAGTCGACCAGGTCGACGATCTCGGAGTCCGACTGGCCGATGCCGGCCGTCTCCACCAGCACGAGGTCGTAACTCAAGCCGCGCAGGAAGGCGATGCAGTCCTTCAGCACGACATTCGTCGCTACGTGCTGGCGGCGGGTGGCCATCGAGCGCATGAAGACGCGCGGCGAGCGCAACGAGTTCATGCGGATGCGGTCGCCGAGCAGCGCGCCACCGGTGCGGCGGCGGGTCGGATCGACCGAGATCACGGCGATGCGCATGGCCGGGAAGGCCTGCAGGAAGCGGTTGATGATCTCGTCGGTGACCGAGCTCTTGCCAGCACCCCCCGTGCCGGTGAGGCCGATCACCGGGGTCTTGCCGCCGGCCAGCTGCCAACCCTTGCGGAGTGTCGCCAGCTCGGCCTCGGGGATGGCACCCTCTTCGATCGCCGAGAGCATGCGGCCGACGGCGATCTCGTCCTCGGGAGTGACGGCGGCGGGCTTCTGCGTCGCCAGGCGCGCCTTGTGGGTGCGGGCCACCAAGTCCTCGATCATCCCGACCAGGCCCATCGCCATGCCGTCGTTCGGGTGGTAGATGCGCTCCACGCCGTAGGCCTGCAGCTCGGCGATCTCCTCCGGGGTGATGGTGCCGCCGCCGCCGCCGAACACGCGGATGTGTCCGGCGCCGCGCTCCCGCAGCATGTCCACCATGTAGCGGAAGTATTCGATGTGGCCGCCCTGGTAGCTGGAGAGCGCGATGCCGTCGGCGTCCTCCTGCAGGGCGGCGCGCACCACCTCCTCGACCGATCGGTTGTGCCCGAGGTGGATGACCTCCACGCCCTGCGCCTGGATCAGTCGGCGCATCACGTTGATGGCGGCGTCGTGGCCGTCGAACAGGCTGGCGGCGGTAACGAAGCGCAGCGGCGAGGCTTCGGCGGCGGGGTGCGGAATGGTGTTGGCGGGGGTGCCCATGGCGGCCACGGTCCGGGTTCGAGTGAATGCCCGATTGTACGTCGCCGCCCTGCCCTGTCGTCCGTCCTCAATCGGCCGCGGGGGCCGATGCCGGCTGGGGCTGCGCCCGCAGCGGCACGTCCATGTTGGCCAACAGCCACGCGGTCGCCACCCACGCGGCCACGTTGACATCGAGCTTGCGTCCATCGACCTGCTCCAGCGTGTCGCTGGGCGTGTGGTGGACGTCGAAGTAGTGGGTCATGTCCTGCTCGATGTCGAAAACCGGCACGCCAGCTTCCCGGAACGGCGTCATGTCCGGGCCACCGGTTGCGAGGTTGTCGCCCGGGAGGATACCGAGCGGGCCCAGTACCGAGCGGATGCCGTCGAAGGCCGGCAGCGCCGCATCGGCGACGCGCGTCCGGAAGGCGTACGGCAGGTCGCCGCCGGCATCGGCCTGGTTGCCAATGAAGTACTCGCCGAGCCGCTCGCGATGCCGCGCCACGTAAGCGCGCGCGCCGAGCAGCCCGAACTCCTCGGCGCCGAAGAAGATGAGCCGGATGCTGCGCTTCGGGCGCTCGGGCAGCGCGGCGATGAGTGCCGTGGCCGCGGCGGTGATGCCGATGCCCGCGCCGTCATCCAGGGCGCCGGTGCCGCCGTCCCAGGAATCGAGGTGGGCGGAAAGGATCACGTATTCCTCCGGCTTCTCGCTGCCGCGGATGTCGGCGATGACGTTCCGGCTGACCACCGTGCCGGGCAAGCTGGGCCGTGTCTCGAAGCGGATGCGCAGCGGCCCGTGCCGGGCAAGTCGCTCGAGTTGGGCCGCATCGGGAGGCGACAGCGCGGCGGCGGGAATCTTCGGCACGTCCTCGGCGTAGCGCATCGTGCCGGTGTTGGCGTAGCGGTTCAGGTGCGTGCCGGCCGACCGCATCAGGAAGCCGACCGCGCCGCGTCGCGCGGCCTCGATGGCGCCGACGAATCGGGCCCGCACCGCATGGCCGTAGCCGGCGCCATCCATCGTCTTCACCGTGCGATACGTGACCACCGCGATCTTCCCGTCGAGTGAGCCGACGGGCGCGGCCAGCAGCGATTCGAGGGTGTCGAACAGCACCGCCTCGGCCTCGATGCCGCCCGGCGGCGTCGGCACGCTGCGCGGCAGGGTCGAGATCACCAGCGGATGCGGGAACGGGGCGATCACTTCGGCGCGCTCGGGGCCGCGCACCCAGCCCTCCATCGGGAATTCCTCGATGCGCACGTCCTCGAGGCCGAGACGGGTGAGTTCGCGCACCGCCCACTGCGCCGCGCGGGCCTCTTCCGGCGTGCCCGCCACGCGCGCGCCGACCTCGACGGTGAGCGATTCGACCAGCGCGTACGCCTCGGTGCCTTCCAGCGCGCGGTCGCGCAGCGCCGCGGCGATTTCGAGATCGCGCTGGGTGTGCGCAACGGCGGATGCAGCGCCGGCGGCGAACACCAGGGCGAGCGTCCGGACGAAGCGGAGGGCGTGGCGGTGCATGCGGTGGCCTCGGGCAGGGATGGGCAGGAACGACAGCGAACCGCAACCCGCCGCGCTGCGCAAGCCCTGGGTTTGGAAGCCCCGCCGCCCGGCTAGAGCATTTGCTTTACAATGCGCGCCGCCGCCGGCCCCCGGCGGCTTCGGCTTTTACGCATCCTGCTTTCGGATCAGGCACTTGCTTGCCGCCGATCCTCCCCCGGAGCCCCGCAATGATCTTCGAAACCCTCGCCAAGACCGGCCACGAGGAAGTGGTGTTCTGCCACAACCCGGACGCCGGCCTGAAGGCCATCATCGCCATCCACAACACCGTGCTCGGCCCGGCGCTCGGCGGCACGCGCATGTGGCCCTACGCCACCGAGCAGGATGCGGTGGACGACGTGCTGCGCCTCTCGCGCGGCATGACCTACAAGGCGGCGGTGTCCGGCCTGAATCTCGGTGGCGGCAAGGCCGTGATCATCGGCGACCCGAACAAGGACAAGTCGGAGGCCCTGTTCCGTGCCTTCGGTCGCTTCGTGAACTCGCTGGGCGGCCGCTACATCACCGCCGAGGACGTCGGCATCGACGTCAACGACATGGAGTACGTGTTCCGCGAGACCGAGTTCGTCACCGGCGTGCACCAGGTGCACGGCGGCTCCGGCGATCCCTCGCCCTTCACCGCCTACGGCACCGTGCAGGGCCTGCTGGCCGCGCTGCACGTCCGCTTCGGCAACGAGGACGTCGGCAGGTACAGCTACGCCGTGCAGGGCGTGGGCCACGTCGGCATCGAGTTCGTGAAGCTGCTGCGCGAGAAGGGCGCCAAGGTCTTCGTCACCGACATCAACCAGGCCGCCGTGCAGCGCGCAGTGGACGAGTTCGGCTGCGAGGCGGTGGGTCTCGACGAGATCTACGACGTGGATTGCGACGTCTACTCGCCGACCGCCCTCGGCGGCACGGTGAACGCCAACACCCTGCCGCGGCTCAAGTGCAAGATCATCTGCGGCGCGGCCAACAACCAGCTCGCCAACGACGAGATCGGCCACGAGGTGGAGCAGCGCGGCATCCTCTACGCGCCGGACTACGCGGTGAACGCCGGTGGCCTGATGAACGTCTCACTCGAGATCGACGGCTACAACCGCGAGCGCGCCATGCGCATGATGCGGACGATCTACTACAACCTCGGCCGCATCTTCGAGATCAGCAAGCGCGAGGGCATCCCGACCTTCCGCGCCGCCGACCGCATGGCCGAGGAGCGCATCGCCAGCATCGGCAAGCTCAAGCTGCCGCACCTCGGCTCGGCCCGGCCACAGTTCATGGGCCGCAAGGGCTGATATGCGCCCCTTCCCCGTTTCCGACGACATCGACGCCCTCCGCGAGGCCGTCCGCCGCTTCGCCGAGGCCGAGATCGCGCCGCGCGCCGCGCGGATCGACCACGACAACCTGTTCCCCGCCGACCTGTGGCGGAAACTGGGCGAAATGGGCCTGCTCGGCATCACCGTGCCGGGCGAGTACGGCGGCAGCGGGATGGGCTACCTCGCGCATCTCGTCGCGATGGAGGAGATCAGCCGCGCCTCGGGCTCGGTGGGCCTCTCCTACGGCGCGCATTCCAACCTCTGCGTCAGCAACCTGTACGCCAACGGCAACGAGGCGCAACGCGCGAAGTACCTGCCGAAGCTGTGCAGCGGCGAGTGGGTGGGTGCCCTGGCGATGAGCGAGCCGGGTGCCGGCTCCGACGTGGTCGGCTCGATGGCCTGCCGCGCCGAGCGGCGTGGTGACGTTTGGATCGCCAACGGCAGCAAGATGTGGATCACCAACGGCCCCGAGGCCGACGTGCTGGTCGTCTACCTGCGCACCGCCGGCAAGGAGGCCGGCAGCCGCTGCGTGACCGCCTTCATCGTCGAGAAGGGCATGAAGGGCTTTTCCACCGCGCAGAAGCTCGACAAGCTCGGCATGCGCGGCAGCAACACCTGCGAGCTGGTGTTCGAGGATTGCGAGATCCCGGCGGAGAACGTGCTGGGCGAAGTGCACCAGGGCGTCAAGGTGCTGATGAGCGGCCTCGACACCGAGCGCCTGGTACTCACCGGCGGGCCGCTCGGGCTGATGCAGGCGGCGCTCGACATCGCCCTGCCCTACGTGCGCGAGCGCAGGCAGTTCGACGCCCCGATCGGCAGCTTCGGCATCATGCAGGCCAAGATCGCCGACATGTACACGGCCCTGCAGAGCAGCCGCGCCTTCGCCTACCAGGTGGGCCGCGACTTCGACGCCGGCCGCACCAGCCGCGTCGACGCGGCGAGCTGCCTGCTGCACGCCTCCGAGGCCGCCGTGCAGGTGGCGCTGGAGGCCATCCAGGCCCTCGGCGGCAACGGTTACATCAACGAGTACGCCACCGGCCGCATCCTGCGCGATGCGAAGCTGTACGCCATCGGCGCCGGCACCAACGAGATCCGCCGCATGCTGATCGGGCGCGAGCTGTTCAACGACCGCGGCTGAAACGCAGCGGACCCGGCGCAAGGCCGGGTCCGCGTCCTTCTTGCAGCGTGGGTTGGCTCATTCCGTCCTTGCGGCCAGCTTGGCCAGGGTGCGGGCGATGATCGCCTCGACTTCCGCCCCCGAGGCGGCGATCACCTCGCGCACTTCACCGGGCATCATCTCGGCCATGCCGGCGGAGTTCATCCGCGAGATGATCACGCGGTCATCGCTGGTCTGGTAGACCGCCACCCGGCACGGGATCATCGAGGCGACGAAGCGCGTCTCGTCGCTGTCGAGCAGGGCCGCGCTGTAGCGCCCCGAGCAGATCTCGAGGATCAGCACCGGGTCCAGGGTGAAGCCACGGGCGGCGAGGATGCCGCTCATGTTGACGGTGTCGAGATGGCTCCAGCCGGCGGCGCGGGTCTCCTCCAGCAGGGCCGCGACCGTGGTCGGCAGGTCGGCCGGGCTCTGGTTTTCGACGAACATCGGGTGCGGCGAGACATTCGCCGGCGTGGCGGCGGCGGGGGTGTTGCGGGCGGCCCAGGCCGGGGTGGCGAGGACGGCGGCCACGAGCAGGGCCGCAAGAACGGGACGGAAGGTGAACATGGTGGGGCTCCTTGCTGGGTGATGTTGCGTGAAATCTAATTTAGATTATTCTGAATGAAAGGGACGTGAAGGTTGCCGGACGTGCTGGCCGGTTTGCGGCCGCGCGGCACCGGGGCGGATAATCCGGCCTTTCCTTCCAGCGGGGTTTCCATGTCGGACATCGTCATCCTCGGCGCCAAGCGCACCGCCCTCGGTGCCCTCCTCGGCCAGTTCACCGGCGTGCCCGCGCCGACCCTTGGCGCCGCGGCGATCAAGGGCGCGCTGGCGCAGGGTGGCGTCGCTGTTGAGGCCGTGTCCGAAGTGATCCTGGGCTGCGTGCTGCCGGCCGGCCTCGGCCAAGCCCCGGCGCGGCAGGCGATGCTGGCGGCGGGCATCCCGGCGGGCACAGGTGCCACCACCATCAACAAGGTCTGCGGCTCGGGCATGAAGGCGGTGATGCTCGGGGCCGACCTGATCCGCGCCGGCTCGGCCGAGGTCGTCGTCGCCGGCGGCATGGAGAGCATGACCAACGCCCCGCACCTGCTGGCCGGCTCGCGCACTGGCATCCGCTACGGCAGCGCCGAGATGCTCGACCACATGGCCTGGGATGGTTTGACGAATCCCTACGACAAGCAGCCGATGGGCGGTTTCGGCGAGCTTTGCGCCGGCAAGTACGGCTTCACCCGCGAGGAGCAGGACGCCTACGCCGCCGAGTCGGTGCGCCGCGCCCAAGCCGCGCAGGCCGCCGGCGTGTTCGCGGACGAGATCGTCCCGGTCGTCGTCGCCGGCAGGAAGGGCGACACCACCATCGATCAGGACGAGCAGCCGGGCCGCTGCAGCATCGAGAAGATCCCGACCCTGCGCCCGGCCTTCAAGAAGGACGGCACCATCACCGCCGCCAGTTCCTCCTCGATCAACGACGGCGCCGCCGCGCTGGTGCTGGCATCGAGCGACAAGGCCAAGGCGCTCGGCGCCGCGCCGCTGGCTCGCATCGTGGCCCACGCCACGCACTCGCAGGCGCCGGAGTGGTTCACCACGGCACCGGTCGGGGCGATCCAGAAAGTGCTGGACAAGGCCGGCTGGACGGTGGATTCGGTCGACCTGTTCGAGGTGAACGAGGCCTTCGCCGTCGTCGCCATGGCGCCGATGCGCGAGCTCGGCATCCCCCACGCCAAGCTCAACCTCCACGGCGGCGCCTGTGCGCTCGGCCACCCGATCGGCGCTTCGGGCGCCCGCCTGCTGGTCACCCTGCTGAACGCGCTGGCCCGGACCGGCGGCAAGCGCGGGGTGGCGGCGCTCTGCATCGGCGGCGGGGAGGCCACCGCCATCGCCGTGGAACGTCCCTGAGCCGGTCGCGCCGGCCGGAAAAAAACGCTTTGCGGGCCTTGACTCCCGCGGGGTTCTTGTCATCATTGTCCTGACGTGCGCCTGAATCAGGCGCGCGTTTTCTTATACCCACCCGAGTACTCGAGGACCCGCCCCATGTCGCTGAACAAGTCGCTGCTCGCCCTGGCCGCCGCCCTGGCACTGACCGCCTGCGCCCCGCCGGCCGATGAGGCCGCCCCGGCCGATGAGGCCGCTCCGGCCGCCGATGCCGCCGCCGCTGCTCCGGCTGCCGATGCGATGGCCCCGGCCGCCGATGCCTACGCCCCGGCCGATCCGGCTGCTGACCCGGCCGCTGTCCCGGCTGACCCGGCTGCTGACCCGGCCGCTGTCCCGGCTGATCCGGCCGCTGTCCCGGCTGATCCGGCTGCTGCTCCGGCCGAGCCGGCTGCCGAGGAGACCCCGGCCCAGTAATCGGCCGGCGCTTCCCGCGTTCCGAAACCGCCGGGTCCGCCCGGCGGTTTTTTTTCACCCCGGCGATGGACCCCGGGCGATCCTGCCGCCACGGGATCGCTACACTCGCGGGCTGTTGCACCGCCAACGCCGACCGCATGCCCGTCCTGAACAGCCTGATCGATCCGCGCGCGCCCGATTTCCTCGTCAACGCGGAAAGCCTTAAGGCCGCCGTCGCCGAACTGCATGCCCGCCTCGCCCGCGCGGCGGAGGGCGGCGGCGACAGGGCCCGCGCCAAGCACAGCGAGCGCGGCAAGCTCTTGCCGCGCGAGCGCATCGAAGCCCTGCTCGACCCCGGCTCGCCCTTCCTCGAGATCGCGCCGCTGGCCGCAGAAGGCCTCTACGACGGGGCTGCGCCCGCGGCCGGGATGATCTGCGGCATCGGCAACGTGCACGGCCAGCAGGTGGTCGTGGTCGCCAACGACGCCACGGTGAAGGGCGGCACCTACTTCCCGATGACGGTCAAGAAGCACCTGCGGGCGCAGGAAATCGCGCTGGAAAACCGCCTGCCCTGCGTCTACCTCGTGGATTCCGGCGGTGCCTTCCTGCCGCTGCAGGACGAAGTGTTCCCGGACCGGGAGCACTTCGGCCGCATCTTCTACCACCAGGCGCGGCTGAGCGGCCTCGGCATCCCGCAGATCGCCGTGGTGATGGGCAGTTGCACCGCTGGTGGTGCCTACGTGCCGGCGATGTGCGACGAATCGATCATCGTCAAGGAACAGGGCACGATCTTCCTCGGCGGCCCGCCGCTGGTGAAGGCCGCGACCGGCGAAGTGGTCGACGCCGAGGCGCTGGGCGGCGCCGACGTGCACACCCGCATCTCCGGCGTGGCCGACCACTACGCCGAGGACGACCGCCACGCGCTGGCCATCGCCCGCGACGTGCTGGCGCACCTGAATCGCAAGAAGTCGCCGACGGTGGCGGTGCAGCCGATCCGCGAGCCGCTCTACCCCGCCGAACAGCTCTACGGCGTGGTGCCGAAGGACACCCGCAAGCCCTTCGACATCCGCGAGGTGATCGCGCGGCTCGTCGACGGCAGCGAGTTCCAGGAGTTCAAGGCGCGCTACGGCACCACCCTGGTCTGCGGCTTCGCCCACCTGCACGGTTATCCCGTGGGCATCGTCGCCAACAACGGCATCCTGTTCGCCGAGAGCGCGCTGAAAGGCGCGCACTTCATCGAGCTGTGCAACCAGCGCGACATCCCGCTGGTCTTCCTGCAGAACATCACCGGCTTCATGGTCGGCAAGAAGTACGAGAACGCCGGCATCGCCAAGGACGGCGCGAAGATGGTCACCGCGGTCGCCTGCTCGCACGTGCCGAAGTTCACCGTGGTGATCGGCGGCAGCTTCGGCGCCGGCAACTACGCGATGTGCGGCCGCGCCTACGGGGCGCGCTTCCTGTGGATGTGGCCGAACGCGCGCATCTCGGTGATGGGCGGCGAGCAGGCCGCCAGCGTGCTGGCGACGGTGAAGCGCGACGGCCTCGAGGCCGCCGGCAAGGCTTGGAGCGCCGAGGAGGAGGAAGCCTTCAAGGCGCCGATCCGCGAGCAGTATGAGACCCAGGGCAGCCCGTACTACGCGACCGCGCGGCTGTGGGACGACGGCATCATCGATCCGGCCGACACCCGCCGCGTGCTCGGCCTCGCGCTGTCCGCCGCCTTGAACGCACCGATCGAACGCACCACCACCACCGAGCAGCGCTACGGCGTGTTCCGGATGTGATCCGAGCGGAGTCCCGATGTCCTCACCGATCGACCTTCAGCACCGTGGCGCCGTGGCCTGGCTCTCGCTGGCCCGCCCCGGGGTGCACAACGCCTTCGACGCCGACCTGATCGCCGCACTCAACGCCGCGCTCGATACGCTGGCTGCCGACGACGGCGTGCGCGCAGTCGTCCTGACCGGCCAGGGCAGCACCTTCTCGGCCGGCGCCGACCTGCACTGGATGCGCGGTATGGCGAGCGCCAGCGAGGCCGAGAACCTCGCCGACTCGCTCGAACTTGCGCGGCTGATGCGCGGCTTGAACTTCTTCCCGAAGCCGACCATCGCCCGCGTCAACGGCTCGGCCTACGGCGGCGGCGTCGGGCTCGTGGCCTGTTGCGACATCGCCATCGGCGTCGAGGGTGCGAAGTTCTCGCTGTCCGAAGCCAAGCTCGGCCTGGTGCCGGCGGTGATCTCGCCCTACGTGGTGGCCGCCATCGGCGCACGGCAGGCTCGCAAGCTGTTCCAGACGGCGGAAGTCTTCGAAGCGCCGGAAGCACAGCGCATCGGCCTGCTGCACCGCTGCGTGCCCGCCGCCGAACTCGACGAGGCGGTCGAGCGCGAGTTGCACTGGCTCGGCAAGGGCGGTCCGATCGCGCAGAGGGAGGCCAAGACGCTGGCCCTGCGCATGGGCGGCATGAGCCGCGAGGATGCCGAACGCATCGACACCGCGAACGCCCGGTTGATCGCCCGCCTGCGTGTCTCGCCGGAAGGCCAGGAGGGCATCGGGGCCTTCCTCGACAAGCGCGCGCCGCGCTGGGTGAGCGCCTGATGTTCCACACCGTCCTCATCGCCAACCGAGGCGAGATCGCCTGCCGCGTCATTCGCACCGCGCGCAAGCTCGGGATCCGCACCGTCGCCGTCTACTCCGACGCCGATGCCGACGCCCAGCACGTGCGCCTCGCCGACGAGGCCCACCGCATCGGCGGACCGGCCCCCGGCGACAGCTACCTCAGAGGCGAGGCCATCCTCGAGGTGGCGAAGCGCAGCGGCGCGCAGGCCATCCATCCCGGCTACGGCTTCCTTTCGGAGAACGCCGATTTCGCCGACGCGGTGGCCGCGGCCGGCATCGCCTTCGTCGGCCCCTCCGGCGCCTCGATGCGCAAGATGGGCAGCAAGGCCGGCGCCAAGGAGCTGATGCGCGCGCATGGCGTGCCGGTGGTGCCCGGCTACACCGGCGAGGACCAGGACCCGGCGCGCTTGCAGCGCGAGGCCGACGCCATCGGCTACCCGCTGATGATCAAGGCCGCGCACGGCGGCGGCGGCAAGGGCATGCGCATCGTGCGCGCCTCCGCCGATTTCGCCGCGGCACTGGAGAGCTGCCAGCGAGAGGCCAAGAACGCCTTTGGCCGCGACCGCGTGCTGCTGGAGCACTACGTCGAGAAGCCGCGGCATATCGAGATCCAGGTGTTCGCCGACACCCACGGCCACACCCTGCACCTCAACGAGCGCGAGTGCTCGGCGCAGCGCCGCTACCAGAAGGTGGTCGAGGAATCGCCCTCGCCCTTCCTGACGCCGGAACTGCGGGTGGCGATGGGTGCCGCCGCCGTGCAGGCGGCGAAGGCCATCGACTACGTCAACGCCGGCACCGTCGAGTTCATCGTCGCGCCGAGCGGCGAGTTCTGGTTCATGGAGATCAATACGCGCCTGCAGGTCGAGCACCCGGTGACCGAACTCGTGACCGGGCTGGACCTCGTGGAGCTTCAGCTGCGCGTCGCCGCCGGCGAGCCCCTGCCCTTCACGCAGGCCGATGTGCGCCAGCATGGCCACGCCATCGAGCTGCGCCTGTACGCGGAAGACCCGGCGGCCGGCTTCCTGCCCGGCTCCGGCAGGCTGGAGCGCCTGCGCCTGCCGGCGCCATCGGCCCATGTCCGCATCGATGGCGGCGTGGTGGAAGGCGATACGGTGACGATCTTCTACGACCCGATGATCGCGAAGCTCGTTGTCTGGGACGAGGACCGCCCGCGCGCGCTGGCGCGGCTACGCGAGGCGCTGGCCGAGTGCGACATCCGCGGGCCGAAATCGAACATCGCCTTCCTCGAAGCGCTGGTGCGGCACCCGAGCGTGGTCGGGGGCACGATCGACACCGGCTACCTCGACCGCGCGCTCGACGAGGTGCTGAAGGCCCCGACAACGCCATCCGCACCGCTGCTGGCGCTGGCCGCCGTCGGGCTGTTGTTGCACGACGAAGAGGCCCAGCGCCGTTGCGCCGCCGCCGGCCCCGACCCGACCTCGCCCTGGGCGATCGCCGACGGCTGGCGCCTCGGCCACGGCGGCGCGCGCCGTCTGGTGCTCGAGGTCGCCGGCATTCGCCGGGTCTTGAGCGCGAGCGGCCACGGCGGCGATTACGCGATCCACCTGCATGCCGATGGCGGAGCCCCGGACCGCGCCACGACGACGACCACCATTCGCGTCGAAGGCCTGCGCATCGGCGACGACGGCCACGCCTCGGCGCGCATCGAGGGCGTCGGCCACGGCGTCCGCCTGCAGGTCGAGCCCGGCGGCGTGCTGCTGCACGACGGCACGCAACGCTGGTGGATCGAACGCCTCGGCGCCTACGCCTTTGCCGGCAAGGCCGGCGCGGGCGGCGACGGCACGCTGAAGGCGCCGATGCCCGGCCGCATGGTGCTGGTGAAGGTGCAGGCCGGCGACAGCGTGGCCGAAGGCCAGGAATGCGCGGTGATGGAAGCGATGAAGATGGAGCTGAGCCTCAAGGCTCCGCGCGCCGGAACGGTGAAGGAGGTGCGTGCCGTCGCGGGCGATTTCGTCGAGGCCGAGGCCGTGCTGGTGGTGCTGGAATGAGTACCGCCCACGTCCACGCGCCTCCGCCCGAGTTCGTCCGCATCGTCGAGGTCGGTCCGCGCGACGGCCTGCAGAACGAGAAGGTGCAGGTCGCCACCGCCGACAAGATCGCGCTGATCGAGAAACTCGCCGCGACCGGCCTCTCCACGGTCGAGGCCACCGCCTTCGTCAGCCCGAAGTGGGTGCCGCAGATGGCCGACGCCGCCGAGGTCTATGCCGGCATCGCCAAGCGCGAGGGCGTGCGCTACCCGGTGCTGGTGCCCAACCTGCAGGGCTACGAGCGTGCCCGTGCCGTCGGCGTGGCCGAGATCGCCGTCTTCGGCGCGGCCTCCGAGGCCTTCAGCAAGGCGAACATCAATGCCAGCATCGCCGAGTCGCTGGAGCGCTTCGCCCCGGTCCTCGAGGCCGCGAAGCGCGACGGCGTGGCGGTGCGCGGCTACGTCTCGACGGTGCTGGGCTGCCCCTACCAGGGCGAGGTGCCGGTGCGTGATGTCGTGCGCGTGGCCAAGGCCCTGCACGCCATGGGCTGCTACGAAATCTCGCTGGGCGACACCATCGGCACCGGCACGCCGCGCAAGGCCCGCGCCATGCTCGAGGCGGTCGCCGGCGAGGTGCCGATGGCGGCACTCGCCGTGCATTTCCACGACACCTACGGCCAGGCCGTCGCCAATGTCGCCGCCTGCCTCGAAGCCGGCGTGCGCGTGGTCGACGCCGCCGTGTCGGGCACCGGCGGCTGCCCGTATGCAAAGGGCGCCTCGGGCAACGTCGCCACCGAGGACATCGTCTACCTGCTCGACGGCATGGGTTTCCGCCACGGCGTCGATCTTGACGCACTCATCGCCACCGGCCGCCGGCTGTCGTCGAAGTTGGGCCGCGAGAGCATGAGCAAGGTGAACCGTGCACGCCCATGAATCCCTGCGCGCGGCCGTGGCCTACGCCGGCCGTCGCCCGATGCCCCGGGACGGACTTCCGCCCGAGGAGCACGAACTGCCGATCGTCCCCGGCGAACGCCTGCTGGTCGGCGATGCCGTGGCGGGGCGGCGCTGGTGCTATTCCACCCGCGGCGATGCCGGTTGGGTGCACGACGAGGACCTCATTCGCGTCGAGGATGCCCCGCGCTTCCTGATCCGGCCGATTGCGCCGGCCGACGATGCGGCGGTGGCGGCGATCATCCGCACGGTGATGCCGGAGTTCGGCGCCGATGGCCCCGGTTTCGCCATCCACGACCCGGAAGTCGCGGCCATGCACGCGGCCTACGCGCGCGAGGGAGCCGCCTACTTCGTGATCGAGCGGGAAGGCCGGGTGCTGGGCGGCGGCGGCGTGGCCCCGCTGGATGGCGTGGCCGGCACCTGCGAGTTGCGCAAGATGTATTTCCTCCCGGCCCTGCGCGGACTGGGTGCCGGCACCGCGCTGATCGGCCGATGCCTGCTGGCCGCCCGCCTGCTCGGTTACCGCCGCTGCTACCTCGAGACGCTGACCGGCATGGACGCGGCGCAGGCGCTCTACGAGCGCGCCGGCTTCCAACGCATCGAAGCGGCGCTGGGCGCCACCGGTCACCATGGCTGCGACCGCTTCTTCCTGCGGGCGCTGTAGTACTGCGGCACGCCGAACGCATTGGGCGACCAGCGGGCTTCGGATAAAATCCCGCGTCCCTTTCGGAGCCTGCCATGCAACTCGACTCTGTCCGCGCCGTCGTCACCGGCGGCGCCTCCGGCCTCGGCCTCGCCGTGGCCAAGTTCCTCGTCGCGAACGGCGGCAAGGTCGCCCTGTTCGACCTCAACGCCGAACGCGGCGCGGCCGCGGTGGCCGAACTCGGCACCGGCAATGCGCACTTCTTCCGCACCGACGTCAGTGACGAGGCCGGCGTGGCGACCAACATGCAAGCGGCGAAGGACGCGATGGGCGGCCTGAACGCCGCGATCAACTGCGCCGGCATCCTCGGTTCGGGTCGCGTGCTCGGCAAGGAGGGGGCGATGCCGCTCGCCACCTTCGCCAGTACCGTGATGGTGAACCTCGTCGGCAGCTTCAACGTGGCCAAGGCCGCGGCGGCGCTGATGCAGGGCAACGAGCCGGGTGAGGACGGCGAGCGCGGCGTCATCGTCCACACCGCCTCGGTGGCGGCCTTCGAGGGCCAGATCGGCCAGGCCGCCTACGCCGCCAGCAAGGGCGGCGTGGTCGGCATGACCCTGCCGATGGCGCGCGAGTTCGCCCGCATCGGCGTGCGCGTCATGACCATCGCGCCGGGCGTCTTCCACACCCCGATGGTCGATGGCATGCCCGAGGCCGTCTACCAGAGCCTCTGCGCCCAGGTGCCCTACCCCTCGCGCCTCGGCAAGCCGGAGGAGTTCGCGGAAACCGTGGGCTTCATCCTGCGCACCCGCTACCTCAACGGCGAGACCCTCCGCATCGATGGCGCCATCCGCATGCAGCCGAAGTAAGGACACCCCATGAAGGCTTTCGAGATCAAGAAGGGCAATGTCGTCGAGCACAACGGCGGCGTCTGGCAGATCCGCGACATCGAGCGCAGCGCGCCGCAGGGCCGTGGCGGCAACGTCACCTACCGCTTCACGATGTACTCGGTGCCGGGCGGCACCAAGCTCGACCTCTCCCTGCGCGCCGACGACGAGCTGAAGGAAGTCGACCTGGTGCGCCGTGCGGCCAGCTTCTCGTACAAGGACGGTGAGGCCTTCGTCTTCCTCGACGACGAGGACTTCACCCCGTACACGCTCGACCCGGACGCCATCGGCGAGGCCGCCGGCTTCATCACCGACGGCTTGACCGGCTGCTACATCCAGACCATCGACGATGCCCCGGTCGCCCTGCAGCTTCCGGCCACGGTGACGCTGGAAGTGGTCGACACGCCACCGGAGCTGAAGGGCGGCACCGCCACCAAGCGCCCGAAGCCGGCGAAGCTCAGCACCGGGATCGAGATCATGGTCCCCGAGTACATCGGCAACGGCGAGAAGGTGCTGATCAACACCGCGACCGGCGAGTACTCAGGCAGAGCGTGAGACGATGAAATCCACCGCCTACTTCCAGCGGGTGATCCTGCTGGCCGACGGCGAGACCGTGCACAATGCGTTTTTCGACCGGGATTTCCAACCATGAAAATCAAGTACTTCACGGAAACCGACACCTTGTACATCGAGTTCTGCCAGTCCGCGGTGGTCGAGACGCGGGACATGGATGAGAACACGCAGATCGATCTCGATGCGGAAGGAAACCTTTGCGCCTTGACCATGGAGCATGCCAGCCGGCGTGCCGATGTCCCGGCGTTCTCGTTCGAACAGATCGCTGCCTGAGCACATCGCGATGTCCGAACTCCCCTCCCCGCCGCTTCCTGTCCGCGCGCCCTCGCTGCTGCAGGCCCTGCTGCCCATCCTCGTGCTGGTGCTGCTGCTGGCCGGCGGCGTCGCCCTGTTCGGCGCGGACGCCGCCTTCGGCGCGAACCAGGTGGCCCTGGTGCTGGCGGCCGCGGTGGCGGCGCTGGTCGGCTGGCGCAACGGTCTCGGCTGGGATGAATTGCAGGCCGGCATCGTCCATGGCGTGGGGCTGGCCATCGGCGCCATCTTCATCCTGCTCGCGGTGGGCGCGCTGATCGGCTCCTGGATCCTCGCCGGCATCGTGCCGACTCTGATCCACTACGGCCTCATGGTGCTCGACCCGAACTGGTTCTACCCGGCGGCGGCCCTGCTCTGCGCCGTCGTCGCCATGACCATCGGCAGTTCGTGGACCACCGCCGGCACCCTCGGCGTGGCCCTGATGGGCGTGGCCGGCGGCCTCGGCATGGACCCCGCCATCACCGCCGGCGCGGTGATCTCGGGCGCCTACTTCGGCGACAAGATGTCGCCACTCTCCGACACCACCAACCTCGCCCCGGCGGCCGCCGGCAGCGAATTGTTCGCGCACATCCGCCACATGACCTGGACCACCTTGCCGAGCTTCGCGCTGGCGGTACTCGGCTTCGCCCTGATCGGCGGAACCGCGGATGGGGCGGTGCCGGCGGTCGGCGACCTCTCGGCGAAGATGCGCGAGCACTTCACGCTCGGGCCGCACCTGTTGCTGCCGCTGCTCGTGGTGCTGGTGATGGCGGCGCGCAAGGTGCCGGCCCTGCCGACCATCCTCGCCGGCGCCCTGCTCGGCGCGGTGTTCGCCGTGATCTTCCAGCCGCAGGCGGTGAAGGCGCTGGCCGGCGAGGGCGTGGAAGGCGGCGTGGCCCTGGTCAAGGGCGCCTGGATGGCCCTGTTCGGCGGCTTCAAGCTGGAGTCCGGCGTCGCCGCGGTCGATTCCCTGCTGAGCCGCGGCGGCATGAGCAGCATGCTCAACACCGTCTGGCTGATCCTCTGCGCCATGGCCTTCGGCGCGGTGATGGAGAAGGCCGGCCTGCTGGAGCGCCTGATCCGCAGCGTGCTGGCCGCCGCGAAGAGCACCGGCTCGCTGATCGCCTCGACCCTCGTCACCGCCTTCGGCACCAACATCGTCACCGCCGACCAGTACATCGCCATCGTGCTGCCCGGCCGGCTCTACCGCGGCGAGTACCAGAAGCGCGGCCTCGCCCCGGTCAACCTGTCGCGGGCCCTGGAGGACGCCGGCACCCTGACCTCGCCGCTGGTGCCATGGAACACCTGCGGTGCCTACATGGCGGCGACCCTCGGCGTGGCCACGCTGGAGTACCTGCCCTACGCGCTGTTCAACCTGATCAACCCGCTGCTCGCCCTGGTGCTCGGCTACCTCGGCTTCAAGGTGCTGCGCTTGGCCGCCGAGCAGGCCAAGGGGGCCGAAACCGCCCCGCGGCCCTGAGCGGAGCGGCACGATGCCCACGGCCATCGTCCTGCTCGCGCTGCTCTGGTGGGTGGTTTCCGGCGGCGCGGCCTCTTCGTGGCTGATCGGCCTGCCGGCCATCGGCGTGGCGGCCTGGCTGCTGCGTGGCCCGCTGCACGCACGCTCCTGGCGCCTCGGGCTCGGCGGCAGCCTGCGACTCGCCGGGTACTTCCTCTACGGTTCGCTGCGAGGCGGGCTGGACGTGGCGGGACGGGTCCTGGCACGGCGGCCGCGGGTCGCGCCCGGCCTGCTGCATCATCGCTGGAACCTTCCGGACGACGGCCTCTCCCGTCCACTGTTCGTGCTGAGCATGAGCCTGCTACCCGGCACGCTGGTCGCCCGGTTCGATGACGAAGGCTTGCTGATCCACACCCTCGACACACGGCTGCCGATCGATGCCGAGGTGGACACGCTGGAGCGCCTGATCCGCGCCGCCGTCCGCGATGCGCGTCCGGCGGCCCAAGGTACGGGGGCGTGACATGGCGGCGGCGCTCTGGGCCATGGCCGGCCTCGTCCTGTTCAGCCTGGTGGTCGGTTTGCTGCGGGTGGAACGCGGGCCGGGGCCGGGCGATCGCCTGATCGCCGCGCAACTGCTCGGTTCGGGGGCGGTGGCGATCCTGCTGCTGCTCGCCTTCGCCACCGGCGAAGCGGCCCTGGTCGATGCCGCCCTGGTGCTCGCCCTGCTCGCCGGCGTGGCCCTGGTGGTCTTCGTTCGGCGCGGCGGCGGTGGCGAGGCGCCATGAACGCGCTCGATGCCCTTTCCTTGCTGCTGGTCGGTGCCGGTGCCGGGTTCTTCCTCGTCGGCAGCATCGGACTCCTGCGCCTGCCGGACCTGCTCTCGCGCCTGCATGCGCTGACCAAGGCCGACAACCTCGGGTTGGGCCTCGTCGTCGCGGGCCTTGCGCTGCAGGCCGAGAGCCTGCGCCAGGTGCTGCAACTGGGGCTGGTCTGGGCACTGGTGCTGTTCTCCGGTTCCATCGCCTGCTACCTGCTGGCGCATGCCGAGACCGCATCCACTCCCGTCGAGCCGGAGACGCGCGATGGCGAGTGAAGTGCAGGCCTTCGACCTGCTGCTCGCCGTCCTGCTGCTCTGGCTTGCCTGGCGGGCACTCGCCAGCGCGGACCTGTTCAAGGCGGTGGTGCAGTACATCGTCTTCGGCCTGCTGCTGGCTCTTGCCTGGATCCGCCTTGGCGCACCGGACGTGGCGCTCGCCGAGGCGGCGATCGGGGCCGGCCTCGCCGGTGCGCTGCTGCTCGATACCCTCGCCCGCATCGGCCGGGCCGGGGTGCGCGACGAGGCACGCCCGCTGCGCCTCACCCGCCGGCGGGCCGGGGTGGCCTTGGCCGTGGTCGGGCTGGCGGCCGCGCTGGTGGCCGTCCTACTCGCCTTGCCTCCCGCCATGCCGGGCCTCTCCGCCGAAGCGATGGCTCAACTTGAACGAAGTGGCGTCAGCAACCCGGTCACCGCCACGCTGCTGAACTATCGTGCCCACGACACCCTGCTCGAGATCGGAGTGCTGTTGCTGGCGGTGCTGGGGGTCTGGGTGCTCGACGCCGAACCACGGCTCGACCAAGCGGAGGCCCCTGCCCCGCTGCACTGGCTGGTGCGGGTGCTGCTGCCGCTCGCGGTGGTGGTGGGCGGCTACCTGCTCTGGGTCGGGGCGCATGCGCCGGGCGGGGCCTTCCAGGGCGGTGCCCTGCTCGCGGCCGGCGGCGTGCTGCTGCATCTGGCGCGACCCTTCGCGCTCGGCAGCGGCTGGCTCGTGCGCCTGGCGGCGGTGGGCGGCTTCGCGGTGTTCCTGCTGGTGGGGTTGGCGATGCTGCTGCTCGGCGGCGGCTTCCTGCACTTCCCGCCCGGGCAGGCCGGGACCTGGATCCTGCTGATCGAGACCGCGGCGATGCTCTCGATCGCCCTGATGCTGGTGGTGCTCTTCGTCGGCCGCAGCCGGGGGGCGGGATGAGCCTCGCCCTGCTCTACGGGCTGGTCGGCGTCGGGCTGGTGGCGATGGGGCTGTACGCCGCGCTGGCTGCCCGCCACCTGCTGCGCCGGCTGCTCGGCTTCAACGTCCTGGGCGCCGGCGTGTTCATGCTGTTCATCGCCCACGCGACGCGCGCCGTCGACGCGGCCGGCCGGCCCGACCCGGTGCCGCATGCGCTCGTCATCACCGGCATCGTGGTCGCCGTCAGTGCCACCGCGCTGGCGCTCGCCCTGCTGCGGCGATTGCACGCACGGCATGGCCGTCCGACCCTGCCCGAGGACCGTGAGGGTTGAACGCCGAATCGACCCTGCTCGCCCTGCTGGTGCTGCCCCTGCTGGCGGCCGTGCTCTCGCTACTGGTCGGTCGCCGGTGGCTCGGATGGCTCGGCATGCTGGTGGCCTTGCTGCTCGTGGTGCTGGCCGTCCGCTTCGCCCTGCAGGTCGCGGCCGGCGGTGCGGTGGCCGTGGCGATCGGCGGCTGGGCACCGCCGCTGGGCATCGCCCTGCGCGCCGACGGCCTCAGCGCCTTCATGCTGCTCGTGCAATCGGTGGTGGGGCTCGGCGTGCATGCCTACGCGCTGGCCTACTTCGCCCCGGCCCGGCGGGCGTTCTGGGCGGCCGGCTGGCTGCTCTGGGGGGCGTGCCATGCGCTCTACCTCTCCGGCGACGTGTTCAACCTCTACGTCACGCTGGAGCTGGTCGGCTTGGGTGCCGTGGCCCTCGTGGTGCTGGGCGGTTCCGGCACCGTCGCCGCCGCCCTGCGCTACCTGCTGCTCGCGCTGGTGGGTTCCATGCTCTACCTGCTCGGCGTGGTCGTGCTCTACCTCGAACACGGCAACCTCGACCTGCAGGCCCTCGGCACCCTCGTCCAGCCGGGCCTTGCCAGCAGCGTGGCGGCGGCCACGATGACGCTCGGCCTGCTCCTCAAGGCGGCCGTGTTCCCGCTGCATGTCTGGCTGCCGCCGGCCCACGCCGCGGCGCCGGCGCCGGTTTCCGCCTTGCTCTCGGCCCTGGTGGTCAAGGCGGCGCTCTACCTGGTCGTGCGCCTCTGGACCGGCCTGTTCGGCGAGTTGCCTGCCGCCGGGGTGGCCTTGTCCCTCCTCGCCGGGCTGGGCGCGGCCGCGCTGTTCTGGGGCGGCGTGCAGGCCCTGCTGCAGACCCGCTTGAAGCCGATGATCGCCTACTCGACGGTGGCGCAGATCGGCCTGCTGGCCCTGGTGCTGCCCCTGCTGCAGGGCGGCGCGGTGGCCTGGAACGGACTGATGCTGCTGGTGGCGGCCCATGCGCTCGCCAAGTCGGCGCTGTTCCTGTGCGCCGGCGTCGTGCAACGCCAGTACGGCCATGACCGCATCGCCGGCCTCGGCGGTGTCGGCATGCAGCTGCCGCTGACGGCGACGGCTTACTTCGTCGCCGCCGTCAGCCTGGTCGGCCTGCCGCCGACGATGGGCTTCTTCGGCAAGTACCTGCTGCTGGAGGCGGCGATCGCCCAGTCGCGGCCGATGATCGCCGCGGCCCTCGTCCTCGGCAGCCTGCTCACGGCGGCCTACCTGCTGCGCCCGCTGGCCCTCGGCTTCACCGAGGCTGCGACGAGGCAAGCGCCGCGCACGGCCGGCCTCGGCCTGCAGTTGCCGGGCCTGCTGCTGGCGCTCGCCGCCCTGCTGGCCCTGCTGGTCGGGGCCGGCACGCCGCTCTGGCGGCTGCTCGCGGTGGGAATGCCGGCATGAGCGGAGAGGCACTGTTGCTCTTGGCGGTGGTGGCGAGTTCCCTGCTGCCGGGCCTGCTGATCTTCTTCCTGCCCGAGGACCGGCACCACCTGCGCAGCCTGCTCAACCTTGCCGGCGCCCTCGCCAAGCTCGGGCTGGTCGGCCTGCTGCTGCACGGGGTGGCCGCGGGGGCGAGTTTCGAGGCGCGCCTCGCCGTGCTGCCCGGCACCGAGCTGGTGCTGCGCGCCGATGCCACCGGCTTGATGTTCATGACCCTCTCGGCCCTGCTCTGGCTGCTGACCACGGTCTACGCCATCGGCTACCTCGAGGGTTCGCCGCACCGCAGCCGCTTCTTCGGCTTCTTCAGCCTGTGCGTGACGGCCACGGCCGGCATCGCGCTCGCCGGAAACCTGCTCACGCTGTTCGTCTTCTACGAACTGCTGACCCTCGTGACCTACCCGCTGGTCGTGCACCGCGGCACGCCGGCGGCACTGGCCGCCGGCCGCACCTACCTCTTCTACACCCTGCCGGCCGGGGCGTTGCTCCTGCTCGCGGTGGTGGTCGAGAAGGGGCTGGCCGGCGGGCAGGATTTCAGCGCCGGGGGCTACCTGGCACCCTTCGCCGCCACGCACGGCACCCTGCTCACCGGCCTCTTCGTGCTGCTGGTGGCCGGTTTCGGGGTCAAGGCCGCGCTGCTGCCCCTGCACGGCTGGCTGCCGAAGGCGATGGTGGCCCCGGCACCGGTTTCCGCCCTGCTGCATGCGGTGGCGGTGGTCAAGGCCGGGGCCTTCGCGCTGCTGCGGGTGGTGCACGAAGTCTTCGGCGTCGAGCTGGCGCAGCAACTCGGCGTGCTGGCGCCGCTCGCCCTGCTCGCCGCGGCGACCATCCTCTACGGTTCGGTCATGGCCTTGCGCCAGGACGAACTGAAGAAACGGCTCGCCTACTCCACCGTCAGCCAGGTGGCCTACATCGTGCTCGGCATCGCCCTCGCCAGCCCGGTCGCGCTGGTGGGTGCCCTGGTGCACCTGGTCCACCAGGGCCTGATGAAGATCACCCTGTTCTTCGCGGCCGGCAACTACGCCGAGACGCTCGGCCTCCATCACGTGCACGAACTGGACGGGCTGGGCCCGCGCATGCCGCTCACCAGCGCGGCGTTCACGGTCGGTGCGCTCGGCATGATCGGCGTGCCGCCGGTGGCCGGCTTCGTGAGCAAGCTCCACCTCGGGGCCGGGGCGATCGACGCCGGCCACGGCGGGCTGGTGGTGGTGCTCGTGCTCTCGGGGCTGCTCAATGCCGCCTACTTCCTGCCGATCCTGCATCGACTCTGGTTCCGGCCCCTGCCCGCCACCGCCACCGCGACCACAACCGGGCCAGCCCGCGAGGCCATCGGCCTGCTGTTGGTGCCGACGGCGCTGACCGCACTGCTCTCGCTGCTGGTCGGGGTGTTCGCGGCCTCGGCGTGGAGCCCGCTCGGTTGGGCCTCGGCCATCGTCGGAGGCGGCGATGATCCTTGACCCCCTTCCCGCGCTCGCCCTCGGCCTGATCGCGGTGCTGCTGCCCCTGCTGTCCGCCCTGTTGCCGGGACGCGACCGCCCGCTGGCCCTGCTGCCGCTCGCCGCCGTGCCGGCCCTCCTGCTCGCGCTCCTCGCGCCTTCCGGCTCGGTCGACCTGCCTGGGCTGTTCCTCGGTGCCCGGTTCGGTCTCGGGGACGGCATGCGCGGCGTGCTGCTGTTCTCGGCGCTGCTGTGGCTGGCGGCCGGCCTCCACGCCTGCGGCTACCTGCGGGACGATCCGCGCCGCGACCGCTTCCGCCGCTTCTGGTGCGCGGCCCTGACCGGCAACATCGGGCTGCTGCTCGCCCAGGACATGGCGAGTTTCGCGGTGTGCTTCACGCTGATGGGCCTCTCGGCCTACGGGTTGGTGGTGCACGCCGGAACACCGGCGGTCCGCCGGGCCGGCAGGGTCTACCTCGCCCTGGTGGTTCTCGGCGAAGTGCTGCTGTTCGCGGCCATCGTGCTGCTCTGGCAGTCGAGCGGCAGCCTGCTGTTCGCCGACCTCCACCGGGTGGCACTGGCACCGGCGGAGGGGGCGGTCGGCATCGCGTTCGCCTGCGTGGTGCTGGCCTTCGGCATCAAGGCTGGCCTGCTGCCCTTGCACGTCTGGTTGCCGCTCGCCCACCCGGCGGCACCGACGCCGGCCAGCGCGGTGCTGTCGGGGGCCATGATCAAGGCCGGGCTGGTCGGTTGGCTGCACTTCCTCCCCGCCGGGGGGAGCATGCCGATCGTCTCCACGATCGGCGAAGGGCTGCTCGCGGCCGGCCTGCTCGGGGCTTTCGCCGGCGTGGTGCTCGGCCTGCTGCAGCGCGAGGCCAAGGCCGCGCTCGCCTATTCCAGCATCAGCCAGATGGGCCTCATCACGGTGGCGGTGGGAGCGGCACTCGCGCGGCCGGAATCCGCGCCGGCGTTGCTGGCGGCGGCGCTGCTCTACGCCTTCCACCACGGGCTGGCGAAAGCCGGGCTGTTCCTCGGGGTGAGTCTGGCCGGTGCCGGTTCGCAAGCATGGCGCCGACTGTGGTGGGCCGGCATGGTCCTGATGGCGCTGTCCCTGGCGGGTGCGCCGTTCACCAGCGGCCAGCTGGCGAAAACCGCCCTGAAATCCGCACTGCCGGCGGACTGGACGATGCTGCCCCTGCTGCTCGGGCTGGCGGCGAGCGGCACCCTGCTGCTGATGGCGCGCAGTCTCGCCCTGATGCACCGGCCCGACGCCGCGCCGCGCCGTTCCCGGCCGTGGTCGGAATGGCTGGGCTGGAGCCTGCTGCTGGGGCTCGGCATGTCCGCGGCCTTCTGGCTGACCCCCGGGGCGGGCGTCGACGGACAGAGCCTCTGGCCGCTGCTGCTCGGGGCGCTCGTGCTGCTGCTGGCCCTGGCCATCCGGCGGCATGCTCCGTCCATCCCCTTGCCGCGGGTACCGCCCGGCGATCTGCTGGCGCTCGCCCCGATGCTGGGCCGCGGCCTGCACCGGTGGTGGCCACGCGACTCGGCGGCCAAGCCCGCCCCGGCACGCCGCGAGGGCATGCCGGGATGGCGGCGGGGGATCGTCCGGCTGCGTCGGGCCGAGCCGTGGCTGGCGCGCTATGTCGGCGTGGCGGCAGCCCTGCTCGGGCTGGCGCTGGCCGCAGCGGGGTTCGCCCGGACGGCTTGAGCGGGGCCATCAGGCCGGCGGAGACTCCTCGACGTCGGGGTCCGGGCCGAGGTCGCCCAGCAGCCGCTGCGCGATCTCGGGCTCCAGCGCCTCGACGCCCTTCAGCCGCTTCTCGATAGCGCGGGTGCGGGTGCCGGCCTCGGCCAGGGTGTTGCCGACCGTGCCGATCTGCTTCTGCACCTTGTCGAGCACCGAGCCGAACTTGCCGAATTCGGTCCGCACCGCGCCCAGCACCTGCCAGACCTCGGAACTGCGCTGCTCGATCGCCAGGGTGCGGAAGCCCATGCGCAGGGAGTTGAGCAGGGCCGACAGCGTGGTCGGGCCGGCGAGCACCACCCGGTGCTCGCGCTGCAGGGACTCGAACAGCCCCGGGCGACGCACCAGTTCGGCGTACAGCCCTTCGGTCGGGAGGAACAGCACGGCGAAATCGGTGCTGTGCGGCGGGGCGATGTATTTCTCGGCGATCTTCCGCGCCTCCAGCCGGATCCGCTGCTCCAGCGCCTGCCCGGCCGCGGCCGCGGCCTCGGCGTCGGCGCGCTCCTGGGCCTCGAGCAGGCGTTCGTAGTCCTCGCGCGGAAACTTGGCGTCGATCGGCAGCCAGACCGGGGCGGCGCCGTTGCCGGCACCGGGCAGCTTGACCGCGAACTCGATCCGCTCGCCGGATCCCGGGCGCACCGCCACGTTGGCGGCGTACTGCTCGGGGGTCAGCAGTTCCCCGAGGATGGCGGCGAGTTGCATCTCGCCGAACACGCCGCGGGTCTTGACGTTGCCGAGCACGCGCTTGAGGTCGCCGACACCGCTGGCGAGGTGGCGCATCTCGCCCAACCCGGCATGGACCTGCTCCAGCCGCTCGGAGACCAGCCGGAAGCTCTCGCCGAGCCGGGTTTCGAGGGTGGCATGCAGTTTCTCGTCGACCGTGGCACGCATCTGCTCCAGCCGCGCCTCGTTGCCCTGCTGGAGTTCGAGCAGCCGGGTCTCGAGGGTCTGCCGGACCTCGCCGAGGCGTGCTTCCAAGGCCTCGCGGGAGCGCGAGGACTCGGCGAGCTGCTGTTCCCGCAGGGCCAGCATGGCGCGGTCGAGGCGTTCCATGGCCTGGCCCAGTCGCTGCTCGAAGCCGTCGAAGCGGCGGCCGAGTGCCTCGGCGAGTTCGCTCCGGCTGGCCCGCTGCTCTTCGCGCAGGCCGCGCTCGCTGCGCTCGCCGGCCTCGGCGAGCCCGGCCAGGCGTCCGCCCAGGGCATCCAAGCGTTCCTCCAGGCGCCTGCCCAGACGGGACAGCGCCCAGCCGGCAGGCAAGGCCAGCAGCACCGCAAGCAGCAGTACCGCCAGCACCATCGTCGCAATCTCCCCCATCGCTTGCTGCTCCCTTCCGACCCGGCCGCGGCATGCGGCATGCGGCATGGCGGAATTCTGGCAGGTCGGCGTCTCAGGGGTTGCGACGCCGGATCACTTGGCGACCCAGACCGCGCACCAGCCCTTGGGCTCGACGCTGAAGCCGGGCAGCGGCACGCAGCCCTCGGTGGCCGGCACGAACAAGCGGCAGTTGGCGCAGTTGCTGCCGGCACGGAAGGCCGGATGGTTGGCGGCCTCGCTGGCAACCTCGACATAAGCCAGGGCGCGGGCCTTGGGGTGGTCGACCGGGATGCGTGGCAGGGTGCTGGCGTAAGCCGGCGTCGAGGCGAAACGGACGGCCAGCGGGGCGGCCGCGGCGATGGCGGCGATCTGCAGGAAACGGCGGCGATTGGTGGTGGTGTCCACGGGGCTCTCCCATCGGGTTGGCGGCGCGCAGTGTGCGACGACGCGTGTGCAGGCCGCTTGATGGAACGCAAGACGGGCGGGAATGCGTCGCATCCCGGCATTGGCTCCTTCGCCCGCGCTTGCCTACACTTGCCGGCATGAGCGCCCTGCCCTACGACCCGCATCGCCTTGCCGAAGCCGCCGGCAGCCTGGTCACGAACTGCCGCGAGCTCGCCCAGCTCGGCCTGACGCCGGCCACCAGCAGCAACTTCTCGCAGCGGCTGGACGACCGCCATTGCGCCATCACCGTGTCGGGCCGCGACAAGGGCCGGCTGGTGCAGGACGACATCATGGTCGTCGACTTCGACGGCCGCCCCGTCGCGACCGACAAGCGCCCCTCGGCGGAGACCCTGCTGCACACCCAGCTCTACCGCCGGCTCGCCGACGTCGGCTGCGTGCTGCACACCCATTCGAAAGCGCAGACGGTCGCCTCGCGGCTGTTCGCGCGTGACGGCCACATCACCTTCACGGGCTACGAGCTGCAGAAGGCCTTCCGCGGCAACGCCACCCACGAGGGCGAGGTACGGCTGCCGGTACTGCCGAACACCCAGGACATGCCGGAACTCGCCGCCCGCGTCGAGGCCGAACTCGCGCGCGGACCGCTCTGGGGCTACCTGATCGAAGGCCACGGTCTGTACGCCTGGGGCCGCGACATGGCCGAGGCTCGACGCCACCTCGACGCCTTCGAGTTTCTGATCGGCTGTGAACTCGACCTCCGGAGAATGCACCCATGAGCCGCATCCGCGTCTTCCACGACCACGATCCGACCACCGCCCTCGTCGAGACCTGCGAGCACGCCGGCATCACCTCCGAGCTTTCGCGGATCGGCGTGCGCTTCGAGCAGTGGCGGACCGATGCCACGATCGTCCCCGGCGCCCCGCAGGACGACGTCATCGCCGCCTACCGCGCCGACATCGACCGGCTGATGGCCGAAGGCGGCTACAAGGCGGTCGACGTCATCAGCCTGAACCCCGACCATCCGCAGAAGGACGCACTGCGGCAGAAGTTCCTGAACGAACACACCCACAGCGAGGACGAGGTGCGTTTCTTCGTCGCCGGCTCCGGCCTGTTCACCCTGCACGTTGGGAGCAAGGTCTACGAGGTGCTGTGCGAGGCCGGCGACCTGATCGGCGTCCCCGCCAACACCACGCACTGGTTCGACATGGGCCCGGAGCCGTTCTTCGTGGCGATCCGGCTGTTCACCAACGTCGAGGGCTGGGTGGCGAACTTCACCGGCAGCGACATCGCCCAGCGCTTCCCGCGCTACGAGCGCGGCCAGGCCCTCGCGGCCTGAGCCCGGCACGACCACCCCGGACCCGCCTTGAAGACCACCCCCACCGTCATCCTCACCGACATCGAGGGCACCACCAGCAGCATCGCCTTCGTCAAGGACGTGCTGTTCCCCTACGCCCGCGCCACCCTGCCCGGCTTCGTCGAGGCGCGCCGCCACGAGCCGGAGATCCGCCGCTGGCTCGACGCAGTGGCGCTCGAGATCGGCGAGGGCGATGACGATGACCGCGACGAGGCGGCGGTGCAGCAGTTGCTCGCCTGGATCGACGAGGATCGCAAGCACACCGCGCTCAAGGCCATCCAGGGCCTGCTCTGGCGCGAGGGCTATGCCCTCGGCGAGTACCGCGCCCACGTCTACCCCGACGCGGTCACCGCACTGCGCCGCTGGAAGGCCGCCGGGCACCCGATCCACGTCTACTCCTCGGGTTCGGTGCAGGCGCAGAAGCTGTTCTTCGCCCACTCCGACGCCGGCGACCTGACGCCGCTGTTCTCGGGCTATTTCGACACCGAGATCGGCGGCAAGCGCGATGTGGCGAGCTACCGCCACATCGCCGCCGACCTCGGTGTGGCCCCGTCCCACATCCTGTTCCTGTCCGACGTGGTCGAGGAACTCGACGCCGCCCGCGAGGCCGGCCTGCGCACCGTGCTGGTGGACCGTCGCGCCGACTACCCGGAACCGCGCACTGCGCTGGCGAACGGCCATGCGCGGGTCGAGGATTTCGGCGCCATCCAACCCTGAAGCGCGGCTGGAGTCCGTCAGGCACGCTCGGTCTCGGTAGGGCGAGCCTGTCGGCGGATCGGGCCA
>Ga0208370_100082_pt1 | contig 32153 bp, 30 predicted proteins | sample Subbio12Jun_QV11_FD_184822 | JGI IMG/M metagenome (GOLD analysis project Ga0208370, IMG submission 184822) | Serpentinite rock and fluid subsurface biosphere microbial communities from McLaughlin Reserve, California, USA -CR12Jun_QV11 (SPAdes) | ecosystem: Environmental > Terrestrial > Deep...
ACACCAGCCGATGAGCGAAGAGGGCCAGCCCGGCAGTTCGCTTTCGGCGACCGACAAGCGCGATTTCAAGCGCGAGCTGACCGAGGTCGTGCCCCATCTGCGCGCCTTTGCGCGCGGGTTGTGCGGTCGGCCCGACCTTGCCGACGATCTGGTGCAGGAAACGCTGCTCAAGGCTTGGGCCGCGCAAGACCGGTTCGAGCCCGGCACCTCGATGCGCGCATGGACCTTCGTGATCTTGCGCAACGCCTACCTTACCGACATGCGCCGCAACCGCTTTCGCGGCGAGTATGACGAAGGCGTCGCCGAACGCATCCTGACCGCGCCCGCCGGTCAGGAGGAACCGATCCATCTCTCCGACCTTCACCGCGCGCTGCTGACGCTTCCAGCCGCGCGGCGCGAGGCGCTGCTGCTGGTGGGCGCAGGGGGCTTTTCCTACGAGGAAGCGGCAGCGATCTGCGGCTGCGCGGTCGGCACGATCAAAAGCCGCGTGGGCCGCGCGCGCGCCGCGCTGACCGATATGCTGGCGAGCGGCAATATCCCCCGCCGCGCCAGCGATGACGCGGTGGCACACCGCGCGATCCTTGAGGAGCTGGACGAGGTGGCGGCAGGCAACGGGGTGAGTTCGCGGGGGTAGCGCCGGAAGGCGCGGCAATGCCGCAAGCCCGGGCGCGCCCGTTTCGTGCTCGCGGCGGGCCGGGTAAGGCAGGTTCAGCTCTTTCCCATCGCTCTGCGGCGCGCGCACCGGCGCATGGCCATCCCCCCCTATCGTGGCAGAGTGTCAACTTCGCTTTTCTGGCACAAGCTATTGTCATGATTACACAATTCTTCGGTTTTGGCGCTTGACACCGTGTCAAATTTGTCAATTTCGGTCCGCCAGCAACCGCCACCAAAAAGGCCTGCGCGCATGGCTGCGCGCAGGCCTCATTCACGCCAGACCGGTCGGTGCGTTACGCGTAGGTCCACACCGTCCCGCGCGCGAGGTTATCGCTGGCGAAGGCCCAGTTGAGCTTGTTCTCAACCACCGCGTCGAGATAGGCAGGACGCTTGTTCTGGTGATCGAGGTAGTAGGCGTGCTCCCACACGTCGAGCACCAGCAGCGGGTTGAAATCGCTGTCGGCGAGCGTGTCGGCATCGTGGGTTTCCTCGATGCTGAGCGCGCCGTCCTTCTCGGCCAGCCACACCCAGCCGCTGGCGAAGTGGCCAGCGCCGCGATCCTTGAGCTTCTGCTTGAGGTCAGCGACCGAGCCGAACGCTTCCTCGATCTTGGCGGCAAGTTCGGGCGAGGCGTCGGTGGTCTCGGGCGCGAGCGAGTGCCAGTAGAAGGCGTGGTTCCAAGTCTGCGCCGAATTGTTGAACAGGCCCTGATTGGTCCCGCGCGAGGCGGCGATGATCGCTTCGAGCGAGGCATCGGCGTGATCGGTGCCCTCGATCGCGGCGTTCATCTTGTCCACGTAGGTCTGGTGATGCTTGCCGTGGTGGAACGACAGCGTCTGGGCCGAGATCGCAGGCTCGAGCGCGGTGTCGTCATAGGGCAGCGGGGAAAGTGCGAAAGCCATGGGCAGTCCTCCAATGGTCGGGTGATGAAACTCGGGGTTGCAGCGGTCCAACGCAGATGAGAGCGAAGGGTTGCACCTTCAAGGCATGGCGCTGTCTCCGGTTTGCGGCTTGCGGTCAACCGCGCTTGTGACAGCGACGTTCATGGTGACATTGCCGAGCGTGCGCATCAGATCGGGCAGCATCTCCACCGCGACCAGCAGCGCAAGCGGTTCGACCGGGACGCCCATGGCAAGCGCGATCGGCCCGATCGACACGACAAAGCTGATCGAACCGGGCAGGCTGACAGCGCTGAGGCTGATGACGCTGGCGATCATGATCCCGGCGACAGCGACGGTCGGGGAAATGTCCACGCCTGCCAGTGCGGCGACATAATAGACCACGGCAAGGTTCATCGCCGCACTCGTCGCGCGGAACACCACCACGGCCAGCGGCAGGACGAACTCGGCGGTCGAGGGCCTGAGGTCCAGTCGCCCGGCGCTGTCGAGCATCGCGGGCAGGCTGGCGAGCGAGGACTGGGTCGAAAGCGCCACCGCCTGTGCGGGCAGTATCGCCCGCGCAAAGCGCACGAGGCCGATCCCGCCGCCCAGCACCGCCACCCCATAGGCCAGCGCCAGCACAAAGGTGCCCATCAGCGTGACCGTGACGACATAATGCCCGAGCGCCACGAACACGCCGCTCCCGCTCTGGATGCCGACGCCATAGGCCAGGGCGAAAACCCCCACGGGCGCAGCTGAGAGCACCCAGCCGATGATGAGCAGCATCGCATTGCCGAGCGCGTGGAAGAACCCCGTCAGCCGCTCGCCCTGGTCCTGCGGCAGGCGGGTGATGGCGACCGCGAACATCACGAAGAACAGCGTCAGCGGCAGCATCGCGGTCTCGGCTGCGGCGGCGACGATGTTGGGGGAGACGAGCGAGGCGAGGAAATCGAGCACGGCGGGCACCTCGCCCACCTCCGCTGGGGTCCGTGCGAGGAAGGCCTCGGCTCCGGCGGGCACCGGAAAGGCGCGCAGCAGCGCGGGCATGGCGAGGGTGGTGAAGGTGCCGCCCGCGAGCTGCGCGGCGACGAGGATCGCCAGCATCCGCCGCGCCACCGTGCCGACCCGCGCAGCAAGGATCATCTGGACGAGGCCCAGCACCAGCAGCGCGGCGACCAGCGGGATGATGGTCATCTGCAAGGCGCGCAGCCATAATCCGCCGATCAGCGCGGCGATCTCGGCAAGGGCGGCAGGCGCGCCCGCCAGCGCGCCGAAGATGCCCGCCACCAGCCCGCCGATGAGCGCGGCAAAGGTCAGCGCGACCGGCAGGCGGATCGAAACCAGCGCAAACCTGCCCTGCCGCGATGCATCGGCCTGCGTCCTGACGTTTTCCAGCAATGAAGTGTCCTTAAGCGGGCGTCTCGCCCTTCCCTTGGCGCGATAACCGCGCCAGAAGCGCGAGACAATCTTTTGGGGGCAAGGCCGCGATCATGGCACGCAAGCTGTTCGGTACCGACGGGATCAGGGGACGCACCAATTCGGGCGCGATGACCGCGCTGACCGCGATGAAGGTGGGGCAAGCGGCGGGACGCCACTTCGTGCGCGGCGGCCACCGGCACCGCGTGGTGATCGGCAAGGACACGCGCCTGTCGGGCTACATGATGGAAAGCGCGCTGGTGGCGGGCTTCACCAGCGTCGGGATCGACGTGATCATGACCGGTCCCCTGCCCACCCCCGCCATCGCGCTTCTCACCCGCGAGATGCGCGCCGATCTCGGCGTCATGATCTCGGCCAGCCACAATCCCTTCGCCGACAACGGTATCAAACTGTTCGGCCCCGATGGCTTCAAGCTGTCAGACGAGGCCGAGACCGAGATCGAGCGGCTGATGGAGACCGAGATTCCGCTCGTTCCGCCCGAGATGATCGGCCGCGCACGCCGGATCGAGGACGCGCGCGGGCGTTATATCCACGCGGTCAAGCAGTCGGTGGCGGCGGAGATCCGCTTCGACGGCCTCAAGGTGGTGGTCGATTGTGCCCACGGCGCGGCCTATCAGGTCGCCCCTTCTGCCATCTGGGAACTGGGAGCTGAGGTTGTCACGCTCGGCGTTTCGCCCAACGGCACCAATATCAACGACGGCGTCGGATCGACCGCGATCGCCGCGCTCCAGGCCAGGGTGGTCGAGGAAGGCGCCGACATCGGCATCGCATTGGACGGCGATGCCGACCGGCTGATCGTGGTGGATGAAAAGGGCCGCGCTGTCGATGGCGACCAGATCATGGCACTGATCGCCGGGCGGATGCAGGAGCGCGGCTCGTTGCGCGGCGGCGGGATCGTGGCGACGGTGATGAGCAACCTCGGGCTCGAACGCCATCTTGGCGGGCTCGGGCTCGATCTGGTGCGCGCCAAGGTCGGCGACCGCTATGTGCTCGAAGCGATGAAGGCCGGCGGCTACAATGTCGGCGGCGAGCAATCGGGCCACATGATCCTGCTCGATTACGGCACCACGGGCGACGGCACGGTGGCGGCGCTGCGGGTGCTGGCGAGCCTTGTGCGTGCGGGCAAGCCGGCGAGCGAGCTGCTGCATGTCTTTGATCCCGTCCCCCAGCTTTTGAAGAACGTGCGTTACGAGGGCGGCCAGCCGCTCGAAAATACGGCGGTCAAGGCGGTGATCGCCGAGGCCGAGACCGCGCTGGCCGGCCGGGGCCGCCTCGTGATCCGCCCCTCGGGCACGGAGCCGGTGATCCGGGTGATGGCAGAAGGCGACGACCAGCGTCAGGTCGAACAGGTGGTCGATACCATCTGCGAAGCCGTGCGCGCGGCAGTCTAGAAGGCACCGCGAAGCTAGAGATGCGACCCGCCAAAATGAATGGCCCGCCCCCCCGCATCCTGGCCATCGCCGGTTCCGACAGCTCCGGGGGAGCGGGGGTTCAGGCCGACATCAAGACGATTACCATGCTCGGCGGTTATGCCATGACCGCGATCACCGCGATCACCGCGCAGAATACCGTGGGCGTGCAGGCGGTCGCGGCAATCTCGCCCAAGATGGTCGTGCAGCAGATCGTCTCATGCCGCGACGATATCGGCATCGACGCGGTGAAGATCGGGATGCTGGCCGCGCCCGAGGTCATCGCGGCTGTGGCGGATGCGCTCGCGGATATCGCCGCGCCGGTCGTGCTCGATCCGGTGATGATCGCCACCTCGGGCGCGGCGCTGGCGGGATCGGAGGCGGTCGCCGCCCTGCGCCAGACGCTGTTCCCGCGCGCGGCGCTGATCACCCCTAACCTCCCCGAGCTCGCGCATCTCGTCGGTCGCGCCTTGCCGGGCCGCGCGGCGATGATCGCGGCGGCCGAGGAACTGGCGGGCGAATGCGGCGCGGCGGTGCTGGCCAAGGGCGGGCACGCCGAGGGCGAGCGGATCACCGATGTGCTGATCGCCCCGGGGGAACCGCCACGCCTGTTCGATCACGCCCGGATCGACACGATACACACCCACGGCACGGGCTGCACGCTTTCGTCGGCGATCGCGACGCTGCTGGGACGGGGCGAGAGCCTTGTCGGTGCGGTGGAGCAGGCGCGCCAATTCGTGTTCGAGGCGATCCGCTCGGCCCCCGGCTACGGCGCGGGAAGCGGGCCGCTCGGGCATCAGGCGGTGCGGCCTCAGACCTCGGGCCGGGGATCCCTGATCTCGTAGAAATCCGCGATGCACTCCCAGGCCTCCTCGGCCGTCTCGCACCAGGTGAACAGGTCGAGGTCGCTCTTCGAGATCGTGCCTTCCTCGGCCAGCGCCTCGAAGTCCACCACACGGGTCCAGAACTCCTTGCCGAACAGGATGATCGGGATCGGCTTCATCTTGCCGGTCTGGATAAGGGTGACGAGCTCGAAGAACTCGTCGAATGTCCCGAAGCCGCCCGGGAACACCGCGACCGCGCGGGCGCGCAGCAGGAAATGCATCTTGCGCAGCGCGAAGTAGTGGAACTGGAAGCTGAGATAGGGCGTCACATAGGGGTTGGGTGCCTGTTCGTGGGGCAGCACGATGTTGAGCCCGATCGATTCGCTTCCCGCGTCCGAGGCGCCGCGGTTGCCCGCCTCCATGATCGAGGGCCCACCGCCCGTGGTGACGACAAACTGCCTGAGGCCGTTCTCGATGATCCCCTTTGCGCTGACCAGCCGGGCGAGGGCATAGGCCTCGTCATAATATTTCGCCTTCGCTGCAAGGCGGGCGGCGACTGTCCGTTCGTATTCCGAGCCGTTCTTGGCGGCCTCGACCAGCGCCTCGGCCTGCGCCGGACTGGGGATACGGGCCGACCCGTACATCACCAGCGTCGATCCGACCCGCGCCTCGTCGAGCAGCATTTCGGGCTTCAGGAGCTCAAGCTGGAAGCGCACGGGCCTGAGCTCGTCGCGCAGCAGGAAATCGGTGTCGCGGAAGGCGAGCTTGTAGGCGGGGTGCGCGGTCTGCGGAGTGCGCTCGGGCGCGCCTTCGGCAAAGCGGGTCTCTTCGCCCGCACGGTAGAACTTGCGGTCGGTCAGGTCTTTCTCGGTCATGATCGGACCCCTAGTCAGGGGCGGTTGGGGCCGCAATAGCCTTCGCTCGGCCTGAAGCGGCGGCGCAGGCGGCAGCGGCAACAGTCCGCATCGCTGGCTTGCGGAAAGTCCGCCGCCAAACTTCGGGAAGCGAAGCCGTGCACAGAACGGTCAGCGACTTGGGCCGACGTCAAGCCGACCCACCGGCCCCCCTCAACCTGATGTCAGGCCGGGCTTCTAGAACGTCATGAACACATTGACGTTGCCGGTATGGTCGGAGCGGTCCAGCCCTTCACGAAACACGTACTGGTTGAGATAGCCCGGCACCACTTCGATACCCTTGGCGAGCGGGATCGAAACGCCGACAAAGTTGCGCCAGATCGACAGGCCGCCGCGCTGCACGCTGGTGGCATTGAGGTCGACAAAGGGCTCGGTATAGGCGACGAAGCGGTGGCCCTTCGCGCTGATCGGCACCCGCAGCTGCACGAAATTGCGGGCGCGCCACGCGGTCTCGTCGCGCTCCTCGAAGGTGCGCTGCTCCAGCCGGGTGCGCGAATCGAGCGTGGTGCCCCCCGGGGTGGTGAGCAGCCGGACGTTGAACTCCTGGTAGAAGCGGTGCTCGTTGAGCACCACCGGGCCGACCGGATCGGTCAGGATGAAGGCATAGCCCCCGCCGATGTTGACATCTCGGTTGATCCGATAGGCGACGAAAGAGCGCAGCAGCAACTGGCCGAGCCGCTCGGCATCGTTGGTAAACCGTTCCTGCGCCTCGAGCCGGACAAAGACCTTGTCGGTCACGTTGATTGTCGCGAACTGGCCGAGCCAGACATTTGCATCATCTTCGGCGGCAAGGGCGGGCGTCGCCGTGACGATTGCGGCGGCGCAGACGGCAAGAAGACGCAGTTTCATCATGGCTCATTTCACAATAGCTGGAACGCGGGCCCTGCGACCCTTCGGCAAAAGACCCGCGTTCCATCCCTACACGGGGTTTGGGTCAGGGGGAAAGAGTTATGCCCCGTTGTAGGGAACAGACGACTGGTGAACCACAATCTTGAGATCACCGGACGGCCCGCGGATATAGCCGAAGGTGTATTCCACCTTTGTCTCCGCAGTGCCGCCGACCGGCGTGAACCAGTAATTGCCCATCGCCACCGCCATGGTGCAGGCATTGTTGGTGATGCCGACATTCTTCCAGCGCACGTTGCTCCACGGCTTGATCGCGAAGCCCTTGTCCTCGGGGAAGGAGGAATTGCCGCCGACGAAGTAGGACAGCGCCGAATCGAACGAGGTGCGGAACTGGTCGACCGAGGCGAGCGTCGGCTTGAACAGGACAAGGCTGAGATCATAGGCGTAGAACCGGTTGATGTGCTCGGCGGCCGCAGCCGAGTAGTCGCCGCCTTCCTGATAGACCTTGCCGATCCTGACGATGCCCTCGCCCCACGCCTTTTGCGCCGCCACGACTTCCCGCTCGCTGATGCAGTTGACGTTCTGCTCGGCAGGCGCAGCGGCGGCGCGCGGGCGCTCCTTCGCGTAGCCCGGGGTGCAGGCTGCGGACACCAGCGCTGCGGTGGCAAGAGCCAGAGGTGCAATTTTCATGGGAAGTCTCCGTGTTGGCGAAACGAATTGCGGTGTGATGCTGGATCGCACGCCCCGGCTGTCACGGCATCTGCCGCATGGCAGGCCAAGTGGCCTATGCCGTTCGGCATATGACAAAGCCGCTTTGCGGGGCTAATCTCTGCGGTCATGGCTTCAGTCTTCTCCACCAAGTCCGCTGGCGACACAGCTTCCGACCTGAGGGCGCTGTATCGCGCCGCCGAGGCGCGCGCCGCACGGTTGCGGGTGCTTGTCGAGGCAAGCCGGATGCTCGCTGCAAGCGCGCCGGGCGAACTCGATGCCGTCGCACAGAAGATCGCCGCCGAAGCTGCGCATCTTGCAGGCTATGCACAAGGCATCATTGTCGGCGCGGACGCCGAGAGGCTGCCCGGCGCGGACAGCCTCGTCGTGCCGCTCGAAGCGCCGGGGAGCGGCGGCCAGCTGGTCGGCACGCTGGTCCTCGATCAGCGCATCGGGACGCCCAGCGCCGATGACCGCGAAGCGCTCGGCATTCTCGGACAGTTGATCGGTGGAGCGCTTGCGGCGCGGGCGCGCGAGGCGCGGCTTGCCACGCTGCTGGCCGAACTGCTCGGCGCGCAGGAGACCGAGCGCAGCCGGGTCGCCCACGAGCTTCATGATGGCATCGCGCAAAGCGCCGCCGCGCTCGCCCGGCGGCTGGACCTCGCAGTCGATGGCGACCCTGCCGATCTTGCGCTGGCTGCACGGCAGGCCCGCACGCTGGTGCGCGAATTGCGGCGGGTGATCGCCGGGATGCGCCCTTCTGCGCTGGACGATCTGGGGCTGGCCGCCGCCCTGCGTCAGCTGATCGACGACGCCGGGGCCGAGGCGGAGGTCATGCTCGACGTGGCCCTTGCCGCGCGCCCCCCCGCCATAATCGAAACCGCGCTGTTCCGGATCGTGCAAGAAGCCTTCAACAACGCCCGGGCACACGCCGGTGCGGGGGCCCGGGTCGCCATCAGGGTCGGCGAGGCGGACGGGCAATATCGTGCCGAGATCGTCGATGATGGCCGGGGCTTCGATCCCGGCCCCGTGACGGTGGCCGCCCGAGGTTTCGGCCTTGCCTATATGCGCGAGCGGATTGACCGCCTCGGCGGACGGCTGACGATCACGAGCGCACCGGGCCGGGGCTGCCGCATCGTGGCGGAGCTGCCTGCGGGATGACCGCCGCCCCCGGTTCCCTGCGCGTGCTTATCGCTGACGATCACGATCTGGCCCGCGCGGGGCTGCGCGCGCTGCTGGAACGGGCCGGCGACTATGTGGTCGTCGCCGAGGCGAGCACCGGCGAAGAGGCTTTGGCGCTCGCTGCCGAACATGGCCCCGATCTGGCCTTGCTCGACATCCGCTATGCGGGCGGCGGGATCGACGGGCTGGAGGTGACCCGCCAATTGGCGGAAACCGCGCCCGCGACCGGGATTGTGCTGATCACCATGCACGACAGCGCCGATTACCTGCGCGCAGGGATTGCAGCCGGCGCGCGCGGGTTTCTGGCCAAGGACGCCGCGCGCAACCAAGTGCTCGCCGCGCTGACACAGGTCGCGGGTGGCGGTCTTGCCTTTCCGCCCGCGCTCATGCGCCGGGCCGTGGCCGGGGACCGGGCAAACCCGGTGCTGGCCGCGCTCGAGCGGCTGACCCCGCGCGAACGCGAAGTGCTGGCCGCACTGGCAGGCGGCGGCACCAACAAGGAAATCGCCCTCGCGCTCGGGATCACGCCGGGCACAGTCAAGACCCATGTCGAACGCCTGATCGGCAAGCTTGGCGTGCGCGACCGCACCCAGGCCGCGATCCTGGCGATCCGCCACGGCATCGGGCGGTCGGCATGATGGCGCGCGGCGTATCGCGCTGGTGGGCCAACTGCCCGCTCGCAACCAAGGGCCTCGTGGTGGTGGCCGTGCCGCTGCTGATCTTCCTGGGATCGGTCGCGGCCCTTTATACCATCAGCCGGATGGAAGCGCGCGCCGAGCAGGACGTGCGGCTGACCATCGCCATCCAGAACGATGTCAACGAGGTTCACGCGCTGCTGGCCGAGGCTTCGAGCGGCGTGCGCGGCTATCTGCTGACCGGCGAGCCGCGCTTTCTTGAACCCTATGAACGGGCCGAGCGCGTGGTCCCGCAGGTAACGGAGCGCCTGCGCGGTTCGATCCGCGACAAGGAGGCTGCGGTCCATCTCACCCGGATCGAAGTGCTGGCGAGCCAGAAGCGCGAAGGCCTCTCGCTGTTGCTGGCCGCGCGGGAGCGGACCGGGGCCGATATCGTCGGCGATCCGGCCATCGCGGCGGGGCTTGCTGCCAACAAGCAGGTGCTCGATGCGCTGCGCGGCGAGATCGAGAGCATGCAGGACCGCGAGCGGGAACTGCTGGCAGCGCGGCAGGAGCGGCTCGACGGGGTGCGCCTCAATGGCCTGATCGCAACCGGCTTGCTGACGCTCGCCGGGCTGGTCGGCAGCCTGTTTGCGGTGTTCCTGTTCTCCAGCGGGATCGTGCGCCGGGTGCAGCGGCTGGAAAGCGACGCGGTGCTGCTGGCGCAGGGGGAGGCGCTGGACGAGCGCGAGGCAGGGCGGGACGAGATCGGCCTCCTCGCGGTGCGCATGATCGAAGCCAGCGCACTGCTGCGTGCCCGTGAACAGGCGCTGCGCGAAGGCGAGGAGCGCTTTCGCCTCGTCATCGAAGGGGTGCGCGACTACGGGATTTTCGCGCTCGATCCGGATGGCCACGTGGTCAGCTGGAACAACGGCGCCGAGCGGATCAAGGGCTGGACCAGCGAGGAGATCCTCGGTCGCCATTTCTCGACCTTCTATCCCGGCGACGATGCGCACGCGCGCTCGATGCGCAATCTTGCCGATGCGGTGCGCGGCGGCCGGACCGAGGACGAGGGCTGGCGGGTCCGCAAGGATGGCACGCTGTTCTGGGCCAATGTCGTCATCACCGCGCTGCGCGACGAGGCGGGCGCGCTGCGCGGCTTTTCCAAGGTGACGCGCGACATCACCGAACGCCGCCGCGCGCAGGAAGCGCTCGAACATGCCCGGCAGGAAGCCGAACAGGCGAGCACCGCCAAAAGCCTGTTCCTTTCGCGCATGAGCCACGAGCTGCGCACGCCGCTCAATGCCATTCTGGGCTTTGCGCAATTGCTGGAGCTCGACCATTCCGGGCGCGGCAAGACCGATGCGGCAAGCATCGACCAGATCCTGCGCGCCGGCCGCCACCTGCTGGCCCTGATCGACGAGGTGCTGGACATCGCCCGGATCGAGGCCGGCAAGCTCGCGATGGATATCGTGCCCGTCGCTCTCGGCGAAACGATTGACGAGGCGGTCGGTCTTTCTCTGCTCGAGGCAGAAAGTCACGGCATCACGATCAGGCATGACGTCGGCCCCATGGCTCCGGTCGCCGCCGACCGCCGCCGCCTGCTGCAAGTGCTGCTCAACCTGCTGAGCAATGCGATCAAATATAACCGTCGCGGCGGCGAGGTGGTGATTGGCGCGCATGTTGCATCAGACCGGGCGCGGGTCGAGGTCGTTGACAGCGGCATCGGGGTCGATCCGGGTCAGGCGGGCGATCTGTTCCAGCCCTTCACCCGGCTTGCGGCCGGCGCGGCACGCACCGAAGGCACGGGGCTGGGCCTGTCGCTTTCGCGCACCCTGATCGAGGCGATGGGCGGGGCAATCGGCTATGCCCCGCGCGCCGATCACCGCGAGGGGGCCTGTTTCTGGTTCGAGCTGCCCTTGACTGCCCCTTCGGCGCTTCCCGACCTGCTGCCCGCCCGCGCCCCGCTGCCAAGCCACACCGCGACCCGCCCGCTGACGATCCTGGTGGTCGAGGACAACCTCGCCAACGCCCAGTTGATAGAGGCGCTTGCCGCCCGCCATTGGCCCGAAGCGCGGATCGTCAACGCGATGCAGGCGCGCCTCGGGCTCGACCTGGCGCTGCGCCATCGCCCCGATCTCGTGCTGCTCGACCTGCACCTGCCCGACATGGACGGCGACTGGGTGCTGCGCGAACTCGGCGCATCCTTCCCCGATCTGCCGGTGATCCTGCTCACCGCCGATGCCCTCGCCGCGCAATCCGACTGGGCTGCGCATGGCGCGTCAGCGGTGCTGACCAAACCGATCGACGTTCCCGCCCTGCTGGAGGCGGTCGAACAGGCGCTTATGGAGCGCACCGCATGACAAGACCCCGCAAGCCGAGCGATGCGCGGATCCTTGCGATCGACGACGAACCAGCCAACCTCGCGCTCGTCGAGGCCGTGCTGATGCGCGAGGGCTATCGTCATTTCGAGGCGCTGAGCGAACCCCGCCTCGCGACCGAGCGCCATCTCGCCTTCCGGCCCGATCTCGTGCTGCTCGATCTGATGATGCCGAGCGTCGATGGCTATGCCCTTCTCGACAGCCTCGGAAGGCTCACCAGTGAAGGCGATCTCGTGCCGATCATGGTGCTGACGGCGGATACCTCGATCGAGGCCAAGCGCCGCGCGCTGGCCCTCGGTGCGCGCGATATCGTTACCAAGCCGTTCGACGTGTTCGAATTCGCGCTGCGGGTGGCGAACCTGATCGAACTGCGCTTGATGTTTCAGCGATTGGCGCACCAAAATCGCGAGCCCTGAAAAGACGTGGCGTTCCGGCCTCTTGTCACTTGCGAGGCCATGGGGACACGCCCACATTCAAGCGCAATTTCGTGAAAGGCTGTTCAAAAGCCGGATGGCTGGATGCCCCGCAAGGATTCGAACCTTGATTGACGGAGTCAGAGTCCGCTCTCTTACCATTAGAGGACGGGGCATTGGCCATCCACCGGACGTGACCCGGCAGCAGGTGCGAGCGCGCTCCCTAGTTTCGTGCGGGGCTAAGGTCAAGCGGGTTGCGTGCCCCCTGCTTGCTCTCTCGCCGTGCTTGGGGTAGCCTAGGCCCAAGTGCCATGCGCCCTCAAGGCTTCGCGCATGGTGGATATGGAAGCGTTGCGATCATGGCGGAAACTCTCCCGCCGGACAGGAATAGAAGTGCTGGGAAACACCGGGGCGGCAAGTCCGGCAAGGTAGCCGATTTTCGCTACAAGCGCCCCCCTCAGCCCGACCCCCGCCCCGTCGGCCGTGATGGTCGGACCAGGGGCACAAACAGCGATACCCGCCGCCCCGCGCGCCCCGGCAGCAGCGGAACGATGGGTGCAGGCGCGGGCCGTGCCGATCCCGATCTTGCCGACATCGGCACCATCCGGGGCGCGGGCCACGGCGAGGCCTATGCCGCGCTCGACCTCGGGACCAACAACTGCCGGTTGCTGATCGCCCGCCCCTCGGGCCGCGACTTCACCGTGATCGACGCCTTCAGCCGCGTGGTGAGGCTTGGCGAGGGCCTCGCCACCAGCGGGTGCCTGTCGGATACGGCGATGGACCGCACCCTCGCCGCGCTCGCGATCTGCGCCGAAAAGCTCCAGCGCCGCAACGTCCGCCTCGCGCGGAGCGTCGCGACCGAGGCCTGCCGCCGTGCCGCCAACGGCCCTGCCTTCATCGAGCGCGTCCGCCGCGAGACCGGCATCGCACTCGACATCATCAGCGCGGAGGAGGAAGCGCGCCTCGCCGTGCTCGGCTGCCACATTCTGCTCGAGGCAGGCGAGGGGCCGGCCGTGATCTTCGACATCGGCGGCGGCTCGACCGAGCTCGTGCTGGTCGAGGCCGACGCCGGTGCCCGCGTGCCGCGCATCCTCGACTGGCAGAGCGTGCCGTGGGGCGTGGTCTCGCTGACCGACACGGTCGGCCGGGGCGAGGACAGCGAGGCGGCGCGAATCGCCCGCTTTGCGCGGATGCACGCGATGGTCGCCGAAAGCTTCGCCCCCTTCGCCGCACGGGTCGCCGCCGCCGCGCGCCATCCCGATATCCGCCTGCTGGGCACCAGCGGCACAGTGACGACGCTCGCCAGTCTTTACCTTGAACTGCCGAGTTACGACCGCAAGGCCGTGGACGGGCTGATCGTGCCTGCTGCGGAAATGCGCGGGATCAGCGCGCGGCTCAGCGTGATGACCCCCTTCGAGCGTGCCACCCTGCCCTGCATCGGGCAGGACCGTGCCGATCTGGTGGTGGCGGGCTGCGCGATCCTCGAGGCGATTCTCGACCTGTGGCCGGCGCGCCGTCTGGGCGTGGCCGACCGCGGCATCCGCGAAGGCATCCTGAGGAGCATCATGGCCGCCGAACGCCAGTCGGAACGCTCGCTCAAGGCACTCAAGAGCCAGCGCGGCGCCAACGGCTCGGGGCGGCCTGCGCGATGACGCGCGGTGCCAAGGACACCGGCAAGCGGGTCAAGACCGCCAAGGGCCGCACCGCAAGCCAGGTGCGCTGGCTTGAGCGCCAGCTCAACGACCCTTACGTGCGCCAAGCCAAGGCCGACGGCTATCGCAGCCGGGCGGCCTACAAGCTGATCGAACTGGACGAAAAGTTCGGCCTGCTCAAGGGCGCGCAGCGGGTCGTCGATCTCGGGATCGCGCCGGGCGGCTGGGCGCAGGTGGTGCGCCAGAAGTCCCCGCAGGCCGAGGTGGTGGGGATCGACCTGCTTGCGGTGGAGCCGATCGAGGGCGTGACGATCTTCCAGATGGACTTCATGGCCGACAAGGCACCTGCGATGCTCGCCGAGGCGCTCGGCGGTCAGCCCGATCTGGTGATTTCCGACATGGCGGCCAACACCGTCGGCCACAAGCAGACCGATCACCTGCGCACGATGGGGCTGGTCGAGGCGGCGGCGTGGTTCGCGGTGGAGAACCTCGCGCATGGCGGGGCTTTTGTCGCCAAGGTGCTGGCGGGCGGCACCGATGCGGACCTGCTGGCGCTGCTCAAGAAGCACTTTGCGACCGTCAAGCACGCCAAGCCCCCGGCGAGCCGCAAGGGCTCGTCCGAATGGTATGTGATCGCTCAGGGATTCAAGGGGGCGGCCTGAGGTCGCCGCCCCTTTCGGTTACTCGCTGGTAGCGGCAGGATCAGTGCCTGCCTCGGCGGCGGCCACGCCTTCAGCCTCGGCGGCGGCTGCTTCGCCTTCAGCTGGCGCGCCCTCGGCCGGAGCGGCGGCAGTGAAGGCCGGCAGCGGCATGTTCGCCCCCTTGGAATTGAGATACATCGAGATCGCCGCACGATCCTCGACCTTGGAAAGGCCTGCAAAGCTCATCTTGGTGCCTGGGACCATGGCCTTGGGGTTCTTGAGCCAAGCGTCCATCTTGTCCCAGTCCCAGATCCCGCCGAGCGCCTTCATCTCGGCGCTGTAGGCAAAGCCGCCCTTTGCGGCGACCGGGCCGCCCATCACGCCCGCCAGATTCGGGCCAATGCCGTTGGCACCGCCCGGGTCGATGGTGTGGCAGCTCTGGCACTTGGAATAGGCCTTTTCCCCGGCCGCGATCAGCTCGGCGGCGGGGATGGTGTTGAGCACCTCGGCGATCGATATCTCCGCCGGACCCGCGCCCTCTTCCACCGCGCCCTCGATCACGTAGCCGAGCTTTTCGGGCCGCTGCGGATCGTCGCCGTGAAAATACTTGCCCGAGAGGATCGAAAGACCCAGCCCGAGACCGGCTGCGAACAGCACCCAGCCAGCGGCAGTGTTGAACAGATCGCCACCACCGTTCGGGCCTGCGGCGCTATCTTGCGAAGAGTTGTCCTGTGTCATCCCGGGCGGCTCATAGTGTCGCCCCGCGACCTGCGCAAGACCGATCATGGCACGAATTCTTGCACCTATTGCAACGAGGCTCTAGGCGCGCGGGGTATGCGATCCTTCCCCGGCCCCGCCCTCGAAATCGTCGACCGGATGCGCGCTGCCGCCGCCGCCGAACCGGCACGCGCGATCGCCTTCCAGGGCTCGCCCGGCGCCAATTCCCACCGTGCCGCGACCGAAGCGTGCCCCGACCTCTTGCCGCTCCCGTGCTTCAGCTTCGAGGATGCGCTGGAGGCGGTGAAGGACGGGCGGGCTGCCTGCGCGATCATCCCGATAGAGAATTCGCAGCACGGGCGGGTCGCGGATATCCACTTCCTGCTGCCCGAAAGCGGCCTGTCGATCGTCGGCGAATATTTCATGCCGATTCACCACGCGCTGATGGCGCTGGGACCGGGACCGTTCGAGGCCGCCTACAGCCACCCGCAGGCCCTGGGCCAGTCGCGCCGTTACCTGCGCGCTCGCGGAATCGTGCCGCTGAGCCACGCCGATACGGCCGGCGCGGCCGCCTATGTCGCCGAGCGCGGCGATCCCACCGTCGCCGCCATCGCCCCGGCGCTCGCCGCCGAACTTTACGGGCTTGCCATCATCGAGCACAATGTCGAGGACAGTGCCGACAACATGACCCGCTTCGTCCTTCTCGCCAGCGAGGCGCTCGTCCCTGCCGCGCTCGCGGGACAGGCGGTGATGACCACCTTCATCTTCGAGGTGAAGAACATCCCCGCTGCGCTTTACAAGGCGCTTGGCGGGTTTGCCACCAACGGAGTCAACATGACCAAGCTGGAAAGCTACCAGCAGGGCACCAGCTTCGCCGCGACGACCTTCTACGCCGACATCATCGGTGCGCCGGGCGATCCGGCGGTGGATCGGGCGCTGGAAGAATGTGCGTTCCATTCCAAGGAATTGCGCATTCTCGGCAGCTACGCGCAGGGCCGCGCGCGGGGATAAGGCGGGCGCGGCACCTTTCCCGTTGCGCAGCGGCAGATGGCATGTCACCACCATGTCCGGGATGACCGCAGCGGCCGCGAACACGCCTTCAGGATCACCGCCGGAACCGGTCGGAGCGCCGCCCGCCGGATGGGAGGCCCTGCGCGCCGACGCCGATCTGCAGTTTGCACCGGTCCCCGTCCCCGACATTCCCCCGCGCCGCCCCGGCTGGCTCGAACGGCTGCTGTCCGACCTCGTCGAAACGCTGGGTGAGTGGCTTGGGCCGGTCGGCGCGGCGCTGGGCGATTCGTGGTGGTGGCTGCAATGGGTGGTGGCCGGGGCCGTCGGCCTCTTCGCGCTGGTGCTGCTGACGCGACTGATCGCGCCCGAACTGCTGCGCCTGCACCAGCGCACGGCAAGCGGCGGCGCGGCGACAGAGGAGTGGCGGCCCGATACCGCCGCCAGCCTCGCCCTGCTCGAGGATGCCGACCGGCTCGCAGCTGACGGGCGCTTCGATGCGGCGACGCGCCTGCTGCTGCGGCGCAGCATCGGCCACATCGCCGCCGCCCGGCCCGACTGGGTCGAACCTTCGACCACCGCGCGCGAGCTTGCCGCGCTGATGGCCCTGCCCGATGCCGCCCGCGTCGCCTTCGGCGTGATCGCCGTGCGGGTCGAAGCTTCGCTGTTTGCCCTGAGAGCGCTCGACCGCGGCGACTGGGAAGCCGCGCGCGCGGCCTATGCCGAATTCGCCCTTGCCCGCATCGACCCGCAGAGCCACGCGGCATGAGCGGCGGCGGGGCGGCCTTCTCGCGGGCGGGCGCGCTGGCGCTGGTGGCGGTCGGCATCGCGCTGTTCCTCGCCATGCTGGCCCTGATCGCGGCCGGCGAGGATTTCGGCAGCGACCCGGGCGACGGACAGGCCCATGCGGCGAGCCCCGGGCTTAACGGCTATGCCGGCCTCGTGCGGCTGGTCGAGGCGCAGGGCTATGACGTCGAACGCTCGCGCAGCCCGCGGGGCCTCGGGACCACCGGGCTGCTGGTGATAACGCCCCCGGCCTTCGCCGACCCGGAGGCGATCGACGAGATCCTCCAGGATCGCACCTTCACCGGGCCGACGCTGGTGATCATGCCCAAGTGGCGCGCGATGCCCCCGCCGCCGCAGCTCCCCCCAGCCGTGCGCGAAAAGTTCAAGCGCGGCTGGGTGCTGCTGGGGCGCGCCCTTGCGGCCCCCTGGGCGGAAGATCTGCCCAAGGCCTACCGCTTCGATCACCGGGTCCACCCCAAGCCGGTGTGGCCGCCGGAGGAGCCCGCCACGCCCCTTGCGCCGGGACGCTGGCGCGGGATGGACTTGTCCGGCGCATTGCCCGCCGCGCAAACCCTGTTCGCCGCACCCGCCGCCGCGCACGAGGTGCTGATTCGCGACGATGGCGGGCGGGCGCTGGCCTTTGCGGTCAACCCCGGCGCAGGGATCGACGAGGACAACCCCGCCTACCCGGTGATTTTCCTTGCAGAGTCCGACCTTGCCAACAATTTCGGCCTCGCCGATCCGGCCCGCGCGGCGGCGGCGATCGCGCTGGTCGAACGGCTGGCGGACGAGGGCGACATCACCGAGGTGACCTTCGACCTCACGCTCAACGGCTTCGGTGCTTCGGAAAACCTGCTGACACTCGCCTTCCGCCCGCCCTTCCTCGCCGCGACGCTGAGCCTGCTGGGAGCGCTGCTGATCGTCGGCTGGCGCGCGTTCCGGCGGTTCGGCCCGCCGACGGCGGCGGCGCCCGACATCGCCTTCGGCAAGCGCCAGCTGATCCTCAACGGCGCAAGCCTGATCGTGCGCGCGCGGCGCTTCAAGCTGCTGCGGCGACCCTATGCGGCGCTGGTCGCGCGGCGGCTGGCAGAGCGGCTCGGCCTTGCGCGGCCCGACGCGCAAGCGATCGACGCCGCGCTCGCCCGGCGTCTGCCGACCGAGGAACCCTTCACCCGCCGCGCCGCGCGGCTGCTGGCGGCGGACAAGCCCGCCGACATCCTCGCCGCCGCACGCGGCCTCGACGACCTCGCCACCAAGCTTCAACCGGGACAAACCAGCGCATGACCATGACACTCGACGACGTCCGCAGCCTCGCCGATGCCATCCGCGCTGAAATCGCCAAGGCGGTCATCGGGCAGGACGGCATGGTCGACATGCTGCTGGTGGCGCTCCTTTCGGAAGGCCATGTGCTGCTCGAAGGGCCGCCGGGCACCGCCAAGACCTTCCTCGCGCAGAGCTTCGCAGCCGCGCTGGGGCTCGATTTCGGGCGCATCCAGTTCACCCCCGATCTGCTGCCGGGCGACATTCTGGGGTCGAACCTGTTCAACTTCCAGACCAGCCAGTTCACCCTGACGCGCGGCCCGATATTCTGCGACCTGCTGCTTGCCGACGAGATCAACCGCACCCCGCCCAAGACCCAGGCCGCGCTGCTGGAGGCGATGCAGGAACGCCGGGTGACGCTGGACGGGGAGACCTATGCCCTCCCCGACCGTTTCATGGTGGTGGCGACCCAGAACCCGATCGAGAACCAGGGGGTCTATCCCCTGCCCGAGGCGCAGCTTGACCGCTTCCTGTTCAAGCTGCTGGTGCCCTATCCGGCCGAGGACGAGGAGGCGCGGATCGTCGCCGCCTACGGCCAGCGGTCCGGGCCGCAGCGCCCGGCCGATCTGGGGGTCGCGGCGGTCACAGCTACTGCCGGGATCACCGCCGCCTGCGCGGCACTGGGGCAGGTGACGGTGGCAGAGGAGATCACTCGCTATGTCGTGCGGCTGGTGCGCGCCACGCGCGACCATGCCGAACTCACCGTCGGCGCATCCCCGCGCGCCGCCGTGCTGCTGGCCGGTGCCGCCCGCGCCCGCGCCGCGCTGGAGGGGCGTGCCTATGTCATCCCCGACGACGTCAAGGCGCTCGCTGTGCCGGTGCTGCGCCACCGCCTGACGCTCTCTCCCGCCGCCGAGATCGAGGGCCGCGACATGGAAACGCTGGTTGCCGAGCTGGTCGAGGCGACCGAGGCCCCCCGATGACGGGGCGCTAGGCGATGACCCCGCTGCGCCGCCGCGTCCTGCTGCTCGTCACTGCGCCGATGGTGCCGTTCATGCGGACGGTGCCGACCGAGCGCGCGGCATGGAGTGCGGCCGCGCTCGCCCCGGTGGCGGTGGTGATCGCGGCGGCCCTGCCGGGTGCCTGGGTGATCGCCCCTGTCCTTGGCACCGTCCTGCTGGCGCTGGTCGGGATCGACGCCTGGCTGGCCGGCAGGATCGAGGGCTGGGAGGTGCGCTCGGCAGAAGATGCCGAGGTCGGCCAGCCGACCCGCATGGCGATCACCGCGCGCTTCGCCGGACGCCAGCCCTCGCGCGCGGCGGGGGCGCTCGCCTGCGACACCCGCCTTGCGCCCGAAGGCAGCCTGACCTTCGACCTTGCACCGCTGGCGCACGCGCCGGGCTGGCACGGCGAGGTCTTGCTCACCCCCACCCGTCGCGGCACCGCCCCGGTGGAACGGGCATGGCTGCGCTGGGAAGGCCCGCTCGGCCTCGGGGCGCGGCAGATCGCCACTGCCATCGACAAGCGCGTGCGCATCTGGCCCGATCTTTCCCCGGTGCGCGCGCCCGACTTGCACATCTTCCTGCGGAACGCCCAGCTCGGCCTCATCAACCGGCGCATCCGGGGCGAGGGCACGCAGTTCGAGGCGCTTTCCGAATACGAGCCCGGCATGGACCGCCGCCGCATCGACTGGAAGGCGAGCGCGCGCCACACGAAGCTGTTCGCCCGCGAGAACGAGGCCGAACGCAACAACCAGATCGTTTTCGCCTTCGATTGCGGGCAGGCGATGTGCGAGCCGGTCGACGGGCTCCCCCGCATCGACCGCGCGGTATCCGCCGCGCTCACCTGCGCCTATGTCGCCATGAAGGGCGGGGACAAGGTCGCGCTGTTCGGCTTTGCCCGCCGCCCCCGGTTGATGACCCCTTTCATCGCCGATGCGAGGGCATTCCACCGGCTCCAGAGCGCGGCGGCGGGGCTCGATTACGAAGCGGCCGAACCCAACTTCACCCTCGCGCTCGCGACCCTCACCGCGCGGCTCCAGCGGCGATCGCTGGTGGTGGTGTTCTCCGACTTCGCCGATCCGACGGCGGCCGAGCTGATGGTCGAAAGCCTCGGGCGGCTGGTAAACCGGCACCTCGTGCTGTTCGTCACCATGACCGACAGCGAGGTCGAGGCCATCGTGGCTGCGCCCCCCGGCGATATCGCCAGCCTCGCCCGCGCGGTCACCGCCGACAGCCTCGCGCAGCAGCGAAAGCTGGTGCTCCAGCGGCTGCGCCAGCGCGGGATCGACGTGCTCGAGGCACCGTGGGCCAGCATCGGCCCGCGCCTGATCGACCGCTATCTCGCGATCCGCGCCAGCGAGGCGATAGGATGAAGGCCCCGGTCATCTCCGCATGGTTCGGGCGCGGACAGGTTGCCGCCCCGCCCGAAATCGAGAGCGCGGCGCTGCGTTCCGACCGCTTCCGGCTGGAGCGCGAGGGCGACTGGCGCAGGCTCGAGGCGATCCTCGCGCGCATGGAACAGGGCGGCCTCAGGCGTATCGCCGACGACGACCTGATCGCCCTCCCCGCGCTCTACCGCACCGCCGCCTCCTCGCTGTCGGTCGCGCGCGAAACCTCGCTCGACGCGGCGACGCTCGCCTATCTCGAGGCGCTGGTGCAGCGCGCGTGGTTTCAGGTCTATGGCCCCCGGCAGGGCTTTGTGCGCTGGCTGCGCGGCTTCCTGCTCGGCGGATGGAGCCGCGCGGTGCGGGCCCTGTGGCTCGATATCTCTATCGCCCTGTTCGTGATGGTCGCAGGCGTGATCGTCGGCTGGCTGCTCGTGGCGCGGGACGAGGCGTGGTATTACCGCCTCTTTCCCGCCGGCATGGGCGAGACCCGCGTGCCCGGCGCGACCCGCGAGCAATTGCTGGCAAGTCTCGCCAACGCGGAAAGCGCGGCGGGGCTTGCGGGCTTTGCCGCGCAGCTGTTCAGCAACAATTCGGCGGTGTGCATCCTCGCCTTTGCGCTCGGCTTCGCTTTCGGCATCCCCTCGCTGATGCTGCTGGTCCACAATCTTGCTCTGCTCGGCGCGCTGCTGTGGCTGTTCGACACGCAGGGGCTGGTGGTGGAACTTGCCGCTTGGCTTTCGGTCCACGGCACGACCGAATTGTTCGGCATCCTGCTGTCGGGCGCGGCGGGGCTGCATATCGGGCGGGCCATGGCCTTTCCGGGCAAGCGCGGCGTGCTCGATGCCGCCGCCGCCGCCGGACGCCGCAGCGCGGTGGTGATGGTGGGGGTGGTCATCATGATGATCGTCGCCGCACTGCTCGAAGCCTTCCCGCGCCAGCTGGTCGAAGGCACGGGCGCGCGCTTCCTGATCGGGGGCACGATGCTGACCTTCTGGCTTGCCTATTTCATCCTCTACCGCCCTGCTCTGCCGACCGAGGATGCGGCGCTGCCGCAGGGGCCGGCATGAGCAGGCGCGCGGCCAGAGCCCCCGCCGCCGACAAACGCGCGCGCACGCTGGTGACGCCCGAGGGGCTGGCGCTGCCGATCACCATTGCCCCGCGCTCTGCCCGTGCGGGCGCGCTGGTGATCGACGTGACGATCATCGTCGCGGGGCTCGTCGCCTTCCAGCTGGTGATCCGCCGGATCGCCGACGGGATGCTGGGCGGCACCGGCTTCGATCCCGACGCGATGCCGCCCCCGGCGCTCGAATTCCTCGGCATCGTCTTCGCGCTGTTCGTGTTCGCGGTGTGGTATGGCTATTTCCTCGTGCAGGAACTCGGCCCGCGCGGGGCGACGCTGGGCAAGCGCATCACCGGCATCCGCGTCGCCGCGCGCGGCGGGGCGCGGCTCACGCCCGAGGCCGTGATCGCGCGCAACCTGTTGCGCGACATCGAGATCTTCTATCCGCTGATCGCACTGCTGGTGTTCGCCGTGACGGCCCAGAACGGCGAGGACATCGGCTTGCTGGGCTGGGCGGTGACGGGCTGGTTCGCGCTGTTCCTGCTGCTGCCCTTCTTCAACCGCGATGCCCTGCGCGCGGGCGACATCGTCGCCGGGACCTGGGTGGTCAAGCGCCCCGACGCGCGCCTTGCCCCCGTGCTTTCGGCGCAGGGGGCAGCCGCGGCCGAGGGCGCAAGCACGCTGACCGGGGTGCGCTACGATTTCGGCGAGGCCGAGCTGTCGGTCTACGGCGAAAAGGAACTCCAGACGCTCGAACGGATGCTGCGCGATTCGCCCCCGGACGCGCTTCGGGCCGTCCACGCCACAATCTGCCGCAAGATCGGCTGGGACCCGGGCGCGGGCGACGAAAGGGCTTTTCTCGAAGCCTTCTATGCGCAATTGCGCGCAAAACTGGAAGCCGACATGCGGTTCGGCAAGCGCAAGGCGGACAAGCACTCATGAGCATCGACAGACGCTTTTTCCTCGGCGGATCGCTGGCGCTGGGCGTGTCGGGCTGCATTCCGCCCGACCAGAGCCCGATCGGTCGGCTGGCGGCGGAGCTGCGCTTCATCGAGGCGGCAGGCGACGGCACGCTGGGTGTCGAAATCCACGACACGGCGACCGGTAGGTCGGTGGGGATCAACCGCGACAGACGCTTCGGCCATGCCTCCTCGTTCAAGTTCAGCCTCGCCGCGCTGCTGCTCCAGCGCCACGCGGCAGGCACGATCAATGCCGACCGGCGGGTGACATGGCGCGAGGCGGACATGCTCGATCACGCGCCTTTCACCCGCGAACGGATCGCCACCGGCGCCACATTGCGCGAACTGGCGCGGGCGGCGCAGATGACCTCGGACAATCCGGCCGCCAACATCCTCCTGCGCGAGCTTGGCGGTCCGGCGGCGCTGACCGCCTTCTGGCGCAGCCTCGGCGACGATGTCAGCCGCCTCGACCGTTACGAGCCGACCATGAACCTTGTCCCCACCGCCGAGTTCCGCGACACCACCACGCCTGCCGCAATGGCGCGCACCGTGGCGAAGATCGTCTATGGCGATGTGCTGCCCGAGCCCGAACGCGCCGAGTTGAGGGGCTGGATGATCGCCACCGAAACCGGCCTTGCGCGGGTGCGCGCGGGCCTGCCTGAAGGCTGGGTCGCGGGCGACAAGACCGGCACCAGCGGGCTGATCGGCGGAACCGAATACAACTATATCGACATCGGCTTTGCCGAAGGGCCCAAGGGGCAGGCCCCGATCACCTTCGCCTGCTATTTCCGCGCGCGCCAGACAGTCGCGGGAATGCAGCCCGTGGGCGAACAGACGCTCGCGCGGGTCGGGCGCATCATCAAGGAATTCGCCGAGCCCGAGCGCGGCTTGCCGCTGGTGGGCAAGATTTACTAAGTCCTCCTTCGCTTGGGGCAGGGGGTGAAGAAGGGGCAGGGGCTCGACATGCGCGGGCGTCGCACACCCATCCCCATCCCGTCGGCGCTGCGCGCCAGCTTCGCTGCCCATCGAGGGACGGGGATTTAGTGATCGGGCGTGCGCGATGCCTTCGCCTCGCCGCCGAAGATCGCCACCTCGTTCAGCCCCGCGCTGGTCGCGCGGCCGCGATACATGCCGGTGGTGTTGAAGCTGAAGATCGCATGGCCTTCGGGCGTGACGAGGATCACCCCGCCATCGCCGCCCATCTGCCGCACGTCCTCCATCACGGCATCGGCGATGTATTGCACCTCCTCGGTGCGCACGACCGGTTCGGGAGCCGTGTCGCCCGCCATCGCCGCCTTGACCTCGACCGTCGCGCGCAGCCGCGCGCAGATCTCGTGCGCCACGCCCACGCGCAGGAAGTATTCGCCCCAGCCCGTCGCCGAGACGGCGCAGGCCCGGTTATCGGCATAGGTGCCCGCGCCGATCACCGGGGCATCGCCAATGCGGCCCCAGCGCTTGCCGGTCATCCCGCCGGTCGAGGTGCCGGCCGCAAGATTACCCTTCCGGTCGAGCGCCACCGCGCCCACCGTGCCGAACTTCAGGTCGACATCGAGCCCGGAGAGCTTGTCCGCCTTCATCCGCTCCAGCGCTTCGGCCCTCGCGGGCGTGGCGAAATATTCGGGCGGGGTGACGGTAAAGCCCTTCTCCAGCGCGAAGGCCTCTGCCCCGGTGCCCATCAGGAACACGTGCTCGCTGTCGGTTCGCACCTTGTCGGCGAGCAGGATCGGGTTCTTCACCGTCTTCACCCCCGCGATCGCCCCTGCGCTGCGGTCGCGTCCGTCCATGATCGAGGCGTCGAGCTCGTTCGTCCCGTCCCAGGTGAACACCGCGCCCTTTCCCGCGTTGAACAGCGGCGAATCCTCCATGACGATGATCGCCGCCTTGATCGCGTCCATCGCATCGCCGCCGTCCTTGAGGATCCTGGCCCCTGCATCGAGCGCCCTTTGCAGATCGGCCTCGTAGGCGGCGCGCTTGTCCGGTGTCATCTGCTCCGGATCGAGCGTGCCCGCGCCGCCGTGGATCGCGAGCGACCATTCGGGAGCGTCTTGGGCGGTTGCGGGCGTGGTCATCAGGGCGAGAGCGGCAGCGGCGATGAGTTTCTTCATGGGCCAAGGGTGTAACGCCAGCCTGCGGCTTTCGCCAGCTTAACAGCACGCTCTGCGCACGCTAGGGCGCGGGCATGATCCTGCGCCCTGCTACCCTCGCCGATGCCCCCGCCCTTGCCAAGCTCGGCGCGGACAGTTTCGTCGCCGCCTTCGGGCACCTCTACCGGCCCGAAGACCTCGCCGCCTTCCTCGCCGAAGTGCACACCCCCGAGGCCGTTGCCGCCGAGATTGCGGGGGAGGCCTGCACCCACCGCCTTGCCGAGGAGGATGGCGCGCTCGTCGCGTTCTGCAAATTGCGCCACCCCACCAAGTTCGGCGAATATACCGATGCCCGCGATCCGATCGAGCTTGCCCAGCTCTACGCCCTGCCCGGTTACACCGGCCACGGGATCGGCGCGCAGCTGATGGACTGGGCGCTCAAGGCGGCGCGCGCGCGCGGCCACGATGCGGTGCTGCTCAGCGTCTATGCCGAGAACTTCGGCGCACAACGCTTCTACCAGCGCCACGGCTTCGCGAAGATCGCCGACATCACCTTCCGCGTCGGGCAACACCTCGACCCCGAATTCCTGTATGCGTTGAGGCTCTGAGACCCGGGTTTTCCGCAGTCTCCGGGGCAGGATGTTGAGGGTCGATTTACCTCTGGCGTTTACGGCAAGGCCCATGGGCACCACGCCGAACATCCCTGCGCCGCAGATCGAGGCGTTCCTTGCCGCTGGTGCGCAGGGCCAGATCATCACGGGCGATCGCATCGACCGCATCCTTGAAACCGTGCGCAATCACCTCGGCATGGAGATCGCCTTCGTCTCGCGCTATGTCGAAGGCGGGCAGCGCGAGTTCACGCATATCTCGACCGATCTGCCCCTGCCGCACACGCCGGGCCTGAGGGAGCCGCAAGAAGAAAGCTTCTGCTATCACATCCTGCACGGCCGACTGCCCGAACTCATTCACGATGCGGTCGATTATCCCTTCGCCCAGACCCTGCCGATTGCCGGTGCCCTGCCGGTCGGCTGCCATCTCAACGTGCCGCTGCGGCTTTCCACCGGCGAGGTTTACGGCAGCTTCTGCTTCCTCAGCCGCGCCGCCGACCGTTCGATTACCGAGCGCGACATGGGGGTGATCCGCGCCTTCGCCGCGCTGGCGCTCGAACAGATCGAGGGCGAGCTGGAAAGCGACATGCGCCTCTCCGCAATCGGCGCGGCGGTGGACGAAGTGATCGAAAAGCGCCTGCTTGCCATCGTCCATCAGCCGATCGTGGCGCTTCAGAGCGGGCGCGCGGTCGGGGTCGAGGGCCTCGCCCGTTTCCCCGATGCGGGCCAGCGCTCCCCCGACAAGTGGTTTGCCGATGCCGAGGCGGTGGGGCGGCGTTTCGAGCTGGAGATGCTGGCGATCCGGCAAGCGCTGGCCTCGCTGCGGGAACTTCCGGCCTATGCCTATCTTTCGATCAACGCAGCGCCGTCCACCGTGATGGAAACCGCGTTTATCGAAGCCGTGCGCGGATTGTCGCGCGAGCGGCTGGTGATCGAAGTGACCGAGCATCATGCCATTGATGATCCTGCCGCTCTGGCCGAGCGGCTCAAGGAACTCTCGGCCTATGCCCGCATCGCCATTGATGATGTCGGCGCGGGCTATTCGGGTCTCCAGCAGATCGTCGATCTGGCGCCCGACATCATCAAGCTCGACATGAGCCTGACCCGCAGGATCGACAGCGATCCTGTCCGCCATGCGCTGGGCGGGGCACTGGTGGATTTTGCCCGGCATATCGGATCGGTGGTGCTGGCCGAAGGTATCGAGCGTTCGGGCGAACATGCGGCGCTGCGCAAGCTCGGGGTGAGCCTCGGGCAAGGCTATCTGCTGGGCAAGCCGATGCCGATCCCGGCGGTGCAGCGGCTGTTCCTCGGCAAGACCGAACCCCAGCTTGACCAGCCCGCCGCGCGCACCCGGTCGGCCAGACCCCGCAAAGCCTGCTGAACCCGCCGCCGCGCCGCGTTCGGCCGCGCCTGCTATTGCGCGGCAGAAATGCCTAAAGTGGTCGCAAAATCGGAATGAAGCTGCCATATGCTGCGGCAAGCACGGCACAGCGCGGCTTTGATGCGGATCGGCATCCGGACCGGGCTTGTCCTTGTCCCTAGTTGCAGGTCCGGACCAACACGATGAATGCCATTCGCCCCTGGCGCACGATTGAACGGCGCAAATGTCGTCAGATCATGGTCGGCAATGTCCCTGTCGGCGGCGATGCGCCGATCACGGTGCAGACCATGACCAACACGCCGACCGAGGACGCGCGCGCCACAATCGACCAGATCCGCCGCTGCGAGGAAGTGGGCGCGGACATCATCCGCGTTTCCTGCCCCACCGAGGAATCGACCCGCGCCTTCCGCCAGATCACCCGCGCCGCGCGCATCCCGGTGGTGGCGGACATCCACTTTCACTACAAGCGCGCGCTCGAAGCCGCCGATGCGGGCGCGGCGTGCCTGCGGATCAACCCCGGCAATATCGGCTCGGCCGACCGGGTCGCCGAGGTGGTGCGCGCCGCCAAGGCCAATGGCTGCGCGATCCGCATCGGGGTGAACGCGGGCAGCCTTGAGAAAGACCTGCTCGAAAAATATGGCGAGCCCTGCCCCGAGGCGCTGATCGAAAGCGCGCTCGATCACATCAAGCTGCTTCAGGATCACGATTTTCACGAGTTCAAGGTGGCGGTGAAGGCCTCGGACGTGTTCCTCGCGGTCGCCGCCTACATGGGCCTTGCCGAGGCGGTCGATTGCCCGCTGCACCTCGGCATCACCGAGGCAGGCGGGCTGATCGGCGGCACGGTCAAGTCAAGCATCGGCATCGGCTCGCTGCTGTGGGCCGGGATCGGCGACACCATCCGCGTCAGCCTCTCGGCCGAGCCGGAACAGGAGATCAAGGTCGGCTTTGAAATGCTCAAAGCGCTGGGCCTGCGCACCCGCGGCGTGCGGATCGTCTCGTGCCCCTCGTGCTCGCGCCAGGGCTTTGACGTGATCCGCACCGTCGAGGCGCTCGAGGCGCGGCTCGAACACATCAAGACGCCGATGAGCCTCTCGATCCTAGGCTGCGTGGTCAACGGCCCGGGCGAGGCGCGCGAGACCGATATCGGCCTCACCGGCGGCGGTGCGGGCAAGCACATGGTCTATCTGCGCGGCGTGACCGATCACACCGTGCAGGACGAGGACATGCTCGATCACATCGTGCGCCTCGTCGAGGCGAAGGCAGCCGAGATCGAGCGCGGGGAAGCCACCGCCTTCGATCCCCACGCCGCGCCGCAACAGGCGGTGGCGGCGGAGTGAGCGGCAGCAGCCGGGTTACGGCGGCTTCGCGGGTTTTCCATATTGATCGGGCAGCGTTACTGAACGAGCATTACCGCATGGCGCTGAGCATCAAGGACGCGGAAACCGACGCGCCGGTGCGCGAACTCGCCGCTCGCAAGAACCTCGCCATCACCCGGGCGATCAAGCTGGCGGTGAGCAACGAACCTGTGCGCGATGGCAAAGCCAACCCCGACCGGGCGAGCCGCCTCGCCGCCATCCGCAGCATCCAGCGGCGAACTGCGGCCCGGCCGCCACTGATCACCGCTGCGGGGATCGATGCGTGGATGCATGACGAGAACGGTATGCCGCTTTGATCCTCCTTGATCCCTCGGCGGTTATGGCCACCGAAACCTTTCGGCGCGACGGCAGAGGCCGTGGCCACCCAGCCCGCCTCAATTTCGGCGCTTGCATGGCCCATGCGCTCGCCGCGCCGTTGCTGTTCCAAGGCGAGGATTTCGCCCGGACCGACATCGTGTCGGCGCTGGCCTGACGGCGCGCATCGCCCCCGCCCCGCCATGCTCCACGTCGTCCACCATGCCGATTACATGGCCCCGCGCCCCGAACGCGGGTCTTTCCGCTTCGACAAGTATTACCTCGTCATGGAGGAACTGCGCAGCAGCGGCGCGGCGATCATCGAGCACGCGCCCGACCCCATGCCCCGCGAATGGCTCGAGGCGGTGCATTGCCCCGGCTATGTCGACGAGGTGCTCCGCGCCCAAGTCCCGCGCCACAAGGAGCGCCGCATCGGCTTTCCCGTCACCGCCAACCGCCTGATCGCGCAAGCGCACGCCGCACGGGTGCTGATCGTCGACTGCGACGTGCATCAGGGCGACGGCACTGCCAGCCTCACTGCCGGGCGCGCGGACATCTTCACCCTCTCGCTCCATGCCGAGAAGAACTTTCCGGTGCGCAAGGCCCGTTCGAGCCTTGATGTGCCCCTGCCCGACAGCACGGACGACGATGGCTATATGGAGGCCCTTTCGCGTCACCTGCCCCAGGTGCTGGACAGCTTCGCGCCCGATATCGTGCTCTATCAGGCAGGCGTCGATCCGCACCGCAATGACAAGCTCGGGCGGCTCGCCCTGACCGATGCGGGCCTCGCCACGCGTGACCGCTTCGTTGTCGGGTCATGCCGCAGCCGTGGCCTTGCCGTTGCAAGCGCATTGGGCGGCGGTTACGGCGATGATGCACGCGCCGTCGCCGCGCGCCATGCCGCCTCGATGCTGGCGATGGCGGCAGAAAACGCCGCATTTCCCGGCACGCGCCCCACGAATCGGGGCACAGCTGCGATGAACCGTTGATGCCCTTATTGGGAACCCGGTCGGCGCGGGTTACGTTGGCACACAATGAAGCGGCGCGACATTCTGAAGGGCACTCTGGCAGCGGGAGCCGCACTGGCGCTGCCCACGCGCCTGTTCGCCTCGGTCAGGACCGGTTCCCCGCGCGACCGCATCCTGTCTGATATCGCGAGGCGCGAACTGGCCCGCGCTGGCGCTGCAATCTGGCGGCATGACATTGTCGGGATTGCCGATTTCGGCTTGCATTCGGCGAGGCCGCGCTTCCACTTCGTCAATCTCGAACGCGGCGAGATCGTCTCGCACCATGTAAGCCACGGCACCGGCTCCGATCCGCAGCATGACGGCTGGCTCAAGCAGTTCTCGAACACCGAAGGCTCGAACGCGACCAGTCGCGGGGCCTATGTCACCTGGGAATGGTACAGGGGCCGCTACGGCACTTCGGTTCGGCTCGGCGGGCTCGATCACACCAACGAGGCGGCGCTCAGACGCTACATCGTGATGCACCGTGCCGATTATGCCGAGACGTCGCATCTGGAGAAATGGGGCCGTCTCGGGCGCTCCAACGGATGCTTCGCGATGGGGACCGAACAGTTCCGCGAGGCGCTGCTGCACCTGTCGGGCGGGCGGTTGCTCTATGCCGACAGCCTCGGGCTTGAGGAGGACGGTTCGATCCAGCCCGTGCCCGACCTTGCGCTCTATGACCGCATCCCGTTCGAGGCCGACCTGCGTCCCGCTTTCTCGGCCTATTAGGGCGCTTTCCTGAATTGCGGGCGCAAGTTAGGCAGGCGCGCGATCTTTCGCATCGTGGAAGCCGCGCTGCGCCCCTGGCGGCCGCCGCTCTTCAGGGAAAAACGCGGCGGACCCGTGTCAACTTCGTCAACTTCGCCAGCCCGCCTAGCTGTCGCGCAGATCGTCCTCGATCACGATCACCTCGTCCGTCGGCAGGACGCTGCGGTTGCGCACCCGCGGCTTTTCGAGACTGGCGAGCACTGGCGCGTCGCGCCCATAGATGTCCTTGAAGGTCGCCATCGCGCCGTTGATGTCGCTCGCCATGGTGAAATAGGTAATATAGGCGGCCCACTGCTTTTCCAGCATCACCTTGGTATACTTTCCCGAAGTCGAGATCGCGACCGCTTCCTCCTTGGTCGCACCCTTGCCGAGGATCGCCATCGTCATCGCCAGCTCCAGCGCGCGTTCGGTGCGCACGCAGCCGTGCGACAGCGCCCGGTCGGCATTGGCAAACAGGTGGCGCGAGGGCGTGTCGTGGAAAAAGATCGCGTGGGGATTGGGCATTTCGAGCTTCATCTGCCCCAGCGAATTGCCCGGCCCGGGCTGCTGCACTACGGTGATAAAGCCGTTTGCACCCTTGGTCGCGACATAGCCGTTACGCTTGGCCCAGGCAGGGTTGGCGAGCGCGCGGGCACCCAGCCCCTCACCCTTGACGATCGACTGAGGCACCGTCCAGGTCGGATTGAAGACCACGCCCTCGACCATCTCGGCCAGCTGCGGCGTGGCGGTGCGCCCCGGCTTGCCGACGATGGTGCGATAGGTGCTGATGATGCGGTTCCTGACCGTCAGCCGCAGCTGGAACTCGGGTACGTTGGTGATGAGGTATTGCGAGCCGAGATCGCGGGCGAGCCAGCGCCAGCGGTCCATGTTAGCGCGGATCAGCTTGCGCCGGGCGGCATTGCTCGCAGGGGTCGCCGCGAGTTCCGCCTTGAGCTTGGCGTAATCGGGGTGGGTGGGCGCAAGCTTGGCGAGGGTGCCGGCGATGTCGCCGGTCTGCAGCGCCTCGGCCAGCACCTCGCCCGAAGGATGGACCTCGCGGTCAGGATCGACCACGAACCACTGCTCGCGCGCCTCCATCGGAGTGCGCCCGTCGCGCAGGTCCTCAACCAGCCAGATGAAGCTCTGCGAGGCGATCTCGTTCAATTCCTTCGACGGGCCGGAGGCGAGCGCGACCTTGAGCGGAGCAAGGTCATAGTCCTTGGGGTCGAGCCCCTCGGCGCCGATCCCTTCGATCACCGCGACGAGCTTGGCGGCCTGGGCCACGGTCCACTCCTGCACCAGCGGAAGGGGGGGGTTGTCGCCGCCCTGCACCACGGCCTCGGATACGGTCGGGAAAGCCTGGGTGAAGGCATCCGAGGTCTTGGGCGGCGGCGCAGAGGTGGGCGCGGGCATCTGCACGATCAGCGGACCGCCGGTCTGCTCGCCGCCGGGGATCACGCCGGGCCCCTTGAGCGCCCCGCCTTCCTGCCCCATCGCCGCCGTCGCCGCCGTCGCCGCCAGCGCGGCGATCACTGTGCCGCCCGCCAGTCTGCCCGAAAACCTTATCATCACCCGTCGCCTTTTCGCCCCGTGCCGTCACCATCGCGCAGCACCCTGCCCGCCGCGATCTTACCCGCAGCGCCGGGCTGCTATCAACCATCTTGGCTTTCACCTCCATTAATGTTCACACCCCTGTGACCCCAGCGTGACCTCGCGCGCGCGCCCGCTTATGGCTCCGCTCATGCCGCCGCATCGCTCCGCCCTGCTCCCCTTCGCCGCCGCGCTGGCTGGTGTCGGGTTCCTGTCGCTGATGGATGCCTTCATGAAAGAGGCCGCGCTCCTGATCGGAGCCTATACCGCAACGGTGCTGCGCGCCTTCATCGGCGCAGGCCTGATTGCGCCGGTGTGGCTCTCGCGCGGCCCC
>Ga0208370_100083_pt1 | contig 32105 bp, 17 predicted proteins | sample Subbio12Jun_QV11_FD_184822 | JGI IMG/M metagenome (GOLD analysis project Ga0208370, IMG submission 184822) | Serpentinite rock and fluid subsurface biosphere microbial communities from McLaughlin Reserve, California, USA -CR12Jun_QV11 (SPAdes) | ecosystem: Environmental > Terrestrial > Deep...
AGGCCGCGGCGAATTCGCCGCGGAAACCAACACTCATCCGCATGATCGAGAACGGGGAGCTGTGCTTCAATGAGGCCGCGGCGAATTCGCCGCGGAAACACGCCGCGCGCGAGGCGGTGGTCGCGGAGCTGCAGATGCTTCAATGAGGCCGCGGCGAATTCGCCGCGGAAACTTGCGGGGCTCCCGCGCAAGCGCTGCACGGTCGCGCGCTTCAATGAGGCCGCGGCGAATTCGCCGCGGAAACCGGAGCTTCGTCGCCGACGTCCGGCCGGAAGGGCCGGCTTCAATGAGGCCGCGGCGAATTCGCCGCGGAAACCGCTCATCAGCGAGGTCTACAACCGGGGCGAGGCGCTTCAATGAGGCCGCGGCGAATTCGCCGCGGAAACGCAAGCCCTCCCTTTCCCTCCCGTAGAATTACGAGCGGCTTCAATGAGGCCGCGGCGAATTCGCCGCGGAAACCGGCGTCAGCAAGACGGCGACCTGCCAGCACTACGCGCTTCAATGAGGCCGCGGCGAATTCGCCGCGGAAACCGTTCCGCTTCCATGGCAGCCTTCTCGGCCTCGGCGGGCTTCAATGAGGCCGCGGCGAATTCGCCGCGGAAACATATCCGTGCCGATGGCGTCGAGACGGCGGCGAAGGTCGCTTCAATGAGGCCGCGGCGAATTCGCCGCGGAAACGTGTCTGGCTCGATCCCGTTCTCGCCAACCTTCGAGGCGCTTCAATGAGGCCGCGGCGAATTCGCCGCGGAAACGAGGAGGGCGAGGAGGCGGCGGGTCATGGCCGCCCCCCAGCTTCAATGAGGCCGCGGCGAATTCGCCGCGGAAACACGCGAAGCCGTGAACAGACTCGACCGCGAAGCCCTCGCTTCAATGAGGCCGCGGCGAATTCGCCGCGGAAACTTGCCGACTTCTGCGACCTGTGCGGCGTCGGCGCCGGCCTGCTTCAATGAGGCCGCGGCGAATTCGCCGCGGAAACCCAAGAGGGCGCACGAGGCCGCGATCGCTGATCTCGGCTTCAATGAGGCCGCGGCGAATTCGCCGCGGAAACTGCGCGCCAAGCGCGCGATGGCGTCAGGGCGGCAGAGCTTCAATGAGGCCGCGGCGAATTCGCCGCGGAAACCAGTGCTGGCCGCGGAACAGCGGCGAGCCGGCGGCTTCGCTTCAATGAGGCCGCGGCGAATTCGCCGCGGAAACCGAAGCTCACGGCGGCCGGACGACCGCGCGCAGTCTTGCTTCAATGAGGCCGCGGCGAATTCGCCGCGGAAACTGAACCTGCCGATCGGAAAGCTCCGCGAGCTCGCGCAGGCTTCAATGAGGCCGCGGCGAATTCGCCGCGGAAACGGTGATCAGGTCGCGGTAGCCCGCCGCGGTGCCGATGCTTCAATGAGGCCGCGGCGAATTCGCCGCGGAAACCCGCCGCATTGGATGCGGATGGACCGCACGGCGGTGTCGCTTCAATGAGGCCGCGGCGAATTCGCCGCGGAAACGTTAATTCAGGAGTACGATCATGCGACCCATCGACAGGCTTCAATGAGGCCGCGGCGAATTCGCCGCGGAAACGCCGCGCATTCCCGCACGACGGCCTTGCAGGCGGCGGGCTTCAATGAGGCCGCGGCGAATTCGCCGCGGAAACATCACCTGCAACCTGTGGTCGGGCTGGCCGACCACGCCGCTTCAATGAGGCCGCGGCGAATTCGCCGCGGAAACTCGCCGAGCTCAAGAAGACGCAGGACCTGGCCACCATGCTTCAATGAGGCCGCGGCGAATTCGCCGCGGAAACTCGCGCAGGTGACGGGCCTGCAGGTCGCGCTTGACGCGCTTCAATGAGGCCGCGGCGAATTCGCCGCGGAAACGGTCGGCCCCTTTTTTGTGCCCGACGTTTGGGCGCGCTTCAATGAGGCCGCGGCGAATTCGCCGCGGAAACGCTTCAAGGTCTGCCGTCGCTTGCGCCATGCCTGCGCTTCAATGAGGCCGCGGCGAATTCGCCGCGGAAACCTGCGGCGTCATCGTGGTGGGAAACCGCCGGGTGTCGGCTTCAATGAGGCCGCGGCGAATTCGCCGCGGAAACCGTTGATCGGGCGGAGTTCTTCCTTGTGCTTCGCCTCGCTTCAATGAGGCCGCGGCGAATTCGCCGCGGAAACGCTGGATCAGCGTCTGCACGCTCACCGAGTCCGCCGCGCTTCAATGAGGCCGCGGCGAATTCGCCGCGGAAACCGGCGCGCATCCTCCGACTGCCCGGCACGCAGAACCGGCTTCAATGAGGCCGCGGCGAATTCGCCGCGGAAACGCTGTCGATCCGCGACGGGGTGCCGCACCAACTCGTGCTTCAATGAGGCCGCGGCGAATTCGCCGCGGAAACTCCTCGAAACCCTGCAGTCCGCCGACGGCGCGATGCGGCTTCAATGAGGCCGCGGCGAATTCGCCGCGGAAACCCGCCGTGGCGCGCACGTTCTCGACCGTGGCGTCCCGGCTTCAATGAGGCCGCGGCGAATTCGCCGCGGAAACTGGCCCGTAGCAAGCGCCGCAGGTTGTCGTGGGCCCTGCTTCAATGAGGCCGCGGCGAATTCGCCGCGGAAACTCGCAGCGGGCGTGGGCGCGGCCGGTATCGCGATCGGGCTTCAATGAGGCCGCGGCGAATTCGCCGCGGAAACCGCGTTCGACTCCGGCGTCTCGGCCGGACCGACGACGCTTCAATGAGGCCGCGGCGAATTCGCCGCGGAAACCTGCGTCCAACCGGTAGAAGACGTTGCATTCTCCAGCGCTTCAATGAGGCCGCGGCGAATTCGCCGCGGAAACTTGTGGCGCCGCTCCTTGTCCGCCTCGGACTCGGTGCTTCAATGAGGCCGCGGCGAATTCGCCGCGGAAACGATGGGCGACGATGACGTGGGGGTCGGGCGAGTGACGGCTTCAATGAGGCCGCGGCGAATTCGCCGCGGAAACGGCGATCCGCGCCAAGGACTCGAACCCGCACGACAGCGCTTCAATGAGGCCGCGGCGAATTCGCCGCGGAAACTCGCGTGGTCAGTACGGGGTGCTGCGCCGTGACGGTGCTTCAATGAGGCCGCGGCGAATTCGCCGCGGAAACCCTTTTTTGTGCCCGACGTTCGGGCGCAAACGCGAATGCTTCAATGAGGCCGCGGCGAATTCGCCGCGGAAACCACGGCGTCCGGCCTTTCGATGTTGATGGAAGCGTCGCTTCAATGAGGCCGCGGCGAATTCGCCGCGGAAACCCTGTGCGGCGACGCCTCGGCCACGTGGGAGCTCGAGCTTCAATGAGGCCGCGGCGAATTCGCCGCGGAAACCTACCCTTCCGGGATGCGCCCGAACTCGATCAATGCCGCTTCAATGAGGCCGCGGCGAATTCGCCGCGGAAACGCCCGCCTGATGGGAATGTTCCGCCAGCAGCGCAAGCTTCAATGAGGCCGCGGCGAATTCGCCGCGGAAACTCCGGCATCGCACACGATCTGGCGCACTTTTTCGGCAGGCTTCAATGAGGCCGCGGCGAATTCGCCGCGGAAACTTCGGTGAAGGCCTGCGCGCGCTGGCGCGCTCGCGCGGGCTTCAATGAGGCCGCGGCGAATTCGCCGCGGAAACATGTTATAAGGGGGTCGCTGCCCGCTGCCCGCCTCCAGCTTCAATGAGGCCGCGGCGAATTCGCCGCGGAAACACCCTGAAGCGCCCCGCGGTGCAGACCTGGGCCGCCGGGCTTCAATGAGGCCGCGGCGAATTCGCCGCGGAAACCGGATAGTTGAACTGTAGCCCGGTTTGCGCTACCATGTGCTTCAATGAGGCCGCGGCGAATTCGCCGCGGAAACCGACGTCGAATACGCGCGCATCGCCACCTCCCAGGAGCTTCAATGAGGCCGCGGCGAATTCGCCGCGGAAACCCGGCATGCAGGGGCGCCGTCACTTGGCACCCCGCTCGCTTCAATGAGGCCGCGGCGAATTCGCCGCGGAAACTCCGTCGGCGCCCGCCAACTTGAGGCCCCGCATGCTCCGTGCTTCAATGAGGCCGCGGCGAATTCGCCGCGGAAACACGAGGTGATCGCCCGCTCCGACGTGCACCACGTCAAGCTTCAATGAGGCCGCGGCGAATTCGCCGCGGAAACTCCGTCAGGGTGTCCGGTGCTTGAGCCTGGGTCCACTTGCTTCAATGAGGCCGCGGCGAATTCGCCGCGGAAACACGATCGTGACGGTCGGCTCGACCACATTGCGCCTGCTTCAATGAGGCCGCGGCGAATTCGCCGCGGAAACACGTGACCGCTTCGAGGTCGCCGCCGAAGCCAACACCGCTTCAATGAGGCCGCGGCGAATTCGCCGCGGAAACGCTCGAACGGGTGCTCCGCCCCCCTCCTAGCGCCCTCGGCTTCAATGAGGCCGCGGCGAATTCGCCGCGGAAACAGTCACCCCGGAGAGCCAATCGGGGCGCACCATTGTAGGCGCAGATGCGAGCACTCGGCAAAAGTCGAGCCCCCGCAGTGGCGGATCCTGATTCGCCATCTCAGCACTTGCCTGCAACATACTGATTGTCAAAGAGCGATGCCTTGCGAGCGCTGCCCGTCGATCCCGCCACCTTCCCAGCGCTCGCGTGGGCTCGGCGGCCATGTCCTGTCAATCCCCCGGCCTTCGTCAAACGATGACCGGCTGCCGCGATACCGCCGTGAAGGCCCCGCCCAGACTGACCACGCGCGGTTTGACCTTTTCGGCCAAACCGAGATCGATCACCAGCACGGCATCAGTGCCGTGCTTGATCACTCCATCAAGCAACGCGATCAGCTCCGCGTGCCGGCGACGACCCAATCGGCACTGGAACACCGACAGTTGCAGCCATTCGCCGAAGCCTTTCATCAGCTTGAACACGCGCCGCCACCGTTTGGCATCGCGGATGTCGTAGGTGACCAGGTACAGATGCTCGTCCATAGGATAATCCAGTGGCGCGGTCGTTGCTTTCAGCGGGTGGTGAAATTCGGGTACTCCGGCAATTCGCCGAGCAAGTGACGGCCGAACAGTCGGGATTGTAGCTCCAGCAGACGCCGATAGCTGAGCCGGTAGCCGAACAGGGGATGGATGATCTCGTGGTCGAGCCGACGTTCGAATGCGGCAATGAAACGCTTGCGGCCATCGGGGTGGAGGTTGACGCTGCCGGCGATACTGACGAAATCGCTTGGATGCACCTCGCCATTGTTCACCACCTGGAGCACCACGGAATCGGCGAGCAAGGGCCGGAACGGTTCCATCAGGTCCAGAGCCAGTGCCGGCCGCCCGTAGCGTGGTTGGTGGTAAAACCCACGGAAAGGGTCGAACCCCACCGCCTGCAGAGTGACCGTGAGGGTCCGCACCAGCAAAGTGTAGGCGAGCGAGAGCATCGCGTTCACCGGATCGGTCGGTGGCCGCCGGTTGCGGGTAGTGAAGTCGAAGGTGAAACTGCCGCCATCATCGGATGAGCGCAGCAGGTGGCGGAAATTCGAGAAATAGATGGCGGCCGCCTGCCCCTCCACCCCGAGCAGGCTTTCCAGCCCGTCGCAGCGGCGGGCTTGTTCGATCAACCGCTTGAGGTCCGCGAGGGCTCGTTCGGGTTTCTCTTCCGGCTTCCAGTTGCGCCGCAAGAGGGTGCGGCCGTTGGCGATCTTGGCCATCACCAGGCCACGGGCGATGCGCAGACAATGCCGTTCATCGAAACTGGTGCGGTATTGCGCCGTGCGCAATTCGACGTTCTTGTGGCCGTTGCCCACGGTATGGCCGTGGAACCAACCACCGTAGCTGTGCCAGGTGACGGGGATGCCGCGCTGCATCAGTTCGGCCAGACAGGGGGCGGTGACGTAGACGTTGCCCATCAGCACGACTTGCGAAACCTCGGCGATCCTGGCGCTCGCCAGCAGCTTGTCGTCTTTGCTGACTTCGAGCACGTCGCCCTTCTTGCCCAGCTTGGCATTGAACTGCTGCACGTAGAGGGGCAAGGCTTCGTGCTGCGGCACGGCGAGCGGCCGCGGTGACACCTCGGGCGCCGCCAAAGCCTGCAACTCGTCCGGCAGGCATATCGTGACGAGCGAGCAACGCGGACATTTGGGGCTGTCCAGCAGAGGGGGCGGCATCCGTCCACCGGCGGCGCTGGCGCGCAGTTCGGCGATGCTGCGGCGGGTCAGGGCGAGCAGTTCGTCGTCGAACGGCACGCGTACCCGTTCGCGGCTTTCGACGTAGTAGATGGCCCCTTCCTCGCAGGTGTAGCCGTGCTCGCGCAGCAACAGGCCCTGCGCGCACAGTTGCACCCGTTCGGGATCGTAGACGCCGCGTGCGGTATGCGGCCGCTTACCGCGCTTGTAGTCGACCGGCGTGACCACATTGCCTTCGCCCTCGACGAGATCAAGGCGGGCGATCAACCCGATCGTGTTCGACGAGAGCGTGACCGATCGCGCATGGATGCGGGGCGCATCGGTCTCTTCGCCCGGCTCGGCAGCGACCGGCGGCAGGTCGCCGGCCGGTTTGTCCACCCGGCGGTGACGCCAGCGCCCATCGACCGTGTCGGCCGAATCCGCCCACTCGCCCTGCACCCACATCAGGTAGGCAAGCCGCGGGCAGTAGACATGCTCGTTGAGCATGCGCACCGGGATCAGCGGCTGGTCGGCACCCAGTTCGGGAAACGGCAGCTCGAGCTCGGGTTGCTGGGGCATGGCGGGTTTCGTGCCGGCGGCATCACGTCGATCGGAACGCCAGTCCCTCCCGTGCGGCGCGGCATCCCGAAGCGGAAAAAAGCCCGAGCCCGTAGTGGGCACCATAACCCAGCGCGACCGGCCCACGCACGGGTGCTTCGAAGTGCAGATCAAGCATGAACCCGAAGTCCTGCGGCGGGGCCTGGCCTCGGCTGCGGGTGCGCTTGAAATGCCGGGCACGCCGGGCGTCCTCGTCGTCATGGGGGTCGCGCACTTCGATGCTTCGTGCCAGCGGCAGGCCGCGACTCGCCAACTCGGCATTGACCTGGCCCAGCAAGCTGTTCTTGCCACGGGCTTTCAGGAAGCGCGGTGGAACGAAGGGAGTCACCGAATGCCAGTGCTCGGCGGGTCCGGAAAGCAAGCCCAGCCGCTCGCCGAAAAGTCCCGGCAACAGGCGGAGGTCCGACAATGCGCCACTGGCCGCAACGGACAGGCGCAGCGGGGCCGTTCCGCCCTTGGTGTAGCTGCGGCGCGTGACACGGATCGCGGCCTGCGCATCGGCATCCAGCCCCATGGGTGCCCAGATCAACACATGGTCGAGATGGCCATCACCATCGAGGTCGAGATGCAGCAGGTGGGCGTGTTGGTGCGGGCTGGTGAGGGGACGGCGTTCGGAGTCGCAACCGGAAAGCACGACGGAGTGCCGACCGCCGCTTGTGGCGTTGGCGACCAGTGCGCGATGCAGCAGATCGCCCTGTGGCAGGGTCCGCTCGATGCGCGGCAAGGCGTGGGGATTGCCGCTGGCATTGGCGATGGCCAACAGCATGGCTTCGACAGAAGGGGCGCGCCGGGGGTGCGGACGGAAGGGCGGCGTGCCGGGTTGCAAACTGTCACGGCGCCGCCAGTACAACAGCTTGCGACTGCCGGGTGGGCGGCTCCAGCCTTGCTTGCGCAGCCAACCGGTTTCGGCCTGCAGGCAGGCGATCAAATCAGGAGGAAACGGCGCAATGGCTTTGGCCAAGTCCTTTTTCTCCTTGGCGCTGTGCTTGGGCTTGGCGAGGTCGATGCCGGTGGCGGCCTTCGCCTCGTGTTGTGCATCGCGCAGCCAAGCCGCGTAGTCCTCGACCGATTGTGGTGCGAGCAGGGGAACCTGTTCCCAATCCGGCCCGGGGGATTGACGAGCGTCGCCCGCCACCACGTCGAAGCGGATCGTTCCATCCTCGTCGGCAAGCACCCCGTCGACCCAGCTTTCCGAACGCCCCAGATAACCCAATTCGGCCACCAGCGCCGCCAGTTCGTCGCGTTCCGGCGGCGTCAGCGTCACGTCCCAGCGGACCGCGAGCTCACCGTCGTCGACCTGTGCCCAAGTATCGAACACGAGGGTGGTGTCTTCGCGACCGCTCTTGAACCTCGCCAGCGGCATGTAGTGCCGACTGTGGGTGCCAATGGCCGCGGGCAATCGGTAGGCCGGCGTGCTGGCAGCGAGTTTCTCGATCAACGAACGTGCCACCGGTGGTGGGCCTTCCGCCGGCCAATGGCGCTTGGCGTAACCGATGGCCAGCAGGGCGCGCAACAGACGCCAAGGTGAGGGCGGCCATTCGATCAGGCCCTCGTTGACATGATGGCCCCAAGGTGTGGCGTGGTAGCGCCGCCCGGGGAAGCGCAGCAGCAGGGTCGCCATGGGTTTACTCCACGGACTCGTCAACTTCTTCGTCTGCGGTCTTGTCTTCGTCCTTGGCCTTTTTCAGATCGTCGTTGAAAACGACTTCCGTGACGGTCATAGCGGACTTGCACGCTGCAATGGCCGGCCCGAGCGCCTCGCGCAGGCTGGCGGCATCCGGCAACGCGAAACCCGCCGGCCGTTTTGCCATGAACGCTTCGGTGGCCGGCTCGAGATCACAGGCGGTACGCAGGCGCAAGGCGCTCTCCAGCAAGAGACGGAGCTTGTAGAGCGCCAGCAGGACGAGCAACCGTTCGGCGGCATTGCCAAGCCCGTAGCCCCGGATCTGGCCGAGGTCGAGGTTGGCATAGAGCGTGATGCGCTCGGCAGTGAACTCGTCACGGGCGAAGGGCACATTGCCGTAGCCTAGCTTCGCATCGCCGGAAGGATTCACATGATCGTTCTTGACGCCGCCCGAAGCCGCCACGCGCACGCCATCGGCCTCGATGAAAGCCGACAGGGCGCGGGCCACACGCAAGCGGCCGCCGGCCAACTCCTTCTTGGCCAGGAACACGCCATGCAACAGCGAACCGATATCGAACCTCAGCAGGGCCTCGGCCAGTTTGCGACGGTCGATCGGCCCTTCCGCCAAACCACCGAGTTCAGACTTCAGCGTATCGAAGAATTGCTTGTCCTTGCCTTCGAGCAGATAGGGGCTGTTGAGCCGGTGCGATTCCAGGACGGTGTCGGTGAGGAAACTCCCCTTGCGCAGGACCCGCACGTGCGAGAGCCCCTGCAGCTCGGACTTGAGGTCTTGGCGGGCTTCGTCCCAGCAGGTCAGTTCGAGCCGGTTGGCCATGCTCTGCGCACTCTCCACCAGCAGGCAAAGGCCATGGGCTGTCTGGAAGGTGGCGGCACCAAGGCCGGGGAAGCCGGTGGGCTGGAAACGCTGCCCCTGCACCGGTCGCAGGGGAATCTCGAACAACAGGCGTGCACTGGCGGCGAGCGGGGCAAGGTCGATGCTCATGGGGCGTTCTCCGGGGTCGTGGGAGGGTCGAGGCGCTGGGCAAAGCGCGCAGCGGTGGCGCGGTCGATCGGGAAAGCCAGTGCGGCGGCGTACAGTCGGGCGCGATCCGGCGTGGCACCACCAGCGGCAAGATCGCAACGGATGCCGGCCGGACGCAGACGACGCAGGGCAAGCTCCAGCGCGGCAGCCAAGTCGCCCGCCTGCAGGCGTCGGACGATGGCAGGGTCGGTGCCGGGCTGTCGGCCGTCCGGCAGGGGCCAAGGCAGCAGGGCAAGACGAATGGCCAGCCAGGCATCGTCCGGCCAATCCGTGGGCGTGGGCCCTTGCAGGCGCGGCGGGTGTTGCCGGCATTGACGGGTATCCAAGGCCATCAGAGCCCGAGCCAGAGCGAGGCAGCGGTCCAGATCGACCTCGCCAGCCAGGAGGCGTGCCAGATCATGCCGACTGGCCGTGATGCCGCAACCGGGCTCCAGCACCAGCCGCTGCCCGCCTTGCTGGCTGGATTCGACCAGCCGCCGCACGAGCACGGCGATGGCATCGTCGATGCCACGACGCCCTTGCATCACCCGGTCGGGGGCGGCATGGCTCTGATAGCGCCCCTTGGCATCCAGTGACAACCAATGCCGACGCAGTCCGTCGTAGCGGCCACCGTTACGGGGTACGGCGCATTGCAGAGCGAAGGCCAGGGCCAAACGCAGTTCGGCACTACCGTCGTCGGCAGCCTGCACCCATTCCGGGCGCAGGCGTGGGATCGGGCCAGCCTTCCGACCCGCGCCCTGCACCTGCAGGGCTTCGACTTCGGCCAAGCGCAGCAGCACCGATTGCCAACCCGTGGGTTCATCGGGATGCTGGGCAAGGCTGAACAGGGTATCGGCGAGCCGCCGCTCGGCCTGGGCCAGCCGCGCCGGTGCGTTGCGATCCCGTGCTTCGCGCCGCAGGCGCAGCAGCCACGCATTCAGGTCGTCAAGGCAAGCGAGGGTACTGGATGCATGCTCCGGCACCACGAAGCGACCGAGTGGAACCGCCAAATTGGATTGTCCGTTGCGCTCGATATATCCGTACCGCTGGAAGAACCGGATACCGCGCGCCGTACCCAATCGGCCCACGGCCCGGGCGAGATCGAGTGGTTCGGAAACATTGCGACGGGCCAGTTGCGCCCTCCCCTCGGCCAGCAGGTGGCGGAATTCCGCGAGGGTGGCGGGCTGCGACCATACCGGCATCCATTGCTCGCCACGGGCACTCTCGTCCTCGCCTGCCGCACTGGCGTAACCGGCGGCATGGGCCGAAACTGCAAAAGGTGCGGCGGCACGCGACGGTGCCTGCGTGGACAAACGTCGAGTGCTGGTGGCGGTGAAAAGCATCACGCCTTCCAGCATCAGAACGAAATCCCAAGGGTTGAGCACGCTGTCGGCATCGGGCCCATTGGCAGCGTTGGCACCGCCTACACCACCGGGAGAGAATTGACCCACGTTGATGCCCTCCCTGGCGGTTCGTGCGACTTCCCCGAACAGGGCCGCGCGCAGGGCCATGTCTGCCCCGAGGCGTCTGGGCGCGTCCGGGTGGGCGAGATCGAACAGGTCGCCGAGGCGCTGGAAGAAGTTGTTGGTGAAATCCAAGCGGCCGTCGTTTCCGCCCGTGCCCAGAAGCGCCGGGAATCGCGCTTCGCCCTGTTCATCCAGAACCATCGCAACATCCAGCCAGTCGCGGTGCGGGCCGCGCCAACGGTTGCGGAGATCCGGCAGCAGATCCGATTTCCTGGATTTGAATTCTCGTTCCGCCTCCGCAAGGCGCTGCTTGTACTCGAACGAATCCCTGAGGCGCTGGCGTGCGATGGGCTCCAGGGACTTGGGCTCATCCTTGATCGATCGAATCCGCTGGTCGGCCGCTGCCATTGCATCGAGCTGGTCGCGTGCGGCACGGATACCGATGCGCAGGGGCGCCATCCGTGCCGCTTGGGAGTCTTCGATCGGCTTGAGGCCGGGATCATTGGTGTAGAAAAAACCAGAGCCCTTGTTCCAAGGCGAAACCAGCGGTGTTGGCTCATAGCGATCCAGCAGGAAAGCCAACAACTCGGCTTCCTCCTTGTGGCTGGCGAGCAGGAAGCGCTCGCCCTCCCACCAGCCGCGGGCTTCGGGGTCGAGTTGTTCGGCCACGATGCGCAGCACGCCGAGTGCCTTCAGGTAGTGCGCCAAGGGCGTGGGGGCGCAGCCGTCCAGCCGATGCAGGATCATGGCGAGGCCTCCCTTTCGAACCGTTGCCGCCAGACCGCCGACAAAGGCCCCGTATCACCCGCGTCGTAGGCACGCAGGGCTTCGAAGTAACGCTGGCGCTCGACCTCGTCGGAGGTGGCCGTATCGACGATGGGCAGGTCGAGCCGGTAGAGCAGTTCGATCAGCAACAGGCGCGTCAGCCGGCCGTTGAAGTCGGCGAAGGGGTGGATGTGCAGCAGGCGACCCTCGGCGAAGACCAGCAATTCCAGTAGCCGGTCCTCGTCCCATGCAGCGGCGTGACGCAGCCGGGTCGCCAGGTCCTCGCAGTAGTTCCGCATCGCCATCGGCACCTGCCAGGCCGGCGGCGGCAGATGCGCTCCCACCTGCACCTCGGTGCTTCGCCAACGCCCGGCGATGTCCGGCACCAGATCGGCACAGAGCCGCCGGTGGAAATCCTTGAGCAAGGTCTCGTCGAACGGCCGGTCGGCATCGGCGCGATCGGCGATGTCGGCTTCCAGCAGGGCGACCCGTGCGGCGAGATGCGGAGCAAGCTCGCGGTAGTCCAGCAGGCCTAGCCGGGTTTCGAGTTGGCGAGTTCCGGGACGCGTTGTTGCAGTCGGATGCGGATCGACTGCTCGCTGACCGGCTCCTCCTCCATCGCCATGGAGTTCGCCACGTGGCGCGGGATCGCGCGCAGATGCCGCAGGCGGCGTTCCTGTTGCGGCAGCTTGCGCCAGTGGGCGATGGCTTGCTTCCAGTCCATGGCCGGCATTCTCTTCCTCCAACAGCGGATCGGCAACCGGGAATCTCGATGCGCGCTGATCGGCCGCACGCAGCAGGGCCTCGCGATAGGCCAGTGCGAAAGGCCCGTGGCGATGCAACAGGCCGAGTACACGCTCGTTCCAGCTGCGGCCGGTGACGGGATTCAGGCCGATCGCGGCAGCCTCGAGCCGCATCGTGCTGGGTGGAAGCTCGACCGGCCGGCCGGCAGCATCGAACAGGAGCAGGGCCGGAAGCGTTTCGCCATGGCGGACGCCGAAAAGGCGCAGAACGGGATCGCCCGAGGCTTGATCGGCGGGCGAGGCCTGCCAAGCCATCCGCACCTTGCCGTGGTGGCTGCACACGAGGTAGGCGAGCAGGTCGAAGTCCTCGGGGGGGAGATCGAGGATTTCCCGCTCCAGCGTACTGGGTGGCTGCGCCGCGGTGGGCATGGTTCCAGGTTCGATGCCGCTGGCCGACAGCAGCGTGCGCCACGGTCCGAGCAGGGCCGGATGGTCGGGCTGATGGCGGATCAGCACCGCGAACAATGCCAGGGTGCTGGCCAGTTCGTGGCGGAAACCGCGCCGGCGGCCACGCGGCGGATCGGGGTAGAGCTGGCGCAGCGGCAGCCAGGCCTCCTGGGGGGCCTTGGCCAGATCCTGCCGCGATGGCCGGTACACCTTGTCGGAAATGGAGGCCTGAAACGGCGGCAGGGCCTTGCCGGCATCGTGCCAGCGACCGGCAAGATCGAGCAGGCGATGCTCGGAAAGCCCAAGCGCCTCGGCCATCGCCGCCACTTCATGGCCCACCTGGGCACCGTGGGTGGCGATGGTCTGCCAAGCCGAGGTGATGCTGAGGGTTTCATCGTCCTCGCCGGCGTCGGCCCGATCCTCTGGCCGTGGCACCGGAGGGGGAACCACGCGGACGGGTTCACGGCTCTCCGGGTCCCAGCCGGTATCACCCCGGTAGCCGCCGCTGTCCGCGGCGACCAGCACGGTCTGCCCGGGGTAGAGATCCTTCCGCTCCACCACGCGCCAGCCGGCATCGAGATAATCCCAGACCCAGGCCCGCCTGCCTTCCCGCAGACGCGGTGCCCGGCTGGTCGCGGTCTCCTTGCCGCAAAGCCACTCGCGGGCCTCATGGCAGGGAACGCCGCACAAGGCGTCACGACTGGGAGCGATGCCCTCCGGCGGCAACCGTGCCCCTTGGGGGATGTCGGCCCAGAACACCTGCAGGTCGCGGTCTTCGCCACTACGGATGAAACGGGCGATATCGATGTCCGCACCTGAAAGGTCGAGCGCGGTATCGAACAACTCGTCGATTTCATGCCGCTGCAGCAGGTGGCGGACGCGGTACGGATAAAGCGCGGCCAGCAGGGACGGGTTTGCCTCCTCGAAGGCCTCGAGTCGCATCGGCGAGGCGTCACCGAGCCGCTGCAGAGCGGCCCGGGCCGCATCCAAGGCAGCAAGATCGTAGGGCAAGGCCTGCTTCTCGCGGGCTTTTTGCAGCTTGTCGGGGTCTTTCGATGCCTTCCCGCCGCCCTGCTCCGCATCATTTACAAAAGGGTCGAGCACGATGACCTGGGCACGGCCACCCCAACGGGCTGCCCGGCCGAACCGCTGCACCAGGCTTGGCCATGGGGCCAACCAAGTGACGAGCAGTCCGGCCGAGATGTCGACCCCCGCCTCGACCACCTGGGTGGCAACGATGATGCGGTCGGTGCCGGGGGAGCAGGCTTCACGGTTCAGGAAAGCTTCGCGCCAAGCGGCGCGCTCGACTGGACGGAAACGGCTGTGGACGAGTCGCAGGTCGGTTCCTTCGAGGCTGCGGTCACGGGCCAGTGCCGCCCGCAGTTCGATCGCCTGCCGGACCGTGTTCACCACCACCAGGCTGGGACCGTTCGCACCGCGGCCTGTCTCGTGATGCGCCTGGGCGACCCGTTTGGCGACCTCGGCCGTGCTGCTGGCGGCTTCGATCCGCAGCGGTTTCTCGACACCCTCCCAGAGCAGGCCCTTGCGCTGTGCCGGGGGCACACTCGTGCCGGGCACCGTGGCCGCAAGACCGGCGGTTTCAGGGCTCTTCGCCAGCCAGTCACGTTGCAGGGTGGCGCTCATCCACCAGCTGTGGCAAGGGCGAAGCTGCCGGCCCGCTGCCGCATCCTGGTTGCGAAAGGCCTGCAACTGGCCGGACGTGGCAAAACCGGTGTCCATCAGTTGCACCTCGTCCATGACCCAGAGGCAATCCTGATGGAGCAGGCCGAACACCATCGGCCAACGCGCGCGCGGCGTGGCGTAACCGCGGTTCAATGCGCTGGAAAGCAGCATGTCCTGGGTGCCCACCAGCACGGCCGGGTGCTCGGGATGCAGGTGCCAGTCCCCGGCGTCGACTCCGCCCATCAGGCGATGCACACCGACGCGCCCCCGGTGATCCCCCCGGCCATCCCAGAGGCGCCCGACCCGGTCGAGGGCAGTCCGCACCTCGTGCTCGGTCTGCTCGACCAGCACTCGCATCGGCAGGCACCAGACCAGGCGGCGGGGCCAGCCGGGGTCGCCGCGTTCGACGCCATGCCACAGCCATGCGGCCAGAACACCGAGTGTCTTGCCAAAGCCGGTCGGGATGCGGATCAGTCGGTCGGTGCAACGGGCGCATGCGGCCAGTTCAGCCTGCCAAGGGTGCGGCAGCGGTGTTGAACCCGGCCGACCCGCCGTCAAGCGCGAGAAATACTCGCCGAAAGCCTTTTCGGTCATTGCCCGGACTCCCTTTCCCGTACTGCCCGCGAAACGTCCTTCTACCCGCCCAGCGTCTCACAGACTGAGACGGACCGCCCCTTCGGTGCCCTCCACTCCCTCGCCGTGCCGGTTTGTTCCCGCGGGCGAAAGGCATCCACCGGAGCTACTCGGCCACCCAGCGGTGCCGGACCAGCAATTGCACCTCCTGGCGACCGCCGTAGTCGTCGAGCTCGAGCTGGTAGGCGAGCCGGATCCGGGGCGGCGGCGGGCCGAGTGCTGCGGCGCCGAAATGGATGGCCTGGATCGTCGCCGTACGGCCGGGCAGCGCGAGTTGGTACTTGAGGTGGTGGTGGGCGACCAGTCGCCAGTCGCGCACTTCGAACTCGCCATCGAACAGCGGCTCGGGGAAGCCCTGCCCCCACGGCCCGCCGAGGCGCAGGGCCTCGGCGTGGGCGCGGGTCAGCTCCGACGGGGCGAGTTCGCCATCGCTCCAGAGTTCGGCGGCGCGCAGTTCGTCGCTCAAGCGCTGCCCGACGGCGCTGTCGAAGGCCTCGCGGAAGGCGTCGAGATGCGCGGCTTCGAGGCTCAGGCCCGCGGCCATCGCGTGGCCGCCGTAGCGCAGGATCAGGCCCGGGTGGCGGGCATCGACATCGGCCAGCGCATCGCGCACGTGCAAGCCGGGGATGGATCGCGCCGAGCCGCGCAGCGTCGTCGAACCGGCGTCCGCCGGCGCGAAGGCGATGACCGGGCGGTGCAGGCGTTCCTTGAGCCGCGAGGCGACCAGCCCGACCACGCCGGGATGCCAGTCGGCGTCGAACAGGCAGTAGGCGTCGCGGCCACCGGCCGGCGTGGGCAGGGCGAGTGCCGCGGCCTCGGCGCCCTCGACCATCTGCTGCTGGCGCTCGCGGCGTTCGCGGTTGATGGCGTCGAGCTGCCGGGCCAGCGCCATGGCCCGATCGGGCTCGTCGGCGAGCAGGCATTCGATGCCGAGGCCCATGTCCTCCAGCCGGCCGGCGGCGTTGATGCGCGGGCCGATGCCGAAGCCGATGTCGCCGGCGGTGAGCATCGGCAGGGGGCGGCCGGCGAGTTCGGCCAGCGCCCGCAGGCCGGCCTGCCCCTGCCCGGCACGCAGGCGGCGGATGCCGGCGGCGACCAGCAGGCGGTTGTTGGCATCGAGCGGCACGAGGTCGGCCACGGTGCCGACCGCCACCAGGTCGAGCAGCGAGGCGAGGTCGGCCTCCGCGCCCGCCTCGCCGCGTTCGCGCAGGCGTGCGCGCAGGGCCAGCAGCAGGTAGAACACCACGCCGACGCCAGCCAGTGCCTTGCTCGGGAAGCCATCGCCGCGCAGGTTCGGGTTGACGATGGCGTCGGCCGCCGGCAACTCGTCGCCCGGCAGATGGTGGTCGGTGACCAGCACCTGCCAACCACGGGATTTCGCCGCCGCCACGCCGGCGTGGCAGGCGATGCCGGAATCGACGGTCAGCACGAGTTCGGGCGCCAGCGGTGCCAGCACCTCGTCGACGAAGGCCGGCGAGAGGCCGTAACCGTGGGCGATGCGGTGCGGCACCCGGTAATCGACATGCCGCGCGCCGAGCATGCGCAGGCCGCGCACGGCCACCGCGGTGCCGGTGGCGCCGTCGCAATCGAAATCGCCGACCACCACGATGCGGGCCTCGCGGCGCAGCGCGGCGTGCAGGCATTCGACCGCCGCCTCGATGCCACCCAGCCGGTGCGGGGCGAGCAGGCGCGCCAGCCGCAGTTCGCCCTCCTCGGCGGAGAGCACGCCGCGCGCGGCGTAGATGCGCTGCAGCAAGGGCGGCGTGCCGGCCGGCCACGGCCCGGGGGCCGGCACCGGCCGGCGGCGCAACACGGGTTCGACGATCATGCGCGCAGGTCGGCCACGGCCCGGCGCCAGAAGCGCCAACGCTGGCCGTGCGTGACGTGGACGCGGTGGCCGTCGGCGAAATCGAGCACCAGCGCATCGAGCGTGCCGGTGGCGAGCGCGGCGCGGGCGACCGCGCAGATGTCCTCGACCACGCGCCACTGGCGTTGCGGGCGCAGGTCGAGGAGTCCCGGTCGGGTGGCGTCGACGGCTTCGGCGAGCCGGCAACCGGCGGCCTGGGCGAAGGCGCGCAGTTCCGGATCGGCCGAGACCACGCTGCCGGCAACGCCCTCGACCGCATCCGGCCAGGCGCCGCCACCCCAGAACCACAGGCTGTTGGCCGGCGGCAGGCTGGCGCGGCGGCGCACGGCGTTGACTGGGTGCTCGTGCAGCAGCACCTGCGCCTCGGCGAGCAGGGCACGCCAGCGCCGGGCCTCGGGGCCCTGCCCGAGCTGGTCGAAGGCATCGCCGCCCAAGGCATCGAGCGGATGCGGGAAGACCGGCAGCCGCGATTCGCGCGGCAGGCACACCAACCAGGCCTCGGGGCCGCGGGCCTCGATCGGGAAGCCGGCATCGCCGAACAGCGGCTTCAAGGGCCGCAGCAGGGCCTCGGCCTCGGCCTCGTCCAGCCCGAGGTTGCCCCAGGCCATCAACCGCGCCGTGCTGAGGTCGGCTTGCAGCCATACCGGGTCGGCGCGCAGCCACTGGCTGTGTCGGCCTTCGTCGGCCCCGCGCTGCAGGCCTTCGATGAGCGCGGCACTGGGCCAGGCCCCGGCCGGGCGCAGGCGAAAGTACCGCTGTAACTGGGCCAACTCGCCCTCGGCCACCGCCTCGCGCCGGGCCCGGGCCAGCGCCCGCCCGAAGGCGGGTGCCAGCGGCTGGCCGGCGAAGTGCCGGCGGGCGCCGAGCAGCAGGGTCAGGCGCCGGTCGGACACGGTCAGGGCAGGTAGCGCACGCCGATGATCTCGAACTCGCGCTGGCCGCCGGGTGCGTCGATGCTGACGGTGTCGCCCTCGTGCTTGCCGATCAGCGCGCGCGCCACCGGCGAGGAGATCGAGATCAGGCGCTGCTTGATGTCGCTCTCGAGGTCGCCGACGATCGTGTAGGTGACGCGCTCGTCGGTGTCGAGGTCGGCCAGCTCGACCGTCGCGCCGAAGACGATGCGCGAACCGGCGTTGAGCGAGGCGATGTCGATCACCTGCGCGTGCGACAGCGTGTACTCGAGCTCCTTGATGCGGCCCTCGATGAAGCCCTGCTGCTCGCGGGCGGCGTGGTACTCGGCGTTCTCTTTGAGGTCGCCGTGGGCGCGCGCCTCGGCGATCGCCTCGATGATCCGCGGCCGATCGACGGACTTGAGGCGCTCCAGTTCCTCGCGCAGGCGCGCGGCGCCCTTGCTGGTCAGCGGCGCCCTCATGCGTCCAGTTCCTTGTGCAGTTCCTGCAGCGAAGTCACGCGCGGGTGGTTGCGCGCGTCGATGGCGGCGACCAGGGCGCGGGCGCCGGCCAGGGTGGTCGAGTAGGTGACGCGGTGCTGCAGCGCCTCGCGGCGGATCGAGAAGGAGTCGGCGATGGCGACCTTGCCCTCGGTGGTGTTGATGACGTAGCTGATCTCGCCGTTCTTGATGAGGTCGACGATGTGCGGGCGGCCCTCGGCCACCTTGTTGACGCGCTCGACGGCGAGGCCCTCGTCGCCGAGGAACTTCGCCGTGCCCTCGGTGGCGACCAGTCCGTGGCCACGCGCCAGCAGGTCGCGGGCGATCGGCAGCAGGCGCGGCTTGTCGGCATCGCGCACCGAGCAGAACACCTTCTTGCCCGGAGCCGGGGCCTTGATGTTGGCGGCCTCCTCGGCGCGCGCGAAGGCTTCCTCGAAAGTCGGGCCCACGCCCATGATCTCGCCGGTGGAGCGCATCTCGGGCCCGAGGATCGGGTCGACGTTCTGGAATTTCGCGAACGGGAAGATCGCCTCCTTCACCGAGAAGTAGGGCGGGATGATCTCCTTGGTCGCGCCCTGCTCCGCCAGCGTCTTGCCGGCCATGCAGCGCGCCGCGATCTTGGCGAGCGGGCGGCCGATCGCCTTGGAGACGAAGGGCACGGTGCGCGAGGCGCGCGGGTTCACTTCCAGCAGGTAGATCGTCTCGCCCTGGATCGCGAACTGCGTGTTCATCAGACCGACGACCTTCAGCGCACGGGCGAGCTCGGCCACCTGCACGCGCAGGCGGTCCTGGATCTCCTTCGAGAGCGAGTACGGCGGCAGCGAGCAGGAGCTGTCGCCCGAGTGCACGCCGGCTTCCTCGATGTGCTCCATGATGCCGCCGATCAGCACCTTGCCATCCTGGTCGGCAATCACGTCGACGTCGACCTCGACGGCATTGTCGAGGAAGCGGTCGAGCAGCACCGGCGAATCGTTCGAGACCTGCACGGCCTCGCGGATGTAGCGCGAGAGGTCCTCGTCGGAATAGACGACCTCCATCGCGCGGCCACCGAGCACATAGCTCGGACGCACCACTAGCGGGTAACCGATCTCGCGGGCCATGGCCAGCGCCTGCTCGGCGTTGCGGGCGGTGCGGTTTGGCGGCTGCAGCAGGCCCAAGGACTCGACCAGCTTCTGGAAGCGCTCGCGGTCCTCGGCGAGATCGATGCTATCCGGCGAGGTGCCGATGATCGGCACGCCGTTGGCTTCCAGCGCGCGGGCGAGCTTGAGCGGGGTCTGGCCGCCGTACTGGACGATCACGCCCTTCGGCTTTTCCAGATCGACGATCTCCAGCACGTCCTCGAGCGTGAGTGGCTCGAAGTACAGGCGGTCGGAGGTGTCGTAGTCGGTCGAGACCGTCTCCGGGTTGCAGTTGACCATGATGGTCTCGAACCCGTCCTCGCGCAGGGCGAGTGCGGCATGCACGCAGCAGTAATCGAACTCGATGCCCTGGCCGATGCGGTTCGGGCCGCCGCCGAGCACCATGATCTTGTCGCGGTTCGTCGGGTTGGCCTCGCACTCGTCCTCGTAGGTCGAGTACATGTACGCCGTCGAGGTGGCGAACTCGGCGGCGCAGCTGTCCACGCGCTTGTAGACCGGACGCACGCCGAAGGCGCGTCGCAGGGCGCGCACGGCCGATTCGTCGGTGCCGATCAGCTGGGCGAGGCGGGCATCGGAGAAGCCGGCGCGCTTCAGCGTGCGCAGGCGCGGCCCGTCGAGGCCGGCAAGACCTACGGCGGCGACCTCGCGCTCCATCGCGATCAGCTCCTCGATCTGGTCGAGGAACCACGGGTCGATGTACGAGAGCCGGTAGACCTCGTCCACCGACAGGCCGGCGCGGAAGGCCTCGCCGACGTGGAAGAGTCGTTCAGGCCCGGCATCCTTCAGCTCGCGCTTGATGCGCACCAGCCCTTCCTCGCTGCGCTCGGCATCGCCGGTCGGGTCGAAGCCGACCTTGCCGATCTCGAGGCCGCGCAGGGCCTTCTGCAGCGACTCCTGGAAAGTGCGACCCATGGCCATCACCTCGCCCACCGACTTCATCTGCGTGGTGAGGCGGGCGTCGGCGGCGGCGAACTTCTCGAAGGCGAAGCGTGGAATCTTGGTGACGACGTAGTCGATCGAGGGCTCGAACGAGGCCGGCGTCAGGCCGCCGGTGATGTCGTTCTTGAGCTCGTCCAGCGTGTAGCCGACGGCCAGCTTGGCCGCGATCTTGGCGATCGGGAAACCGGTGGCCTTCGAGGCCAAGGCCGAGGATCGCGACACGCGCGGGTTCATCTCGATGACGACCACGCGGCCGGTCGTCGCGTTGATGCCGAACTGCACGTTGGAGCCGCCGGTGTCGACGCCGATCTTGCGCAGCACGGCGATCGAGGCGTCGCGCAGGCGCTGGTACTCCTTGTCGGTGAGCGTCTGCGCCGGCGCAACGGTGATCGAATCGCCGGTGTGCACGCCCATCGGATCGAGGTTCTCGATCGAGCAGACGATGATGCAGTTGTCCGCACGGTCGCGGACCACCTCCATCTCGAACTCCTTCCAGCCGAGCACGGATTCCTCGACCAGCACCTCGCCCACCGGCGAGAGGTCGAGGCCGCGCTTGACGATCTCCTCGAACTCCTCGCGGTTGTAGGCGATGCCGCCGCCGGAGCCGCCCAGCGTGAAGCTCGGGCGGATGATGGTCGGGTAGCCGACCGTGGCCTGGATCTCGACCGCCTGCTCGAAGCTGCGGGCGACCGCGGCCTTCGGGCACTCGAGGCCGATCTCGGCCATGGCCACGCGGAACAGCTCGCGGTCCTCGGCCATGCGGATGGCCTCGCGCGAAGCGCCGATCAGCTCGACGCCGTACTTCTCCAGCGTACCCGCATCCGCCAGATCCAAAGCGCAGTTCAGCGCGGTCTGGCCGCCCATGGTCGGCAGCAGGGCGTCGGGCCTTTCCTTGGCGATGATGCGCTCGACCGTGGCCGGGTTGATCGGCTCGATGTAGACGGCATCCGCCATCTCCGGGTCGGTCATGATCGTCGCCGGGTTCGAGTTCACCAGGATCACCCGGTAGCCCTCGGCCTTCAGCGCCTTGCAGGCCTGCGCGCCCGAGTAGTCGAACTCGCAGGCCTGGCCGATGACGATCGGGCCGGCACCGATGATGAGGATGCTCTGAAGGTCGGTGCGCTTGGGCATGGAGGTCCGGTCGTGGGGCGTGGGGATGGAGCGGCTTACTGGCCGGCGGTGCTTGCCGCGGCGCCAGCGGCACGGTCGCCGATGTGCCGGTCGAGGAAGGCTTCCATCGCGGTGTAGAGATCGACCTGGTTCTGGAAGTCGAAGAAGCCATGGCCTTCGCGTTCCTCGAGGACGATCTTCTCCGGTGGGCGGCCGGCCTCGGTGAGGCGGTCGCGCAGCACGCGGAACTGCGACATCGGCACGCGCACGTCACGCTCGCCATGGACCAGCATCACCGGGACGCGGATGCGATCGATGTTGTAGGCCGGCGACTGCGCGCGCTGTTCGGCAAGGGATTCAGGGTGGACCCGGCGCAGGTAGGCCCGCCCGCTTTCGGTTTCCGGGATGTCGCCGTCGGTGAACATCAGCGGGATCGAGAACACGCCCACGTAGCCGATCGTGCAGCGGTAGCGCTCCGGCTCGCGGACGACGCTCTGCAGGGCGGCGAAACCACCGTAGGAAGCGCCGTAGGTGCAGATGCGGCCGGGGTCGGCGATGCCCTGATCGATGGTCCACTGCACGGCATCGGTCATGTCGTCGATCATGGTGGTGCCCCAGTTGCGGAAGCCCTTGGCTTCGAAGGCGTTGCCATAACCGCCCGAACCGCGGAAGTTGATCTGGAGCACGGCGTAGCCGCGGTTGGCGAGGAACTGCACTTCCGGGTTGAAGCCCCACATGTCGCGCGGGCCGTGCGGGCCGCCGTGCGGGTTGAGGATCAGGGGGAGGTTCCGGCCGTCGCTGCCGCGCGGGATGGTGATGTAGCCATGCAGCTCGACGCCGTCACGCGCCTTCAAGGTGATCGGACGCATCGGTGCCATCTGCTCCGGCCTGATCCAGCTCATCCGCGAGAGCAGGAAGCGAGCCTGGCCGGTGTCGCGGTTGAACAGGTAGTAGGAGCCCGGGTCGATGTCACTGTGCGTACGGAACAACACCAGGCGGCCGTCCTCGCTCATCGAGGTGATCGTCACCACGTGCTCGGGGAAGGCCTGTTCCAGACCGGCCAGAAGGCGGGTCTCGGGGTGGTCCGGCAGGACCCATTCGTGGCGCGGCAGGCCGTCCATGAAGCGCACGGCCAGGAGCGAGCGCCCATCGCTGCTGGTGACCGCGCCGATGGGATCGACGTTCTCGTTGCGGGCGAGCACGGTTTCGGTCTGGTCTTCGGCATCCCGCTTGACGACCCGCAGGGGCTCGCCGGCGTCGCTCACCATCATGATGACGCGCTCGCCTTCGGCGTCCATCCTCATCGGAATGCGGGACGCACCCTCGCCCATCGCCTGGCGATGGACCTGCTGCCAGCCATCACCGACGCGGCGGTAGGTCACCAGATGGTGCTCGTCGTCCTGGCCGAAGGCATAGCGCGGACGGCCCTCGTGGTCGACCACGAAGGACCCGGAGGCCAAGGGGGCCGTGGCCACCGTCCTGACGCGCCCGGTCAGGGTATCCAGCCGGTACAGGAAGGCGTTGTCGATGGAGCGCTGCACGAGGACATGGCGGTCGTCGTCGCGCAAGGTGTCGACGATGGTGTAGGTGTTGCCGAGTGGCACGTCGATCCGCCGGGTGCCGTCGACGTTCGCGAAGAACATGTCCGCCTGCCCGATGCGGTAGTCGAAGCGCCCTACCTTGCGCGAGACGAACATGGCGAAGCGCTGGTCGCTGACCCATGCCACCGATTCGATGTGGTTGTTCTCGCCGTAGTCGAACTTGCTCTGGAGCGACAGGTCGGCCGTCTTCAGGATCGCCAGCACCGTGCGATCGCCCTGCGGGACGCTGACCGCGAGGAAGCTGCCGTCGGGCGAGAGGCTGACCGAGGTGAACTCGGGGTCGCGGAAGAAATCGCCGACCGGCAGTTCCGGCACCGGCTGGGCGAGGGTGGGTGCCGTGGCGGCGGGTGTCGCGGCGGCGAGAGTGGGTGCCGCAGCGGCGAGGGCGAGGGCGACAGCGAGACGGCGCAGGTTCATGGTTTTTCCCCTGGTGGACGGTGATGGGAGCCTAGCGGTTCTGCATGGAGCCGATGAAACGGTCGAACAGGCCGGCCACGTCGTGCGGGCCGGGGCTGGCTTCCGGGTGGCCCTGGAAGCTGAAGGCCGGCACGTCGGTGCGTGCGATGCCCTGGTTGCTGCCGTCGAACAGCGAGCGGTGGGTGATGCGCAACGTCGCCGGCAGCGTGGCCTCGTCGACCGCGAAGCCGTGGTTCTGGCTGGTGATCATCACGCGGCCGGAATCGAGGTCCTGCACCGGGTGGTTGGCACCGTGGTGGCCGAACTTCATTTTCAAGGTGCGGGCACCGCTGGCCAGCGCCAGAAGTTGGTGGCCGAGACAGATGCCGAAGGTCGGCACACCGGCCTTGAGAATCTCAGTGATCGCGGCGATGGCGTAGTCGCAGGGTGCCGGGTCGCCGGGGCCGTTGGAGAGGAACACGCCGTCCGGCTTCATCGCCAGCACCTCGGCGGCGGGCGTCATGGCCGGCACGACGGTGAGGCGGCAGCCGCGGTCGGCGAGCAGGCGCAGGATGTTGGTCTTGACGCCGAAGTCGTAGGCGACGACGTGGTACTGGCCGCTCGTCTTCGCGAAACCGCCACGGTCGAGGTCCAGCGAGCCTTCCGTCCATTCGTGGACGCGGTCGGTGGTGACCACGCGGGCGAGGTCGAGGCCCTTCAGGCCGGGGAACTTGCGGGCCGCCTCGATGGCCTGGTCGGCGTCGATGGGCCTGCCCTCCCCGGCGGCCATCAGCGCCCCGTTCTGGGCGCCGCGCTCGCGCAGCAGGCGCGTCAGCTTGCGGGTGTCGATGCCGGCGATCGCCACCACGCCACGCTTGACCAGCCATTCCGGCAGGGCCTCGCGGCTGCGCCAGTTGCTGGGCCGGCGCGGCACGTCGCGGACGATCAGGCCGGCGCACCAGACCTTGGCGGCCTCGTCGTCCTCCGGCGTGCAGCCGGTGTTGCCGATGTGCGGGTAGGTCAGGGTGACCAGCTGCCGCGCGTAGGAGGGGTCGGTCAGGATCTCCTGGTAGCCGGTGAGCGCGGTGTTGAACACGACCTCGCCGATGGAAAGCCCGGGCGCGCCGACGGAGACGCCCTCGAACACGGTGCCGTCTTCGAGCGCGAGGATGGCGGGTTGGGTCACTTCGGTCGCCCTTTGCGATGGGTTGACCCGCGCGCGGCGTGCGCTTCCCGGGCACCGGCCGGAAGCGGGTGCTCGGGAGGGGAGTCAGGCGAGCGGGGATTCTAGCCGCGAAGCCCGCGCGACGCCACCCAGTCGCGCATGGCGTAGCGGCCCGGTGGCTGGTGGACCAGCCATTCGCCGACCGCCAGTGCGCCGCGAGCGAAAATGTCCCGCGAGGTGGCGCGATGCGCCAATTCGACGCGCTCGCCCTGCCCGGCGAATTGCAGCCAGTGCTCGCCGACGATGTCGCCGGCGCGCAGGCTGGCGTAGCGCGGGCTCGCGCCGCAGGCTCCTGCCGCGGCACCCAGGGCCAGGGCCGTGCCCGAGGGCGCGTCCAGCTTGTGGACGTGGTGGCTCTCGACGATGTCGAGGTCCCAGCCCGGCAGGGCGCGCGCGGCGCGTTCGACCAGATCGACCAGCACCGCCACCCCGAGGCTGAAGTTCGCCGCCCACAGCACCGGGATCCGGGCCGCCGCCGCGTCCAGCGCGGCGAATTGCGCCGGCGACAATCCGGTGGTGCCGCTCACGAAGGCCGCGCGCCGCGACACGGCGAGGTCCAGCGCCGCATCGAAGGCCCCGGGCAGGCTGAAATCGACCAGCAGCCCGAAGGACGGGGCGGCGTCGAGGCGGTCGGCGGCCAAGGTGTGCGCAGCCGGCACCTGCAGCGCCTCGGGGCGGCGCGACACGGCGGCGGCCAGCACCAGGCCGGGGAATTCCGGCAAGCACTCAAGCAGGCGCCGGCCCATCCGTCCGGAGGCGCCGTGGAGGAGCAGCGCGGTGGTCGTGGTCATGGTCGCAAGGCTACGCGGCCCGTCCCGTACCGGCAACGCGGCCGCATTCCGCTCAGCCGGTCATGCGGTCCCAGAACGAGCGCACGCCGTCGAAGAAGGAACTGGACTTCGGCGAATGGCGCGCGGCGTCCGCGCCCTCGAACGTCCGCTCGAACTCCTCCAACAGCTCGCGCTGGCGGGCGGTGAGGTTCACCGGCGTCTCGACGACGACGCGCGCGTGCAGGTCACCGGGCTGGCGCGAGCGCACCGAGCGCACGCCCTTGCCGCGCAGCCGGAACAGCTTGCCGGTCTGGGTCTCGGGCGGGACCTTGATCTCGACCTCGCCGTCCAGCGTCGGCACGGTGATGCTGGCGCCGAGCACCGCCTGCGAGAAGCGGATCGGGATCTCGCAGTAGAGGTCGTCGCCGTCGCGCTCGAACACCGGATGCGGGCGCACCTGAACGTCGACGTAGAGGTCGCCGCTGGGCGCGCCGGGTTGACCGGCCTCGCCCTCGCCCTGCAGGCGGATGCGGTCGCCGGTGTCGACGCCGGCCGGGATCTTCACCGACAGCGTCTTCTCCTGGCGCACGCGGCCGCTGCCGTGGCAGGTCTTGCAGGGCTTGGGGATGATCCGGCCGCTGCCGCCGCAGGTCGGGCACGGCTGCTGCATCTGGAAGATGCCGCGCTGCATGCGCACCTGGCCGATGCCCCGGCAGGTGCCGCAGGTCTCGGTCTTCTTGTCCTCGGCGCCGGTGCCGTCGCAGGTGCCGCAGTGGGCCATGGTCGGCACCTCGATGCGCTTCTCGGCACCGGCCACGGCCTCTTCGAGATCCAGCTCCATCACGTAGCGAAGGTCGGCACCGCGGCGTGGGCCGCGCTGGCGACCCCCGCCGAAGATGTCACCGAAGATGTCGCCGAAGATGTCGCCCATGTCGGCGTAGCCGCCATGGCCGCCGCCCCCGCCGCCCATGCCCTGCTCGAAGGCGGCATGGCCATGCTGGTCGTAGATGCGCCGCTTGTTGGGGTCGGAGAGGACGTCGTAGGCCTGCTTGGCCTCCTTGAACGCCTCCTCCGCCGCCTTGTCGCCGGGGTTGCGGTCCGGGTGGTGCTTCATCGCCAGCCGGCGATAGGCCTTCTTGAGCTCGTCCTCCGACGCGCCCCTGGGAACGCCCAGCACCTCGTAGTAGTCCCGCTTGCTCATCGGCGGTGCGTCACGGACGCGGATCCTTCTTCACCTCGGTGAACTCGGCATCGACCACGTCCTCGGCCTTGCCCGCCGGCGTACCGGCATCGCCACCATCCGTGTCCGTCGGGCCGGACGACGCGGCCGCCTGCAGCGAAGCGGCGGCCTGCGCCAGTGCCATGGTCTTGGCCTCGATCTGGCCCTTGTCGTCGCCCTTCATGGCCGTCTCGAGCTCGGCCAGCGCGGTCTCGATCGCGCCCAGCTGCTCGCCCGGCACCTTGCTGCCGTGCTCCTTGATGGCCGTGCGGGTCTGGTGGATCAGGCCGTCGGCCTGGTTGCGCGCGGTCACCAACTCGTGGAACTTGCGGTCCTCCTCGCGGTTCGCCTCGGCGTCGGCGACCATCCGCTTGATCTCGTCCTCGGAGAGGCCCGAGCCGGCCTTGATCTCGATCTTCTGCTCCTTGCCGGTCTTCTTGTCCTTGGCCGAGACGTGCAGGATGCCGTTGGCGTCGATGTCGAAGGTGACCTCGATCTGCGGCATGCCACGCGGTGCCGGCTCGATGCCGGCCAGGTCGAAGCGGGCCAGCGACTTGTTGTAGCGGGCCTGCTCGCGCTCGCCCTGCAGCACGTGCACGGTGACCGCGCTCTGGTTGTCCTCGGCGGTGCTGAACACCTGCGCGGCACGGGTCGGGATGGTGGTGTTCTTCTCGATGATCTTGGTCATCACGCCGCCCAGGGTCTCGATGCCCAGCGACAGCGGGGTGACGTCGAGCAGCAGCACGTCCTTGACCGAGCCGCCCAGCACGCCGCCCTGGATGGCCGCACCGACGGCCACCGCCTCGTCCGGGTTGACGTCCTTGCGCGGCTCCTTGCCGAAGAACTCGGTGACCGCCTGCTGCACCTTCGGCATGCGGGTCATGCCGCCGACCAGGATCACGTCGGTGATGTCGCTGGCGCGCAGGCCGGCGTCGTTGAGGGCGATGCGGCAAGGTTCGATCGACTTCTTGATGAGGTCGTCGACCAGCGCCTCCAGCTTGGCGCGGGTCAGCTTGATGGCGAGGTGCTTCGGGCCGGAGGCATCGGCGGTGATGTAGGGCAGGTTGACCTCGGTCTGCTGCGAGGAGGACAGCTCGATCTTGGCGCGCTCGGCGGCGTCCTTCAGGCGCTGCAGGGCCATCGGGTCGCGGCGCAGGTCGATGCCCTGCTCCTTCTGGAACACCTCGACCAGGTAGTCGATGACGCGGGCGTCGAAGTCCTCGCCACCGAGGAAGGTGTCGCCGTTGGTGGCCAGCACCTCGAACTGCTTCTCGCCGTCGACGTTGGCGATCTCAATGATGGAGATGTCGAAGGTGCCGCCGCCGAGGTCGTAGACGGCGATCTTGCGGTCCTTGGCGTCGCCCTTGTCGAGGCCGTAGGCGAGTGCCGCCGCGGTCGGCTCGTTGATGATGCGCTTGACCTCGAGGCCGGCGATGCGGCCGGCGTCCTTGGTGGCCTGGCGCTGGCTGTCGTTGAAGTAGGCCGGCACGGTGATGACCGCTTCCGTGACCGTCTCGCCGAGGTAGGCCTCGGCGGTCTTCTTCATCTTCGACAGCACTTCCGCCGAGATCTGCTGCGGCGCCATGCGCGTGCCGTCGGCCTTGGCGACCCAGGCGTCGCCGTTGTCGTGCTGGACGATGGCGTAGGGCACGAGGTCGATGTCCTTCTTGACCTCGGCGTCGGTGAACTTGCGGCCGATCAGGCGCTTCACCGCGTGGAAGGTGTTCTTCGGGTTGGTGACGGCCTGGCGCTTGGCGGAAGCGCCCACGATCGTCTCGCCGTCCTTGGTGAAGGCGACGATGGAGGGCGTGGTGCGGTCGCCCTCGGCGTTCTCGATGACCTTGACGTTGCCGCCTTCCATCACGGCGACGCAGCTGTTGGTGGTGCCAAGGTCGATGCCGATGATCTTGCCCATGGGGGGTCTCCTCGTGGATTCGGGGTTCGGTTCGGGGCCGGCGCGGGACGCCGTGTTCTGGGGTTGCAGGTGGGTGGCGCGGCCGGTTTTTTCAAGTGGCCGCCGCCGGCGCGGGCCGGTTCAGGACTCGGCCGCGACCACCACCAGCGCCGGGCGCAACAGGCGCTCGTTCAACACGTAGCCGCGCTGGAACACCTCGAGCACGGTGCCGGGCGGAACGCCCTCGGGGGCTGCGGCCTGGCTGACCGCCTGGTGCCGCTCAGGGTCGAAGGATTCCCCCTTCGGGTCGATCTCGGTCAAACCATTGTCGGCGGCGGCTTTGAGCAACTGCCGCAGGGTCAACTCGAGGCCTTCCCGCAGCGGATGCGGCTCCCCGCCCGCGGCCTTCAGCCCGGCGTGCAGGCTGTCGAACACCGGCAGCAGCTCGCCGAGCAGGCGCTCGTTGGCGAAACGCCGCGCCGTCTCCAGCTCGCGGGCCATGCGCCGGCGCTGGTTGTCCAGCTCGGCGCGCTCGCGCAGCGACTCCTCGCGGAGCTGGGCGATGGCCAGCTTGAGATCGGCGTTCTCGCTGGCGAGATCGGCCTCGGTGGTGGCACCGGTGGCGGGATCGGCGGCGGCCGGGGCCGGCGCTGCCGGATCGTTCTCGTGGTTCATGGGCAGGATTTCCGCGTGCGTGCGGCGGTTCGGTACGGGCGGCGGGGTTATGGGGCCGGCGCGGTGTCTTTCAAGGCCTGCCCGACCAGCTCGGCGGTGGCCTGCACCAACGGGATGACCTTGTCGTAAGCCATGCGGGTCGGACCGATCACGCCCAGCACGCCCAGCACGCGGCCGTTCACCGCGTAGGGGGCGGTGACCACGGCGCAAGCGCCGAGCGGGGCGAGGCCGCTCTCCTCGCCGATGAAGATGCGCACCCCCTGGGCCTTGGCGCAGCGTTCCAGCAGGCCGAGCAGCTCGCGCTTCTCGGCGAAGGCGTCGAACAGGCCGCGCAGCCGCTCCAGGTCGGCGAGGTCGGGATTGCCCATCAGCCGGGTCTGGCCGGCGACCAGCATGTCCTCGGCGGCCTCCGGCAGGGCCTGCTCGGACAGCTCGACGGCCGCCGAGAGGGTCCGCTCCAGTTCGCTGCGCGTCGCCCGCAACTCGGCCAGCAGGGCCGCGCGGATCTCCGGCCAGGTCCGACCAGCGTAGTGGCGGTTGAGGTGACGGGCGGCCTGCTCCAGTTCCTCGGGGGAGAACGGCCGGCGGGTCTGGACGATCCGGTTCTGCACCTCGTGGTCCATGAACACCAGCACCACCAGCACGCGCTGGCCGTCGATCGGCACGAACTCGATGTGGCGGAAGGCGAAGGCGGCGCGCTGCGGCACGGTGACCACGCCGACCGACTGGCTCATCGCCGAGAGCAGCTCGCCGGCACCGGCCAGCAGGCCCTGGGTGCCCTGCCCCTGCGGCAACTGCCCGGCCAACTGCCGCAGCAACCCGCTGTCGGGCGGGGGGAGCTCGATCAGGCTGTCGATGAACACCCGGTAGCCGTGCGCGGTGGGGACGCGCCCGGCGCTGGTGTGCGGCGCCGCCACCAGGCCCAGTTCCTCGAGGTCGGCCATGATGTTGCGGATGGTCGCCGCGCTGACGTCCAGCCCCGACTGCCGGGCCAGCGTGCGCGAACCGACCGGCTCGCCGTGGGCGATGTACTGCTGCACCAGCGCACGCAACAGGTGGCGGGCACGCGGGTCGAGGCGGTGCGAGGACGCGGACATTGCCCATACATAGGTCCGGCTTCCTCCGATGGCAAGCGTTGGCGTGGCCGTGGCCCGATGCTAGCGTTCGCCGCTCCCGCCCCAGGCCACCCTCCCCCGCCGATGCTGGTGACGCTCGCCCTCCGCGATTTCGCCGTGGTCCGCAGCGCCGAGCTGCGGCCGGGGCCGGGCATGACCGTCATTTCCGGGGAAACCGGGGCCGGCAAGTCCCTGCTGGTCGATGCCCTGCTCTGGATCGTGGGCGCCCGCGCCGACACCGGCCTGGTGCGCGCCGGCGCGGCCCGCGCCGAGGTCGAGGCGGAGTTCGACCTCGGCGATGCCCCGGCGGCGGCGGCCTGGCTCGCCGAGAACGAACTCGACGACGCCGGCCTCTGCCAGTTGCGGCGGGTGGTCAAGGCCGATGGCGGCTCCCGCGCCTGGATCAACGGCCGGGCCGCCAGCCTCGGCCAGCTCGCGGCGCTGGGCGGCCTGCTGGTCGAGGTGCACGGCCAGCACGAGCACCAGGCCCTGCTGCTGCGCGATCGCCAGCTCGCCCTGCTCGACGGCTTCGGACGCCGCGCCGGCCTGCTGGCCCCGGTGCGCGAACAGGCCCGGGACTGGCAGGCGGCCGATCGCGCCATCGCCGAGCTGCAGGCCCGCGGCGATGTCCACGATCGCCTCGAACTGCTCCGCCACCAGCTCGCCGAACTCGATGCCGAGGCGCTGGACGAGGCCAGCCTCGCCACCCTGCAGGCCCGCCACCGCCTCGCCAGCCAGGGCGAGGCCCTGCTCCAGGCCTGCGCCCGCGCCGCCCTGCTGCTTGGCGACGAGCACGGGGCGATGGCGCCGATCGGCCAGGCGCTGGCGACCCTGTCGCGCTGGACCGGCGACGAACCGCGGCTGGCCGAGGCCGCGCAACTGGCCGAATCGGCGCGGCTGCAACTGGCCGAGGCGCTGGCCCTGGTCGAGCAGGCGCAGGACGGTTTCGAGCTCGATCCCGAGGCGCAGGCCGAAACCGAGCGCCGGCTCTCCCGCCTGCACGATCTGGCCCGCAAGCACCGCTGCGCGCTGGCCGGACTGGCCGAACGCCGCGATGCACTGGCCGCGGAACAGGCCGAACTGGAAGGCGCCGGCACCCGGCTGGCCACCTTGCTCGCGGAGCGCGAGGCGCTGGAGCAGGCCTGGCGCACGGCGGCGGAATCGCTCTCGGCGGCCCGCCGGGACGACGCGGCGGCCCTGTCGGCAGCCATCACCGGGCTGATGCCAAGCCTCGGCATGGCCGGCGGCCGCTTCGAGGTGCAGCTGCTGGCGGTGGACGATCCGCGCCCGCACCCGGCCGGCCGGGAACGGGTCGAGTTCCTGGTCAGCGCCAACCCCGGCCAGCCGCTGCGCCCCCTCCGCAAGGTCGCCTCCGGCGGCGAGTTGGCGCGCATCGCGCTGGCCATCCAGGTCGCCGCGCTCGGCGTCGACGACACCCCGACCCTGGTCTTCGACGAGGTCGATGCCGGCATCGGCGGCGCGGTGGCCGAGGCCGTCGGCCAGGCCCTGCGCCGGCTCGGGCAGGGCCGGCAGGTGCTCTGCGTCACCCACCTGCCGCAGGTCGCCGCCCAGGGCCATGGCCACTGGCGGGTCAGCAAGGCCAGCGACGGGCGCGACACCTGGTCGGAGCCGGAGCGGCTGGACGAGGCCGGGCGCGTCGAGGAGGTCGCCCGCAT
>Ga0208370_100084_pt1 | contig 31959 bp, 30 predicted proteins | sample Subbio12Jun_QV11_FD_184822 | JGI IMG/M metagenome (GOLD analysis project Ga0208370, IMG submission 184822) | Serpentinite rock and fluid subsurface biosphere microbial communities from McLaughlin Reserve, California, USA -CR12Jun_QV11 (SPAdes) | ecosystem: Environmental > Terrestrial > Deep...
CTGCGGCAGCGAGGCAGGAGCCGAGCGCCGCGCGTGAGGGCAGGACGCCCGATCGCGCGGAAAGCAGGTGGCCCGATCCGCCGACAGGCTCGCCTTGCCAAGCGCACCGTTCCGAGCGCGCCTGCCTTCGTGGGCCATGGGGTCGCGGGTTCCCCTTCAGGCGGCCGATGCCGCAAGCTTGCGGCTTCACCGCCGCCCAGGTCCGACCGTGCCCCGATCCGTCCGCCACCCCCTCGCCTGCGCACTGGCGCTCGCGCTGGCCGCGCCCACGACACTGGCCGATACGGTCGCCGCCGGCCCGGTCTGGGCCCTGTGCCGCGCCCCCGAGGCCCTGCCCGGCCTGCGCCCGTCCCCAGCCGTGCCGGCCAGCGCCGCGGTCCGCGCCGCCAGCCCGGTGCTGATCGAGGCCGGCCGCCTCGATGTCTCCGCAGAGGGCGAAACGGTGTTCCGCGACCGCGTCGAGCTGTTCCGCGCCGACCAGTGGCTGGCCACCGGGGAACTGCGCTACCAGCACGAGGCCGGCACCTGGCAGAGCCCCGGCCCGCTGCGCTTCGAGGACGCCCGGCTGCGCTTCGAGGCGGCCTCGGCGCGTGCCGACGAAGCGGCCGAGCGGATCGAGCTGGACGATGTGCGCTACCAGCTCATCGACGAGCGCGCCGGCAGCGGCGTCGCCCGCCAGGCCCGCCGCGAGGGCGAGCGCAGTCATCTGGTCGGGGCCACCTTCTCGACCTGCCCGCCGGGCCAGCGACAGTGGGAGTTCGAGGCCGCCACCCTCGACATCGACGATGCCACCGAGACCGGCGTGGCGCGCAACGCCACCCTGCGCCTCGGCGGCGTGCCGGTGCTGTGGCTGCCGTGGGCGGCCTTCCCCACCACCGAGGCGCGACGCAGCGGCTTTCTCGCCCCCACCCTGGGCTACAGCGGTGATCGCGGCGTCGATCTCGAGCTGCCCTACTACCTCAACCTCGCGCCGAACTACGACGCCACGCTGTCACCGCGCTGGATGTCGCGCCGCGGCCTGATGCTCGGGGCCGAGTTCCGCTACCTCGGCGAGCGCGATCGGGGCGAGTTCCGCGGCACCTTCCTGCCGGACGACGACCTCACCGGCCGCGACCGCGGCATGGCCTCGTGGCAGCACCACAGCGTGTTCTCGCCGCAGTGGTCGGCCAGCGCCGACCTGCAGCACGTCAGCGACGCCGACTACCTGCGCGATTTCGGTGCCGACTTCGGCCAGCACGTGCAGTTGCTCCTGCCGAGCAGCGCCGTGCTGGCCGGCCGCGGCCGCGGCTGGAGCACCTGGCTCTCGGCCGAGCGTTGGCAGATCGCCCACCCGGTGCTGCCACCCGGCAGCGAACCGTTCAGCCGCCTGCCGCGGTTCCGCGGCCGCTTGGCCCCGGAGCTCGGCGGCTGGATCGAGCCCTCGCTGGATGCCGAGCTGGTGCGCTTCCACCACGAGGAGCGTGCCGGTGGCCAGCGCCTCGATCTGCTGCCCCGGCTGCGCCTGCCGCTGGGCGGCGCGGCCTGGTTCGCCACGCCCTCGCTGGGTTGGCGCCACACCGCCTGGACGCTGGAGCAGGACCCGACCCTGCCCGGCCGCGATCGCCGTCCGCAGCGCAGCCTGCCGATCGCCAGCCTGGACGCCGGCCTGGTCTTCGAGCGCGCGGCCGGCGACGGGCGCTGGCTGCAGACCCTCGAACCGCGGCTGTTCTACCTGCGGGTGCCGCACCGCGAACAAGACGGGCTGCCGCTGTTCGACACCCAGCCGCTGTCCTTCGGCTGGCCGGGCCTGTTCCGCGAGAACCGCTTCAGCGGCGCCGACCGCCAGGCCGACGCCCACCACGTCACGCTGGCCGTGACCAGCCGCCTGCTCGGCGCCGAAGACGGCCGCGAGCGGCTGGCGGCCAGTCTCGGTCGCATCGTCCACCTCGACCCGCCGCGCCTGCGCCTGCCCGGGGAGCCGGCGGCCGACCCCGACGGCTCGGCCTACGTCGCCGAGCTGGACTGGCAGATCAACGACGCCTGGTCGCTGCGCAGCACGCAGCAGTGGGACCCCGGGCGGCGCGCCACCCAGCTCTCGGCCCTGCGCGCCCAGTACCGCTTCGGTGAACGCGGCGTGTTCAACGCCAGTTACCGCTACCGCGAGGGCCTGCTCGAACAGACCGACCTCAGTTTCGCCGCCCCGCTCTCGGCGGAGTGGCGGGCGGTCGGGCGCTGGGCCTGGTCGCTGCGCGAGGACCGCAACCTCGAGGCCCTGGCCGGCCTGGAGTGGCGGAGCTGCTGCATGGCGGTGCGGGTGCTGGCCCGCGAGCACCTCCGCGACTTCGACGGCCGGAGCAACCGCGGGGTCTACCTGGAGGTCGAGCTGAACGGCATCGGCCGCTTCGGCCGCGATTCAGAGCGGCTGTTGTCCGATGCTATCCTCGGGTTTTCCCCGTAAGCCGCGTCCCCGAGCGCGTCCGGAGCCTGTCCGTCCCATGCCGAAGCCTTTCCTCGCCAGCCTGCTGCTGGCCGCCTTCCTCGCCCTCCCCGTCCAGGCCCAGCTGCTCGCCGGGCCGGGCAGCAGCGGTCCGATCGACGGCATCGTCGCGGTGGTCGACGAGGACGTGATCCTGCGCTCCGAACTCGACCGCGCCGTGGCCAACCTGCGCGAGCAGTTCCGCGGCCGCGAGGCGCAGCTGCCCCCGGAGAACGTGCTGCGCCGGCAGGTGCTGGAACGTCTGGTGCTGACCCGTTTGCAGGTTGCCCGCGCCGAATCCACCGGCATCCGCATCGGCGACACCGAGCTCAACCAGACCCTGCAGGGCATCGCCGCCCGCGCCGGCATCAGCGTCGAGCAGATGCGCGCCCAGATCGAGGCGCAGGGCCTCTCCTTCGAGGACTACCGGCGCAGCCTGCGCGAGGAACTGCAGATGCGCCGCCTGCAGCAGCGCGTCGTCCAGGGCCGGGTGGTGGTCAGCGAGTCCGAGGTCGACCAGGAACTGGCCCGGACCGCCGCCGCCGGCGACGAGACCGAGTACCGGCTGGCCAATATCCTGGTCGCCCTGCCGGATGGCGCCACGCCGGAGCAGGTCGCCACCGCCCGGCAGAAGATCGACGGCATCCGCGGCCTGATCGAGCGCGGCGAGATGGACTTCCGCGCCGCCGCCATCCGCTACTCCGACGACCGCAACGCGCTGGAGGGCGGCGACCTCGGCTGGCGTCCGGGCAGCGCCATCCCGCCGCGCTTCGCCGAGCTGGTGCGCGGCCTGCAACCCGGCCAGCACAGCGCGCCGATTCGCGGCCCGAGCGGCTACCAGCTGATCCAGCTGGTGGAGACCCGCCGGCCCGGCCCGCAGACGATCACCGAGTACCAGGCCGACCACCTGCTGGTGGCGGTCACCGAGGTGGTCGGCGAGGAAGCCGCCCGCCGCCGCATCGAGGAGCTGCGGGCGCGCATCGAGGCCGGCGAGGACTTCGCCGCCATCGCCCGCGAGTACAGCGACGACACGATGACCCGCAACCGCGGCGGCCGGCTCGACTGGTTCAGCGTCGAGGCGCTGGGGCCGGAGATCGCCGGCCAGATCACCCCGCTGGCCGACGGCCAGCTCTCCGCCGTGTTCCGCACCGCCGCCGGCTGGCACCTTCTGCGCCGGGTCGGCACCCGCCAGCAGGACGTGACCGAGGAGAACCGCCGCAACCGCGCCCGCCAGCTGATCGGCGAGCGCAAGGCGCAGGAGGAGCTGGAGCGTTTCCTGCGCCAGTTGCGCGCCGACGCCTTCGTCGAGTCGCGGCTCGGCGCCTGATCCGGTGCGCGCGCCGCCCCGGCTCGCGCTGGTCCCCGGCGAGCCGGCGGGCGTCGGCCCGGAGCTGTGCGTCCGCATCGCCCAGGATCCCCAACCCGCCCGGCTGCTCGCCTACGGCGACGGCGACACCCTGCTGGCCGCCGCCCGCGCCCTCGGCCTGCCGCTGCGCCTGCGCGGCGCCGGCGAGGAGGTCGGCCCCGGCGAGCTGGCGCTGGTCGAGCACCGCAACGCGGCCGCGACCCGCTTCGGCGAGAGCGATCCGGCCAACGCCGCTGCGGTGGTCGGCGCGCTGCGCGCGGCCGCCGCCGATGCCTTGGTCGGCCAGGTCGATGGCATCGTCACCGGGCCGGTCCACAAGGCCAGCATCCACCTCGGCGGCATCGCCTTCACCGGCACCACCGAGCTGCTGGCCGGCATCGCCGGCGTCGACGTGGTGATGATGCTGGCCAACCCGCGGCTGCGGGTGGCGCTCGCCACCACCCACCTGCCGCTGCGCGCCGTGCCCGATGCGATCACCGTGGATGGCTTGGAGCGCGTGCTGCGCACCACCCTTTCCGCCCTGCGCCGCGACTTCGGCATCGCCCGGCCGCGGCTGCGGGTGCTGGGCCTGAACCCGCACGCCGGCGAATCCGGCACGCTCGGTCGCGAGGAGATCGAGGTGATCACGCCGGTGCTCGAACGGCTGCGCGGGGAAGGCCACGCGCTGGAAGGCCCGCTGCCGGCCGACACCGCCTTCCTGCCGCAGCAACGCGAGGCGTTCGATGCCATCGTCGCCATGTACCACGATCAGGGCCTGCCGGTGCTCAAGGCCAGCGGCTTCGAGGACGCCGTGAACCTGACCCTCGGCCTGCCCTTCCCGCGCGTGGCCGTCGACCACGGCACCGCGTTGGCGCTGGCCGGCCGCGGCGTGGCCGACGCCTCCAGCCTGCGCCACGCCGTGGCGCTGTGCGCTGACCTCGCCCGTCGCCGCGCCGACGCCGCGCGCGGCACGACCTGAACCGGCACAGCCCATGAGCCTCGACGCCCACCGCCACAAGAAGCAGCTCGGCCAGCATTTCCTCTCCAGCCCCGGCGTGGTGGAGAAGATCCTCCGCGCCATCGACCCGAAGCCCGGCGAGTTCATCGTCGAGATCGGCCCCGGCGCCGGCGCGCTGACCTTCCCGCTGCTGCGCGCCCACGGCGCGCTCACCGTGATCGAGTTCGACCGCGACCTCGTCGAGCCGCTGGCGATTGAGGGCGCGAAGCACGGCCGGCTCACCGTCCTCCACCGCGACGTGCTGCAGGTCGATTTCGCCCGGCTCGGCCAGGGGCACGACATCGAGGGCCCGCTGCGCCTGGTCGGCAACCTGCCCTACAACATCTCCACGCCGATCCTGTTCCACGTGCTGGCGCACGCCGGCGCGGTGCGCGACATGCACTTCATGCTGCAGAAGGAAGTGGTCGAGCGCATGGCCGCCGCCCCGGGCGGCAAGGTCTACGGCCGGCTCTCGGTGATGCTGCAGGCGGTGTGCCGGGTGGTGCCGCTGTTCGACGTGCCGCCGGGTGCCTTCACGCCGCCGCCGAAGGTCGATTCGGCCGTGGTCCGGCTGCTGCCGAAACCGGCGGCCGAGATCGGCGTGCTGGCGCCGGCGCGCTTCGAGCAGGTGGTGGCGGCGGCCTTCCAGCAGCGCCGCAAGACCCTGCGCAACGCGCTCTCGGCGGTCTGCGGCGAGGAGGCGATCCGCGCCGCCGGCATCGACCCCGGCACCCGTGCCGAGCAGGTGCCGGTGCAAGGCTTCATCGCCTTGGCCAACCACCTCGCCGCGGCCACGCCGGAGCGACGCGCCGACGACGGCGCCAGCCCGTAAACTGCGCGCCATGCCCCGTTCCCGCTATGCCATCGCGGTGGCCGTCGCCACCCGCTTCCTCGACGAACAGAGCGCCCCCGAGGAGGGCCGCTACGTGTTCGCCTACACCATCCGCATCGCCAACACCGGCGAGGTACCGGCGCGCCTGCTGTCGCGCCGCTGGCGGATCACCGACGCCAACGGCAAGGTGCAGGAGGTGGAAGGCGAGGGCGTGGTCGGCCAGCAACCCTGGCTGAAGCCCGGCAGCGAGTTCGAGTACACCTCCGGCGCGGTGCTGGAGACCTTCTGCGGGCAGATGCGCGGCAGCTACCGGATGCTGGCCGACGACGGCACCGAGTTCGAAGCCGAGATCGCGCCGTTCGCGCTCAGCATCCCGCGGACCCTGCACTGATGGCGACCTACGCGATCGGCGACCTGCAGGGTTGCCACGACGTGCTGCTGCGCCTGCTCGACGCCATCCGCTTCGACCCCGCGCAGGACCGCTTGTGGCTCTGCGGCGACCTCGTCAACCGCGGCGGGCAGTCGCTGGAGACGCTCAAGCTGCTGCATGGCCTGCGCGACCGGGTGGTGGTGACGCTCGGCAACCACGACCTCTCGCTGCTCGCCATCGCCGGGCGGCGGCCGGAGGAGCAGCGCCGGGTCAACCCCGACCTGCAGCGCGTGCTGTTCGACGACGACGCGCCGATGCTGCTCGACTGGCTGCGCGGCGGCAAGCTCCTGCACGTCGACCGCGGGCTGGGCTTCGCCATGGTCCACGCCGGGCTGGCGCCGCGCTGGACCCTGCGCATGGCCGAGGCCCGCGCCCGCGAGGTCGAGGCCGTGCTGCAGGGCGAGGACGGCATGCGGCTGCTCAAACACATGTACGGCGACAAACCGAACTGGTCGCCGAAGCTCGAGGGCATCGACCGCTGGCGGGCGATCATCAACGTCTTCACCCGGCTGCGCTACTGCACCATCGGTGGCCGCATCGCCTTCGAGGAGAAGGGCCGCCCCGGCACCCAGAAGCCCGGGCTCTACCCGTGGTTCTCGGTGCCCGGCCACGCCGAGCGCGAACTGCCGATCGTGTTCGGCCACTGGAGCACGCTCGGCCTGTTCCAGGGCTTGGGCGTCCACGGCCTCGACACCGGCGCGGTCTGGGGCGGCAAGCTCACCGCGCTGGAACTCGGCCCGGAACCGCGCGTCCATCAGGTGCCGGGTCGCGCCGTCAGCGGTTCGCCGCGCGGCGACGACTGATCCCGCGCGCTCAGCGCCGGTGGTAGTCGGCGAAGCGGAAGGCGAAGGCGTGGCGGGCGTCGGCGGGGTGCTCCTCGCTGCCGGCCAGCGTCCATGCCGAGGGATCGAAGCGCGGGAACCACGCGTCCGCGCCCTCCACCCGCGCATCGACCCAGGTCAGGTGCAGCCGCGAGGCCAGCGGTAGGGCCTGCGCATAGACCTCGCCGCCACCGATGACCATCAGCACCGGCGCAGCGTCCCCCGGCGACGCCACGCGACGCAGGGCCTCGTCGATCGACGCCACGCCTTCCATCCCGTCGAACGGCACCCGGCCCGAACGCGTGAGCACGAGGTTCCGCCGGCCCGGCAGGGCGCGGCCCAGCGACTCGGCGGTCTTGCGGCCCATCAGCAGGGGATGCCCCAGCGTCAGCGCCTTGAAGCGCTTCAGGTCGTCGGGCAGCGACCACGGCAGCGCATTGCCGCGGCCGATGGCGAAATCGCGGTCGAGCGCGGCGACGAGCGCGACCTCGCTCACACCGCCACCGGCGCCTTGATGGCCGGGTGCGGGTCGTAGCCGACGAGTTCGATGTCCTCGAAGCGGAAGGCGAAAAGGTCGCGCAGCGCCGGGTTCAGGCGCAGCGTGGGCAAAGGGCGATGGTCGCGCGCGAGTTGCTGGGCCACCTGCTCGACGTGGTTGGCGTAGATATGGCAATCGCCGCCGGTCCAGATGAACTCGCCCGGGGCGAGGTCGCAGCAGTGCGCCACGAGGTGCGTGAGCAGGGCGTAGCTCGCGATGTTGAAGGGCACGCCGAGGAACAGGTCGGCCGAGCGCTGGTAGAGCTGGCAGCTCAAGCGCCCCTCGGCGACGTGGAACTGGAACAGCGCGTGGCAGGGCGCCAGCGCCATGTCCGGCAACTCGGCCACGTTCCAGGCGCTGACGACGAGCCGGCGCGAATCGGGGTTGCTGCGGATCTGCGCGACCACTTCGCTGATCTGGTCGATGACGCGGCCGTCCGGCGCCCCCCAGCTCCGCCACTGCTTGCCGTACACCGGGCCGAGTTCGCCATGCTCGTCGGCCCATTCGTCCCAGATGCTGACGCCGTGCGCCTTGAGGTAGGCGATGTTGGTCTCGCCGCGCAGGAACCACAGCAGTTCGTGCACCACCGACTTCCAATGCACCTTCTTGGTCGTCACCAGCGGGAAGCCGGCCCCGAGGTCGAAGCGCAGCTGCGCACCGAACACGCTGCGGGTGCCGGTGCCGGTGCGGTCGGCCTTGCGGCTGCCGTGCGCCAGCACGTGGGCGAGGAGGTCGTGGTAGGGCTGCATGGGGCGGCCTCAGCGCGAGGCGATCGTCGGCGCGCTGCGCGAACGCAGCAGCAGCCACAGGCCGACCACCACCATCGGCAGGCTGAGCAGCATGCCCATGGTCAGCCAGCCGAAGGCGAGGAAACCGTACTGCGGGTCGGGCTCGCGGAAGAACTCCGCCGTGATGCGGAACACGCCGTAGGCGAGGGCGAACAGGCCGGCCACCGCGAAGCGCGGTCGCGGCCTGCGGCTGAACCACCACAGCAGCACGAACAGCACTGCGCCTTCCAGCAGGGCCTGCAGCAGTTGCGAGGGGTAGCGGGCGAAGGGTTCGAGCAGGCCTTGCGCGTGCAGCACCCGCAGTTGTTCCATCGGCAGGCCGCTGTAGGGGCCGAGGTCGGCGTTGGGGAAGACGACGCCGAGCGGGCTGCTGGTGAGCCGGCCCCAGAGCTCGCCGTTGATCCAGTTGCCGAGCCGCCCCAGGCCCAGCCCGATCGGTGCCAGCGGGGCGACGAAATCGAGCGCATCGAACCAGTGCAGGCCCTGCTTGCGGCACCACAGGTAGCCGCCCAGCAGCACGCCGAGCAGGCCGCCGTGGAAGCTCATGCCGCCGGCGCGCAGGTTGAACATTTGAAGCGGGTCGGCAAGGAAGGTCGGCAGGTCGTAGAACAGCACGTAGCCGATCCGACCGCCGAGGATCACGCCGAGCATGGCGTAGAACAGCAGGTCGCCGAAGCCGTTCGAGTCGATACCGGGCAGCCGACCCTGGGCCAGCCGGCGCGTGCCGAGCCACCAGGCGGCGGCGAAGCCGCCGACGTACATCAGGCCGTACCAGTGGATGCCGTGCGGCCAGAACGGCAGGTGCAGGGCGATCGGATCGAGGTCGTGCAGGAAGCTCATCGTAAGGGTTCTCAGGCGGGCAGGACGCGGAAGATCGCGCCCTTGAGGTATTCGGTCTCGGGGATGGCGGGATGGACCGGATGATCCGGCCCCTGCGCCAGCAGTTCCAGCAGCTGCGCCTGGCGGTCGAGGTGCCGCGCACCGGCCTGCACGGCCTCCAGCAGCGCCGCCCGCGGGAAGTGGTGGCTGCATGAACAGGCCACCAGCAGGCCGTCCTTCGAGAGCACCTGCATCGCCGCCTCGAAGATGCGCCGGTAGGCCAGCGAACCCTCCTTGAGATCCTTCTTGCGCTTGACGAAGGCCGGCGGGTCGACCACCACCACGTCCCAGCGGCGGCGCTCGGCGCGTGCGGCTTTCAGGAAATCGAAGGCGTCCGCGGCATGCGCGGCGACCCGGTCGGCGAGGCCGTTGCGCGCGGCGTTGGCACGCACCGATTCGACCGCGCGGGCCGAGATGTCCACGCAATCGGCGCTGGCCGCCCCGTCGGCGAGGGCGCGCAGGCCCCAGCCGCCGGCGAAGCTGAAGAGGTCGAGCACGGCAGCATCCTTCAACCAGGGCGCCAGCCGGTCGCGGTTGCCGCGCTGGTCGTAGAACCAGCCGGTCTTCTGGCCTTCGAGCACATCGGCGGCGAAGCGCAGCGGTCCCTCGCGCACCTCCACCGGGCCTTCGACGGGCATGCCGACCACCCGCACCTCGTCGGCCAGGCCCTCGATGGCGCGGGCGCCGCTGTCGTTCTTCCAGACGATGCTGCGCGGCTTCAGGACCTTGTCGAGCGCGTCGGTGATCCCCGCCTGCAGGCGGTCGATCCCGGCCGTGGTGGCCTGCGCCACCAGCACCTCGCCGAAGCGGTCGACGGTGAGGCCGGGCAGGCTGTCGCTCTCGCCGAAGACGAGGCGGTAGAACGGCTCGGCATAACGGCGCTCGCGCAGGGCCAGCGCCACGTTCAGACGATGCACGAACAGCGAGCGGTCGAGCGGATGCCCGCCACGGTCGACGAGGCGCGCCGCGATCAGCGTGTTGGGGTGCGCGTAACCGCTGCCCAAGGCCTTGCCGGCGCTGTCGAGCAGCATCACCGGCTGGCCGGGCGCGAGCGCCGTCAGCGGCGTGCGGGCGACGTCGACCTCGTTGCTGAACACCCACAGATGCCCGGCGCGCAGGCGGCGTTCCTCGCCCTTCTTCAGCACGAGGGGAAGGGCATCGGTCATCGCGGGATCCTGGGTTCGACGCGGGTCGGGGAAACGTCCATTCCGGCTCAGAGGTAGCGCGGCAGGAGGATCAGGCCCCAGACCAGCAGCACATTGAGGTCGCACAGGAACACGGCGGCCGAGCCCATGTCCTTGGCGCGCTTGGCCAGTTCGTGCCACTCCTGGCCGAAGCGGTCGACCACCGCCTCCAGCGCCGAGTTCAGCACCTCGACGATCAGCACCAGCACCAGCGAACCGACCAGCAGGGCGCGCTCGACCCCGGTCTCGCCCAGCCACAGGCCGAGCGGCGCCAGCACCACGAAAAGATAAACCTCGAGACGGAAGGAGCTTTCCAGCCGCCAGGTCAGGGCGAGCCCGTTCAGGGACCAGCGCAGGGCCCGCCAGACCTGGAACGGCGTGCGCGGTGCGTGGCTGTCGGTGCTGTCGGCCATTCCGGCATCGATCAGGGAGGCGCGGCAGTGTGCCACAGCCGCCACGGGCCGCCGGCATGACCAGCGGCACTGACGAGCGCTTAACCCCGCTTTGGCATGATCGCAACGCACCCCTTGCCACGAGGAACCGCCGTGTTCGACCCCGAACGTCTGTTGAAGCAAGTCATGGGCGAGGCCCTCTCCGGCTCGCTGGGCGGCAAGAAGCGCCGCCACCACGCCCCGTACGGCCAGCGCAGCGGCGGCATCGGCAGCCTGCTGGGTGGCGCGCTGGGCGGCTCGCGCCCGACCGGCATGGCGGGCGGCTCCGGCCTCGGTGCCCTGCTGGGCGGCGGCGGCCGGGGTGGTCTGTCCACCGCCACCAAGGCCAAGATCGGCCTCGGCGCGCTCGGGGTGGCGATCGCCGCCTACGAGCATTACCGCAGCAAGCCCGGCAGCCCCGTCCCCGGCGGCATGGCGGCACCACCGCCACCCCCCGCTCCCGGTGGCATGGCCGTGCCGCCGCCCACCGGCTTCGCCCCGCCCCCGCCCCCGCCGCCGCCGGCCGCGACCCCGGCCGGGCCCAGCCCCGAGCAGGCGGCCGAGGCCATGCACCTGCTGCGGGCGATGATCGGCGCGGCCAATGCCGATGGCCTGATCGACGCCGAGGAGCGTGAGCGCATTCTCGGCAGTGCCCGCCAGGCCGGGCTGGACGCCGAGGACCTCGCCGAACTGGAAGGTGAACTGGCCGCGCCACTCACCGTCGCGCAACTGGTCGCCCGCACGCGCCCGGCGCAGCGGGAGGCGGTCTACGTCGCCTCGGTGATCGCCATCGGTCGCGACACCGAGGTCGAGCGGCAGTACCTCGACGACCTCGCCGCTCGCCTCGGCCTCGATGCCGCCGCCCGCGACGCGCTCCACGCCGAGCTCGGGCTCTGAGCCCGACCACTCTTTCCTCTTTCCTCTCCACTCTTTCCTCCTCCCCGCCCCCGGAGCTCCCATGCACTCGTGGTACCTGAGCTACAACGGCCAGCAGATGGGCCCGCTCGACACCGCCGCCGCCGCCGCCCAGGCCGCGCGCAACCCGAACGGCCACTGCTGGCGCGCCGGCTTCGCCGAATGGCTGCCGATCGCCGCCTGCGCCGAACTGCGCGGGGCCGGCATGGTGGCGAACGGCCTGCCGGCCGCCACGCCCCCGGTCTTCGCGGCCGGCGGTCGCGCCGACGTCGTCGATTACCGCATCCACGGCGAGGACATGCAGTTCGTCGAGATCGAGCTCGATCCCGGCGAATCCGCCGTCGCCGAGGCCGGGGCGATGATGTACAAGGACGCCGCCGTCACCATGAACACGGTGTTCGGCGATGGGACCGGCAGCGGCGGCAGCTTCGCCGACAAGCTGCTCGGCGCCGGCAAGCGCCTGGTCACCGGCGAGTCGCTGTTCACCACCGTGTTCACCCACACCGGCGGCGGCAAGGGCCGGGTCGCCTTCGCCGCCCCCTACCCCGGCACCATCGTGCCGATGACGCTGTCGAACTACGGCGGCCGGATCATCTGCCAGAAGGACAGCTTCCTCTGCGCGGCCCGCGGCGTCAGCATCGGCATGCACTTCCAGCGCAAGGTGATGACCGCGCTGTTCGGCGGCGAGGGCTTCATCATGCAGAAGCTCGAAGGCGACGGCCTCGTCTTCGTGCACGCCGGCGGCACCATCATGGAGCGCCAGCTCGGCCCCGGCGAGCGCCTCGACGTCGACACCGGCTGCGTGGTGGCCTACACCGACGGCGTGAACTTCGACATCCAGCGCGTCGGCTCGGTGAAGTCGATGCTGTTCGGCGGCGAGGGCGTGTTCATGGCCACGCTGACCGGCCCGGGCAAGGTCTGGATCCAGTCGCTGCCGTTCTCGCGGCTGGCCGGCCGCATGCTGCAGGCCGCGCTGCAACCCGGCCGCGACGAGGGTTCGGTGCTCGGCGGCCTCGGCCGTGCGCTGGGCGGCGACCGCAGCTTCTGAAGGCCGGCCGCCGCGGCCGGCGTCAACTGGCGATGTAGCTCTGCAGCGCCGCGATCTCGTGGCTCTGCTCCTCGATCACGAGCTTCAGCAGGTCGCCGATCGAGACCACGCCGAGCACCACGTCGTCCTCCACCACCGGCAGGTGGCGGAAGCGATGCTCGTTCATGAGCTGCATGCACTCGCGGGCGCGCTGGCCGGGGCCGACGGTATGCACCGGGCTGGTCATGATCGCGGAGACCGGCGTGCTGGCCGAGGCGCGTCCCTGCAGCACCACCTTGCGGGCGTAGTCGCGCTCGGTGAGGATGCCGACCAGCCGGCCCGCCTCCATCACCAGCACCGCGCCGACGCCGGCCTCGGCCATCCGCTTCAGGGCTTCCAGCACCGAGTCGTCCGGCCCCACGGTGACCAGCGGGGTGTCCTTGCCGTCGAGGATCTGTCGCACGCTGCGCATGGGCCGCTCCCGGGGATGCCTTGATCGATCATACCCGCGGCGGCGGCGGCCTCAAGGGCCTTCGGACACTCGCGGTGGCGGCAACCGGGCCTCGTCGACCAGGTAGAGCGGCCGCTGCTTGGCCTCGAGGTAGAGCCGGCCGAGGTACTCGCCGATCACGCCCAGCGCCATCAGCTGCAGGCCGCCGAGGAAGGCGATCGCCACCATCAGGCTCGGCCAGCCGGCCACCGGATCGTCCCAGAGCAGGGTGCGGGCGATTACCCACAGGCCGGCGAGGAAGGCGAGGACGGCGCTGGCCAACCCGACGTAGGTGGCGATCCGCAGCGGCACGGTGGAAAACCCGGTGATGCCCTCCAGCGCCAGGTTCCAGAGCCGCCAGTAGTTGAACTTGCTGGCCCCGGCAAGCCGTGGCGCGCGCTCGTAGTCGAGGGCTTCGGCGCGGAACCCGACCCAGGCGAACAGGCCCTTCATGAAGCGCTGCCGCTCGCGCAGGCCGCGCAGGGCCGCCACCGCCCGCGGCCCGAGCAGGCGGAAATCGCCGGTGTCGGGCGGGATCGGCGTATCGGAGAGCGCGTTGATGACCCGGTAGAAGGCCGCCGCCGTGGCACGCTTGGCCAGCGACTCGCCGGCCCGGCTGACCCGCCGCCCGTAGACCACCTCGGCCCCGGCGCGCCAACGCGCGACCATCGCCGGCACCAGCTCCGGTGGATCCTGGCCGTCGGCGTCCAGCACCGCCACGGCGGCCCCCTCGGGTACGTGGTCGAGCCCCGCCGTCAGCGCCAGCTCCTTGCCGAAGTTGCGCGACAGCCGCAGCACCCCGACGCGCTCGGGCGAGGCCTGCTGGAAGGCCTGCAACAGCGCCCAGGTGCCGTCGCGGCTGCCGTCGTCGACGTACAGCAGGCGCACCCCCGGCCCCAGCCCCTGCGCCACCGACAGCAGGCGCGGGTGCAGCAGCGGCAACGCGGCGGCCTCGTTGTGGGCGGCCACCAGCAGGACGAGGTCGGCGTGCAGCGTCATGCCGGGAGGATAGCCATGACCCTCCCGCATGCGATACACCTCCACCGTCCCCTCGCGCCACCTCGCCCCACCCAGCCCCCCGCAATGAAGCGCATCCTCTTCGTCTGCATCGAGAACGCCAACCGCTCCCAGATGGCCGAGGCCTTCGCCCGCCTCCACGGTGGCGACGGGATCGAAGCCCGGAGCGCCGGCTCGAAGCCCTCCGGCGTCATCCACCCCAAGGCCATCCGCTTCATGGCCGAACTGGGCTACGACCTCACGGCGCATGGTTCGAAATCGCTGGACCAGGTCGAGGGCACGTTCGACGCAGTGATCACCCTGGGCTGCGGCGACTCCTGCCCGTGGGTGCCGGCGCGCCTCCGCGAGGACTGGGCCCTGCCCGATCCGAAGCACATGGACGACGAGGCCTATCGCGAGGTGCGCGACGCCATCTCCGCCAAGGTCCGCGACCTGCTGGGCCGATTGTGAGCCGGGCCGCCGAGCGGGTGCCTGCTCAATCGGCGGCGCGACCCGGCACGCCGCAGCATTCAGCAAGATACGCCGGGCCGCCGAGTTGCCGCACCTGCTGCTCGATCCACGCCGCCCGCTGCTGCACGAACGGCCCCGGCGTGCGCACGCTGTAGCGGCGCGGGCTCGGCAGCACGGCGGCGAGCCGGGCACTCTCGGCCGCCGTCAGCTGCGCCGCCGGCTTGCCGAAGAAATGGCGGGCCGCCGCCTCGGCACCGTAGAGGCCGTCGCCGAACTCGGCGAGGTTGGCGTAGACCTCGAGGATGCGCTGCTTCGGCCAGAACGCCTCGATCAGCACCGTGAACCAGGCCTCCACCGCCTTGCGCAGCCAGCTCCGTTGCGGCCAGAGGAACAGGTTCTTCGCCACCTGCTGGCTGATGGTGCTGGCCCCGCGCATCCGACCGCCGCGGGCGTTGGCCGCGAGGGCCTCGTCGATGGCCGCGAGGTCGAAGCCGCGGTGCTCGGGGAAACGCTGGTCCTCGGCCGCCACCAGGGCGATCGGCAGCTGCGGCGAGAGCGCGTCCCAGTCCACCCAGCGGTGGCGCAGCACGAAGTCCGGCTCGCCGCCCGACCAGGCCGCGAACTGGCGACCCAGCATGAAGGCGCTGGTCGGCGGATCGACGAAACGCAGCAACAGCACCGGCAGCAGGCTCGCCAGCACGGCCAGCAGCGGCAGGCCCCAGACCAGTCGCCAGGCCCAGCGCCGCCACCCCGTCCCGCCCCGCCGCCGCCGCGTCCGCTGTACCATGCCGCCTCTCCGCATCTTTCCGCGACAGCGTGGCCTCCCGCCTCCGCGCTGTCCATGCCGCCATGGCCGAAGCTGACACCCTCACCCGTTTCCTGATCGACCGGACTGCCGTGCGCGGCGTCCACGTCCGGCTGGCCGCGAGCTGGACCGAAGTGCGCGCCCGCGCCCCGGCCGAACCGGCCGCCGAACGCCTGCTCGGCGAGGCACTGGCCGCCACCTCCCTGTTCTGCGGCCACCTCAAGGTGGAAGGGCGGATCAGCCTGCAACTGCGCGGCAGCGCCGGGCTGCGCACGCTGTTCGCCGAATGCACCTCGGCGGGCACCCTGCGCGGCATCGCCCGCGGCACGGCGGCCCTGCCGCCCGGGTTCCGCCTGCGCGATGCCGGCGAGGACGCGCTGCTCGCCCTCACCATCGAGACCCGACCACCCGGCCAGCGCGAGGCGCAACGCTACCAGGGCCTGGTCGGGCTCGCCGCCGACACGCTGGAGGCCGCGCTGGTGGAGTATTTCCGCCAGTCCGAGCAGTTGCCGACCGTGCTGCTGCTGGCCGCCGACGAAGGGCATGCCGCCGGACTGATGCTGCAGGTGCTGCCCGGCAGCGACGGCGGCGCCGACTGGGAGCGGGCGCTGGCGCTGTCCGCCACCCTCGGCCACGCCGAACTGCTGGCCACGCCGGGGGAGGAGCTGCTCTGGCGGCTGTTCCACGAGGACGGCGTGCGCCTGCTCTCGCAACAGCCGCTGGCCTTCGGCTGCTCCTGCTCGCAGGCGCGGGTCGAGGCCATGCTGGTCGGGCTGGGCCGTGACGAGGCGCTGGCCGCCGCCACCGGCGGCGCGGCCGAGGTGCAGTGCGAGTTCTGCGGCAAGGCCTACCGCCTGCCGCGCGCCAGCGTCGCCGCCCTGTTCGATGCCGCCACGCCGGCCGCGCCGGCACCGCCCGGCCTGCACTAGGCGGCGGCCGGGCGCTAGCTGGGCTGGGCCCGGCGCCGGCGGTCGGCAGGGACAGCCCGGGCGGCTTCCGGAGGCTTGGTTAACACGGCGTAAAATGCTAGGGTAGCGATCCGGAACTTTCCGCCCCTGCCAGCGTCCATTCCGCCATGGTCCGCCGCACCGCCCTCGCCTTCGCCCTCCTCCTCGCCCTGCCCGGCGCGGAAGCCTGGGCGCGCCCCGCCGAGGCGGCGACGCAGGTGCCGATGCCGGTCTGGAACAGCGCCAACGGCAAGCTCGAGGCCGTGCTCTGGATCGACACCTCGACCCTGACCGGCCTGGCCCCGCGCCCCGTCCTCGGCACCCGCTGGAGCCGGCGCGATGGCGGCCTCTCGGCGGCCGTGGGGGTCGCCACGGAACCCAAGTTCGGCCTGCTTTGCGGCAGCGGTGGCGCCGGCTTCAAGGGCCTCGCCGACGACTGCTTCGTCGCCGAACTGGGCCGCCCCACCCCGCTCGCCCACCGCAGCATGGTCGCCGAGGCGCGGCTCTCGGTCGGCCGCAGCGACTGGACCGCCTTCGGCCGCCAGCAGCGCCAGGCCCTCGACAGCCTGTTCCCCGGCACCTCGGCGGCCCTGCTGATGCCCGAACTGGCCCCGACCGCCGGGCTCGCCGGGCTCGATGTCGAGCAGAACGACCTCGGCATCGCCGGTGAACTGCGCATCGGTGAACAGGGCTGGGTCCGGGTCGGCGGCTCGGTCGCGCGCGCGCGCCTGCTGCCGGCCAGCAGTGCCCTGCCCGGCATGATGGCCCCGCGCTGGAACAGCCAGACGCTCAGCGTCGGCGGCGGCGTCGGTGCACTGGGCGGCGAAGTGGTCGGCCGCGTGGTCCGCCTGCCCGGCGAGGAGGAGAGCTTCGGCACCCTCGGCCTCGGCATCACCTGGAACACCCCGTGGGACGGCCGCCTCACCGTCGGCGCGCAGAACCTGCTCAGCACCGGCGAGAACCCCCTGCTGCCGCAGACGCAGCGCCCCGACCGGCTGGAGCGCCGCGAGGGCCGCGTGCCCTACGTGCGCTACCAGCAGGATCTCTAACGGGTTTCAGGCGGGTGCCGGGGCCTGGTTCCCGGCCTCGAAGCGCTGCGCCGCCTGCAACACGTCGGAGAAGGCCGCGCGCTCCGCCGGCGAGAGCTGGGGGTTCCACACGTCGAAGATGAGGACGGCCCGGACCGCCTCGCTGTCGTTCCATGCCTCGTGGATCATCGCGTCGTCGAACACGAGCAGCTTGCCCTCCACCCAAGCCCGCGCCTCGCCACGCACGCGCAAGGCCCCACACTCCGGCGGGACCACCAGCGGCAGGTGGACCGTGAGCCGGCCGTTGACGCTGCCGTAATGGGGCGGGATCCGGGTCTTGGGCTCGAGCACCGAGAACATCGCCTCCGGCGAATAGCCGGGGATCCGCATCAGCGGCAGGCCGTCGAGCAGGGCCGCGGTGGCGGGGCAGCGACGGCGGTTCTCCTCGACCGGCCGGCCGTGGCGGGAGAAGTGGAAGGCCGACCAGCGCCGCGATCGGTTCAACTCGGCCCAGTAGTCGGACCGCCGGCGGCCGCCGGAGTCGTCGACGTAGGGCGCGAACCCGGCGCGCGCGCCCATCGCCGCCAGCAACTCGGCCCGGACCTTCGGGGTCGCCTGCTCCACCCCGGCGGCCCAGTCGAAGTCCGCCGGCTCGTACCAGGGCAGGGGTTCGAGGCCGGGGATGTACATCAGTCCGGGCGACCATTCGGGGTGGCGGTCGCCGCGCGGCCGGCGGCCGACGAAGATGTCCACCGCCTCCCGGATCCGGCCGAGCGCCTCGCGCCCGTGGGCGGCCTCGTGCGGCGCGAGGGCGGCTTCCAGCGATTCCGCCATCGCCGCATTGACGACGGCGACCGCCCGATCGAGCGCCGTGGCGATGCTGGCCGGGAAACCCCGCGCACGCTGGTTTTCCGCCAGGCCGATCGCCTTCATCCGCAGGCCGAGTGCTGCCGTCCGGCTGGAGAGCGCGTCCTCGACCTCGGCCGCCTCCAGCAGGGCGGGCAGGAAGTCCGGCACCTGCCGCAGCACAGCGGCCAGCACGGCGCGGGCGCGCGCTGCCTCGCCGCCACGCCGCATCAGCTCGGCCTGCAGGGTGAGCGTGATCGGGTGGCCCGGTGCCATCCGCGCGAGGATTTCGCCATGGCGCGCCATCGCCGGCAGGTCGCCGGCATCGCGGGCCTGGTCGATCAGGCGCATGCAGGAGGGCAGGTCCGTGGGCGGCGGCGTGGGAGTGGTCGCCGTGGGAGTGGCCGCGGCGGGGCTGGCCGGCGTGGGAGGGGTCGGACCGTGGGAGGAGTGCATCATCCTGTCGTCATCCGGTGGGGGTGGTGGAACGGCTGGGCGGACGGAAGCGGCCTTGCATCCGCCAGCCGAGGAGTGTGCCCGTCCCCGGCTGGTGGACGAGGCCCGGGGGCATCATCCCCCATCCCGAGGCCGCGAGCTCGGCCTGCAACCCGGCGATCTGCTGCTCCGTGCGGGCGACCCGGATCAGGTTCTCCAGCCGAAGCAGGGCGAAATCGAAGGCTTCGCGCTGCCGCGACAGCCACTGCGCATCGCCGGTCTGCGCGGCATGGACCAGCGCGGCATGCACGGCCTCGCGCGCCTCGCCCAGCACCGGCTGCCGTTCGGGGTGTTCGCTGCCGTAGCGGTCGAGGTCCTGCTGCAGGCGGTTGTACTCGCGGCGCACCCGTTCGGCGGCCGCACCCAGGGCGGCGCCGCGGAAGCGGGCGACCAGGTTCTCGGCGACGCGGGCGGCGGTGTCGAACAAACCGGCGGGCTCGAGCAGCCAGTGCAAGGCGGCCCTTTCACCAGCGCCTTGGCGGACGAAGATCGAATCCGCATGGTGGACGATGAAGCCGAGCCGGGCATCGGCTGCCGCCCCCCTCGACAAGGCGGCCACGGCCGCCGTCGGCTCGGCGTATTCAAACCCGAACTGGCTGCAGAAGGCGTCGAAGCCGCCCTCGACGGCGGGCAGGTCCTCGATCGGGGTGCGCTCGTGCCAGCGGAGCTGCTCCCTGCGGGCGGCGTCGAGGTCGTGGACCCAGCGCGGCGCCAATTCGGCGATATCGACGGCGTGGACCCGGCGGCCGGGGTCGTGGCAGGCACCCTCCAGCCCCAGCGCGAGGCGCGCGAGCAGGCCGTTGCCGCAGGCCAGGTCGGCCACCCGCGCGCCGTCGGGCAGGGCGTCGAGCCAGCCGATCCAGTCGGCGAGCATCGCGAGTTCGCCGACCTGCCCGCTGGTGTCGAGGCTGTGCAAGGCGCCGGAGCGCCAGTAGGCGCTCCACGCCGCCACGGTTCCTGCTGCCATTGCTTCTTCGCTCCGGAGGATCGGGGTACCACATCAAAAGGCCAGAAAAGAAGCGGGGGCCCGAAGGCCCCCGCGATGAACCCGGCAACCGGGATCAGAAGCGCTGCGTGTAGCGGATGAACGGCACCCGGCCGTAGCCATCGTACAGCGCGAAGTCGAAGCCGCGGCCGGTCGGATCGAAGGGATCCTGCACCGGATCCTTGTCGGCCACGTTGTTGACGCCGAAGGTCAGCTCGCCATTCCACGGCGTGTTCCAGGTGGCCTGCACGTCGTGGGTGGTCCAGGACGGCAGTTCCTGCGGGAAGTTCAGGTTCGGCGGGTTCTGGTTCGACGCCGTCGAAGACGTCTTGTGGATGTAGTTGATGTTCCAGGCGAAGGTGAAGTCCGCCACGTCCCAGGCGTTCTGCAACTGGGCGCGGAAACGCGGGGCACTGGGCTCGTTGATGATGTTGTCGCCACCATCGACCGTGAAGCTGCGGTTCCAGCTCACCTGCAACTGGTTGCGCAGGTTGCCCCAGTCGGCGAAGTCGAACTCGGTGCGGACATTGAGGTCGACGCCGTCGGCCTCGATGGTGCCGAGGTTGGCGAAGCCGCGCTGGATGTAGAGGATCTCCCCGGTGCCCGGCGCCCGTGCCATGCCCAGGCCCTGGGCGGGGACCGGCGGGGTGAGCGCGGGCGAGAGGTTGCTCAGGCCGGGCGGGCAGTTGGCCGTGGTACCGCCCAGGCAGCCGATGATGATGCCCGAGCTGATGGCGGCCACGCGGTCGTTGACCTTGATGCTCCAGTAGTCGGCGGTCAGGCTGAGCCAGTCGGTCGGATCCCAGGCGACGCCGGTGCTCCACTGGTCGGAGGTTTCGGCATCGAGGTTGGGGTTGGCGATGACCCAGGCCTCGATCTGGGTCGAGCAGGTCGGCGGCAGGCCGAAGGCGGCGCAGGTGCGCGCATCGGTGACCGAATCGGCCGAGAACGAGGCCTTCTGGTGCAGGATGTCGAGGGTCGGGGCGCGGAAGCCCTGGCCGACGCTGGCGCGCAGGGTGAGATTATCGAGCGCGCTGTAGCGGACGCTCAGCTGCGGCGAGGTGGCCGAGCCGAAATCGCTGTAGCGGTCGTGGCGGGCGGCCACGGTCACTTCCACGTCCTCGATCACCGGCAGCAGCACCTCGACGAAGGCGGCCCGCATATCGCGCTCGCCCGCAGCCGAGTTGCCGGCCGAACCGGAGACCACGCCGGCCTCGGAGAGCGAGTCGTAGAGGTCCTGGAACTCCTCGGTGCGCATCTCGCCGCCGAAGGCGATGGCCGCCGTGCCGCCGGCCAGTTCGAACAGGTCGGTGCTGGCCGAGGCGTAGAACTCGTTGATCAGGAAGCGCGAGTCGCGGCCGGTGGTGACGGTGAAGGAGTTCAGCAGGTCACGCGGGTTGGCGAAGGGGTTGTAGATGTCGTAGCGACCGCTGGCGATCGCGGCCTGGGCCGTGCTGGCCAGGATGTAGCCGCGGCCGATCTCGTAGTACTGCGAATCGACACGGCGCATGCCGAAGTTGACGTCGAACTCGCCGATGCGGCCGTCGACGCCGAGATCCAGCGAGTAGACGTTGCCGTCGGTGTTGACATCGCGGTTGCCGGCGGCAGCGAAGCGGTGGCGCAGGAAGACCGGGGCGGCGGGGTTGTAGCCGGCCCCCGGGAAACGCACCGCCGGGTGGTTGGGCGAACCGACCGGGATGAAGATGCCGCCACCCGGCCAGGGGCTGGAGGGCACCGGGGCGTAGCGGCCGAAGCTGCGGACGCGGCTGACGTTGGCGTTGAAGTACAGGCTCCAGTCGTCGTTGATGTTGTAGTTGCCGCGCGCGAACAGGGAGCTGTTGCGGATCTCGGCCTCGTCGGCGGCGACGAAGGTGAAATCGTAGAAGCAGCGCTGGGCGGCACCCGTGCCACCGACGAAGAAACCGTCGGCGTTGCAGGCGAAGCCCGGCACGCGCGAACCCCAGGTCGGGTTGGCGAGGAAGCCGCCCGGACGGAAGCCGTGCAGGGTGCCCGGGGCCGGGATGGCCACAAAGAGATTGTTGCTGAAGGTGGACGTGCCACCCCGCGACCATTCGCGGTCGCGCTGGAAGATGATGCCGCGGTTGTTGAAGGAGGCACCGACGATGGCATTGCCGCTCTCGCCGGCGATGCCGATGATGGCTGAGCCTTCTTCGGTCTCGCCGCCTTCGCGGATCGGGTTGCCCATGCCGAAGCTGATCTCGGCACCGGAGAAGTCACGCCGGGTGATGATGTTGACCACGCCGCCGATGGCGTCCGAGCCGTAGATGGCCGAGGCGCCGTCGGTGAGGATCTCGATGCGCTCGACGGCGGCCAGCGGGATGCTGTTGAGGTCCTGGCCCTGGCCGGCGTTCGGCGCGATCGGGGCGCGGCGGCCGTCGATCAGGATCAGGGTGCGGGCACCGCCCAGGCCGCGCAGGCTGAGTTCGGCGAAGGACTGGGCCGAGCTGCCGGACTGCGGACGGAACGAGCCGAAGGAGTTGAAGGTGGTGCTGCGGAGCAGGTCGGCGACCGAGGTCTCGCCGCTGAGCTCGATCTGGCTGCGGTCGATCACGGTGACCGGGAGCGCGCCCTCGATGTTGGCACGGGCGATACGGGTGCCGACGACTTCGACGCGGTCGAGGACGCGGGCCTCGTCGTTCTGCGGCGGCTGCCCCTCCTGCGCGACCGCCGGGAGGGCGACGAGGGAAGCGGCACCCGCGAGCAGTGCGACGCGGATCGCACTGGACAGCTGCTTGATGTTCGACATGAGTGTGTTCTCCAACGATCAGATGGACCGGAGGTCCGGTGGACGCCGACGGGGCCGGGAAGGCCGGACCGCGACACCCCGAAGATAACGGCTTTTTTACCGCCCGCGCAATGGGGCGTGAATGGGCTTGGCCGTTGCGGTTGAAAGCTTCACACAATCCGGTCAGGGGTTTGTGCGCTGCAACGTGGGGTCCTCGAGGACCTGGACCGCCCCGCTGAAGGTGACGAGCCGCACCCGCCCGCCGCCCTCGCCCTCACCTTCGCCCAGCACCAGGGTGCCGTCGGGGCGGGCTTGCGCCGCCTCCGGCAGGACCAGCGGGCCGCCCGCCTGGCGCAGTTCGAGGCGAGCCGGCCCACCCACCGGCAGTTGCAGGCGCAAGGGCCCGGAGAAGCTCTCCAGCCGGACCTCGGCCCCCTCGGTGCCGCCCAGCCGGGCCTCGACGGCACCGCCCACGCTTTCGGCCCGGACCCGGCCGGGCCGGGGCAGGTCGAGGCGGATGGCCCCGGCCCCGGTCTCGACATGCAGTTCCCGCAAACCCTCCCCACCCCGCACCGCCACGTCGCCGCGGCCGCCGCGCAGGCGCAAGCCGCCCTCGCCGACCCCTTGCGCGTCCACGGCCGCATCGCCCACCTCGAGCCGCAGGCGGGCGGTCGCCGGCACGGCGAGGCGAAGGCGGGCCGGCGGGGGAGCGAGGCGTTCGCGGTGTTCGAGCACCAGCCCGAGGCCGTTCGCGGTCTCGCGCCAGCGCAGGCGGGTGCCGGGGGCAATCTCCCCTTCCAGCCGGACTTCCGGCTCCGTGCCGGGGCGCAGTTCCAGCGCACCGGCGGGCATGCGCAGCCGGAGTTCGCCCTCGGCGGCCAGTGGCCGGGCATCGGTGATCGGCAGCACCACGGCGCCGGCGAGGCCCGGCAGCAGGGCAAGGAGAAGGCAGACGGCGCGCATGACGGCATCGCAGCACAGCCGCGGCGGGCTGCCAAGCCGGGGCGCCGGCGCGGGCTAGCGGCTCAGGACGGGACCGGCTCCGTGGCGGCGGCCAGGGCCGCGGCCACGCGCCGGCGCTCGGCCTCCAGGGCTGCCGGCAGGCGCGGGCCGAACTCGGCGAGGTACTCGCCGATGGCAGCCATCTCCGCCTGCCAGCCTTCGCGATCGAAGCCGAACAGCAGCTCGCTCGCCTCGTCGCTCAAGCGCAGGCCGTCGAGGTTCAAGTCTTCCTGCTTCGGGAACCGGCCGACCGGCGTCTCCACGGCGCCCACCCGGCCTTCGCAGCGCTTCAGCATCCACTCCAGCACGCGCAGGTTGTCGCCGAAGCCCGGCCACAGGAACTTGCCGTCACTGCCCTTGCGGAACCAGTTGACGTGGAAGACCTTCGGCAGCTTGTCGGCCCTGCTTGCAGCGTTGCTGCCGAAGCTCAGCCAATGGCCGAAGTAGTCGGCGAAGTTGTAGCCGCAGAAGGGCTTCATCGCCATCGGGTCGCGGCGCACCACGCCGACCGCGCCGGTGGCGGCGGCGGTGGTCTCCGAGGCCATGCCGGCGCCGACCAGCACGCCGTGCGCCCAGTCGCGGGCCTCGAACACCAGCGGCACCAGCGAGGCGCGGCGGCCGCCGAAGACAATGGCGCTGATCGGTACGCCCTGCGCGTCCTCGGCCATCGGCGAGTACGAGGGGCATTGCTTGGCCGAGACGGTGAAGCGGGCGTTCGGGTGCGCGGCCGGGCCGTTCGCCGGGTCGTAGGGCTGGCCCTTCCAGTCGAGGGCCGGGGTGCCGGGCAGGCCCTCCCACCAGGGCCGCTGGTCGGCGGTCACGCCGACATTGGTGAAGATGGCATCGCGGTCGAGCATGGCGAGCGCGTTGGAATTGGTGGCCGTGCTGGTGCCCGGGGCGACGCCGAAGTAGCCGGCCTCGGGGTTGATGGCGTAGAGGCGGCCGTCGGCGCCGGGGCGCATCCAGCAGATGTCGTCGCCCACCGTCCACACCTTCCAGCCCTTCGCGCGGTAGCCCTCCGGCGGGATCAGCATGGCGAGGTTGGTCTTGCCGCAGGCGCTCGGGAAAGCGGCGGCGATGTAGTGCGTCTGCCCTTGCGGGTTCTCGATGCCGACGATCAGCATGTGCTCGGCCAGCCAGCCCTCGCTGCGCGCCTGGTAGCTGGCGATGCGCAGTGCGTGGCACTTCTTGCCGAGCAGGGCGTTGCCGCCGTAGCCCGAGCCGTAGCTCTGGATCGCGAGTTCCTCGGGGAAATGCAGGATGAATCGGCGCTCCGGGTCGAGCTCGCCGGTGGAATGCAGGCCGCGCACGAAGCTCGGCGTGGTGTCGCCGCGGGCTTCCGCTTCGAGGCCCTCGCGCTCGATGCGGGCGAGGGCCGCGGACCCCATGCGCGTCATGATCCGCATGTTGGCGACCACGTAGGGCGAGTCGGTGATCTCGACACCGCAACGGGCCAGCGGCGAATCGATCGGGCCCATGCAGTAGGGCACCACGTACAGCGTGCGGCCCTGCATGCAGCCGGCGAACAGCGCGTCCATCCTGGCGTGGCCCTCGGCGGGCGGCATCCAGTGGTTGTTCGGGCCGGCGTCGTCGCGGTCGGAGGTGCAGACGAAGGTCAGGTGCTCGACGCGGGCGACGTCGCCCGGGTGCGAGCGGTGCAGCGTGCAGCCCGGGTGCGTCTCCGGGTTCAGCGCGTGCAGGGTGCCGTCGGCGAGCATCGCGGCCTTGAGCGCGGCGTCCTCGGCTTCCGAGCCGTCGCACCAGTGGATGCGGTCAGGCGTCGTCAGGGCGGCGACGGACGCGACCCAGTCGTTCAGGGACGCGAGGCGGCTGCTCATCTTGGGGGCTCCTGGGCGGGGGATCGGCCCGTCGCGGGCCGGCGGATTCTAGCGCGGGCGAGGCGGGGCGGCCGGCTCACGGGATCAGGCTGTCCATGACGTGGTCGACGTAGCTGCCGAACTCGTCGTGGTTGAGGCGGGGCTGGCCGAGTTGCAGGCTGAGTTGCAGGAACCCGACGTAGGCGGCATAGGTCAGGCGGGCGCGGTTGACCGCCGCCAGCCGCGGCAGGCCGGCTTGGCGGAAACTGGCGGCGAGGTAGTCCATGCGCCGCTGCGAGACCCGCGCCAGCACCGGGCGGATGGCCGGGTGGTCGAGGGCCTTGAGCAACTCGCTGTAGATGCGGTGCGGCTTGAGCTCGTGGGCCACCAGTTGGAACAGCGCCTTGAGGCGCTCGCGCGGGTCCGGGAAGGCCTCCAGCCGGCCGAACACCGTCTCCTGCTCCATCGCCTCCCAGCGTTCGAGGGCGGCCGCGAGCAGGGCCTCGCGCGAGGGGAAATGCCAGTAGAAACTGCCCTTGGTGACCCCGAGCCGGCGCGCCAAGGGCTCGACCGCCACGGCGGCGACACCCTCCTCGGCGATCACGTCGAGGGCGGCATTGGCCCAGTCCAGCGCGGAGAGCCGGTGCGGGCGTTCGGTCTTGGCGGCGGCGAGCGGGGCGGCGGGCATGCGGCGGCGGGCGACGGTGCGGGCACCGACACAATACTGTCTGCAAGCCGTCTCCACCATACGCAAACGTATTGACACGCGCCAAGAGCCTTCCCATACTTCTGCGTATGGTCGCCACCGCCCTGCCCACGCCCGCTCCCTCCCTGGCCAGCTTCGAGTGGACCGGCGCCGACGGCCTGCGGCTGGCCGCCAGTGCTGCCGGGCCGCTCGGCGAGCCGCCGGCGGTGCTGTTCGCGCACGGCTTCGGCCAGACCCGCCAGGCCTGGGCGCGCAGCATGCTGGCGCTGGCCCGGCAGGGCCTCGCCAGCGCGGCCTGGGACCTGCGCGGCCATGGCCAGTCCGGCCGCAACCCGGCGGGCCAGCCCTACGCGGTGCCGCAGTTCATCGACGACGTGCTGGCGCTGCGCGCCACCCTGCCGCGCCCGCCGGTGCTGGTCGGCGCCTCGATGGGCGGCCTCGTCGGCCTCGCCGCCGAGGCCCGCGGCGCCGGCTTCCGCGCCCTGGTGCTGGTCGACGTCACCCCGCGCTGGGAAAGTGCCGGCATGCAGCGCATCCTTGCCTTCATGGGGGCCCATCCCGAGGGCTTCGAGGACCACGAACACGCCGCCCGCGCGATCGCCGCCTACCTGCCGCACCGGCGCGGACGCAAGTCCCCGACCGACCTCGACCATCTGCTGGTGCGCGGGACCGACGGCCGCTTGCGCTGGCACTGGGACCCGCGCCTGCTCGAGGACCTCGCCGATTCGGCCAAGCACCAGGACGCGCTCAGCGAGGCCGCGCGCGGCATCGACATCCCGGTACTGCTGATCAGCGGCGGCCGCAGCGACCTCGTGTCCGAGGACACCATCGCCCATTTCCGTTCGCTGGTGCCGCATGCCGAGCACCGGCGCCTGCCGGACGCCACCCACATGGTGGCCGGCGACGACAACGACGCCTTCACCCGCCTCGTCCTCGACTTCCTCCACGCTCGCGGCGACGCGAACCCATCCACCGGACCCCTGCACGGAGCCCTGCCATGAGTGCCCTCCTCCCCTTCCTCGTCCTGCTGCTGGTGGTCGCCGTCGCGGCCTACCACCGCTGGTCGCTGGCGGTGTTCAGCGCGGTCGCCGCCGCCGCCCTGGTGGCGGTCGGCCTGTCCGGCGTCGCCGCGACCGCCACCTGGATCGCCGCCGGCCTGCTCGCCGTGGTGGTCCTGCCGCTGCTGCTGACCCCGGTCCGGCAGAACCTGGTCACCGCGCCCCTGCTCAAGTTCTACACGAAGATCCTGCCGCCGCTCTCGGACACCGAGAAGACCGCGCTGGAGGCCGGCACCGTGGGCTTCGAGGGCGAGCTGTTCTCCGGCGCACCGGACTGGGAGCAGCTGCTCGCGCAGCCCAAGCCGGAGCTGAGTGCCGAGGAGCAGGCCTTCCTCGACGGCCCGGTCGAAGAGGTCTGCCGCATGGTCAACGACTGGGAGACCACCCACGTCCGCGCCGACCTCGCGCCGGAGGTCTGGGAGTTCCTGAAGAAGCACAAGTTCTTCGGCATGATCATCCCGAAGGAGTACGGCGGGCTCGGCTTCTCGGCCTTCGGCCACCACAAGGTGATCCAGAAGCTGGCCTCGATCTCCTCGGTGCTGTCCTCGACGGTGGGCGTGCCGAACTCGCTGGGTCCGGCCGAGCTGCTGCTGCACTACGGCACCGAGCAGCAGAAGCGCCAATACCTGCCGCGCCTGGCCGACGGCCGCGAGATCCCCTGCTTCGCCCTGACCGGCCCCAGCGCCGGTTCCGACGCCACCTCGCTGCCCGACTACGGCATCGTCTGCGAGGGCGAGTGGAACGGTGCGAAGGTGCTGGGCGTCAAGCTGACCTTCGACAAGCGCTACATCACCCTGGCCCCGGTGGCCACGGTGATCGGCCTTGCCTTCCGCCTCTACGACCCGAACAAGCTGCTCTCCGACGACGTCGACCGCGGCATCACCCTGGCACTGGTCCCGCGCGAGACGCCGGGCCTGAACATCGGCCGCCGCCACTTCCCGCTCAACTGCACCTTCATGAACGGCCCGCTGCACGGCAAGGACGTGTTCCTGCCGCTCAGCCAGCTGATCGGCGGCGAGGAGTACATCGGCCACGGCTGGCGCATGCTGGTCGAGTGCCTGTCGGTGGGCCGCGCCATCACCCTGCCCTCGACGTCGAGCGGCGCGGCCAAGCTGGCCGCCGCCGCCACCGGCGCCTACGCCCGCATCCGCAAGCAGTTCGGGCTGTCGATCGGCCGCTTCGAGGGCGTCGAGGAGGCGCTGGCCCGGATCGCCGGCCACACCTACGCGACGGCCGCGCTGTCGCAGGCCACCGCGGCCGCCGTCGACCGCGGCGAGAAGCCGGCCGTGCCCTCGGCCATCGCCAAGTACCACACCACCGAGATGGCCCGCGAAGTGGGCAAGGACGCCATGGACGTCCACGGCGGCAAGGGCGTGATCCTCGGGCCCTCGAACTACCTCGGCCGCGGCTGGCAGGCGGCGCCGATCTCGATCACGGTCGAGGGTGCCAACATCATGACGCGCTCGCTGATGATCTTCGGCCAGGGCGCCATCCGCTGCCATCCGTGGGTGCTGAAGGAGATGCAGGCGGCGATGCACCCCGACCCGGCGGTGCGCCTGCGCGAGTTCGACGCCAACCTGTTCGGCCACATCGGCTTCGCCATCAGCAACGCGGTGCGCAGCATCTGGATGGGCCTCATCTTCGCCGCCTTCGGCAAGGTGCCGGGCGATGACTACACGCGCCGCTTCTACCGCCGCCTCAACCGCTACTCCGCCAACCTGGCGCTGGTCGCCGACATCTCGATGCTGACCTTGGGCGGCAAGCTCAAGTTCAAGGAGAAGCTCTCGGGCCGGCTGGGCGACGTGCTCTCCCAGCTCTACATCGCCAGTGCGATGCTCAAGCGCTACGAGGACGAGGGCCGCCCGGCCTCGGAACGCCCGCTGCTGGCCTGGGCCTTCCACGACAGCGTGTTCAAGATCGAGAACGCGCTCTCCGGCGCGCTGCGCAACTACCCGATCCGCCCGGTCGGCTGGCTGCTGTGGCTGCTGGTGTTCCCGCTCGGCCGCCGCGCCCAGCCGCCGAGCGACCGCCTCGGCCACCGCGCCGCCGCCCTGCTGATGTCGCCCTCCGATGCCCGCGACCGCCTGATCGACGGCGCGTTCCTGACCCCCTGCGAGAACAACCCGGCCGGCCGCATCAATGCCGCGCTGGCGGCGGTGATCCTCGCCGAGCCGGTGGAGCGCAAGCTGCAGAAGGCCATCAAGGCCGGCGAGATCGCCGCGCTGGACGCCCACCAGCAGCTCGTCGAGGCGGCCAACCGCGGCATCGTCACTGCCGAGGAGAAGGTCCAGCTGGAGGAGCTTCGCCGCCTGACCTGGGACGCCATCAGCGTCGACGACTTCGACCACGAGGACCTGGTCGCGGCCTCGCTCTACCGCGGCGAGAAGTCCGGCCAGACCCGGCGGGCGGCCTGAACGGCCGCCCCGGAGCCGCATAGAGCATACGCTCTACACCCGCGCCCTACGGTCGGCCATCGCTTCCGAACGGCGCGCCCGTGTTCGACTACATCATCGTGGGAGCCGGCTCGGCCGGCTGCGTCCTCGCCCACCGGCTCAGCGCCGACCCGGCCGTCCGCGTCCTGCTGCTCGAGGCCGGCCCGCGCGACTGGCACCCCTTCGTCCACATCCCCGCCGGCATCGCCAAACTGGTGCAGCGGCGTCGGCTCAACTGGGACTACAGCACGGCCCCCGAACCGCAACTCGACGGCCGCATGCTGTGGTGGCCGCGCGGCAAGCTGCTGGGCGGCAGCAGCTCGATCAACGCCATGTGCTACACACGCGGCGACGCCCGCGACTACGACGAGTGGGCGGCCCTCGGCGCCGAGGGCTGGCACTGGGACGCGGTGCTGCCCTACTTCCGCCGGGCCGAGGGCAACACCCGCGGTGCTGACGCCTTCCACGGCGGCGATGGCCCGCTCACGGTCAGCGACCCGCGCCACCACAACCCGCTCTCGGCGGTGTTCATCGAGGCCGCGGCCGAAGCCGGCTTCCCGCTCAACCCCGACTTCAACGGCGCGGTGCAGGAAGGCTTCGGCTTCTACCAGACCACCACCCGCGACGGCGCGCGCTGCTCCTCGGCCACCGCCTACCTGCACCCGCTCCGCGGCCGGCGGCCGAACCTCAAGATCGTCACCGGGGCGCTCGCCCGCAAGCTGCTGTTCGAGGGCGGCCGCGCCAGCGGCGTGCTCTACACCGTGGGCGGCGCCGCCTTCGCCGAGGGCGCGGCGCGCGAGGTCATCCTCTGCGGCGGCGCCATCAACAGCCCGCAACTGCTGATGCTCTCCGGCATCGGCCCGGCCGCCCACCTGCGCCAGCACGGCATCGCGGTGCGCGTCGACCTGCCGGGCGTCGGCGGAAACCTGCAGGACCATCTCGACATCTGCACCCTGCAACGCTCGACCCAGCCGGTGAGCTACGACGGTGCCGACACCCTGCTCGCCGAGGCCCGCATCGCCCTCGAGTTCCTGCTGCGCCGGCAGGGGCCGGGCACCAGCAACATCGCCGAGGCCGGCGGCTTCCTGCGCTCGCCGCTGGCGGCGGACGGCCGTGCCGACGTGCAGTTCCACTTCGTGCCGGCCCAGCTCGACGACCACGGCCGCAACCGCCTGCCCGGCCACGGCTACACCCTGCACGCCTGCTTCCTGCGGCCCAAGAGCCGCGGCCGCATCCTGCTCGCCGGCACCGACGCCGCCACCAAGCCGCGCATCGAGGCGAATTACCTCAGCGACGCGGAGGGTTTCGACCTCAGGATGATGCGCGAATGCGTACGGCTCTCGCGCCACATCCTCGCCCAGCCGGCCTTCGCCCCCTACCGCGGGGAGGAACGCTTCCCCGGCCCCGGCGTGCGCGACACCGCGGCGATCGACGCCTTCATCCGCCGCAAGGCCGAATCGATCTACCACCCGGTCGGCACCTGCGCGATCGGCCGCGAGGACGAGCGCATGGCCGTGGTCGATCCCCAGCTGCGGGTGCGCGGGGTCGAGGGACTGCGGGTGGTCGACGCCTCGGTGATGCCGCGGCTGGTCGGCGGCAACACCAACGCGCCCACCATCATGATCGCCGAGCGCGCGGCCGACTGGATTCGGGCGGCTTGACTATCGTACCTTTTTAGGTACATTGAACCCTATGCCGCCGATCCTGACCGTCCGGTTCTATGCCAGCCACAGTGGCGTCGAGCCGGTCCGGGACTGGCTCAGGTCGCTGCCGGCGGAGGACCGCCGCACCGTCGGCGAGGACATCAAGACCGTGCAGTTCGGTTGGCCACTGGGCATGCCCTTGGTACGCAAGATGGAACATGGCCTGTGGGAGGTTCGCAGCACGACCTCCGCTGGCGTCGTCCGCGTGCTGTTCACCACGTCGGGAGCCGTAATGGTCCTGCTCCATGCCTTCACCAAGAAGTCGGCACGAACGCCGATGGCGGACCTGAAACTGGCCCTGCAGAGAAAACGCGAGGTGCACGATGAGTAAACGCAGCCCCCACGTCGGATCCGACTTCGACGATTTCCTGGCCGAGAACGACCTTCTCGAACCCACTACCGCGGTGGCGATCAAACGGGTGATCGCCTGGCAGATCACCGAGGCGATGAAGGCGCGCGGCCTCAGCAAAAAGGCCATGGCCGAGCGCATGCGGACCAGCCGCTCCCACTTGGATCGCCTGCTCGACGAGGACGATACCGGCTTGACGCTGGAGACCCTCAGCCGGGCTGCGCAGGCGCTCGGCTACCGCGTGAAGGTCGAACTGGCTGCGGCGTAAGCCACCTCCAGGCTCGAGTTACCCCACAGCAGCGTCCTGCGCGTCGAGCTACGACCGGCGAACGCTGCCGCTCAGGGCTGCGCCAGCGCCACCGGCAAGGGGGCCTGCAGCAGCCGGGCGACCAGCCGCAACAGCTCGGCCTCGGCCACGCACAGGCGGCCGTCGTGGCGGGG
>Ga0208370_100085_pt1 | contig 31585 bp, 28 predicted proteins | sample Subbio12Jun_QV11_FD_184822 | JGI IMG/M metagenome (GOLD analysis project Ga0208370, IMG submission 184822) | Serpentinite rock and fluid subsurface biosphere microbial communities from McLaughlin Reserve, California, USA -CR12Jun_QV11 (SPAdes) | ecosystem: Environmental > Terrestrial > Deep...
ATCCGCCGACAGGCTCGCCCTCCCGAGCCTGCTCCGATCCGCCGACAGGCTCGCCAACCCGAGCGCACCCGCCTCAGGCCCCCCGCGGCTTGGCGCGATGCGTGGCGGTGGCCGTCCACGGGTCGTCCGGCCACGGGTGCCGCGGGTAGCGGCCCTTCATGTCCTTCTTCACGTCCGGGTAGGCCTGGTTCCAGAAGCTCCTGAGGTCCTGCGTGATCGCCAGCGGCGCGCCGCCGGGCGAGAGCAGGTGCAGGGTCAGCGGCACACGGCCCTCGGCGATCCGCGGGGTGTCGGCGAGACCGAAGACTTCCTGCAGCTTGCAGGCCAACACCGGGCGCGAACCAAAGGCGTAGGTGATCGGCCGCTCGATCCCGGAGGGCACGAGGATGCGCCGCGGGGCGAGCGCGTCCAGCTTCGACTTCAGCGCCCCGTCGAGGCGCGATTTCAGCGCCTCGCCGAGTTCCTCCTCGGAGAGCGCATCGAGTCGCGTCTTGCCCTCGAAAGCGGGCTTCAACCAGTCGTCGAGGCTGGCGAGCAGCGCCTCCTCGCTGGCTTCGGGCCAGGGCAGCTCCGGCATCCAGTCGCGCAGGCAGCGCAGGCGTTCCAGCCACTGCCGCAGCCCTTCCGTCCACGGCAGCGCGTCCAGCCCCAGCGTGCGCACGGCCTCGGTGAGGGCCTGCGCGGCGAGCGCCGGGTCGGGGCGGCCGGCCGGTCGGCTGTCCAGCACGATGCGCCCGAAGCGGCGCTCGCGGCGGGCGACCAGCGCGCGGGCGGCCGCGTCCCAGCGCACCGTGTCCTCCTCGACGAAACGCCCGGGGAACTCGCGCTGCAGCCGCGCCTCGTCCACCGGCGCGCCGCGCAGGACCAGGCCATCGCGCGCCTCGAAGCGCAGCTCGGTGGCGACGATCCAGGGCTCGCCGAACAGCGCGGAATCGTCGAACAATCGCGCGCTGCGGCCGTTGCTCAAACTGTAGCGGCGCGGGTCGGTGGGGTGCCGTACACCGATGCGGTCGGGGAAGGCGTGCAGCAGCAGGTCGCCGAGGAGGTGGTTCGGCACGTCCTTCGGCGGCGCGGCCTCGCAGCGCAGGCGACGCCGCCAAGCCTTGGCCTGCGCATCGATCACGGCGAGCGCGGAGCGCGAGGCATCGGACGGCGTGCGCCCCGCGCGGAACGCGGCAAGCGCCTGCCAGCGCGCGGCGAGGTCGTCGCGGCGCGGGCCTTTGAGCGGGTCGCGCGCCTCGACCAGCGCCGCGAGGTCGCAGGCCAAGGCGATCTCCACCGCATCGCTGGGCGCCAGCAGCATGGCCGCGAGGCGCGGATGCGTGCCCAGCGCCAGCACGCGCCGGCCGAAGGCGCTGATGCGGCCACGCTCGTCGAGGGCGCCCAGGCTCGTCAGCAGGTCGACGCCGGCGGCCAGCGCGCCGCGCGGCGGCGCATCGACGAAGCGCAGCTCGGCCTCGCCCCAGGCGGCGAGCTCCAGTGCGAGTCCGGAGAGCTCGACCTGCGAAATTTCCGCGCGGCGGTTCGGCTCCAGCCGCTGCGATTCCGGCCACAGGCGGTAGCACCAGCCCTCGGCGACACGTCCGGCGCGGCCGGCGCGCTGCTCGGCGCTGGCTTGCGAGATCGCCACGGTGTCCAACCGCGAGAAGCCGGAGTTCGGCTCGAAGCGCGGCTCGCGGGCGAGGCCGCTGTCGATCACCACGCGAACGCCGGGCAGGGTGACGCTCGATTCGGCGACGTTGGTCGCCAGCACCACGCGGCGCCGGCCCTCCGGGTCGGGATTCAGCGCGGCCGACTGCGCTTCCACCGGCAATTCGCCGTGCAGGGGCAGCAGGCGCACGTCGGCGGGGATGGATCCGGCCGCCTGCGCCGATTCCAGTGCGCGCGTGGCCTCGGCGATCTCGCGCTGCCCCGGCAGGAACACCAGCAAGTCGCCGGGGTGCGCGGCCAGCGCCTGCTCGACGCAGCGCCGCAGCTGCGCGCCGGCGGGCTCGTCGCGGCGCGCCGGGAAGTGCCGCACCGTCACCGGATACGCACGGCCTTCCGCCGTGAGCCGCGGCGCGTCGAGGAAGCGCGCCAGCCGCTCGCCGTCGAGCGTCGCCGACATCACGACGATCCGCAGGTCGGGCCGCAGCTGGGCCTGCACGTCGAGCGCCAAGGCGAGCCCGAGGTCGGCGGCGAGGTGGCGCTCGTGGAACTCGTCGAACAGGATCGCGGCAACGCCCTCCAGCGTCGGGTCGTCCTGGATCCAGCGCGTGAGGATGCCCTCGGTGAGCACCTCGACCTGCGTGGCCGCCGACACCTTGGCCTCGAAGCGGATGCGGTAGCCGACGGTCTGGCCGACCGTCTCGCCCAACTGCCGGGCCATGAAGCCGGCGGCGGCGCGGGCGGCCACGCGGCGCGGTTCGAGCATCAGGATCCTGCCGCCGGCCCGCCACGGCGCGTCGAGCAGGGCGAGCGGCACCTGCGTGGTCTTGCCGGCCCCGGGCGGGGCCTCCAGCACCAGCCGCGGGTGGACGGCGAGCGATTCGCGCAGGGCCGGCAGCAGCGGGGTGATCGGGAAGGCGGTCACGTCGGGGCGGAATGGGCGTGCAGGGCGCGGGCCGGGGCAGCACCGGGGGCGTGCAGTGTGCCGCAGAGCGTGCGCGCGGCCACGGTTCGCGATTCCTGGCCTCCGGCCGCCATCGACCTGTCACGCACGGTCCTTAGCGTGCGCGGCCTGGGTTTCCCGAGTCCCACCATGCACACCCGCCTCCGCCTCCCGCTCGTCTTCGGCCTCGCCCTCGTGCTGGGGGCCTGCGGCGAAGCGCCCGCGCCCGGCGGAAGCCCCGCCGCCGCGCCGGCGGCCGCGGACGTGGCGGTCCCGGTCGCTGCCGACCTCGACACCGAGGCCCTGCGCCAGCGCGCCAGTGCGGCTTTGGCGGCGAACCGCCTGTTCGTCCCGGCCGGCAACAACGCCGTCGAGGACTACCTTGCCTTGCGCGATCGCCTGCCGGACGACCTGGCGGTGGCCACCGCCCTGCTCGATCTCGCGCCTTACGTCGTCATCGGTGCCGAGCAGGCGAAGGCCGCCGGACAGTTCGACGAGGCGCAGCGGCTGATCGACCTGCTGTTGCGGATGGACCCCGAGGCGCCGGCCGCGCCGCGCCTGCGCGAGGGCTTGGCGGCCGCTCGCCAGGCCGCCGAGGCCCAGATCGAAGCCGACCGCCTCGCGGCGGAAACCGCCGCACGCGAGGCGGCGAACCGTGCCGCCGCGGCACGGGCGGCACCGCCCGTAGCCGCCCCTGCGGCGGCCACACCGCCTCCTGCCCCGGTGGTCACGCCGGCCGCCCCCGTGGTGGCCGCCCCCGCCCCGCGTCCGGCGGTCCAGCCGACGGTCGCGCCCCCACCCCCGCCACCGCCCCCGATTCCATCCCCCGGTCCGCGGGCGGCCCGCCCCCTCGTCGCGCAATCCGCGCCGCGCTTCCCCGAGCAGGCCCAACGCCGCCGCCTCGAGGGCAGCGTGCAGTTGCAGTTGCAGGTGGCGGCCGACGGCAGCGTGCTCTCGGCCGAAGTCATCTCCAGCACCCACCCGGTGTTCGAGCGCGAGGCGGTGCTGGCCGCCCGGCGCTGGCGCTTCGCCCCGGCGACGAGCGCCAGCACCGAACGGGTCGACGTCGCCTTCCGCCAGCCCGAGGCGTGATCCGCCGGGCCGCGGCCCGTCCTCCTTGACAAAAGCCGAACGCGCGCCGGACCCTGCGGGCTCCCCCACCGGCAGTGACCCGCATGACCGCGCCCATGTTCCACGCCCGCCCCGCGGCCCTGGCCGCCGCCCTCGTGCTCGGCCTGCTGCTCGCCGGCTGCAAGCCCGCCCCCGACGAAGCCGCCCCGACGGCCGCTCCGGCCGCCGCACCCCCCGCGGATGCCGCTGCCGGCGACGCGCAGGCCGCCGATGCCCTCGCCGCGCTGAGCGTCGATGAGCTGCGGCAGCGCGCCAGCGTGGCCCTGCGCGACCAGCGCCTGTACGGCCCGGCCGGCGCCAATGCGATGGAGTACTACCTCGCCATCCGCGAAAAGTCGGAGACGCCGAACGTGGTCGCCGAATCGGCACTGATGGACCTGCTGCCCTATGCCCTGATCGGCGCCGAGCAGGCCATCGTCGAGGGTGATTTCGCCGAGGCCGAGCGCCTGGCCGAACTGATGGCCCGCACCGATGCCGAGGCCCCGGCGCTGCCGCGCATCCGCGAGGCCATCGTCGCCGGCCGCAACACCGCCGCCGAGCGCGCCCGGCTGGCCGAGGAGCGCGCCCGCCAGGCCGCCGAGGCCCAGCGTCAGGCCGCGGCGCAGGCCGCCGCCCCGCCGGTGGCCGTGCCCACCCCGGCCCCCACGCCGGCCCCGGTCGCCGTCGCGCCGGAACCCGAACCGGCACCGCCTCCGGTCGCCGCCGCCCCGGCCCCGGTGGCCGCCGCCCCCGCCCCGGTGCGCACCGGCCCGCCGCGCGCGATCAGCACGCCGCAGCCGCCCTACCCGCGCGAGGCGGCGCGGACCCGCGCCTCCGGCACGGTGGTGGTGCAGTTCACCATCGGCGCCGACGGCCGGGTCACCGAGGTCAACGTGATCCGGGCCCGGCCGCGCGGTCTGTTCGAGGACGCCGTGGTCGACACCGTGCGCACCTGGCGCTTCGAGCCGCCGGGCGAGCCGGTGACGATGACCCGCACCTTCGACTTCCGCATGTAGCCCACCCGCGGCTTCAGGCCGAGATCGCCAGCTGCTCGCGGTGGTAGAGCCGGGCGGCGATCAGCCAGAGCAGGGCGCCGAGGCCGAAGCCGGCGCCCAGGTAGACCGCCCACTGCTGCAGGGTGATCGCCTCCTGCCGCAGCACCATCAGGATCAGCTGGTTCTGCGCGAGGAAGGGTGTGGCGAACATCCAGAGCTGGTTCTTGACCGGGCTCACCAGCAGGACGATGGTCGGCAGGATCGGCAGCAGCATCAGGAAGGCCATGTAGCTCTGCGCTTCCTTGAGCGTCTTCACCGAGGCCGAGATCAGCGTCAGCAGGGTGGTGCCGATCAGCACCATCGGCAGCAGGATCACCAGCAGCTTGGCGACGGCGAACAGCGACACGTCCACACCCGCGAACGGTCCGCGGTCGACGAAGCCGAAGCTCAGCTTGAAGCTGAGCAGGGTCAGCAGCAGGCCCACCATGCCGAACACGCAGGCCGCCGCGATCTTGCCGCTCATGATCGCGCCGCGGCTGGCCGGGGTGGCGAGCAGGGGTTCCAGCGACTGCCGTTCGCGCTCGCCGGCGGTGGCGTCCATGACGAGGTAGGCACCGCCGATGAAAGCGGTGAGGATCAGCAGGTAGGGCAGGAAGGCGAGCAGCATGCCGCGCCGGGCCTCGGGCGTGGCGAGGTCGCGGTGGGTGATGCGCACCGCCATGCCGAGGGAAGGATCGATGCCGCGGGCCAGCAGGCGCACCGCGCCGGCCTGCTGCGAATAGGCCGCGAGTGCGCGCTCGACGCGCTGCACCGGGATCCGCGAGTCCTGCCGCGAGCTGTCGTGCAGGATCTCGACCGTCGCCGCACGGCTCTCCCGCCAGTCCGTCGCGAAGTCGTCGGCGATGCGCAGGATCACGTCCTCCTCCTGCGTGCGGATCAACGCCTCGGGGTCCGCGGGTGCCGACTCGGCGGTGATGTTCTGGGTGGCGAGGAAGGCGACGAGGTTCGGCGCGATGTCGGCACCGATCACCGGCAGCTTCAGCTCGGATTCGAGCTGGGTGCGGGCACGGGTCTCGGCGAGCGCACCGATGCCGAGGATCAGCACCGGGAAAATCAGCGGCGAGAGCAGCAGGCCGTTGATGATGATCTTGCGGTCGCGGAAGATCTCGACCAGCTCCTTGAGCATCACCGTCCAAACGGTCTTGAAAGCCTTCATGCCTGCAGGCCCTCCTCGGAGCCGATGGCCTTGACGAAGGCGTCTTCGAGGTTGGCTTCGCCGGTCTGCGCGCGCAGCCCGTCGGGCGAACCCTGGGCGGTGACGCGGCCCTTGGCGATGACCACGATGTGGTCGCAGAGCGCGCCCACCTCCTGCATGATGTGGCTGGACAGGATCACGCAGCGGCCCTCGCCCTTCAGCCGCAGCAGGAACTCCCTGAGGCCGCGGGTGGTCATCACGTCGAGCCCGTTGGTGGGCTCGTCGAGGATGACGTTCTTCGGCTCGTGCACCAGCGCCCGGGCGATCGCGGTCTTGGTGCGCTGGCCCTGCGAGAAGCCCTCGCTGCGGCGGTCGATGAAGTCGGCCATGCCGAGCGCCTCCACGAGGCGGTCGGTGTTGCGGCGGATCGCCGCCTCGTCCATGCCGTGCAGGCGGCCGAAGTAGGTGATGTTCTCGCGGGCGGTCAAGCGCTTGTAGACGCCGCGGGCGTCGGGCAGCACGCCCAGGCTCCGGCGCACCGCCTCGGCGTCCTTGAAGGCGTCGCGGCCGTCGACGCGGACGCTGCCGCGATCGGGCTTCATCAGCGTGTAGAGCATGCGCAGGGTGGTGGTCTTGCCGGCGCCGTTGGGGCCGAGCAGGCCGGTGATGGCACCGTCGCGGGCGGTGAAGCCGACACCGGCCACCGCGGCCACCGGGCCGGTCTTGGTCTTGAAGGCCTTGTGCAGGTCGCTGAGTTCGATCATGGCGTGGGGTCCGTCGTGGGGCGGCGCATCAAGGCTCCCAGCCGTGCAGGCCGGTGCCGGGGGGGAGCGGGGCGAGGCGGTCGAGGCAGGACGCGTCGAGCGCCCGGGCGTCGGCGGTCTCGATGAACTGCGCGAACAATTGCGGCATGCAGCCGACGTTGATCGGCGTGTGGCCCTGGCCCCGCAGCACCAGGTGGCGCGCGTTCGGCAGCCCGGCGATGGCGGCGTCGCCGTAGCGCGGCGGGGTGACCGGGTCGAACTCGCCGCTGATCGCCAGCAGCGGCAGCCCGCCGGTGAGCGGCTCGTTGAAATCGGCGGGCCGCTGGCCGCGCGGCCAGACCGAGCACTGGGCCTGCACCCCCGCCACGAAACCGGTACCGAGCACGGTATCGGCATCGGCCGGATCGACCCGCATCGCGTCGGCATCCTCGGTGCAGACCACCGACAACTGCATGCCGTGCATGATCTCGTTGCCGATGCCGTCCATCAGCAGGCGCGCCTGCGCCAGCAGCGGCGCGTGGTCGCCCTCCAGCGCCTGCTGCAAGACCACCGGCAGCAGGGTCGCGGTGGGCGGCGAGTAGCTGAACAGGCGCAGCACGAGGGCGAGATGGCCGGCCGTCGGGACCGCCTCGCGCCACTGCCCGCTGGTCGGATCGCGGTAGCGCACGGGCGCACGCCCCGGTCGCGCCAGCGCGGCCCGCACGCGGGCGAGGGCCGCCTCCGGATCGGGCAGGCCTGCCGCGCAGGCGGCGTCGGCGGCGCAGCGGGCGAACTGCGCCCGCAGCGCGGCATCGAGGTTCTTCGCGTGCTCGCTGCCGAGCGCGTGGTCCATCGGCGCCACGCTGTCGAGGACGACCGCCCGCGTGGACTGCGGGAAGGTCTTGGCATAGCGCTGCGCCACGCGCGTGCCGTAGCTGCCGCCGTAGAGGTTGATGCGCGCGGCACCGATGGCCTCGCGCACGGCCTCCAAGTCGGCCACCGCCTCGGTCGTGGTGTAGTGGCGCACGTCGGCCTTCGCCGAGAGTGCTGCGAGGCAGCCTTCGGCGAAGCGTGCCGCAGCCTCCGGGCTCTCGTCGGCGAGGTCGCCGAAGGCGTTGTTGCCCTCCGCGTCGAGGCAGGCGAGCGGGTTCGAACCGCCGGTGCCGCGCTGGTCGACGAGGATCACGTGGCGCGTGCGCAGCACGTCGCGGAAGCCCGGTGCCACCGCGGGGAAGGCGGCGCGCGCACCCTGCCCCGGGCCACCGGCCAGCATGAAGACCGGGTCGGGCTCGGGCTCGCCCCGGGCCGGCACCCAGGCGATGGCGAGGTCGATCTGGCGGCCGTCGGGCGCTGCCCGGTCCTCCGGCACGCGCAGGGTGGTGCACTGCGCCTCGACCGCGGCCATGCCGCCGCGTCCTTCGAGGGTGCAGGGTTCGAACACGAGGCGGCCGAGCGATCGCGCCTCGGCGCTGGCCACCGCCAGCGGCAAGGCCGCGAGGAGGGCTAGGGGCAGGAATCGGTGCATGGTGGCTCCGGGAGCGGCACTCAAGAGGGTTGGGACGCGGGTGGAACCTCAACGGGCCGTGGCGACAGCCGGGCCTCGAGCGCATCGAGGTACTCGGTGACGACCACCCGCGTGCCGGCTTCTCGGATCCGCGGCAGCGCGGCGCGGGCCTTCGCCAGCAAAGTGCGGGCTTCAGCTTGGCGGCCCTCGCGGAAAGCGATCTCGGCATCCAGCCAGGCCTGGTAGCAGGACAGGTCAATCAAAGGGTCATCGGTGACCAGCGGGCGCCAGGCCTGCAGCAAGGCGAGGTCGTCCTCGACCAGCGCCGCATGCTCGGCCATCGTCAACGCGATGGCGGGGCGTTCCGTCATCGGGATGTGTGGCCACCGCGCCGCCAGCCAGCGGGCACAGTCGCGGGCGCGCCCGGCTTCGCGGCGGTCGATTGCAGCTTTGAGTCGCATCGTGACGTGGGTCGCGACCCACGGCGAATCGATGGCGAGATCGGGCAACGGATGCTCCGGCAGCAGGCGGGCCGGCCAATCGCGAGGGCGCTGGCCGTCCATGTCCAGCTTGGCGAGCTGTAACATCCGGAAACCACCGAGCGAGCCCTCGGGGTCGCTGCGCAGCCGCAGCAAGTGGGCGCCATCGGCGAACACGCCGTTCACTTTCAGCGGCAACAGGTTGGAAACGCCAAGCACGAGGCCGGCAGCACCGAATCCCAAGCCCAGGACCATCCACGGGCCGGGCGGGGCGGTGCTCGCCAGCAGCAGGGCCGGAACGCCGGTGAGCAGGTTCAAGAGCGGGCCGCCCAGGAAGTACAGCGCCAGCCTGCGCCGCTGCGGTAGTGCATCGGCCGAGGGCAGCATGACCGCGAAGCCGCCGATTCCGTTGAGCCAACCGCCCTGGCGCAGGAACCAGCCATCCCCGCTGCGTTCGAAGCGGAGCGGACCCAAGCCGAAAGCCACTGGCTTGTATCCGGTGGCGAGGCCAGCGATCGCGTGCCCGACCTCGTGGAGCACGATGTGCAACCAGACCGACACAACAAAGGTGGGCAACAAGGCGATCAAGGCCACGATCTCCTGTTCGAAGCGCGGCAACACCAGCCAGATGAGGCTGCCCATGATCGCCGCGCCGAGTAGGCCGTTGCCGATCTGGCCTGCCCAAGCCGCCCAACCCGGCTTCGGCTTCGTCTCGGGCGGCAGCGGTAGCGGATGCAGGTCGGCGGTGTCCATGTTGCCGGGCTCCGGGTGGGCTTCGAGGTGGTGGGTCCAGTATGGCGCTACTTGCCGCTCAGGTATTTCTCGCGGCGGATCCGCGGCACCGGCAGGCCGAAGCCCTTGAGCGCCGCGAAGGCGGCGTCGACCATATCAGGGTTACCGCACAGGTAGGCGATGTCGTCCTCGGGGTTCGGCGCAAGTTCGGCAAGCTGGTCGGTGACGTAGCCGCGCCGCGCGTCCGGGCCGGCGGCATCGAAGAACTCGCGCGAGTAGCAGGGCATGAAGCGGAAGCGCCCCGGATGGCGCGCCGCCACCGCCCGGAAATCGTCGGCGTAGATCAGCTCCTGCTCGCTGCGCGCGCCGAACAGCAGCGCCACTTCGACACCGCGCTGCACGATGGCCTGCTCCAAGAGCGGCAGCATCGAGCGGTAGGGCGTGACCCCGGTGCCGGTGGCGACGAGCAGGTAACGGCGGTTGGCGTCGTCCGGCAGCAGGCAGAAGCGGCCGAACGGGCCGCTGGCCTGCAGCTCGTCGCCCTCGCGGAGGGCCTCGAACATCGCGGTGGCGGTGCCGCCGGGGACGTAGGACACGGCGATGTCGACGGCCTCACCCGGACCCAGCGCATGGTCGTGGATCGTCGCCAGCGAGTAGCTGCGCTTGGTCGGTTGGCCGTCGCGGCCGCTCAGGTGGATCTGGATGAACTGGCCCGGGATGAAATCGAGCGCCCGGCCATCGGCGCGCTGGAAGCTGAGGTGGGCGATGCCGGGGGCGAGCAGGTGCTTGCCGAGCAGGCGCAGGGGGAAAGTGGGGATCAAGGGCGAAGGCTCCGGGGTCTGCGGCATTATGCGGGCTTGCCCGATCGGAGACGTGCATGGACCGGCCTGCCGCCCCTTCCCACCCCGAACCCCCGCTGCGCTGGACCCTGCAACCGACCCGCCTCGGCCTGCTGGCGGTGGCCGGCGGCGCGAAGGGCCTCCGCCTCGTGCAGTTCGGCACCGACGCCGGGGCGATCCGCCGCCAGCTCGCCCGCTGGCTGCCGGCGACCCCGCCCCTGCCCGCCGGTGCCGATGCCCTGCTCGACGCGGCGGTCGCCGCGATCGATGCCTGGCCCACCGCCGGCGCGCCGCCCGCGCCGCTGCCGCTCGACCTGCGCGGCAGCGACTTCCAGTTGCGGGTCTGGCGCGCCCTGCTCGAGATCCCCTGGGGCGCGGTCCGCAGCTACGCCGAGGTGGCGGCGGCGATCGGCATGCCGAAGGCCGTGCGCGCCGTGGCCGGGGCCTGCGCGGCCAACCGGGTGGCGGTGCTGGTGCCCTGCCATCGCGTGCGGCGCAGCGACGGCGGCTTGGGCGGCTACCGCTGGGGCCTCGACGGCAAGCGTGCCCTGCTCGCGGCCGAGGCCGGCGCCTATACTGGCGGCTTGCCTTTCCCCCAGATCCCTCAAGGCCCATGGCCGCCGCGCCCGACACCCCCGCGTTGGAGATCCGCGATCTCCGCAAGACCTACGACAACCGGACCGAAGCCCTGAAGGGCGTCTCGCTCACCGTCCAGCCCGGCGATTTCTTCGCCCTGCTCGGCCCCAACGGTGCCGGCAAGAGCACCCTGATCGGCATCGTCTGCTCGCTCGTGAATGCGAGCGGCGGGCAGGTGTCGATCTTCGGCGTCGACCGCTTCGCCCGCCGCGAGGAAGCGATGCGGCTGCTTGGCCTGGTGCCGCAGGAGATCAACTTCAACCTGTTCGAGCAGCCCTTCGACGTCCTCGTCAACTACGCCGGCTTCTACGGCGTGCCGCGCGCCGAGGCCGAGCGTCGCGCCGAGGAACAGCTCAAGCTGGCGCAGCTCTGGGAGAAGGCGCGGGTGATGGGGCGCACGCTCTCCGGCGGCATGAAGCGCCGGTTGATGATCGCCCGCGCCATGATGACGAGCCCGAAGCTGCTGATCCTCGACGAGCCCACCGCCGGCGTCGACATCGAGATCCGCCGCGGCATGTGGAAGCTGCTGCGCGAGATCAACGCGCAGGGCACCACCATCATCCTCACCACGCATTACCTGGAAGAGGCCGAGAACCTCTGCCGCAACCTCGCCATCATCGACCACGGCCGCATCTGCGCGCAGGGGCCGATGCGCGAGCTGCTCGCCAAGCTCGACGTCGAGGGCTTCGTGTTCGACGCCGAGGGCGTGCTGCCGGCCACGCTGCCGGTGATCGAGGGCGCCGTGCTGCGGGCCGAGGACGACCACACCCTGGCCATCGAGATGCCGCGCGGCATGGACCTGAACCGGGTGTTCGCCGCCTTCCAGCAGGCCGGCATCACCGTGCGCTCGATGCGCAACCGCTCGAACCGGCTGGAGGAACTCTTCGTCCGCCTGACCGCCAAGGACGCCGCATGAACCCCCCGGCCCCCGCCGCCCACCCGAACTGGGTTGCCTTCCTCACCCTGATCCGCCGCGAGGTCGCGCGCATCGTCCGCATCTGGGGCCAGACCCTGGTGCCGCCGGCGATCACCATGACGCTCTACTTCCTCATCTTCGGCAAGCTGATCGGCAGCAAGATCGGCGACATGGGCGGCTTTGGCTACATGGATTTCATCGTGCCGGGCCTGGTCATGATGGCGGTGATCCAGAACGCCTACGGCAACATCAGCTCCAGCTTCTTCGGCGCCAAGTTCGGCCGCCACGTCGAGGAACTGCTGGTGGCGCCGCTGCCGAACTGGGTGATCCTGAGTGGCTACGTCGGCGGCGCGGTGCTGCGCGGCTTCATGGTCGGCGCCATCGTGCTGGCGGTGGCCATGCTGTTCACCGACGTGCGCGTGCACGACTGGCTGGCCACCCTCAGCACGGTGCTGCTCGGCGCGGTGATCTTCTCGCTCGCCGGCTTCGTCAATGCCGTCTACGCGAAGAAGTTCGACGACATCGCCATCATCCCGACCTTCGTGCTGACCCCGCTCACCTACCTGGGCGGCGTGTTCTATTCGGTCGCGCTGCTGCCCGGCTGGGCCGCGACGGCGACCCACGCCAACCCGGTCTTCTACATGGTCAACGGCTTCCGCTACGGCCTGCTCGGCGTCAGCGACGTGCCGCTGTGGAGCGTCTATGCGGTGATGCTGGGCTTCGTGGTGGCGCTCAGCTGGCTCGGCTTATGGCTGCTGCAGCGGGGCGTGGGGCTGCGCACCTAGGCGGCAGCCGGAAGAAGGCCTCCGCCGCCGCCGTGCTGCGGGCAGCGGTCAACGCCATGTCCTCGCCGCGGTCGCGGGCGAGCTCGGCGACGATGTGCGGCAGGAAGGCCGGTTCGTTGCGGCGGTCCTTCGGCGCGGGCTTCAGGCTGCGCGGCAGCAGGTAGGGGCAGTCGGTCTCGACCAGCAGGCGATCGGCGGGGACGTGCGCCACCAGCTCGCGCAGGTGCTGGCCGCGGCGCTCGTCGCAGAGCCAGCCGGTGATGCCGATGAAGCAGCCGGCGTCGAGGCTCTGGAACAGCGCCCGGCGGTCGCCAGTGAAGCAGTGCACCACCGCCGGGCCGCAGTGCCCGAGGGCCGGCTTCAGGATGGCGAGGAAATCGTCGTGGGCGTCGCGCTGGTGCAGGAACAGCGGCTTGCCGCATTCGACGGCGAGTTCGAGCTGGCGCTCGAAGGCGCGCTGCTGGGCGTGGCGCGGCGCGTAGTCGCGGAAGTAGTCGAGCCCGCACTCGCCGACCGCGACGACCTCCGCTTGTGCGAGGAGGGCGCGCAGCGCGGCCAGCGCCTCGGTGGTCACTTCGAGCGCGTGGTGCGGATGCACCCCGGCGGTGGCGAACAGCCGGCCCGGATGCGCACGGGCGAGCTCCAGCGCCTGCCGCGAACCCTCGCGGGAGGCCCCGGTCACCACCATCCGCCCGACCCCGGCCGCTTCCGCCCGCGCCAGCACGGCGTCGAAGTCGCGGGCGAAGCTGTCGTGGGTCAGGTTGGCGCCGATGTCGACCAGGTCGAGGCGGGCAGGGGCGGTCATGCGGAGAGCGGGCGATGCGGGCCGCGCAGTGTAGCCGGCGACCCGGCACCCGTCCGCGCTCAGGCCGCGGGGCGCGAGGCGACGACCCACTCGTCGTAGGCGCGCAGCGTCTCGGAGGCGTAGATCATCGACGGCCCGGCCCCCATGTAGATCGCCAGGGCGCAGGTTTCCAGCACTTCCTCGCGGGTCGCGCCGGCCTTGAGGGCCGCCTTGGTGTGGAAACCGATGCAACCGTCGCAGCGGGTGGCGACGGCGATGGCGATCGCCAGCAGCTCCTTGGTCTTGAGGTCGAGCGCGCCGGGCTTCAGGGCCTCGCGGGCCAGGCCGTTGAAGGCCTGCATCGTGCCGGGGCTGCCTTTGCGCAGGCTGTCGATGGCGAGGTTCAGGCCACCGACGAGTTCGGGGTAGGTTTCGGACATGGGAGTGCGCCTCGGGTCAGGGAAGGGAAGTACCGCGCGGCCTTTATAAATCGATATTTTCTAATTTAGTTTGATTCAGGTCATACTGGCGCATCTTTCCAGCACCCCGCCCACCATGCCCAAGTCCAAGCCCATGCCCGCCCCGCGCCTGGTCGACGCCATGGCCTCGAAGGCCGAAGCCGCCGCCGAACTGCTGAAGACCCTCGGCAACCCGCAGCGATTGCGCATCCTCTGCCTGCTGGTCGAGGGCGAGCGTTCGGTCGGGCAGATCAACGCCGAGGTGCCGCTCTCGCAGTCGGCCCTGTCGCAGCACCTCGCGGTGCTGCGCGCGCAGGGGCTGGTGCAGACCCGGCGCGAGGCGCAGACGATCCACTACTCGATGGCCGAGAGCCCGGCTCGCGCCATCCTCGAGACCCTGCACGGCATCTACTGCAGCGATGCCGACGAAACCCCGGCGCCCCGCCGGCGCTGAAGTCGGGGCTGCGATGACGCCGTCTTGACGGCTCGCAGCAGGGCCAACCCCTAGGCTCCGGGGTTTTGGAGCCCGCCATGCCCCACCGCGCCCTGCCTCTCGCCCTCGCGATCGCCCTGCTGCCTGCGTCGGCCATGGCCACGGCGACGACCGCGGCCAGTGCAGCCGGGGCGACCGGTGCCGAGCGCGGTGCGCAGCGGCTGCCGGCGATCAGCGTCAGCACCCGCCTGCCGACGGACCCACGCCTGCGCGTCGAGGCGGTGCGGGTGCTCGATGCCGCCGAACTCGACCGCCTGCGCCCGACCCACGCCAACGAGGTGCTGGCCCGCATCCCCGGGGCCTGGGCCAGTCGCGGCAGCGGCCAGGAGCAGCTGCTGGCGCTGCGCTCGCCGGTGCTGACCGGCCCCGGGGCCTGCGGGGCCTTCCTGGTGCTGGACGACGGCGTGCCGATCCGGCCGGTCGGCTTCTGCAACGTCAACCAGCTCTCCGAACTGCATTTCGCCGCCGCCGGCCGGGTCGAGGTGCTGCGCGGCCCCGGCAGCGCGGTGCACGGCAGCAACGCCCTGCACGGCGTGGTCGCGGTCACGCCGCGGCGGCCCGGCGACGGTGCCGGTTTCGGGCTGGAAGCCGGCGCCGAGGACTTCCGCCGCCTGCGGCTCGCCCTCGACGGCGCACGGGCGCGTCTCGACGCCACCGCCACCGACGCCGGCAGTTTCCGGGCCGAGGAAAGCCACCGCCTGCTGCAGGCCACCGCGCAATGGCAGGCCGGGCACGACACCCGGGTCGCACTCGCCAGCCACCGCCTGCGCCAGCAGACCGCCGGCTTCGTGGTCGGTGACGGGGCCTGGCGCGATGCCCGGCGCACGACCAACGCCAACCCGGAGGCCTTCCGCGATGCCGACGCGCTGCGCCTCGTGGTCCACCACGAACGCCCGCTCGGCGATGGCCTGCTGCTGCTGCGGCCCTATGCCCGCGACGAATCGCAGACCTTCCTGCAGCATTTCGCGCTCGGCCAGCCGCTGGAGCAGAACGGCAGCCAAAGCCTCGGCCTGCAGCTCGTTTTCGCGCACGGCGACTCGCGCCTCGGGCTCGACGCCGAGGCCGCCTCGGGCTGGCTGCGCCAGACCCAGGCCCGGCCGCTCACCACCGGCACGCCGGCGCAGAACGCCATCCGCCCGGCCGGCCCGCACTACGACTACCGCGTGCTGGCGCGCCAGTTCGCGCTGTTCGGCGAACACGCCCGCGACTGGGGTGGGCACCGGCTGAGCGCCGGCTTCCGGATCGAACGGCTGGCCTACCGCTACGACAACCGCCTGCCCGACGGCAATGCCGCCGCGCTCGACGGCCGTCCCTGCGGTTTCGGCGGCTGCCTGCACCTGCGCCCCGGCGACCGCCGCGACCGCTTCAACGGCCGCAGCCTGCAACTCGGCTGGCAGCACGGGCTGGGCGAGGACTGGACGATCGGCGCGCGCGCGGCGAGGGCCTTCCGCTTCCCGCAGGGGACCGAGCTCTACCGCCTGCAGCGCGGGCAGTCGGTCGAGGGCTTCCGGCCGGAAACCGCCGACAGCCTCGAACTGCTGCTGCGCCACGACGCCGGCGATGCCCAGTTCGAGGCCAACGCCTACGCGATGGAAAAGCGCGACGTGATCCTGCGCGACGCCAACGGCCTGACGGTGGCCGGCGCCGCCACCCGCCACCACGGCATCGAGCTGGCCGGCCGCCGCGGCTTCGGCCCGGCCTGGGTGGAAGGCCAGCTCGCCTGGAGCGAGCAGCGCTACGCCTTCGACCGCGTGTTGGCCGGCAACGAGGTGATCCGCCGCGGGGCGGGCATCGACACCGCGCCGGAATGGCTGGGCGGCCTGCGCATCGGCACCCGCGCCGGCGACACCACGCTGGAACTCGAGGGCGTCTGGCAGGGGGCCTACTGGATCGACGCCGGCAACACCCGGCGCTACGGCGGCCATGCCCTGCTGCACCTGCGCGCCGCCCGCCTGCTGCCGGGCGGCTGGTCGCTGGAGGCGCGCCTGATGAACCTGCTCGACCGCCGCTACGCCGAGCGCGTCGACCTCGCCTTCGGCCAAGTGCGCAGCTTCCCCGGCGCCGGCCGGCAGGCCTTCGTCGGCCTCGCCTGGTCGGGCCAGCCCGCCCGCTAGAATGCCCGCATGACCGCGCCCCGCTCCCCGCTCGATGCCATGAAGCCGCTGGCCGGCCGCCTGCTCGAAGCCGCCTTGAACCGCGCGCTCGCCCTCGACCCCGACACCCGCCAGGCGCTCGCGGCGCTCGATGGCCAGCGGGTGCGGCTCGACCTCGAGGCCCCGCCGCTGGCGCTGGAGCTCACGGTGCAGGGCGAGACCCTGCGGGTCGGGCCGCCGGTCGCGCCCGAGCCCGATCTCGCGGTGCGCGCCGGCCTGGGTGCCCTGCTCGGCGCCCTGCCCTTCCTCGCCCCGGGCGGTGCCGGCGCGCCGGTGGGCAAGGTGCGGATCAGCGGCGACGCCGAGCTGGCGCGCCGCCTGCAACGGCTGGCCGAGGGCTTCGACCCGGACTGGGAGCAGCCCTTCGCCACCGCCTTCGGGCCGCTCCTCGGGCCGCAGCTGGCCAAGGCCCTGCGCGCCGCCTTGCGCGAGGCGCGCCAGCAGGTCGGGGGCTTCGCTCGCGCCACCGTGGAATACCTCACCGAGGAGTCCCGCGACCTCGTGTCCACCGCCGAGCAGCAGGCCTTCGCCGAGGACGTGGACGCCCTGCGCGACGCGGTCGAGCGGCTGGCGGCGCGGATCGAGCGCCTCGACGCCCGGCGCGGCGGCGGGGTCGGGGCATGATCGCCGCCTCGCTTCGCGCCCTGCGCATCGTGCGGGTGCTGTTCAAGCACCGGCTCGACGCCCTGCTCGCCGGCACGCCCTTCGCGAAGCTGCGCTGGCTGCTGCGCCCGCTCGGCCGCGGCACCTCCGACACCCCGCGCGGCGAGCGGCTGCGCGCGGCGCTGGAGGAACTGGGGCCGATCTTCGTCAAGTTCGGGCAGATCCTCTCGACCCGCCGCGATCTCCTGCCGCCCGACGTGGCCGATGCCCTGGCCCTGCTGCGCGACCGGGTGGCGCCGTTCCCGGGCGCGGAAGCCCGGCGCATCATCGAGGCGCAGCTCGGCCGTCCGATCGAGACGCTCTACACCGAGTTCGACGAGACCCCGCTGGCCTCGGCCTCGATCGCGCAGGTCCACGCCGCGCGCCTGCGCCGACCCGACGGCTCGCCCGGCCGGGCGGTGGTGGTCAAGGTCGTCCGGCCTGGCATCGAGCAGCAGATCGACGCCGACCTGCGGCTTCTCAAGGCGCTGGCCGAGGTCGCGGCCCGTACCCACCCGCGCGCCGACAAGATCCGCCCGCACGAGGTGGTGGCGGAGATCGAGGCCACCCTGCGCGGCGAGCTCGACCTGCAGCGCGAGGGCGCCAACGCCTCGCTGCTGCGGCGCTACTGGCAAGACAGCGACGACCTCTACGTGCCCGAGGTGTTCTGGAGCCACAGCCACGAGCGCGTGCTGACGCTGGAACGGGTGAGCGGCATCCCCTCCGACGACATCGCCGCGCTGGAGGCCGCCGGCATCTCGCGCAGCCGGCTCGCCGCCAAGGGCGTGCGGGTGTTCTACCAGCAGGTGTTCCGCGACAACTTCTTCCACGCCGACGCCCACGCCGGCAACATCTGGGTCGATCCCGACCCGGCGCGGCGCGACAACCCGCGCTTCATCGCGCTCGACTTCGGCATCATGGGCCAGCTCTCGGACGCCGACCAGTACTACCTCGCCGAGAACTTCATGGCGATCTTCCGCCGCGACTACCGGCGCATCGCCGAGCTGCACATCGAGGCCGGCTGGATGCCCGCCCACCTGCGCCTCGACGAGCTGGAGGCCGCCACCCGCGCGGTCTGCGAGCCCTACTTCACGCGGCCGCTGGCCGAGATCTCGCTGGGCGAGGTACTGGTCAAGCTGTTCCGCACCGCGCAGCAGTACCAGCTCACCCTGCAACCGCAGCTCATCCTGCTGCAGAAGACCCTGCTCAACATCGAGGGCGTGGCGCGCCACCTCGACGCCCGGCTCGACATCTGGGCCGTGGCCCAGCCGGTGCTGGAGGGCATCCTGCGCGAACGCTACAGCCCGCAACGCCTGGCCGAGGCGTTCAGGAAGCGCCTGCCCGAGATCATCACCCGCGCCCCGGACGTGCCGCGGCTGGTCCACGGCTTCCTCGCCCAACAAGTGGAGGGGCGGCAGCGCATCCACATCGACTCGCGCGACCTCGCCGAGCTGGCGCGGATCTCGGCGGTGAACCAGCGGGCGGCGGTGTACGCCATCCTCGGGGCCGGGCTGATGGTCAGCGCCGCCGTGCTGGCCGGGCTGGACGCCGGCGGCCCGCACTGGTTCGGCATCGGCACCGCGACCTGGATCGCCGGCGCCGGCGCGCTGGCCTGCTTCGTCGCGGCCTGGCCGCGGCGGAAGTGAGTGATCTCGCGATCCCGGTGCTGCACGCCGACGCGCAGCTCGCCGTGGTCGCCAAGCCGGCGCGCCTGATGGCCCACGACAGCGCGCTCGCGCGCGGCGAGCACGACTTCCTCGCCGACCGCCTGCGCGCGCAGTTCGGCCGTCCGCTGCACCTCGTCCACCGGCTCGACCGCGCCACCTCGGGCTGCCTGCTCGTGGCCTTCGACCGCGACACGGCGCGGCTTTTGAGCGAGCAGTTCATGACCCGCGCCGTCGAGAAGACCTACCTCGCCGTCTGCCGCGGCTGGCCGGAACCGGCCGAAGGCCTGATCGACCACCCACTCGACGGCGGCCCCGGCAAGCCGGAGAAGAAGCCGGCGCAGACGGCCTACCGGGTGCTCGCCACCGGCGCGATGCCCTGGCCCTACGGCGGGCACGCCGAGTCGCGCTTCGCCCTCGTCGAGTGCAGGCCGCACACGGGTCGCTTCCGGCAGATCCGCCGACACCTGAAGCACCTCCACCATCACCTGATCGGCGACACCAGCCACGGCGACGGCGCGCGCAACCGCATGTTCCGCCAGCACCTCGGCGTGCACCGGATGCTGCTGCACGCCTGGCGGCTCGTCTTCACGCACCCGGCCGACGGCAGCCTGGTCAACGTCGAGGCGCCGGCGGACGCCGAGTTCCGGCGGGTGCTGGCGGCCTTCGGCTGGCGGTGGCCCGGCACTGAGGCTTGAACCGTCATCGAGGGCGGTCCAGCATGGCGGCATGCGCCTCGCTTCCGCCCTCGCGGTGTTGCTGGCCCTCCCGGCCCTGGCGGGAAATCCCGCGCTGACGGCGGTCGAGGCGACCACGCCGCGCCCGGCCGCCGAGGACCGGACGGTGCGCTTCCCCGCGCGCGGCGAAGCCGGCGACCGCCGCTTCGATTTCGCCACCGAACTGCTGGCCCTGGTGCTGGAGCGCGACGGTGGCGGCTGGCGGGTGCAGGTCGTCGGAGCGATGAACCAGCCACGCGCCGCCCAGTCCGCCCGCGAGGGCCACGTCGATGTGGTGATGCTGCCGCACGTGGCCAAGGGCGATTCCGGCCTGCTGCCGGTCGTGCGGCCGCTGCGCCGCGGCCTGCTCGGGGTGCGCCTGCTGCTGACCCGGCCGGAGCGCGCCGCCGACCTGATGCACGTCGCCGACGCCGCGGAACTCAAGAGCCGCTTCGTCAAGGGCTACGGCCATGCGTGGCTGGACCGGCCGGCGATGGCGGCGATGGGTTTCCGCATGGAACTGGGCACCAGCTACGCCGGCCTGTTCGACATGCTGCGCGCCCGCCGCTTCGACTACCTGCACCGCGGCGTCAACGAGCTGCGGGCGGAACTCGCCGATCCGCGGCTGGCCGGCCGCGGCCTGGTGGTGGTGCCGGGGATCGCGCTGCACTACCCGCTCGACGACTATTTCTTCGTCACGCCGGGGCGGCCCGACCTGGCCCGGGCCATCGACCGTGGCTTCCAGCGGGCGCTGGAGGACGGCAGCTATGCGGCTCTGTTCCAGCGCCATTTCGGTGCGGCGATGCGCGAGGCGGAACTGGAATCACGCAGCATCCTGCACCTCAGCGACTACCCGGTGCCGGCCGGCACTCCGCTGGAGGAGTTCGACGTGCTGGGCCTGGTGCGCTCGGTCGGGGTGTTCCGCTTGCTGGCACCGGCACCGCCGGCTCCGACACCGCCGCCGCGCTGAAGGGCGACGGCAACGGCCGGGGAGGGCTTCAGCGCTCGACGATGGCGGCCACGCCCATGCCGCCCGCCGTGCAGATCGAGATCAGCGCGCGGCCCGAGCCCTTCTGCCTCAGCAGTTTCGCTGCCGTCGCAACAATCCGCGCGCCAGTGGCGGCAAAGGGATGGCCCAGCGCCAGCGAGCTGCCGACCACGTTGAGCTTGGCCCGGTCGATGCTGCCGAGCGGCGCGTCGAGGCCGAGCTTCTGCCTGCAGAACTCGGCCGATTCCCAGGCCTTCAGCGTGCACAGCACCTGCGCGGCGAAGGCCTCGTGGATCTCGTAGAAGTCGAAGTCCTGCAGCGTGAGCCCGTTGCGCGTGAGGAGCTGGGCCACCGCCCAGGCCGGGGCCATCAGCAGGCCGTCGCCGTGCACGAAATCGACCGCGGCCACCTGCGCATCGCGCAGGTAGGCCTGCACCTCGAGGCCGCGCTCGGCGGCCCATTCCTCCGAGGCCAGCAGGCAGGCCGAGGCGCCGTCGGTGAGCGGCGTCGAGTTGCCGGCGGTCAGCGTGCCCTGGCCCGAGCTCTTGTCGAAGGCCGGCTTCAAGGTGGCGAGCTTCTCGACCGTGGTCTCGGGGCGGAGGATGTTGTCGCGCTCGACGCCGCGGAAGGGCACCACGAGGTCGGCGTAGAAGCCCTCGGCGTAGGCCTTGGCGGCCTTGGCGTGGGATTCGTAGGCGAGCTGGTCCTGCTCGGCGCGGGCGATACCCCACTCCTTGGCCATGATCTCGCAGCTCTCGCCCATGCTCTTGCCGGTGCGCGGCTCGGCGACGCCGGGGAACTCGGGAGCGAGTTCGCGGAACGAGAAGCCCTTGAGCAGCGCCTTGGCGCGGTCCGCCGGCGCCTTGGCCATGTTCACATCGAGCAGGCGGCGGCGGAAGGCGCGGCTGTGCACGATCGGCACGTCGGAGGTGGTGTCGGAGCCGCCGCCGATGCCGGCCTCGATCTGTCCCAGCGCGATCTTGTTCGCCACCGCGATGACGGTGTCGAGCGAAGTGCCGCAGGCGCGCTGCATGGTGATGCCCGGCGTGTAGGGCGAGAGGCCGGAACTGAGTGCGACCTCGCGGCCGAGGTTCCAGTCGCTGCTGTGCTTGAGCACCGCGCCCATCGCCACTTCGCCCAGCGTCAGGCCGTGCAGGCCAAACCGCTCGACCACGGCGCCGACCGCCTTGATCGACAGGCCGAGGTTGCCGACGTCGTGGTAGGCGGTGTTGTTGCGGCAGAACGGGACGCGTTGGCCGCCGAGGATGGCGACGCGGCGGGTGGGGCGGGAATTCATCGGCACGGGCTCCAGGGATCGGTTGGCGGGGATCGGTGGCAGGATCGCGGTCAGGCCGCCTGCGGCGGCCAGGATTGCGGCTGGCGCCGCCAGGCGGCTTCCAGCCAAGCGATGAACAGCGGCACTTCCGGGCCGGCATCGCCGAGCGCGCGCCAGCGCGCCAGCATGGTGGCCGGGTGCACGCCTTCGATCAGCACCTCGCAGGCCTCGGCGAACAGCCGCGTCCACAAGGGCGTGCAGGCGATGGCCGGGCGGGCCGCCTCGAGCCGGGCGCGCTCGGCGTCCCGGCGGGTGGCATCGCCGTCGGGCCGGCGCACCACCATCTGCACCCAGGGCGAGTCGCTGTGCTCGAACACCAGCTCCAGCCCGGCGTGGCGGACGTACAGCCGCAGCTCCTCGGGCGTGCAGAACTGGTTGCGGGCCACGTCCTTGCGTTGCGCGGGGTCGCTGCGCCCGACCTCGTCGACCTCGTAGGCGAAGCGCCGCCAGCCCACCGGATGGGCGAGGTTCCAGTGGTCGAAGTAGAACAGCCCGCCGGGGCGCAGCACCCGCGCCACCTCGCGCAGGTAGAGCACCATGTCCTCCTTGTCCATGTGGATGAACACGGCGACGCACCAGCCCTTGTCCATCGTGGCGTCGGCCAGCGGCGCGAGGCGGGGGCCGTCGAGGGCCAGCGCGGTGGCGCCCGGCACCCCGGCCAGCCGCTGGCGGGCCAGCGCGGCCATGTTGTCGGCGATGTCGAGGCCGGTCCAGGAGGCCGCCTCCGGGGCGAGTTGGGCCCCGAGACGGCCGACCCCGCAACCGATCTCGAACAGGTGCTCGTCGCGGCCCGGTGCCAGCGCCGCCCGCAGCTGCGCGGCAGTGTAGGCACCGGTGCGGGCGAGCACCGCCTCGTCGGCGCTGCCGTCCACCGCCAGCATGCCGTCCAGCAGGTTGGTCGAGCGGGCGTTCCAAGTCGCCTTGTAGTTGTCGTCGCGGGGCGTCATGGGCCGGGGCGCGGGGGAGGCAGGCTAGGATAGACCTCCCACGCCCCCGCCCCAAGCCATGCCCGATCCGTCGCCCGCCGAGGCGATCGCCGCCCTCGGCGCCATCGCCATCGAACTCGGCACGGCCCCGCCCGGCCGCGACGCCCTGCCCCAGGCCGAAGCCGGCGACTGGGCCGCCCTGCTGGCCGCCGACCTCGCCCGGCTGCTGCCGGCGGCCGCCGACCTCGACCTGGTGCTGGCCGCCGCCCTCTACGACCCGGCGGAACTGCTGCGCCCACGCTCCCCGCTGCATGCCGAGCTCGAACAGCTGGCGGCGCGCGCGCCCGGCCGCAGCGGCGGGCGGGTGCTCGCCTTCGGTGCCGCCGCCGACGGATTGCCGCCGCGGCTGGCGCCCGATCCCGCCTTGGCGGCCGGCCCGCTGCGGGTGCTGCCGTTCCTGCTGCGGGGCGAACCCGCCACCGTGCAGGCGGTGGGGGCGGAGATGGAATCGCGCCTGCTCGACACCGGCATGGCCGGTGCCGCCACCGCGCTGGCCACGCAGTCGGCCTTCGGCCTGCGCATCGAGCATATGCGCTACCTCAGCCTGCACGATTTGATGGCGATGATGGCGATGCAGTACGAGCACGCCGGCGTCGGCGCGCTCTGGCCGGTGATCGAGGCGGCGCTGTTCGGCGATGCCGGCGAGATCCTGCTGGACGCCCCGCCGGAACCGCTGCTGCGCTACAGCGAAGGCCGGGTGCGGATCGCCCTGCTCGACGCCGAAGCCTGGCTGCAGGGCGGTTTCGTCCCGGCCGGTGGAAGCGCGAATGCCGAGAAGCTGGAGCGCCTGTTCGGCCGCTTCGAGGCCCGGCAACGGCAGTTCGCCGCGGTGCTCGGCAGCCACGGCATCGAAGTCACCTTCGACCACTGCCCGTTCGGCAAGGACCCGCGGGCGATCCTGCGCGCCGACTAGCCGGCCGGCTTGCGGCCGCGCCGGCCCGGGCCGAGTTTGCGCGCCACCGCGTTGCGGCCGACGCCGAGCTGCCGGGCGGCACGCTGGCGGTGGCCGTGGTGGTGGGCGAGTGCGACGGCCAGCAGGGTCTCCTCGAAGGCCTCGCGCAGCGCTTCGGCGAAGCCCTGCTCGCCGGCGGCGAGCCGCGCCTGCACGGCGGCTTCGAGCGCCCGGCGCCAGTCGGCGTCGCTGCCCTCGTCCCGCGCCCCCGGCTCGCGCAGCGCGGCATCCACCGCCGCCGCGGGGATGCGCTCGCCGGCCGCCAGCGCGACCAGGCGGAAGCAGAGGTTGCGCAGTTCGCGCACGTTGCCGGGAAACGGATGCCGCTGCAGCCGCTCGACGGCCGCGCTGGCCAGCCGCCGAGGACCGAGGCCCATGGCCTGCGCGGCCTCATCGACGAAGCGCGCGGCGAGCCGCGGGATGTCCTCGCGGCGCTCGCGCAGCGGCGGCAGGCTCACGCGCAGCACGTCGAGGCGGTGCAGCAGGTCCTCGCGGAAACGGCCCTCGCGCACCCGGGCGGCGAGGTCCTGGTGGGTGGCGGCGATGACCCGCACATCGACGCGGATCAGCTCGCGGCCGCCGACGCGGAAGAACTCGCCCTCGGCCAGCACGCGCAGCAGCCGCGTCTGCAAGCCGGCCGGCATGTCGCCGATCTCGTCGAGGAACAGCGTGCCGCCGTCGGCCTGTTCGAACCTTCCCACATGACGCTTGTTCGCACCGGTGAAGGCCCCGGCCTCGTGCCCGAACAATTCGGACTCCAGCAGCTCGGCCGGGATCGCGGCGGTGTTCAGGGCGACGAAGGGCCGCTTCGCGCGCGGCGATTCGGCGTGCAGCGCGCGGGCGACGAGTTCCTTGCCGGTGCCGGTCTCGCCGGTGACGAGCACGGCCAGCGGCAGTTGCGCGTAGCGGCCGATGGCGCGGAACAGCTCGCGCATCGGGGCGCTGCCGCCGACCAGCGACGGCGGGCCTTCGCCTGCGGCCACGGCCATGGCGACTTCGCCATCGTCCGCCTCGGCCTGCGCTCCCCTCTCGCGGCCCTTCAGCAGCTCGCGTGCCAGCTGCACCGGCACGTCGAGGTCGAAGGGCTTGGGCAGATAATCGCGGGCGCCGCCGCGGAAGGCGCCGGCGGTGGTCGCGACATCGGTGTAGGCGCTCATCACCACCACCGGCAGCGCGGGGTCGTGGCGGCGCAGGGCATCGAGGAAATCGAGGCCGCCAGTGCCCGGCATGCGCACGTCGGTGAACACGAGGTCGGCGCGCTCGCCGGCGGCCAGGGCCGCCAGCGCGGCCTCGGCGCTGTCGAAAGCCCGCACCGCGAAGCCGGCCTCGCGCAGGGCCTCGGCCAGCACGTAGCGCACGGCGCGGTCGTCGTCGACGACGAAGATGCGGGGGCTCACGGCGTGGCCTCCGCACCGTCATCGGGATCCGGCAGCGGCAGCAGCACGGTGAACACGGTGTGGCCGGGGCGCGAGCGGTAGGCCAGCGAGCCGCCGTGCTCGCGGGCGATCTGCTGCGCCAGCGGCAGGCCGAGGCCGGTGCCTTCGGCGCGGCCGGAGACGAGCGGCAGGAACAGGCGCTCGACCAGGTCCTCGGGCACGCCGCGGCCGTCGTCGGCCACCTCGACGCGGACGGCGAGCCGGTGGCTGCGTTCGCCGATCAGCACCCGGTGCTCGGCGCGGGTACGTAGGCCCACCTGCGAGGCACCGCTTTCCAGCGCGTTGCGCACCAGGTTCCACACGGCTTGCGTGAGCCGGTCGGCGTCGCCCAACAGAACGGGAAGGCTGGGGTCGTAGTCGCGGACGATCTTCACCGACCAGCCGGCCTCGGCCTCGGCGAGCTGGCGCACGCGCTCCAGCACGGCGTGGATGTTGAGGGCCTCGAAGGGCCGGGGCGGAGCCGGGTGGAGGATGCGTTCGACCAAGCCGTTCAGGCGTTCGACCTCGCTGGCGATCAGGTCCACCAGTTCGCGGCCGTCGGCGTCGCCGCTGCGGCGCGACAGCAGTTGCGCCGCGCCCTTCAGCCCCGCCAGCGGATTGCGCAACTCGTGCGCCAACCCGCGCAGCGAGGCGGAGAGCGCCTGCGGCAGGGCGGTCACCGGGTCCTCGCCGGGGAACTCCTCGACCGGGTGCAGCTCGACCCGAACCTCCGCGTCCTCGCGCAGGCACCAGGCGTCGGCGAAGCGCGCCGGCAAGCCGCCGAAGCCGAGGCCGAGCCGTTGCAGGCGCAGGGCCTGGCCGTCGGCGGGCACGCGCGGCAGGGCGGCGGCGAGCCGCTCGCCGCCATCGAGCGCGTCCGCCGCCAGCCCGAGCAGCCGCCGCGCCCCCACGCCCAGCCAGCTCGCGAAGGCCGGGTTCAGCGCCGCGATGCGGCCCCCGGCGTCCAGCCAGACGAGCGGCGTGGCAAGGCGGTCGAAGGCGGCACGGTCGGCGGGCATCCCGGAGAGTATCGCACCTTGGCGGGGCAATTTTTCCGCCCCGTGCCGCATCGGCCGGAATCTCCGGTTTTCCATTCAAAACCAGCTCGAACAGAGCGGCCAAGTGATTGTCTGGAAATCCCTTTCCGGCTATTTTCAAATTTGGAAATCAATTCAAAACCCGCCCGTGCCCCGCCCCCGCCAACACAGCGCTGCCGCCGTCCTTGACGCGATCGAAGCCCGCGGGCCGGTTTCCGCGGCCGAGTTGCAGCGGGCGCTCGGTGCGAGCCAACCCACGCTGGCGCGGCGGATCGCCGAACTCGGCGAGCGCGTCGTCGCCATCGGCAGCACACGGCGCCGACGCTATACCGCGGCGCGGGCCGTTTCGGGCGAGCAGAGTCGCTGGCCGATCTACCGCATCGATGCGGAGGGCGCGGCGACCCGGCTCGGCGTGCTGCACGCACTGCGCCGTGGGGCGTGGTTCCTGGCCTTCGACGGCCACGAACCCTGCTTCGCGCAGGGCGAGTTCCGCGACGGTCTGTACCCCGACCTGCCGTGGTTCCTGCTCGATCTGCGTCCGCAGGGCTTTCTCGGCCGGGCTTTCGCGCGGCGCCATGCCGCCCTGCTGGGCGTCGGCATCGACCCGGAACGCTGGAGCGCCGATGCCGTGCTCCTGTCGATGCTGCACCACGGCGATGAGCTGCCGGGCGATCTCGTCGTGGGGGATCTGGCGTTGCAGCGCGCCTTGGCGCGGGCCCTCACGCCGGAGGAAGCGGTGCCGGAATCCGCACGCCACGAACGCTACGCACAGCTCGCACGGAACGCGATGGCCGGGGAACTGCCCGGATCGTCCGCGGGAGGCGAGCAGCCGAAGTTCACCGCCCGCATCCAAGGCGCGGACGGCGTGCAGCGCCACGTCATCGTCAAGTTCGCGGTGCCCGATGCCGGCCCTGCGGCACGGCGCTGGGCCGACCTGCTGCGCTGTGAGGCGCATGCCGCGAAGGTGCTCGACGCGGCGGGCGTTCCTGCAAGCCCGACGCACATCGTCGAAGCAGGCGGATTCCTGTGCCTTGAGAGCGCGCGCCACGACCGCGTGGGGGCGCATGGCCGCCGCGGCCAGGTGAGCCTGCGCGCGCTGGATGCCGCCTACTTCGGCCGCAACGACCACTGGTCCGGTGCGGCACGGCGGCTCGAAGCCGGCGGTTGGCTCGACGCCGCGCACGCCGAGCGACTACGCACCCTGCACGCCTTCGGCCGACTCATCGGCAACAGCGACATGCACTTCGGGAACATCAGCCTGACGCGGCTGCACGCCCTGCCGCTGCAACTGGTGCCGAGCTACGACATGCTGCCGATGCGCTATGCCCCGGCCGTCACCGGCGAAGTCCGATCGCCCGAACCGGCGCTGGACCTTCCACGCCCCGATGAATGGCCGGCCTTCGAACAGGCCTTGCCGATCGCGATGGCGTTCTGGACGCGCGTGGCCGCTGATGCCGCGATCGACGCCAGCCTGCGCCGCGTGGGCGAGCAGCACCTGGCGATGCTGCGCCGGATCACGGCCTGGCCGCGACCGGGCCCGGTGTCGCCGGGTTGAGGGTGCGGGCCGGCAGGGGCAGGACCCGGAGGCCGGCCTCCCCCCCGGAGCTTCGCGCGCGCAGCGGCACCGCCAGCCCCGTGCCGCCATCGGCCAGCCGCAGCGGCCGGGGGCCGTCGCGCAGATCGGCCGGCAGGGCCGAGAAGCGTGCCGCGTTGTCCAGCGCCGGATCCATCGCCTCCATCTGCAGGAAGGCGGCGAGCAGCCTTCGCATCGCGACGAAGTCGAGCTGGTGCTCGGCGTAGTCGCGATAGAGCGGGCTTGCGCCCTTGGCAATTTCCATCAGCAGTGCGGAGTTCGCGAAGGCGATGCGGTCGACCCAGCGCAGCGGTGGCCCCTCCAACGCATGGGCGCGGTCCTCCGCGGCGGCGCGGCGCGCCTCCTCCCCGCAGGCGGAAGCGAAGTGCTCGGCGCTGGTCGCAAGCTGCCAGTCGACGTCGTTGACCAGCGGCGCGAGGGGCTTGGACCAATGCCATTCCGGCGATTCGGCCATCTGTCGCGACAGCTCCGGGAACAGGCGATGCTGGTAGTGCCACTCGCCGCGAAGCGCGGCGCAGATCGTGCCTTCGACGGCGGGATCCGGCGGCGCGGCCAGGGCCGCGCAGCTCTCCGGCAGGGAGTCATCCGGCGCGCGCTGGCGCATGTCGGCGATCAGATGCGCGTTTTGCCTCACGATGGCGATGCCGATCATGGCGTTGATCAAGGTGTCGGGCGCCGTTACCCAGCGCACGGCGCCGAGCGTGTCGGCACACGTCGCTTCCAGGGCTTCGACGGTCTGTCCGGCGCTGAACTGCAGGGCGCGCAGCGCGTCGAGGCTGATGACCGGCTCGAGCGGAGGCAGGTCGTACAGCGCGTCCGCCGTCGTGCGGCGGTCGCGATAGACCGGTGCGCGCAGTGCGCGGGCCGCAGCCTCGAGGCGCTCGCGCGAGGCCTCGATGGCGGCGGCGCTGGCCTCCGGTTCTGCCTCGATGGCGGCGATGCAGGAAGCGCGCTCGTCGCAGCGCAGGTGTTCGGGCAATCCGCCCTCGGGCCCCGGCGGAAGCGCCATCAGAAGCTCGAAGCCGTTCTCGCCCTCGGCGGGCTCGTCGCGTTCCATCAGCGCGATCGCCGCCCGCTGCACCGCCGTGGGCGAGCTCAGGCGGCCGTAGGCCCAGATCGCGGCGAGCACCGCGACCAGGGCGAGAAGCACGAGGGCGAAGCGGGAAAGCCAGCGCAGGGCCTGCGGCATCGGATCCATCCTCCGGCGGGGCGAACCCCGCGCCTCAGATGCCATAGTACATCGCGTACTCCAGCGGGTGCGTGGCGGCGCGGAACCTGGTCACTTCCTGCATCTTGAGCTCGATGTAGCCGTCGATGAAGTCGTCGGAGAACACGCCGCCGGCCTTGAGGAACTCGCGGTCCTGGTCCAGCGCCTCCAGCGCCATGTCCAGCGAGTGGCAAACCTTCGGGATGTTCTTCTCCTCCTCCGGCGGCAGGTCGTAGAGGTCCTTGTCGCTGGCGGCACCCGGGTCGATCCGGTTCTTGATGCCATCCAGCCCGGCCATCATCAGCGCGGCGAAGGTGAGGTAGCCGGACTGCATCGGGTCGGGGAAGCGGATCTCGATGCGGCGCGCCTTCGGGTTGGTGACAAAGGGGATGCGGCAGCTCGCCGAGCGGTTGCGGGCCGAGTAGGCCAGCATCACCGGGGCCTCGAAGCCCGGCACCAGGCGCTTGTAGCTGTTGGTGGTCGAGTTGGTGAAGGCATTGATGGCGCGGGCGTGCTTGAAGATGCCGCCGATGTACCACAGCGCGATCTGCGACAGACCGCCGTAGCCGTCGCCGGTGAACAGGTTGCTGCCGCCCTTGCTGAGCGACTGGTGCACGTGCATGCCGCTGCCGTTGTCGCCGACGATGGGCTTCGGCATGAAGGTCGCCGTCTTGCCGTTGCGGTGGGCGACGTTCCTGACGATGTACTTCAGCGTGGTCAGCTCGTCGGCCTTCTTCACCAGCGAGTTGAACTTGACGCCGATCTCGCACTGGCCGGCGTTGGCGACCTCATGGTGGTGCACTTCGACCTCCTGGCCGACGGCGGCCAGCGTCTTGCACATCTCGGCGCGCAGGTCGTGCAGCGAGTCGGTCGGCGGCAGCGGAAAGTAGCCGCCCTTCACGGTCGGGCGATGGCCGTGGTTGTTGCCGTCCTGGCGCTGGTTGGTGGCCCAGGCGGCCTCGTCGGAGAAGATCTCGTAGCCGACCTTGCCCATGTCGTTGGCGAAACGCACGCCGTCGAAGACGAAGAACTCGGGCTCCGGGCCGAAGAAGGCCTGGTCGGCGATGCCGCTGGCCTTCAAGAAGGCCTCGGCGCGCTTGGCGACACCGCGCGGGCAGCGCGAGTAGCCCTGCATGGTCGAGGGGTCGAGCACGTCGCAGAGCAGCACCAGGGTCGGGTCGCTGTAGAACGGATCGACGAAGGCGGTGCCGGCGTCCGGCAGCAGCACCATGTCGCTCTCGTTGATGCCCTTCCAGCCCGGGATGGAGCTGCCGTCGAACATCTTGCCGTCCTCGAACAGGGCCGGCTCGACGATGCCCACCGGGAAGGTGACGTGGTGCTGGACGCCACGCAGGTCGACGAAACGCAGGTCGACGAACTCGATGGCGTGGTCCTTGATCAACTTCTGGATCGATTCGAGGCTCATGGCGGCTCCGCGGGGTGGTGGGTTCGTACCGTCCAGAGCAAGCTCCGTGCCAAGCGAGGACAGCGGGCAAGTCCTTGATTCTGCTGGCTTCTAGCCGGAGCCGCCGAGGGTTGATTGCACCGGAACGGGGCGAATTGCATGAGTGGGTGTCGATTCAATCGCCGCCCGCAAGCCGCCGCCGGGCGCGATCTCGGCCGCCGCGTACACTGTCGCGTCCCCCGGCCTCCGCCTCCGCTTGAACGACCTGCTCATCGCCCTGCTGCTCGGCATCCTCGAAGGCCTGACCGAGTTCCTGCCGATCTCCTCGACCGGCCACCTGCTGATCGCCCAGCACTGGCTCGGGCCGCAGTCCGACCTGTTCAACATCGTCATCCAGTGCGGCGCCATCCTCGCCGTGGTGCTGGTGTTCCGCGAGCGGTTGGCGGCGCTGGCGCTGGGCTGGCGGCGGCCCGAGCAGCTCGACTACCTGCTGAAGCTGGGTCTCGCCTTCGCCATCACCGCGTTGGTCGGCCTGCCGGTGCGTCTGCTCGGCTGGGAACTGCCGGAGACCGTGGCCCCGGTGGCGATCGCGCTGATCGTCGGCGGCGTGCTGATGCTCGCCATCGAACGCTTCCTCGCCGACCGTCCGGCCCGCACCGCGATCGGCTGGAACGTGGCGGTCTGGGTCGGGCTGGCGCAGGTGCTGGCCGGGGTGTTCCCCGGCACCTCGCGCTCGGCGGCGGCGATCTTCGCGGCCATGCTGGCCGGCGCACTGGCGCGGCCGGCGGCGGCCGAGTTCGCCTTCCTGGTCGGCATCCCGACCATGTTCGCCGCCGGGGCCTTCGCCCTCGTCGAATACGCCGCCGACCCGACCGCCCCGCGCGAGGACTGGGTGGCGCTGGGGGTGGCCTTCGTGGCCGCCACCGTCACCGGCTTCGCCGTGGTGCGCTGGCTGATGGACTGGATCAAGCGCCACAGCTTCGCGCCCTTCGCCTGGTACCGGATCGTGCTCGGCGCCGGCCTGCTGCTGTTCCTGCCCTACTGAGCCACGGGGTCGACCGTCCCGAGCGCGATGCCCTGGCGGCGAGCCGCGGCGGTGAGGGCCATCCTGCGGCAGCGAGGCAGGAGCCGAGCGCCGCGCGTGAGGGCAGGACGCCCGATCGCGCGGAAAGCAGGTGGCCCGATCCGCCGGCAGGCTCGCCGCCTCGACGAGCGCGCCTGCCTACGTGGG